>JABAHR010003603.1_pt2 | contig 10127 bp, 10 predicted proteins | sample 7062101 | NCBI WGS metagenome assembly JABAHR01 (sample SAMN14534553, study PRJNA622989) | marine sediment metagenome | biome: marine biome [ENVO:00000428]; feature: marine pelagic biome [ENVO:01000023]; material: deep marine sediment [ENVO:00002113] | place: India: Gulf of Kutch | collected...
AGCGAGCGCTTCCAGCCGCCGAAGCTGTGGAAGGCCATCGGCACGGGAATCGGGACGTTGACCCCGACCATGCCCGCCTCGATGCGCTGCACGAAGGTGCGCGCCGCATCGCCCTCGCGCGTGAAGATCGACACCCCGTTGCCGTAGACATGGGCGTTGATCAGTTCGACCGCCTCGTCGAATGACCCGACCCGCACCACGACCAGCACCGGCCCGAAGATTTCCTCCTGGTAGATCCGCATGGTCGGCGTGACCCGGTCGAAAAGGGTGCCGCCGAAGAAAAACCCGCCGGGGCGGTCCGGGTGGTTGAACCTGCGGCCGTCCACGACCAGCTCAGCACCCTCCTCCACGCCGAGGTCCACGTAGGAGGCTACCTTGTCGCGATGCTCACGCGTGATCAGCGGCCCCATTTCTGCGCCCTCGACCTCACCGGGCTCGATCTTCAGCGCTTCCGCGCGTTTCTTCAGTTCGGCCACCAGCTCGTCGGCCGTCTCGTTGCCCACGACAACCGCCACCGAGATCGCCATGCAGCGCTCCCCGGCCGAACCGTAGGCCGAGCCGGCCAGGGCGTCGGCCGCCGCCTCGATGGGTGCGTCGGGCATGACCAGCAGGTGGTTCTTGGCGCCGCCCAGGGCCTGGACGCGCTTGCCGTGCGCCGTGCCGGTCTCGTAGATCTTTTTCGCGATCGGCGTCGAGCCAACGAAGCTGATGGCGGCGATGCCCGGGTGTTCCAGGATCGCGTCCACCGCCTCGCGGTCCCCGTGCACGACGTTGAACACGCCGTCGGGCACGCCGGCCCGGGCGATAAGGTCCGCGAGCAGCATGGATGCGGAGGGGTCTTTCTCGGAAGGCTTGAGCACGAAGGTGTTGCCGCACACCAGTGCCAGCGGGATCATCCACAGCGGCACCATGGCCGGGAAATTGAAGGGGGTGATACCCGCCACCACGCCGAGGCCCTGGCGCAGGCAGTAACTGTCCACGCCTGCGCCGACGCTTTCCGAGTACTCACCCTTGAGCAACTGCGGGGCGCCGCAGGCGAACTCCACCACCTCCAGGCCGCGCGTGACTTCGCCGCGCGCGTCCTCCAGCACCTTGCCATGCTCGCTGGTCAGGATCGCCGCGATCTCCTCGGCGTGGTCCTCGATCAGGCCCTTGAGCCGGAAGATGCAGCGTGCCCTGCGCAGCGCCGGCATGGCCGACCATTCGGGGAAGGCGGCGGCCGCCGCCTGCACCGCGGCGTCGACTTCCGTGGCCGTGCCCATGGGCACCTGGCGTTGCACCTGCCCCGTCGCCGGGTCGAACACGTCCCCGAAGCGATCGGAAGCCGGCGCAACGGTGCGCCCGTTGATGTAGTGATGCAGTCGTTCCATGGTCGTCCCGGCTCGTGATTGCGGACCCTATGATAACAACCCGGCCGCCGAAGCGGCCGGGTCGCGTTTGTGTTGTTATCGGGGAAGGTCGTTACTGTTTCAGGGCTTCCAGCGCCGGCACGTAGTCGTAACCGAGATCCCGTGCCACGTCCTCATAGGTCACCATGCCGCGGTGCACGTTGAGGCCCTCGAGCAGGTGCGGGTTGTCCAGCATGGCCTGCTTCGCTCCTTTCTCCGCCAGCGCAATCGTGAACGGCAACGTGGCGTTGTTGAGCGCGAAGGTGGAGGTGCGCGGCACCGCGCCCGGCATGTTGGCCACGCAATAGTGCACCACGCCGTCCACGACGTAGGTCGGTTCGGCGTGCGTGGTGGGTCTGGAGGTCTCGAAGCAACCGCCCTGATCAATGGACACGTCCACCAGCACCGATCCCTTGCGCATGGTGGACAGGTTTTCGCGGGTCACCAGCTTGGGCGCCGCCGCGCCGGGGATCAGCACACCGCCGATCACCAGGTCGGTATCCACCAGGTGGCGCTCGATGGAGTCCGTGCTGGAATAGACCGTCTCGATACGGGTCTCGAACGTGGCGTCCAGGAAGCGCATGACGTCGGCGTCCCGGTCCATGATGACGACACGCGCGCCAAGACCGATGGCCATCTGCGCGGCATTGAAGCCGACCACGCCCCCGCCGATGATCAGAACTTTGGCCGGTTCCACCCCGGGCACGCCACCCAGCAGGATGCCGGAGCCGCCCTGGGCCCTCTCAAGGCAGTGCGCGCCGGCCTGGATGGACAGCCTGCCGGCCACCTCGGACATGGGCGCCAGCAAGGGCAGGTGTCCCTTGTCGTCGGTCACCGTCTCGTAAGCGATACAGGTGGCCCCGCCCTCGACAAGGTCCGCCGTCTGCGGGGCATCCGGTGCGAGGTGCAGGTAGGTGAACAGCGTATGGTCCTCGCGCAGCATGGCGCGTTCGGCGGCCTGCGGCTCCTTGACCTTGACGATCATCTCCGCGACATCGAAGACCTCGGCGGCAGTGCCCAGTATCTTCGCACCGACGCTGACGTAATCGGAGTCTTCCAGGCCGATGCCGCTGCCCGCAGCCGTTTCCACGAACACCTCGTGGCCTCGCTGCGTGAGTTCACGGACCGAGGCCGGCACCATGCCCACGCGGTATTCGTGGTTTTTTATTTCCTTCGGTACACCAATCTTCATGGTGGCTCTCCTGACACAGGAAAGCCTATTTTATGGGTATAAATCAAGATTTATATGCTGTACATCAACTTTGCGTGGATAATTATCCTTAATATTGTTGACTTCTGATTTCCATCGTGAACCAGGATTCAAGGTAAACACCATGTCGAAACGCAGCCGCAAATCGCTTGACCGGACCGATCGCCGCATTCTTGAATGCCTGCAGGAGGACGGCCGCATCTCCAACGTGGCCCTGGCCAAGAAGGTGAACCTGACCCCGACGCCCTGCCTGGAGCGCGTGAAGCGCCTCGAGAAGGACGGCTACATCAAGGGCTACACCGCCCTGCTCGACCCGGAACTGGTGGAGGCGGGCCTGCTGGTGTTCGTGGAGATCGATCTTTTGCGCACCGCGCCGGACGTGTTCCGCGAATTCCGCAAGAAGGCGTCCCAGTTGCCGGAAGTGCTCGACTGCCACCTGGTGTCCGGCAATTTCGACTACCTGATCAAGGCGCGGGTCAGCGACATGCAGGAATACCGCGAACTGCTGGGTGAGAAAATCCTGTCACTGCCCGGCGTCAACGGCTCGCGCAGTTACGTTGTCATGGAGGAGGTCAAGGAAACCACCAGGCTACCGCTTTTCAAGTAAGCTAGGCATCGAGTACCCGGTCGACCCAGCTGATAACCTGGGGGAGCGCCGGGCCCACAAGGCCAGAGGTCACTTCCCGGCGATGACCATCATCATCCATCACGACGACTGCCTGCAGCACGATCCCGGACCCGGGCACCCGGAAAGCACCGAACGGATCAAAGCGGTCCTGGCCGGCCTCGAGTCCCTGCGGGGCCTGGAGCACCTGCCGGCGCCACTGGCCACTCCGGAGCAACTCTCCCGCGTACACACGGCCGCGTTCCAGGAGGAATTGCGCGAGGCGGAACCGGAACAGGACCGCATCGTGCTGTCCGAAGGCGACACCCTGATGAGCCCGGGCTCGATCGACGCCTCCCTGCGCGCCAGCGGCGCCGTCTGCTTCGCGGTCGAGCAGGTCCTCGGCGGCCAGGCCGGCAACGCCTTCTGCGCCGTGCGCCCGCCGGGGCACCACGCGGAGAAAGCGCTGGCCATGGGATTCTGCCTGTTCAACAACGTCGCCGTCGGCGCACGCCATGCCCAGGCCCGGGAAGAGATCAAGAGGGTCGCAATCCTGGACTTCGACGTGCACCACGGCAATGGCACGCAAGCAATATTCGAGGACGACCCCAGCGTGCTGTTTGTCTCGAGCCACCAGATGCCACTGTATCCCGGCAGCGGTTACCCGGACGAAACCGGCTTCGGGAACATCGTCAACATACCCCTCGTTCCGGGATCCGGGAGCCTCGAGTTCCGCCGTGCATGGTCAAGGCTCGCCCTGCCGGCCGTGCACGCCTTCGAACCGGACCTGGTGCTGGTCTCGGCCGGCTTCGACGCCCACGAGCGCGATCCGCTGGCCCATCTCGAGGTCCGCGACGCGGACTACCGCTGGATCGCGGACGAGATCGCCGGATTGGCGGGCGATTGCTGCAACGGGGCGCTGGTGGCGCTGCTGGAGGGCGGTTACGACCTCGAGGCCCTGGCCACGGCGCCGAGGGCTTTCGTGGAAGGCCTGCTGGCGCAGACCTAGCTCGCTGGCGGGATTGGATTACCGGGGAAATCTGATAACATCGGTGCCCTGACGCGGGTGTAGTTCAATGGTAGAACGGGAGCTTCCCAAGCTCTTAATGTGGGTTCGATTCCCATCACCCGCTCCAGTTTCCCTCAGTCGCGTTTGAGCAGGTCCTTCAGCTTCTCCTCGAGTTTTTCTTCAGCCTTTTCCTGCAGGCGCTCCTTCTGCACTTCCACGAGGCGCTCGACGCCCGCCCGCTTCGCCGCGGCGATGCTGCGCTCCAGTAGGACCGCCGACACTTCCGCACCGATCTCGTCCGGCGTGGCGCCGTCCGGGCGGCCCAGGTCGGTCATGAACACCACCGGGAAATCGAACACCAGTTCGTCGTCCGGCCTGATGTCCGCGCTGGCCGTGATGGTCCCGCCCCTGACGTCGAGCCGGTCTATGACGAGGCGGCGCTCATCCTTTTGCTTCGATGACCCGCCATGTCCCCCCAGTTTTTCCTGGAGCACGTCGAGGTTGGACACGCCGTCCCGGTTCATCTCGAAATTGACGACGGGGTTGTCGATGGTGATGGCCTCGATCACCAGCACGTCGTCATCCAGGGAGCCCAGGTCGATATCCACCTCGATGCCGTCCAGTACGAGCACGGGCCGGTCCGAGTAGCCTTCCGGGTTGTCGACCCTCAGGCCGCCCAGCCTGGCGCTGGCCTGCGGGATGCTGATGGAAACGGAGTCCAGGCTGACCGCCGTGCCGAGCTGTTTCGTGCCCGTCTTCACCACGGTTTCCTGCACCATCCGGTCCAGGTTACTGACCAGGTACCAGCTCACGCCCGCGACCGCGACGGCGATCACGGCGACGACGATCAATATGGTTTTCAGTGCTTTCATGCGGTTTGCTCGCTCATGGCCACGGAAACTTCGTGGCCGTTGGTGAATCGGTCGAATATGAAATCTTCCGCCCAGCTTTGCAGGCGCCAGTTCTTCAGGTACCCGCAGTGTCCGCCGTATTGCGTGACCACTATCTCGAGGTACGGGTTGTCGGGCAGGGTTTCCGTGTCGCTGACCGGGATCACCGGGTCGTCCGCTGCGCTCAGGATGGTGCTGGGCACGCGGAGCGGGGCAAGGCGGTCACCGGCCACGGAATAGCCGTCAAAATAGTTTTCCAGCGTGTCGTAATCGTAGTAGCGGGTGGCGAAGAAGCGGGTTTTCTCGCGCATGGAAGGAATCGCGAACCACGCCTCGTAATCGTAACGGTCCGGGTAATGGCGTTGTTTCTTGCGCAGCGAATCCGCCCATTTCCTGTTGTAGTACTTCTCGTAAAATCCCGGCCCCTGCTCCATGGACCCGAGGGCGTTCAGGGGATTGAGCACCGGGCAGACGGCAACCGCCCTGGCCATGTCGAGGTCGCGCCGCTCCGGCCCGTACAGGGCCACCCGGAGGGTGAAATTGCCGCCCAGGGAAAACCCGGCCATGGCCCAGTCTTTCGCCCCGGTCCGATCCTGCATGTCGGCGAGCGCGTTGATCACCTCGTTGAGCCTGCAGGAGTGAAATATCCCTGCATTGAGGTGGTGGCTGTCGCCGTGGTCCCGGAGGTTGAGCCGGAACACGTCGTACCCCCCGGCAAACAGGCGGGCCCCCGTGGCCAGGATGTAATTGGAGCGCGAACTGCCTTCCCAACCGTGCAGCAGCACGGCGAGCCCCCGGCTGTCCCCGGCTTGTTTCGAATAGTGCGCGATCAGCCGAACGCCGTGACCGCCGTCCATCAGCCATTCCTGCTCGGCCGCGACCAGTTCCCGCGCCCTGCGCCGCACCAGCCTGCCGCGCAGGGCGCTGCTGTTGAGCAGGGACTGCAGGTGCGGGTTGCTCAGCCCCGGGGGCGGCCGGTAGATACCGGATGCTTCGGTCATCGTCGATCAGCCCCCGCCGCCGTATGCGGCCTCAATCGCCGCCTGGGCCTCGGCCGCAATTTCCTTGCGCGGCCGACCGCCGGGTGCGATCGGCCCAAGATACCGGATATCGGCCGTGCTGACCGGCCGGCCGAGCATGCGCAGCATGTTCTGAAGCATGTTTTCGTTATTGATGAATGTCATCTCCGGATCCCTGCTTCCCTGGCGGACATACTTCAGCATCACGGGCTGGACAGGGCAATCGACTTCCACCGCCACCCGGAACAGGCGCGCGTGGAAGACGCCGATGCCCTCGCCCGGCCTGATGCCGCCTTCGGGAAAAATGGCGACGCGCCGCCCGGTCTTCAACCTGCCGATCATCGCCTCGGCCACCCCTGCCGCCGAGTCGTGACTGCCGCGCTCGTGAAAGATCGTGTCCCCGGCCCGGGCCAGGAATCCCAGGAGTGGCCACTTGCCGATCTCCGCCTTCCCCACGAATCCCATGGTCGCGGTACCGTGCAACACGGTGATGTCCAGCCAGGAGATGTGGTTGGCCACGATCAGGACCGGCCCCGGCGAAGGCCGGCCGCTGACCTCGATGCGCACGCCGAAAGCCCGGCAAACGAGCCTCGACCACCACCCCAGCCCGATCTGTTCGAGGCTCACCCCGCCGATGGCAACGGCGCGCCCCACGCGGCTGACCGAGATCAGCAAGGGCACGAGGCCGACGACCGCCACTACGAGCAGCAGGCAGCGGCCCAGAATGCGAAACGGCGTCAGGGCGTCGAACCACACGGCTCAGCAGGCCGCCTGTTCCGTGGACGGCAGGCTGACGCTGACGGTCAGTCGCGCCGCGCAGCACAGGTTGCCGTGGCCGTCGTGGATGTCGATGCGCCAGAAGTGCAGCGTGCGCCCGATCCGCAATGGACGGCAAACGCCCGCCACGCTGCCCTCCCCGACCGACTTGAGGTGACTGGCACTGACCTCGACGCCGGCCACGCGGGCGCCGGTCGTTCCGGAAACCACCAGCCAGGATGCATAACTGCCAAGTGTTTCGGCCAGCACCACGGATGCGCCGCCATGCAAAATGCCGAACGGCTGCGTGGTCCGCTCATCGACGGGCATGGTGGCCTGGATGAAATCGCGACCCACGGCGGTCACCGAGATGTCCAGGGCGCCGGCCATGCTGCCGCGGTGCAGGGAGTTCATCGCGACGAGATCGCCACAACGCCGTGTGAGGTTCAGGTTCAATCCACCGCCCCGGGAAAACGAAATCACCGGGGGATTATCACACCGAAATCCCCGCAGGCGAAATAAGGCGCATGCCTCGGCTTTGGCATCCCGTCACAAATGGTAGACAATACGCGGCCCGGCATCCCAGGAAGCCTGCGTTGAAACAATATACGGTGACAATCAGCGGCAGTAATTCCGAATTCGTCGTGTTCGAAGGCGAATCGGTGCTCACGGCCGCGCTGCGCCAGGGCGTGATGCTGCCGTACAGTTGCAAGAACGGCACCTGCGGGAGCTGCAAGGGGCGTGTCGGGCAGGGCGAGGTCCGCTACCCTTTCCACCCGCCGCTGGCCCTGGAACGCAGCGAGATCGCCGAGGGCTTCGCCCTGCTGTGCCAGGCCGAGCCGCTGGGCGACCTGGCGATCGAGGTGCGGGAAATCGAGGCGGTCAGGGACATCCCCGTACGCATGCTGCCGGCACGCGTTGCGGAAAAAACCCTGCTCGCCGAAAACGTCATGCGCCTGCGCCTGCGCCTGCCTAAGAACCAGAGACTGCAGTTCCTGGCCGGTCAATACGTGGACATCCTGCAACCGGGCGGCAAGCGCCGCGCGTTTTCCATCGCGAGCCCGCCGCAGGAAGCGGACGAGATAGAACTGCACATCCGGCACGTGGAAGGCGGAGGCTTCACCGGGCAGGTCTTCGACGAACTGAAGGAGCGCGACATCCTGCGACTGGAAGGCCCCCTCGGGACGTTTTTCGTGCGCAACGACCGTCCGGAGCGGCCGATGATCATGATGGGTGGCGGAACGGGGTTCGCTCCCCTGAAAGCCATGATCGAGGATCTGCTGGCACATGGCGATACCCGCCCCACCCACCTGTTCTGGGGAGCACGTAACGCCGAAGAACTCTACCTGGGCGAGTTGCCTGAACGCTGGGCTGCAGAGCATGGGCACATCAGCTACTCACCGGCCCTGTCGGAAGGCGGTGAAGGCGACGTCGCGTTCACCGGACTGGTGCATGAGGCCGTCATCGGCGCCTATCCGGATCTCTCGGGCATGGATGTCTACATGAGCGGCCCGCCGGCCATGATCGATGCGGCGCGCACCGCGTTCCAGCAACACGGGCTGCCGGTCGAACGCCTGTTCTACGACTCGTTCGAGTTCGGGCTGGACGTGCCGGTGCAGATCCTGGCCAAGCCCCACTAGGAGAGCAAGGAGGACGCTTCCATGACCCTGGTCATCGCCGTTTTTGGAGTTCTCATCGCCGGGCTAAGTGCCTGGGGACTGCTGGTGCCTCGCCGCATGCTCGATACGGTGCTCGAATACTGGCGAAAACCCTATGGCTTGCACCTCGCCATCGGTATTCGCCTGGCACTGGGCCTGCTGTTCATACTCGCGGCCCCGGACACGGGATTCCCGCTGTTCTTCCAGGTATTCGGCTACCTGATGCTGATCGCGGCGGCCCTCATCCCGGTCATCGGCAAACCGCGGCTGACCCGCGTCATCGACTGGTTCACCGGCATGCCGGTCCTGGCCATCCGCACCTGGCTGGTACTCATGCTGTTGTTCGCGGGTTTTATTGTTTACGCCGCGGTTGCCTGACTTTTTCGCTCGCTGCTCGAGGCGTTCTCGTGGTCACGACCCCCTTCCTGTGGGAGCGACCGCTGGTCGCGAATCCTGAATTTTCAATCTGCGATTGAGCCTCTGTTTTTCGCTCTCCCGCTTCGCGCATATTTCGCTTGCCCGCTTCGCGGGCTGAAGCGAGGTACTTCTCTTTGCATGCCCAAAGAGAAGTACCCAAGAGAAAGGGCATCCCGGGGAAGCGGGAGAGCGAAATAAAGTGCCGCAGGCAGGCGAAACAAAAAGGTGCCTCAATCGCAGATTGAAACACCCGAATCGCGGCGAGGGCGCCGCTCCTACAAAGATTGGTAACGCCAATCTAAGCCGGTTCGCGACCAGCGGTCGCTCCCACAGAGCTGGGCAATGCCCAACAAGATTGAATCGCGGCGGGGGCGCCGCTCCCACAACAACAGGCAGGGCCTGGCAGGACCGGATGGCCTGTCAGGCGGTCTCGGGCGGCGCCAGCCTGGCCTGGTCGCCGGGCAGCGGGATGGGCGGCTTGCCCTGGTTAAGACGCAGCGCATTGCGGAAGCAGGCCATGGCCAGTTCCAGTTCCCCCTGTCGCTCCAGCAACTGGCCCAGCGCGTCGTAACCTGCGCTGCTGGCCTCGAACTCCAGGGCCTTGATGAGGTGCTGGCGGGCCTTGCCCCAGAGTTCCTCGCCGGCGCACAGGCGGCCCAGGGCCAGGTGCAGGCTGGCGTCCTCGGGATACTGCTGGAGCCATTTCTCGCACTGCTTGAGCCGCTGGGATGCATTGCCCGCGCCCGGATCCCCGTAGCGGAGCACCAGCGCCGGGTTCCAGGCCTGCTTGAGGCTGGACCGCAACACCGGCTCCGCGAGGTCGGCGCGTTCCAGGCGCCCGGCCTGTTCCGCGAATATCGCAACCACCGAGGGATCGCGCTTCATGGCCCTGGGCATGGCCTTCCACCCCGCCTGCAGGTCCTCGGCGTCATCGCAATCACGCAGCTTGCTCTTCGCAATCTCGACCTGCAGGTCCTCGAGCTGGTCATGGTTCAGCACGTCGGACTTCTTCAGCGCAGGCAACAGGGCCTGGAGATCGTCCCACTCGCCGAGTTCCCGGTAGCAGCGGGCCAGGAGTTCCAGCACCTGCGGGTGGCGGCGACGGCGGGACTGCAGGTCTTTGAGAATCGGCAGCGCCTCGGCACGCGCGCCATTGGCCACCAGCATCCGCGCGCG
>JABAHR010007662.1_pt2 | contig 10127 bp, 7 predicted proteins | sample 7062101 | NCBI WGS metagenome assembly JABAHR01 (sample SAMN14534553, study PRJNA622989) | marine sediment metagenome | biome: marine biome [ENVO:00000428]; feature: marine pelagic biome [ENVO:01000023]; material: deep marine sediment [ENVO:00002113] | place: India: Gulf of Kutch | collected...
AGCGTCAATGCCCGTGACCCGTTCCGCCCGGTATCATTCGCGCGGGGAGGCGGTTGCCCATGTACAGAAGGCGGTTCCTGACCGGTGCCGGTGCGAGCGCGGCGCTTCTGGCGCCGGGTGCGGTGCGCGCGGCGGCGACATTCCGGCTCGGCCTTACGCCGGTATTCCTGGACAACGACGCCGTCGTTATCGAACGGCTGCGATCAGCCCTCTCAGGCGCGATGGGCCAGACGGTCGACCTGATCCAGCGCAGGACCTACCAGGAGATCACCGCCTCCATTCTGGACGGGTCGGTGGATGCGGCCTGGATCTGCGGCTATCCCTTTCTTCAGCATCGGGACAGCCTCGCGCTTCTGGGCGTTCCGGTTTGGCGGGGACAGCCGCTATATCAATCCTACCTGATCGTGCGGGCAGGGGATGACGCGGCAGGGCTCGAAGACCTGCGCGGCGACATTCATGCCTTCTCGGACCCGGACAGCAATTCGGGCTATCTCGTCACCGCCTCCGATCTGGCGCGCATGGGCGAGACGCCCGAGCGTTTCTTCGCGCGGTCCGTCTTCACCTACGGTCATCGCAATGTCGTGCGGGCCGTTGCCGGCGGGCTGACCCGCTCGGGCAGCGTGGATGGCTATGTCTGGGAAACCCTGGCCATGGTGGAGCCATCCCTGACCGGGCGAACGCGGGTCGTGGCGAGGTCGGAATGGCTCGGCTTCCCGCCCTTCGCCGCGCGCGCGGATCGCGCGTCCGATCCGAACATCGCGCGCTTCGGCGAGGTGCTGCGCGGCCTCGACACGACGCCGCTGGGGCGCGAGGCGCTGCAACTCCTGTTTCTCGACCGGATTGCGGAATGCGACGCGACCCTCTTCGACGGCATCGCGGCGCGGATGGCCGAGATCTCGGGGCGGTGAGGATGCCGAAGCGCTTCGGAACATGGCCGATCACGCTCAGGGTAGCCCTCGCGACCGCGGTGCTGATGGTTCTGCTCGGCCTCGTCGCGTCGCAACAGGTCCTGTCCACGCTCGGCAGGCTCCAGGACGCCCGGCTGCAGGAATACGCGCGGCTTCACGTCGAGGGGCTCGCCGTGGCCCTTGGCCCGTTCGCGCTGCACAAGGATATCTGGGAGGTCTACGACACCCTCGATCGTGCCCGGACCAACGTGTCGGGCGAGCGTATCCTGTTCACGGTCGTGGCCGACGAGCGCGGGCGCGTCCTGGCCGCGACCGATCCGCTGCGCGCGCCGGTGGATTCCGCCGTCGAAGCATTCGCCGAGGACGCGGTTCCGACCAGCGATGTGTCCGCGGCAAACGGGTATTCGACGGTGCGGGTGATGGCTCCGCTGTCGGTGCAGGGGCGGGACGTCGGACGCATCGTCACGGAACTCGATGTCAGCGATCTTGTCGCGCAACGTCGAAACGCGGCCCTCGCGCTTCTGGCCGGCAATGCGGGCGCCACGCTGATCCTGGTGATTGCGGGCTACGTCGTCGTGGCGCGGATGCTCAGGCCCGTAGAGCTGCTGGCGAGCCATATGGGGGAGGCCGGGGGCGCACCCCGACCCATTCCCCGCGATGCAATCCCGCGACCGGATCCCGTGTTCGCCGAGCTGTTTCACAATTTCAACGACATGGCGGGAGCGATCACTGCGCGGTCCGAAGCGGAACGCCGCCTGGCCGAACGAGAACGCTTCGTCAGCCTCGGCCGGCTCTCGTCGTCGCTGGCACATGAGATCAACAATCCTCTCGGTGGGCTCCTGAACACCACCGACACGATCCGCACCTATGCCGAACGCCCGGACGTCGTCCGGCGATCCGCGGACCTGCTCGAGCGGGGACTTCGCCACCTGCGCGATGTCAGCCGGGCGATCCTGGAAGAGAACCGCATGGACCGGTCGGGCCGCCGACTGTCCGAGGCGGATTTCGAGGATCTGCGCCTGCTGTTCGAGCCCGAGACGGTCCGCCGCGGGCAAAGGCTTTCCTGGGACATCGGGGCCTGCGACGACCATCTGCAGGATCTGCCATCTGCACCGGTTCGCCAGATTGCCCTCAACCTCCTGCTGAACGCGTCCTCGGCCGCGCCCGAGGGCGGCGCAGTCTCGCTCTGCGTCCGCGAGAGGGACGAGGGGCTGGACCTGTCGGTGAGCGATGATGGGCCCGGCCTCTCGGATACGGCGCGAACCCGGCTGATGTCAGCGGCGCCGCTTGCGCCGGGTGGCGGCGTCGGGTTGCGGCTGGTCCGCGATCTGGTGGCCGGCTTGGGCGGCGTGATCGCCTGCGGGCGGTCGGACGGCAGGACCGAGATCACGGTCAGACTGCCGCGTCGGCAGGTACCGGCATGCTGACGGGCCGTCATATCGTCCTGATCGAGGACGACTCGGTGATGGGGGATTCGATCGCACAGCGTCTGGAACTCGAGGGCGCCAACGTCACCTGGGTCAGGCTGGCGGTGCGGGGAATAGCCGCCGTCCGAACGCCGCACCGTCCCGTCGATGCCGTCATCTGCGATATTCGCCTGCCCGACGGGACGGGGGAAGATGTCTTCAATGCCGTGTCACGGTCCATCGCCCCTCCGCCGTTTCTGTTCATCACCGGGCAAGGCGACATCGACCAGGCCGTTCGCCTGCTGCGCGCGGGGGGTGCGGACTACATGACGAAGCCGTTCGACATGCCGCAATTCCTCGAGCGTCTGGCCTCGATCCTGCGTCCCTGCGCGTCGGCCGGTCTGCCGCCGCAGACCGGCATCTCGCCCCTTGCCCGGCAGGTCGATGCCCTGATTGGCGAATTCGCGCGGCACGACCAGCCTTTGCTGATCCGCGGGCAGCGCGGTCTGGGAAAGGAGCGCATCGCGAGACGGATCCACGACCTCTCCGAGCGCCGCGCGGCGCCGTTCATCGCCGTGAACGCCTTTCGGGAAGATGCGCCCGGCGACGACCTTGCCAGCGCGCTCGGGATCGTCTCCGACGGCACGCTGTTCGTGAACGGCGTTGGGCGTCTCGATGGCCGCGACCAGGAAAGGCTGACGGCGGCGCTGGAGCACGCATCGTTCCGACTGATCGCCTCCTGCGGCACGCGGATCGAGGAAAAGGTCGGCTCGGGCGATTTCCGCTCCGACCTTTTCTATGCGCTTGTCGCGCACGAGATCGTCGTGCCGCCCCTGTCGCAGCGCCCCGAGGACGCGGTCTGGCTGGCCGGACAGATGTTCCAGTCGCTGAACCAGCGACGGCGCGCGCCGTTGCGCGGCATCTCCGACCTCGCCTTGTCGGCAATCCGGGATCATGACTGGCCGGGGAACGGGCGCGAACTCCGGTCCCGGCTTCTGCGCGCGATGGAGGCGGCCGAAGGTGAGTGGGTCTTCCCCTCGGACCTGTTTCCGGAACTGAACGAGGAAGACCGCGACGTCCAGTCCCTGTCGGAGGCCCGCGCCGTGGCCGAGCGTCGTCAGATCATCAAGGCGCTGGGCCGGACCGGCGGCCAGGTCGCCGAGGCAGCGCGGCTCTTGAAGGTCTCCAGAACGACTCTGTGGGAAAAGATGCACAAGCTCGGGCTCTGATCCCGGCCGACGTTCGGAAATCCGAACGTCCTGATTTTTCTTTTCAAAACAGATTGTTGACGGCTTTCCGGAATCCCGGATCGTCCGCATTGCGGCGGCAGTATGGGCTAGGCTGGGGGAAACGCCATTCGAGAAGGAGTCCATCCATGAAGTGCAATCGCATGGTCGATGCCGGCCGTCGCCAGTTCCTGCGCGGCGGCCTTGTCGGCGCCGCCGGCGCCGCGGCTGCCACCGTCCTGCCGGGCCAGCAAGCCAACGCCGCTGGCCTCGCGCGGGTCGAATATCCTTCGAACCGGCTGGCGAATATCGCGGATCTCGTGGTCGACGAGCCGCTCGATATCGCCTACCCGGATCCCGACAGCCCCGGGGTGCTTCTCAAGCTCGGCACGCCGGTCGAAGGCGGGGTCGGGCCAGACGGCGACATCGTCGCCTTCTCGGTCCTGTGCCCGCACAAGGGCTGGCCGCTCTCCTACAACGCCGGCGACAGGACGCTGAACTGCCCCGGTCACTATTCGCGCTTCGACTGCGAGGCCGGTGGCCAGCAGACCTGGGGGCATGCGACGCAGAACCTGCCGCAATTCATGCTCAGGGTCGACGGTCAGGGCGACATCCATGCCGAGGGCGTGGACGAGCTGATCTATGGTCGCCTGTCGAACGTCCTGGACGCGTGAAGGAGGAAGTACAATGGCTTACAAACGTTTCACCGACCGCCTTCCCATCGTCCCGCCAGACGCTCAGGAACACAACGTCACCTGCCACTACTGCATCGTCGGCTGCGGCTACAAGGCGTACACCTGGCCGTTGAACAGGCAGGGCGGAACGGCTCCGAGCCGGAACAAGTTCAGCGCCGAGCTGGGCGAGCAGCAGCCGCTGGACACCGACGCCTGGTATGCCCCGTCGATGTACAACGTGGTCAGGAAGGACGGCCGCGATGTGCACCTCGTCATCAAGCCGGATGCGAACTGCTCGGTGAACGCCGGGCTGGGGTCGATCCGCGGTGCGCGCATGGCCGAGAACCGCCGGTCGGACGTGACCGGCACGCAGCAGCAGCGGCTCACCGACCCGCTGGTCTGGCGCTACGGCACCTGGCAGCCGACGACCTGGGACGACGCGCTCGACCTGGTGGCGCGCGTCACCGCGCGTTTCGTGGACGCCGAGGACGAGGACCAGCTCTACGTTTCGATGTTCGACCATGGCGGATCGGCCGGCGGCTACGAGAACACCTGGGGCACCGGCAAGCTCTATTTCGGCTCGATGAAGGTCAGGAACTGCCGGATCCACAACCGGCCGGCCTACAACTCCGAGGTTCATTCCTCGCGCGACATGGGCGTGGACGAGCTGAACTACGCCTACGAGGATTACACCCTTGCCGACACGATCATGATCGTGGGCGCGAACCCGCTCGAGACGCAGACCAACCTCTTCCTCAACCACATGATGCCGGGGATGCAGGGCGGCGCGAAGGTGATCATCGTCGATCCGCGCCGCACGGTGACGGTCAATGCCTGCGAGGAGGCGGCCGGGGCAGAGAACGTGCTGCACCTGCAACCGAACTCGGGCACCGACCTGGCGCTGTTCAACGCGATCCTGACCCATGTCGCCGCGCAGGGGTGGGTCGACAGGGACTTCATCGCCGCCTCGACCATCGCGAACGCCGTCGAGGTGCCGCAGGGCGAAGCCTACCCAGCCGCGCTCGGCAGCTTCGACGCCGCGTTGGAGGCGATCCGCATCTCGACGGCAGACGCTGCCGAGATCACCGGCATCCCCGAGGCCGACATCATCAAGGCGGCGGAATGGTACGCGCAGCCGCATGACGACGGTGCGCGGCGCAAGTCCGTGATCGCCTACGAGAAGGGGATCATCTGGGGCAACGACAACTACCGGACCATCGGCGCGCTGGTGAATCTCGGTCTGGCCTGCGGCAATATCGGCCGCGAAGGCGGCGGCGTCTGCCGTCTCGGCGGCCACCAGGAGGGCTATTTCCGTCCGGGCGACGGCCATGTCGGGCGCCCCGCGCCCTATTTCGATCGGCTGCTGATCGAGGGCGGCGGCGCCGTCCACCACATCTGGGCCTGCGATCACTACAAGACGACGCTGAACGCCAGCCGCTTCAAGCGCGCGTACAACCGGCGCACCAACATGGTGAAGGAAGCCATGGACAACGCGATCGGCGCGACCCGCGAGGAACTGGTCGACGCCATCGAAGGCGCGATCCGGGCGGGCGGGCTGTTTTCGGTCAACGTGGACATCATCCACAGCCAGATCGGCCAGGCGGCGCATGTCATCCTGCCGGCCGTCGAAGCGGGCGAGATGAACCTGACCTCGATGAACGGCGAACGCCGTCTGCGGCTGACCGAGAAATACATGGACGGCCCGGGCCAGGCCATGCCGGACTGCCTGATCGCGGCCCGGCTTGCGCAGCACATGGAGCGTGTCCTGACGGCAGCGGGACGCACCGACTATGCGGCGCAGTTCCAGGGCTACGACTGGCAGACCGAGGAAGACGCCTTCATGGACGGCTACAACTCGGGCAACCCCGACGTGACCTACGAGCGCCTGCGCGCCGCGGGCAACAACGGGGTTCAGGAACCGGTCACGGGCTTCGAGAATGGCCAGTTGGTCGGCACGCTGCGCCTCTACACGGATGGCGTGTTCACCCGGCACGGCCGCGAGGATGGCAAGGCGCTGTTCTGCCATGCCACCTGGCGCGGGCTGCAGGCTCCCGGCAAGGCGCAGCAGAGGGACAATCATCGGTTCCTGATCAACAACGGCCGGGCGAACCTCAACTGGCAGAACTGGTTCCTCGACCAGGACAACGACTTCGTCATGGACCGCTGGTCGGTGCCCTACATCCAGATCAACCCCGAGGACGCGGCCGAGCTGGGCGTCGGGAATGGCGATCTGGTGGAGGTCTACAACTCGGACGGGGCCACCCAGGCCATGGTCTATATCGAACCGACGGCGCGAAGGAACGAGACCTTCATGCTGTTCGGCGCGCCCTCGGGCACGCAGGGCAACGTCATCAACGGCGGCGTCAACGAGCTGATCCTGCCGAACTACAAGCAGACCTGGGCCGACATCCGCAAGATCGCGGACGCCAGCCCTGCCGCGAAAAGGCAGAGCTTCAAGTCCTGGGAAGTCGAACTCTAGGCTCGGATGCGCGCCTGGACCGTGGCGCAGCCTGTGCGCCGCGGTCTCGCGCCGGAAGGATCTGGCGAGAAAAATTGCCAGCGCCACGGTCTTAGGGGCAGAGCACGACGATGTGTCTGTTCGCCCCCGAACCTGCAGGGCCAGAAGGCGGAAAACGAGGCGAGTCCGAAGGGCATGCGCGGGGCCGAATGCCTACTCGAGCGCGCGGATCTCTTCGTTGGCCAGCCTCAGGTGGTCGGCCAGCCTCTTCACGAGGTTCGACAGGATCTGCGCGTAGAGCCACGGGTGGCTTTCGGCGAGATCGCGCACGGCGGCGACCGGGAAGCCGTAGCAGATGAGCCGCTCGTCGGCGATCACCGCAGCAGAGCGCCGCGCCCCGTCGATCAGCGCCATCTCGCCGAATGACGCCCCCAACCCCACGGAACCGATGCGCCTGCGCGTGCCGTCCTTGAGGGTGATGAGCACGCTGGCGGAGCCCTTCACGACGATGAAGAAGAGCTGGGCTTCGTCGCCCTCGCGCAGGATCTGCTGCCCGGCTTCGAACTGGAAGGATTGCACCAGCCCTTCGATGAGCTTGAGCCCCTCCGCCGGAATGCCGGCGAAAAGATCGAGCTCGCCCAGGCTGAACCTCGTCGGTTGGGTTCCGCCATTCCAGTTCTCGAGCAGCCGTTCCTCGAACATCTCCAGCGCCCTGTCGGTGTCCTCGATGACCTCGAGCGCATCGAGCCCCGGTGCCGAGCGCGGAAGACCGCGAAGCTGCGACAGCGGGCTGTCTTCGCGAATGTTCGTGAAGGCGAGCGCCGAGCCGCTGGCCAGGATGGCATGCGCCGTCTCTGCGATCAGCCGCCTGGCGGCCGGGTCTGCGTAATTCGCGCGCTTGAAATCCAGGATGAAATAGCGGCAGGCGTCTTGCAGACTTGCCATCCGCCGCGTCAGGATTTCTGCCGACCCGAAATAGAGCGCCCCCTGCACCTCGATCACGCAGATCGTGCCGCCGTGTTCGCGCAGGAAGGATCGTTCGCTGGCCGGGCGCATCCGCTTGGACGGCACCGTGTCGGCGCAATACTGGCGCCGGATCACGGCGTGGACATTGGTCCGGTCGGAAAAGGCGTGCAGGCTGAAATCGCGCGAGAGCGCCGCGCAGACCTGGACGCCGCGGATGCTGTTGCCGTGGCTGTCCAGCGGTGGCGAGTAGACCGCGATGCCAAGCTGTCCGGGGATGACCGCGATGATCCCGCCCGAGACACCGCTCTTGGCGGGGATACCCACTTCGTAGGCCCACTCGCCCGCGTAGTTGTACATCCCGCAGGTGTTCATCAGCGTCAGCACGTCCCGCACGACATCGGGGTCGAAAACCCGTGCCTCGGTGCGCGGGTTGATCCCGTGGTTGGCCAGCGACGCGGCCATGATCGCCATGTCCACGCAGGTGACGCTGACCGAGCATTGGCGGAAATAGAGGTCCAGCACCGCTTCGGGATCGCGGCTTATCATGCCCGAGTTGAGCATCATGTAGGCGATGGCACGGTTCCTATGGCCCGTCGCCTTCTCGCTCCGGTACACGTCCTCGTCGATCGCGAGCGGTCGCCCGGCAAGGTCCGAAAAGAGGCCGCGCATCCGGCGCTCGGCCATTGCCGCGTCGTCTTCGGCCAGCAGTTCGGACACGGCGATCGCGCCCGCGTTCACCATCGGGTTGAACGGCCGGTTCTTTTCGTCGTCGAGAATGATCGAGTTGAACGCCTCGCCCGTCGGCTCGACCCCGACCTGTTCGAGAACGCGCTCGCGCCCCCTGTGCGCGATGCTGAGGCCATAGGTGAACGGCTTCGACATCGACTGGATCGTGTGGGGAACCTCGCAGTCGCCGATCTTGTAGATCTTGCCGTCGATCGTGCACAGCGCGATGCCGAATGAGCCGGGGTCCGCCCGGCTGAGCTCGGGAATGTAGTCGGCGACCGCCCCCGAGGTCTCGTTGCGCAGATCGGACAGCAGGCGCTGAAGGTACAGCATGATCGGCGACCCCTGATCCGCCTGCCGGGTGTCGAACCGCGTTTCGTCGTCCAAGGCTTTCATGTCTCCATAACTTCGCGGGATTGGTATGCGAGGCGGGTTAGGCCCGCAAGCGCGGCCAGGCGTTCTGCCGCTCCAGAAGGCGCCCGGCTCCGGATTGCCTAAGCCATGCACAACCAGCGGGCTCGCCTGCCGGGAAATGTGGCTGCGCAGCTGCGCCAGTCCACCGGCCAGCCCTTCATCCGGTCGCCAAGGACCGTGTCGGACGGCCCGAATCCCGGGGCAAGCGTCGACAGGTTCGTGGCGATGCCCCCGGATCGCGGCGCCGCTTTCCGGCCCCAGCGGACCTCAGGCCGGACCCTGCCGTCGCGCACGCGTCGAGATCGGGCGGCGCGGCGACAGGTGAGCATGCAGGCCGGCTGCGAACTGTTCCCGCAGAAAGCTAGTCGGTGCTCCGGAACTCGAAGGAATATGTGCGGAAGCCGTTATCGGATGGCGCGGGGGTAAAGCTGTCGCCCAGGTTCGGGAACTCTTTCAGCTCCATCACGAAGGTCACGATTCCCGATGCAGCGCTCGTATCCGTGCGCGGGTTCACCGGTTTCGCCCAGTCGTCCTGGCTGTAGGGTACCAGGGCGTCGCGGGTCTCGATGCCGTTGTTGCCCAGGAGGAGCCCCATGTATGCGCCCTGCGGGATCGCCACGTCCCCGGTTTCGGATACCGCAACCCAGTTCCCGGCACTCGAGGCACCGCGCGACTCGCCGAGCTGCAGGATCTCGAAGCCGGCGCCGCCGGCGCGGCGCAGAACCACGGGGGTGGCGCGCAGATCGGCATTGGCATCCGGGTCGGCATGGAACCGCCAGCGGGCCAGCGCGGTGTCCGTGTTCGCGCGCATCCGCGTGTCTATCACCAGCTTCGGCCGGTTCGGTGCGATGGCGTCCCGGTGATCGCGATCGACGATGATCGAGCGCTCGTCCTCGGGCGGCGCCGGGACCGGCCGCAGCTTGGCGTCCAGCTTCTTGCGCTGTTCCTCGGTTCCGTAGGTCAGCTCATTGATCTCGCGCGCGTACTCTCCATAGACCTTCGCATACGCCGCCTTGATTTCCTCCGCGACAGCTTCCCAATGACCGGCGTCGGCGGCCGACTTGCACTTTTCGGTCTTGCAGAACTCGTCCTTCTGGCCGGCATAGAAATCGTCCGAATAAACCGGGGGCATCCAGGGAAGCGCCCGGTATGCCTCGGTCTGGTTTTTATCGGTCTCGGTCTCATGGGTCTCGCCGTTCCCGACGCCGATGCCGAGCGTGCTTCTGGCATAGAGCTGCACTTTCTCCGCGAAATCGCTGCGCGCCACCGGGATCCGGTGACAGGTCGTGCAGTGGTTCTCAGCATCGGCGAAATGCTTGAGGTACTGGCTCCAGCTCGGGTCGTTTGCG
>JABAHR010012176.1_pt2 | contig 10126 bp, 11 predicted proteins | sample 7062101 | NCBI WGS metagenome assembly JABAHR01 (sample SAMN14534553, study PRJNA622989) | marine sediment metagenome | biome: marine biome [ENVO:00000428]; feature: marine pelagic biome [ENVO:01000023]; material: deep marine sediment [ENVO:00002113] | place: India: Gulf of Kutch | collected...
GAGACCCGCGACGGGTAGATCGACAATCGCGTGCTCACCGGGGGCAATCTCTTGCCCTCCGACTTCAAACGGTTCTCCTCTTATACGTTGCCTAGTCATGCCTGCATATCACCCATCATGAATTACTCGCTGCTCGTGCTGACAAAAAAACCAGCAACCGTAGATCAGGAAGCAGCGAGCTACCACCGTGGCAACTCTATCCGATTCTGGAGAAGCTACTGTGAGCTTCTCGCGCTCGGTCGCACCTCCGAGGTCCGATCGACGTCTGGATTCCTTCCCCTCTCGATCGTCGCCGTTCTGCCAGATTCGCCCGGCGAGTTCAAGATTACTCTCACGCGTTCGAGGTGAGGCACCACGGCGCGCACCCGAGCCTCGAGAAGGTCCAGTAGGACTTCGATTTGTGCTGTGTCGAGATCATCCGACAGATCGAGGTCGGCATCCAGCAACACTTCAGACGTACCCGAGTACACGGCGGCCAGGCGGTTGACCGCTACGACACCAGAGGTGCCAAGAACGGTAGCGCACACCTTCGAAAGTGTCGCCTCGGGCAACGCCCGGCCCGCAATTAGAGCACGGGCTTGCGCCATGAGCATCAGCGACGCGGCCACCATCATCACGGCAGCCGCGAGCGCACCGAGCGCGTCGAAGACAACCAGGTCGAACGTCCAGAAGAGGATCAACGCTACGATACCGACAATGCTCGTAAACGTACCGATAGAGTCGCGTAGTAGAGCGCTCTTGATCAGCGGCTGATCCATACTGCGAAAGGCGCTGCGAATACTGCCGTTCTCGGCTACGAGCTTTCGTACACTCAGATTCACTGCGTAGCCATTAGTGACGACCGCGAGCACCACAACGCTGATCGCCAGCACGGGTGTACCGATCGGACTCGGATTAACCAGCTGCTGGTACCCGCGCCACGCAGACAGACCCGCGCCGATCACGAGCATGGCCACCGCAGATAATAGACCCCAGAAAAAAGCTTCCCGCCCGTAGCCGAGAGGATGCTCACTGTCACCGGGACGATTAGCGCGACGTTCACCGATGACCAGTAGTGCAGATCCTGTACTGTCAGCCAACCCCTGGGCCATTGCTGCGAAAACGACGGCGCTGCCGGTCAACAGTGCGACCACGAGGTTGCTCACCACGTCGAGGAGGTTAACGACACGAAAGAAACCGTCAGTACGCGCCCCGATGAGGGAATAGCGGTCATCGTCAGGCGAGCGACGCTTTCTAGATTGCCGCGACCGTCTGCACCTCGATCATGAATTTCTCGTCGGCCAGTTGGTCGATGACGAGCAACGTGTTCGGCGGGAAGGCCCCTTCGCCGAAGAACTTCGGAAACTCACGTCGACGCCAGCTGCGGATCAGCGGAATGTAGTCGTCGTCGGTGATGTACGTCGTGAACTGCACGACGTTGGAGAAATCCGCACCCAGCGAGCCAAGGATCGATCCGATGTTTGCGTAGACCTGCTCGCACTGCTGGTCGAAATCGTCCGCACCGACGAGGTTCCCCTCCATGTCTATCGGCAGCTGCCCAGCGATGAAAATCAGCTCTTGATGGCTCTTGAGCCGCGCGATGTGACTGTACGGCCCGAGAGGCGCCGGAACGTTTTCGGGATTCTCCATTTGCAGCTCGATCATTTGTTTACTCCGAGGCTCCTTGTCGATTCTTCTGTTGCTAAAGGAAAGCGAATAGACGTGTCTCAACCGATTCTCGCGGAGGCTTGGCTGTCTCACCGGTCTCCTCGACCGCCGTATGCACACACCAGCGCGCACGGCCGTCCTCGCGGGAATCGAAAGTCTTGATCAAGAGCACTTCGCCGGGCGCGATCTCCGGAAAATACATCCAACGTTGCTGCTCATCGTAACGAACGACGTAGACCTCACCGACGCGACCCTTGCCACGCCGTTCTGCCGGGATCAGCGACTCGCCCGAGACCGACCGTGCATCGCAGAGCGCGACGGGCGATGAGTGAACGGTCGTGATCGGCCGCCAAACGTTGACGATCACGAAATCATCACGCGTCAGTTGCTCACCCTCCTCACCGAGGATATCGACGACGCGCTTGGGTGCCGACCAGGGCGTGTAATCGTTGTGCACGAAAGACGACGGCTCGCGGCTTTGGTGTTGTCCACGCGTATCCGCAGCGTCGGATCGCCACGTGTGATCGAAGATGTGCACGCGCGAGGCACCCGTCGCGGATGTGACGAGCTCGCGGCACTGCGGCTCGTGCCGCTGCGTAATGTCGTCTTGGTTATAGAGATCCCCCGCCTCGGGCAACGTCCGAAGCTCAAATCCATGTGTGTCGAGGCTGAACACCTCATCGAGCGCTCGCGCGTCGATAATCTCGACGTCACGCATCTCGAAGTCGCCGACGAGCGTCGATCGTGCATCCGACCCACCGGTGGACGGCGCGAAATACGGAGGCGCGCTCGTTTCAGCGAGAAATTTCAGGCGTCCACGCATGCTATTCGATTCGTTGTATCGGCTCGTTCGGATCTTCGACCGTCAGCCGGCACCATATCGAAGAATGTACATCGGGATCTACCTCGACGGCGGCTTGCCCGCCTCTTTCGCCGGTAGTACGCTCGCCGTTCCTTGAATCAACTGGCCAGGAGACTTCAGTCATGCTGCAGGCGACCAAAGACGTAATCATGCCGACAACAATAATCGGGTCCTTGCCCAGGCCTAGCTGGTTCACCGAGAACTTAGGATCGGAGACGTTCCTGCGGCGCATGATGAACTCGCGATACCGGGAACAGTACGTGGATGCAGTTGCCTGCCACCTTCGAGATCAGGAAGTTGCCGGGCTCGATATCTGTACCGACGGTGACGCGCACTACGATGAGGAAGTCGGCGGCCAGAGCTGGACGAGCTATCCGCTCTTTCACATGGAAGGTCTCGACCGCGGCAATCCGCAGCCGACAGTCATGCGCACAGGCGGCGTTGCGTTTCCGATGGGCCACATTCTTCATGACTATCTCGAAGCCCGCATCATGCCGAAGGTCGTCGGTCCGATCGGTCGCGGCGACTTGCAATACACGGCGATGTGGAAGACGGCGCAACGCCTGACGCGCAAGCCTGTTAAGTTCGGCACCGTCACGCCGGACATTCTGTCGGCCGCCGTCGATGACGATTACTACAAGGATCCGTTCGAACGCATCATGGCGCTGAGCAACGCGCTCAACGAGGAACTCAATGAGCTCGCCGACGCCGGTTGCCCCGTCGTTCAAATGGAGGAACCGTCGATTCACATGATTCCGATTCGCGGGAAGGTGTTCGGCAAGCACGACATGAAGGACATGGCCGGTGTCTTCGACAACACCGTCAAAGGCCTGCGCGACAAGACCGAGGTGTGGTGTCACACGTGCTGGGGCAATCCGTCCCAGCAACGCATGTTCAAGGAAGTCCAGAGCTACCACGGTGCGCTCGAGATCTATAACGAGGTCGATGCCGACGTCGTCACGTTCGAGTCCTGTAGCTCCGGGATGCAGGACGTGCCCGAGATCGGCAAGGTCGTCACGGACAAGAAGATTGCGATCGGCATGATCGATCACCACTCGCTGCAGATCGAGCGCCCCGATGACATCGCCGACAGAATCCGAGAGACGCTCAAGCACATCCCGGCCGAACGCCTGATCTTGTGCTCGGACTGCGGCATGGGTCGCGAAGGCATGAGCCGGCGGCATGCGCGCTACAAGATGGCAGCGCTCGTGCAGGGCGCCAATATCGTCAAGAAGGAGCTCGGGCTGCCCGAGGCGGATTGTCTAGCCGCGGACGGACGCTACTCGCTCGTGCCGACCGAGGACTGAGCGCGTCGTCAACTGACGTAACGGTTCTCGCTGTCGGTCGAGAGGCTCAGAGCGCCTCGAGCATGCGCGTGAGCTCATCGAGATCGGGCTCAGCGTCTTTCGGGCCCAGGTCCACGCAGTTCCAGGGCTGGAGCTGCTCCTCCGGCGCCCAGACCCATTCGCGCCCGAGCGTGACGGGCTCGGTGTAGTTGGCGGGGTCCTCGACCGTGAGCGTCATGCGCAGATCCATTTGCCCGGGCTCGCGCCAATAGCGCTCGGTAAGCCGCGCATCGGCACTGACCGGGTGCCCTCTGAGGTTTCGCAATACGCCGCCTGCCGTGTGCGTCGTGACAATGACCAGGGCACCGTCCTCCCAATGGCCAACGGAGTACCCGAGGTTCGTCCGCGGATGGTCCTCAGGTGGCAGCTCGCCGTTCATCTGGATACGCCGCGTCGTCGCAAGGCGCTCGAAACGCATGATGATCGTGTCGCCCTCGTCCACGAACTCCACGAGGTTGTTGTCCCAGAGAATCCCCGGCACCTTCTCGGCCGCGCAGTCGTCGACGCTGCGCGCATCCTGCGCGGCAGGATTGTAGGTGTCGAAGAATTCCTGCGCCGGCGGCGTGAATGGATAAACGTCGGGCTGAGTGACGGGCGGCATCGTGCGAAACAGCGGTGGCGTATATACGCCGAAGATATCGACAGCGTCATCCGAGGTCTGTGCCATCGCCAGCGAAGTGACTACCAGGCTTGTGAAAGTTAAAACCGCGCTCGAAGCTTTCATCCCGTTTCGTAACCTTACTAACTCGTCGACGATCGTTTGCATTTTGGGATAACTTATACAATTCGAATGCAGCAATCCACATCGAGCTGCGGCGAGCCGAGGCGATCTCGGGTATCCCGGCTTTTTTCGCGGATCAGTTAAACGTTTTAGCCGGCGGCTGCATTTAAAGTAGTTGTGGAGCCGCAAGCCTCCACGCTCCAACGAACGACAGAGGACTCCAACGTGGCACGCATATTGATTTCGCTAGCAACTCTGAACCTGTCTCTCGCAGCATACGCGCATCATTCGGTCGGCGCGTTCTACGACAGCAGCACGGTCAGCCGTATTTCCGGAACCATCGGAAGCGTCCAGTGGGTCAACCCGCACGTTCGATTCACCGTCGACGTAACAGGCGCGAATGGCGAATCCGAGCGCTGGCGCGTCGAGGCAGGCGCCCTGAACTCGCTCGACCGTCAGGGCGTGCCGCGCGATCTGCTTCGTGTAGGCGAGGACATCACCGTCATCGGCTACACGTCCCGCCGCGGCCGGCCGGAAATGGTTGCGGCGTCCGTCGACCTGGCCAACGGCGAGAACGTCGTGCTCTGGTCAGGGCTCTTCGGTGGGCCCGAAGAGTCCAATCCCGCACCTGATGCGGCCGAGCAGATCGCTGCAGCAGCTGCCGAGGCCGCCCGGTCGGCACAGGGCATGTTTCGCGTCTGGACCATTGGTCTCGAATACACACACGACGCCACAGACGCGGGCGATGAGACCGAGATGCCGCTGACGGCATCCGCGCGGGCAGCGCGTGCGAACTTCGACCCGCTCGTCGACGACCCGGGCCTGAGCTGCACGGCGCCGGGCATGCCTGCACTCATGGACAACCCGTTTCCGATGGCGATGGCGGAGGATGACGGCGACATCCTGATTCAGATGGAGCAATGGGACGTCGTGCGCCGCATACACATCGATGACGATGCCGACCCGGCCGCGCAGCCGGCGACACCGTACGGTTACTCCACCGGACGCTGGGAGGACGACAACACACTCGTCGTTACGACGACGAGGATCAACTGGCCGTACTTCGACGACATCGGCACGCCGCAGAGCGAGCAACTGGAACTCGTCGAACGCTACACGCTCAGCGATGACGAAACCCGGCTGGATTATCTGCTGACGGTGACGGACCCGGAGATGCTCACTGAATCCGTCACTTTCGATGGCTATTGGACCTGGATACCGGGCGAGCAGATCAAGCGTTACGACTGCGCCGTGCCGGATCTCTGATAATCCGTGTGGGACTATCGCCGCCCGGCGAGACGCCCGCGCACGAAACACAGTAGCCCGAGGCTCGCGAGCGTTGCGACGAGCATCCCGCTGAGCGTCAAGAAAAGTTTGTACGGCAAACTCTCGAGCTTGCCCGTATGCAGTGGATAGGCCGCATGCCAAGCGCGCTCGACCGCTGGCAGCGTCACAGCGTCAAAGCGTATATCCATGTAACCGCTCGCAGCCTCGATATAGACGCGACTCATGCCGTCGGGGTGCCACTCGTCGGGCTGCTTGACGCCGATGATGCGGTAAGGGCTCGCGCGATTCGCCACAGTGACCGAACGCACCTCGCCGGCAGGAAACGTCGCAAGCGCTCTCGTCATGGCCGGCAACCAGTCGCCGGAGTTGCCGCCTGAGGTGCCGTCGAGATTCTCGACGAGTGAGTCACTGTACGCTTGCGTTTGCCGAACAGGGTCCAGCAGCCAAGCCTCGGTCTGAAACGGGAACGCCAGAACCGCGCCCGTCGACAGCGTAAGCAGAAACGGTAGCGCCTCGAACACACCGATGTTGCGGTGTGTCACGAGCAAATGCGCCCGCTGCATGCCCTTCGGCTTGATGCCAAGCCGCAGACCACGCCGCATCGGCCAAAACGACGCGAGCCCGAAGAGCACGAGCAGCGTCATCGACAGTGCAACGAAGCCGACGATCGTCAGCCCGCGGTTGCCGAGCAGCAGGCGATGATGAAGATCATAGAGCCACTCTTCCCAGCGCTCGTTCATGAACCATTCGGCAACGACGTTCCCTTCGACGTCGACGTACGCATAGCGCGTCCCGGCGAGTGTGACTTTCGTCAGCGGAAAGTCCCGCGTTGCAAGCTGAATCAGGCCGATATCATCGACGTTGAACTGCGCCTCGATGGATTCGACGATCCGTGCGAGCGCCGCAGGCTCCGGCTCGAACTCGACGCGAGCCTCGGGAATCGCAAGCTTGAGATACGTCTGCTTCCAGACGAGCAGGACGCCCGTCAGGCTGCTGAGCAACACGAAAAGCCCGAGCGCAGCCGCGCCCCACGCGTGCACGGTTCGCGTCGCTGTGAAGAAGCGCTTCAGTGGTGAAACCTTAAGCGCAGCGGCCGTAGCGTCCAGCCGCGCTCGCGATCACGGCACGTAGCTAAGCTGCCGTCCCGCGATCCAGACCGAATCGATCTGCCGCATCGCGCGAATGTCCTCGAGCGGGTTCGCATCGAGCACGAGCAGATCCGCGACGAGTCCGGGCTGGAGCGTCCCGAGGTCGTCATCGAGCCCGGCGGTGCGCGCGGCCCCACCCGTGGCGGCGACGAGCACCTGCATGGGCGTCATGCCCACCTCGACCATCATCTCGAGCTCAAGGTGCTCGAAGTAACCCTGCCACTGACCGACGTTCGTCCCTGTATCCGTGCCGAGGCCAATGAGCACCCCCGCATCAGACAGCGTCTTGAGATTGCGCTCGCCGCGTTGCAAACCGATCTTATCGGCCTGACGAACTTCACTCGTGCGCATCTCTTCCTGACGCGCAGGGTCCCTGACGACCTCGATCTCGGCCGCGTAAGGCTCCGCGCGCTGCACGAAGAACGGATCGCTCAGGAAGTCCGGAATCCCTTCGTAAACGAAGCGGGCCAGATCGCGCGTCAAGGTCGGCGTGTAACCGACGTCACGACGCTTGATCTCGTCGATAAGCGCGGTATCGACGTCCTGGTCGCGGACGCTGTGCGCGAGCACGTCGACGCCCGCATCGACGAGTCCGCGAGCATCCTCGAGGTAATACATGTGCGCCGACACCTCGAGGCCGCGACTATGCGCCTGGTCTATGAGTGCGCCGTAGACCGCCGGCGGCGTGTCGTTCGGGCTGCCCGTAATGTGAATCTTCACGACGTCGGCGCCTGCATCCGCATACGCGTTGACGCGTTCGCGGGCCTCCTCGGCCGTCTCTAGATTCTGCAAGCTCGGACCGGCAATGTAGGCGCGCGCGCCGTCGAGCGCCTGGCCATTGCGCTGCTCGTCGCGCAGCCGCAAAGCAGCCTCGAAGTTCTCCTCCTGTGTACCGAGCACGACGACGGTCGTGACGCCGTAAGCGGCGTACTGGCGCAGCTGCGCCATGAGGCTGTCGCGCGTGGACGCGGCCTCGAAACCTTCATTGAGGTGACCGTGGGCGTTCACGATGCCGGGCATAATGGTCTTGCCGGAAGCGTCGATACGCCGCGCGTCAGCCGGAATAGACACATCGTCTGCTGCGCCAACGGCAGCGACGCGCCCGTCGCGGATCACGAGTGTTGCTTGCTCGATCGGCGCACTGCCGGTGCCATCGAACAGGCGCGCTCCAGTGAACGCAATCGCGCCCGCGTCCTGCGCCCGGGCGACTTGAACCACGCCGAGCGCCGAGATGAGCGCCGCTGCGACGGTCAGACCACTGTTTATGCTTCTCATTATGATGCTCCGGCCACGAACGCCCCAAACGGACGCGCGGGTTAAGTTGTTAGTGAATAGACGTCGTATGAACGGTAGTCGATCAATCCCACTCTTTCTCGACGCCGTCTGCCGTCGTGACGAAGCCGAGCAGACAACCGCTCGAGCCGTCGCGAAGCGCGTGGCAGCGCACGTGGATCTGATCGCCGGGCTGAACCTCGTCCTGCGCGATACCGCCGCGAACGAGCGTCGTCGCACCGGCCGCTTCCATGGCCCAGGTCTCAGTCTCGCCGTCCTCGTTGACGACATCCATGTAGACCCATGCATGCGGGTTGACCCAATAGACATCGGTGACGGTGCCGTCCATCTCGACGTACTCCGTCATCGCATAATTGCCATGGGAATGGTGCGCCCACGCCGCCACTGCCACTGCGTTTGCGGCGATGATCGCAATGCCAAGCGTTCTAAACTTCATCATTCAATCCCTCTTCATTCTCCTAAAACATCATCGTGGCGTCACTCGTCGAGCGCGCCGCGAAACTCAATCCCTGAATGCGCAGCCCTCGCAGATCTTGCGTACATCCTGAAACGTGCGGAACATGATGCCGTTGCCGTCATCGTCCAAGAACTCCAGAGACTGCTGGAAGATCCCGCCCGGTGGCGCGCCCGGATTGACGGTCGCGTCGATGACGTAGAGCTTACTCTCCAACAAGTAGATTCCCGCGTACGTTCTTGTCCCATCGGGATTGGTCGTGTGCAGCTGATGCCCGTCGACACGCCCAATATAATGATAGTTATCGTACTCGATGGACTCGGCCCGCTCCCTGATCTGTCGTGCTACGTAGGCGACCGACGCGCGAACGTCTACCTCACCATAAACGCTGATGTGGGCACCGAGCTCGCGGTGCAGATCCGTAGCGTTCGTGAAGTCAACGACCGTCAGTGTGTACGTTCCTCCATCCGTCTCGGCCTTGTGCACACGGGCCGGCACGACGATGCCGTACTCTGATTCAAACTCGGTCGTCTCGATGTCGAATCCGCCCGCCGGTGCGAGGATTCGGAATCGGNNAACGGCGCAAAGCGCTGGGCGAGCGCTGTGCTCGAGATGAGCATGATCGAGACGATCGAGATCAGTCGGAAAACTGGCATGACTGGTCCCTTTATATACGTTGATTTTCGTAGAATTTTGCCAGAAAGCGCGACACTTGTCCTGCAATAACGATACGTAAAATCAACTGTTTAGACTCCCACCTACTTGCACTCGAAATACAAGAACCTGTGCGATTCGCAGCGTCGAGCTGTTGGTCGAACGCGCTCGCTCGAAGTCGACGAGAACTATCGGACCCACTCGCCGCCAATGCGGACCTTACGAGGGTGCCGGAAGCTGTCGAAGAAAATACCGTTGCCGTCGTCGTCGAGAAACTCGAGCGACTGTTGGAATATCCCGCCCGGTGGCGTGCCTGGGTTAACCGTCGCGTCAATGACGTAGAGCTTACTCTCGAGCAAATACATCCCCGCGTACGTGCGCGTCCCATCGTGATTGGTCGTGTGCAGCTGATGCCCATCGACGCGCCCGATGTAGTGATAGTTGTCGTACTCGACGCTCGCAGCCCGCTGACGAATCTGTAGTGCCGCGTACGCGACCGACGCACGAACGTCTACCTCACCGTATACGGCGAGATACACGCCATCGAGCTCGGCGATTCGCTGCTCGTGCAGCTCCATCGCATTCGTATAGTCGACGACAGTCAGGGTATAGGTGCCGTCATCGGTCTCGGCCGTGTGCACGCGGGCCGGCACGACGATGCCATACTCAGTCTCGTAATCGACAGTCTCGATATCGAATGTCCCACCCGGGACC
>JABAHR010022916.1_pt1 | contig 10125 bp, 6 predicted proteins | sample 7062101 | NCBI WGS metagenome assembly JABAHR01 (sample SAMN14534553, study PRJNA622989) | marine sediment metagenome | biome: marine biome [ENVO:00000428]; feature: marine pelagic biome [ENVO:01000023]; material: deep marine sediment [ENVO:00002113] | place: India: Gulf of Kutch | collected...
CGACCTTATTTCGCCGGACCTGATATCGCCTGACCTCATATCGCCGGATCTTATTTCACCCGATCTGATTTCACCCGACCTCATATCGGCCAGCGAGCCAGCTTACCAGGATATAACCTATACATTGCAGAATACGGGCAACGTGACCACGACCTATTCTGCGGATATGTCTTTCAATGATCCGGGGTTAGGCCTGCAGGCCCAGCTTATCGTCTGGACCGCGCACGTCACGGGAACGTCACGAGATTGCGCCTATGCGTTGATTGCGGACAACCAAATTCTTGCGGCCAAGAATCTCACCAACGAAGAACTTGGAACGATTAAGCTTCCAACGGTGGACAATCCGTTCGCTGGTCCTGTCAGCTTCGTTGCTCGTCCAGGCCAAGTCGTATACGCAACTTTGCGCGTATTTGGTGACAAGGCCAAGCTGGACACTATCTCGGCTGCCGATTTCGTTGCGGCCACGGGGCTCGGCGTCAGCGCACATGCGTGCAACGATCCCGAGAATATCGATCCGGCCATTGACTGCCTGACGGTAGGTTTCGAAAAGATCCTCGTCGACAATGCGGGGCCGTCTTTTGTGGGGCTGAAGACCGGCGATACGATACCGGACACGCCGATAGAAGCCGACCGGATCGGCGGAGCCTGCATCGACCTTGTTGGCGGCATGAACCCGCTGGTCGCCGCGACGGACACCTCTGGAGTCAAGAACCTTTTCTGCTCCCTGGTTGCCACCGGTGAGCAGATTTGCTCGGCCGGCGAGCCGGGTTTGTCGATTCCCGTAATGTCCGATCCGACGGACCCCGCAACTGCGGCACAAGTCCTCTGCACAGCAATCGACAATAAAGATAACGAGGCGACCGTCCAGATCGGCATTGCGGTAGCAGACACGACGGCACCGACGATTTCCGGAACTCCCATTGAGTACGTAAGCGCCGACCCCGATACCGGGACGGCTGTACTGGCGCTCGAATACGGTCTCACTGCAACCGACGATCCGCTGGTAGACCCCTACCCGGTCCTGAGCTGCACAGCGTCTGGTGCTACGTTGACCACCCCGGCGATCACCGGCGAAGCGGTCGGCCCAGGTATTTACACTGTGAGTTGTTTCGCGACCGATGTTTACAGCAACCTCAGCCTCGAGTTCATCTACCCACTCGAGATCGACGACATTACACCGCCGACGCTCAGCGGAGTTCCAGCGGATATAGCCGGTGTCGAAGCGACCGGCCCGGACGGCGCCCGCGTCACCTACGATGCGCCGACGGCGAGCGATACGGCCGGAGGCACCACGGTTAGCTGTTCTCCGGCTAGCGGCTCGACCTTCAGCCTGGGAACGACGACCGTTATCTGCACCGCCACCGATGACGGAGATAACAGTGCCACGGCGGCATTCGATGTCGAGATTGTCGATACGACACCGCCGACGATCGAGACACCGGATAAGGACGTCCTCGTTGCCGTGGGCACTTCGGGATTCGGCACGCTTGACTTCGAGGCGCAGGTTACGGCAACGGACATCGCGGATCTGAATCCGGTAGTCGACTGCATAGCGACCAGTGGGGCGGGCGCAGGCGCGCGGAGTGGTGATCCGTTGGCAGTCGGCGAGACCGAGGTGAGCTGCACGGCTACAGATGCATCGGACAACGAAGCCAGCGCGAGTTATACCGTGCGAGTCGAATTCGGCTCCTCTTTTGGGATCGATTTCTCGAAAGGCGGCGTCAAGTCCGGGAGCACAGCGCCATCTACGTTTGGCTGGCTGGATGAGTCAGGTAACCGGATCGACAGCTCAGACGCGAACCCGGTGGTCACTGCGAAAATCTGCGCCACCGGTGAGATCGTGCTGAATCCGGGGCAGTTCCCCGGGAACAGTGATCTTCGCTGGGATGCCACTATGCTGGAATGGAAATTCAACTGGCAGACAGTCTTTGAGGACGGCACGCCGATTCCGGGTAGCCTGTATTGTGTACAGGTCATCAGCCTGAAGACCGGTCAGTTGATTCCGGATGATGGCTCTGACGGAACGACAATCAGGGTGAGGGACTAGTCGGTCTTTCTGAGCTCCCTTGCTTCCTCGACATATCGGCCGCCTTGCGGCCGAAGTGCGAGGAATTTTTCGAGATCCTCTTGCGCGGCATCGTCCATGCCGATTGCGAGCTTGGCGCGAGCAGACCAGTAGGGAAGCTCTGCGAGATATCGAAATGTAGGAACATCATCCAGGAACACGGCGGACGCTTCGCCACGGCGGGATCTTGCTGCCTCGAACTCCGCCATCGCCTCTGCGCCGTATCCGGTTTCCAGAAACGCCTTGCCCAGCTGCATGCGAATGAACCATAAATCCGCTCGGTCGAGCGCTGCTGTCAGCTTATCGATCGCATCGACCGTACGATCGGCCGCAAGGTCTTGCAGAGCGTACAGCATGGCACCGTAGGCACGGCGCTGCGGCTGGATCTGCCCGGATAGTCGTTCAGCGATAACCATCGCTGGATCGCGCTCACCGACTGCAAGATACACAAGCGCTGCTGATATCGACGTGGCGTCAGACTCATCGAGTTGCAGAGCCTTGTCTGCATATTGACGCGCCAATTCGAGATTGCCAAGTTGCACATGCGCTTCCGCCAACATCACATATTTTCTGGCCGCCGTCCGCTCTTTCTGGTTTTCTTCGTCGAAAACGGCGCCTTGCTCGAGTATTTTGACAGCTTTCTCAAACTGGCCGCGGTAGATGTGCATATCAGCCAATCCTGCGTAGCCAAGCGACCTGCCCCTGACGCCACCCTGAGACATGCCATCGTAGGCCGCTATAGCCGTCTCGAAATCCCCGTTATCGATTGCTGCAATCGCCTGTGGCAGGAAGCCCTTGTAAAAAGAGCCATCCTGTTCAACAACTCTTTTCGCTTCTGCAGCAGCAGCCTCGAAATCGGTTGCATACATCGCATACAACGCGTAGTTCGAAATCAGAATGGGGCGGTCCGGGTAGATCTCGAGGACTTTCTCACCTTCATCACGGGCTTTGTCGAATTCCAGCGTGTAGAAATACACAACCGCTAGGTTGTTGCGTCCCGGCACGTCCGCCGGGTATTTCTCGACAAGGGCCGAAAAATTGTCGATTGCGCTCCTGTAATTCCAGGACACTGACGCGTAATAAACCCCGAGAGTTCGCAATTTTTCGCGTTCCGTCATCGTTTCCATTAGAGACAGGGCTTTTTCCCATGCTTGCTCCGACAGTTCCGTCAGACCCACTCTTTGCGCACTGAGGCCGAGTGACGCGTATGCACGTCCAAAATTTTCATCCAGTCGAATCGCTTCCTGGTATGCCTCGACGGCCGCCTCATATTTACCTTCGAATGCGAGTTGCCCGCCGTTGACGTAGGCTCTTGCAGCTTCAATTGATGCCGCGGTAAAAGTCTCCGAAATCGGGCTGTCCTCGCCGTCGAGCGTCGTATCACCGAGTTCTTCGCGCACACTGCTGGACAAGTCGCCTATAGTCGCCAATACCGCATCGGCTGAGCCGGCCTTCTCTTTGATTTCAAACAGCTTGCGACCATCCTTCGGATTGATGCCGGACACTTCGAGATCATAACCGGCCCCGGCAGGCGCTATCGATCCGATCAGCACGAGATTTATGCCCTCGCGAACGGCAACCAGCGATGCTGCTGCAGCGTCCAGTACCTTACTTTCAGGCCTGAGCTTCTGTGCCAGCAATTTCGCGCTATTTCTCTCATACGCCGTGACGTGCGGCGCGCTTTCAATTCCGATGTTGAGCGCCTGCTCGACGAGACCATCAAAAAGACTCTGACCGGTGGTATTGTCGAAATCGGCAACGAGAATAGAAATGGGTTTCAGTTCCTCGACGACCGTCGGTCCGCTGGAAACGTTCAGGTAAATCGAGAAAATCAGCGCCACCGACAGCACGCCGATGACGACGAAATCCATGCGCCGGCCGCCGAACGGGATGACCGTGGTGTCCGTGGCGTCGGCCTGCACCTCGATGCCTTTCTCGGTGATATCGAACACCCAGGCCAGGACGATAGTGACGGGCAGGCCGATGACGGCCAGCATAATGACCGCTTGCAGCGCCCATTCCGGAGCGTCGAATGCATCGAAAAGTACGCTCGATACCTCGACGGCGATCCAGGCAATTCCGACGTAGAGGCCCGCTGTGCGGAACACCTCGCGTCGCCGGAGTTCTTTGATTAGTTTGTGCATTTTTGTGGCCAGAGGATCGCTCGCCGAAGCCCTGAGTCTAGCATCGCAGCGGCGGCACCATGAAGCCAAAGCCGCTTCCGTCCGGGCGGCGCCGCGAGTCTCGTACAGGGCCGCAAGCCGCTCTATTGCTAACATAAATTGGATCGCATATCCTCAAGAAATCTCTAGGTTTTTATCAACCTCTGGTGGGGGACACCAATGACTATCAAGACCATCGCTCGTGGCGCATTCGCATTGATCGCCACATCCCTGACGCTGCCCGCGCTCGCCCAGGAAGACGTGGCCATCTTCGAAGAGATCACGGTACTCGCGACCAAGCGTGAACAGACGCTGCAGGAAGTTCCGGTAGCGGTATCGGTTGTCTCCGCGGACGTCATGAACGACGCCCAGGTACTCGACATCAAGGACCTGCAGTTCCTGGTGCCGTCGCTGCGCGTCAGCCAGCTGCAGTCGAGCGCCAACGCCACATTCCTGATCCGCGGCTTCGGCAACGGCGCCAACAACGCGGGCGTCGAACCCTCCGTCGGCGTCTTCATCGACGGTGTCTACCGCTCGCGTTCGGCGGCCAGTCTCGCGGATTTCCCGAACCTCGAACGCATCGAGGTCATCAAAGGCCCGCAGAGCACCTTGTTCGGTAAGAATGCGTCTGCCGGCGTCATCAACGTGGTGACCGCGAAACCGGACCTCGATGGGTATACGGGGTCTGCCTCGTTTACGTACGGCGACTATGACCAGATTATCGTCAAGGGCGATGTCAGCGGCCCGCTCTCCGACACGTTCGCCTGGAGCCTGTCCGGTAGCTACAACCAGCGGGACGGCTATTTCACCAACCTGGAAACCGGCACCGATTTCAACGAGCTGAACCGCTACGGTGTCCGCGGCCAGCTGCTGTGGGCGCCGTCGGACACGTTCGAAGCTCGTTTCATCGCCGACTACGACAAGATCGACGAGAACTGCTGCGGCGTAGCGAATCTCGCTGTCGGCGTCGCGGATTTTGGTATCCGGCTGGGCGCCGGCGGCGACTATATCGCTGAACAGCCGTTCTCCTACACCGGTCTCTTCAATTTCGACGCGGTCAACGAGATCGAGAACAGCGGTGTGTCGCTGCAGCTCGATTGGGATCTGAGCGATGCGGTCACGCTGACGTCGATCACGGCATTCCGTAGCCTGGAGCGCTTCGACAACTCCGACGGCGACTTTACGACGGCGGCGCTGCTCAACGAGACGGCAGCGAACCTGACCGACACGACGCTGGATACGTTTACCCAGGAGCTCAGGCTTTCCGGCTCGACGGACCGCATGGACTGGCTGGTTGGCGCGTTCTACTTCGACGAGGACGTCGAGCAGAACAGCGGCGTACTGTTCGACTCGGGCGCACGCCCCTACGTCGACGCGATGACCAAACTGGCCGGCGTTCCGTCGGGCGCGTACACGCTTCAGCAGGCCGCCGATCCGACCGTAGCATCGCCGATCACGCTGCTCGAGGGCCTCATCGCATCCACGTACTTGCCGGGTTCCCCGATACCGCCGCTCGCCCCGAGCGTCGTTGAACAGTTCGGCCCGATTGTTCCGGGAACGTCTTTCGCAACCGGCCAGGGTACGATCGAGACAGGACTGCTGGACAACCAGGCCATCTCGTTGTTCGCACAGGGCGACTTCCGGCTAACCGACCGGGCAACCGTGACGCTCGGCATCAACTACACCGAGGACGAGAAAGACGTCTCGGTCAGCACCGTGAATGACAATGTCTTCTCGTATATCGACCTGGTAGATGACATCGGCCAGCCGGTGATCTTCGCGACGGTGTTCGGGCAACTGCTCCAGGCCGGCCAGTGCCCAGGTGGGTTCACCGATCCGACCTGCCTCGCCCAGGCAGCGGCAGCCGCAGACGCCGGCAAGGGAGTAACGTGTACCGGCACGCCCGGCGAACTGTGCAACCCCTTCCTGCCCTTGCAGCAGGTGCAGATCCTGCCGCCCTTCGTCAACTTCCCGAACGCGGTCGAGACCGGCAACTCGAAAGACGACCAGACGACCTGGACGGCACGGTTTGCCTACGACCTGACCGATCAGCTCAATGCCTACGTCAGCGCCGGTACCGGCTTCAAGGCCACGTCCTGGAACCTGTCGCGCGACTCGAGGCCGTTTGCAGCCGACATCCCGGCACTCGAAGCCGCCGGCCTGACCGTACCCAACCTCGTCCCGGCCACGCGCTCCGCTGATCCCGAAGACTCCACGCTCTACGAGTTCGGCCTGAAGGGTGCCTTCGATACCTGGTCCTTCAACCTGGCCGTTTTCGACCAGGAGATCGAGGGCTTCCAGGAGGTTGTCTTCCAGGGCACCGGCTTCGTCCTCGTCAATGCCGGCAAGCAATCGACGACCGGTGTCGAGATCGACGTGCTGTGGTCGCTGACCGACAACTTCGATTGGTACTTCGCAGGTACGTTCCTGGATCCCGTCTACGACGACTACCAGAACGCGCCGGGCGTCGGCGGCCCAACGGACCTGAGCGGCACCAAGGTACCGGGCGTCAGCGAATTCAGCGCCAATACCTGGGCGCGCTGGTCCTTCGACCTTGGTTCGACGATGTCCGGCTTCGTCCGCGCCGAGTACTACTACGAAGACGAGACACAGGTCATATCCAACGTGCCGGCAGATGTCGCGTCGCGCAAGGTCAGCACGGTCAACGCGAGCATCGGCCTGCGTTGGGAGAACGGCTTCGAGGCGATGCTGTGGGGCCGTAACCTCACCGACGACGAGTACCTGCAGAGCGCGTTCCCGACGACGTTCCAGAACCTGGCGGAGCCGTTCAGCTACAGCGGCTACCCCAACCAGCCGCGCACCTGGGGCATCACGCTTCGCAAGTACTTCGACTGACCGTTGAACCACCAGTAGCAAACGCAACGGGCCCTCATCGAGGGCCCGTTTTTTTGGTTCGCAGGCCGAGGGCAGCTCCTGCGGATGCGATTCCGGCATTCTGGTTCATAATGAGCATCCACGATGACGGACTTCGATCTCACACCGGTCAGCACCGAAGCGCCGATGGAGCCGGTGCTCCGGAAGGGCATCGGCCTGTGCCTGTCCGGCGGCGGCTATCGTGCGATGCTGTTTCATCTCGGCGTCGTCTGGCGGCTGGCCGAACTCGGCTACCTGGGCACCGAGCACCGCTGGGGCAAGCACGGCGAACTCGGGTCCCTGCAGCGCGTGTCGTCGGTGTCCGGCGGCTCGATCACCGCCGGCGTGCTCGGCCTCGCCTGGGACAAGCTCGATGTCGATTCGCCCGGCGTTTCCGAGCGCTTCCGCGAGCACGTTGCCGAACCGATCCAGGCGTTTGCGAACCGCTCCACGGTGACCGTCTGGTCGGGGCTGCCGGCAATCATCTTCAGCACCGTCAACAAGCGCCTGGTTCGCATCTACCGCAAGCGCCTGTTCGGCGACCTGACGCTGCAGGACCTGCCGGGGACCCCGGATTTCGTCTTCAACACCACCAACCTGCAGTCCGGTGCGCTCTGGAGTTTCTCGAAACGCGCGGCACGCGACTGGCGCGTGGGCCGCATCGAGGAACCGAACGACACGATTGCGAAAGTGGTCGGCGCCTCGTCGGCATTCCCACCGTTCCTGTCACCGGCGAAATTCCGCTACCGCGACGAGGACTTCACGCCCGGCAGCGGCGACGGCCTGCAGGGCCCGCCCTTCACGACGCGGCCGCTGCTGACCGACGGCGGCGTGTACGACAACCTCGGCCTGGAGACCGTGTTCAAGAACTACAAGACCGTCATCTGCTCCGATGCCGGCGGCGATCTCGCGGCGAAGAAGAAAGTGCCCGGCGACTGGATCCTCCAGACCTACCGGGTCGTCAAGACGATCAACAACCAGGTGCGCAGCCTGCGCAAGCGCATCCTCCTGACGTCGTTCGTCGAACACGAGCGCCACGGCACCTACTGGAGCATGCGTACCGACGTGCGCAAGTACCCCGCCAGGGACCGCCTGCCGTGCGCCTTCAACCGCACGCAGGAACTCGCGGGCATCCGCACGGATCTCGAGGCGAAAGATACGGTGACACAGCGACGCCTCATCAACTGGGGCTACGCCCTGTGCGATGCAGGCATTCGCAGCTGGGTCGAAGACGGGCTGCCGCCGCCGCAGGACTTTCCGTATCCGCTGGAGGGTGTCTGACTACCGTGGCGATTGTTGACCTGCAGATTCTCGTCACGGCGCTGGTGCTCGTCCCCTTCACCTATGCGGCCACGAACATCGACAACCTGCTCATCATGGCGTCGCTCAGCGCCGGACGCGCGAGCCGCGGGCACCTGGTCGTCGGTTTCGTCGTCGCGAGTTGTACGGTACTCCTCATCGCGTCGATGGCGGTGTTCATCGACCGCCTGGTGCCGCCCGAAGTGCTCGGCTACCTCGGATTCGTGCCGATCAGCATCGGTACCTACCTGTTACTGTTCAGCGGCGCGGAGGCACCGCAGGCAACGAGCCGCACTGCGACGTGGCCGGCCATTTCCGGCCTGCTTGTCGTCAATAGCGGCGACACGATCTTCGCGATCGGACCGCTGTTTGCCGAGAGCGGCGGCGATGCCCGCCTCGGTCTCGCGCTGGGCTTCGCCCTGACCGCAGCCGTGTGGCTATTCCTGATACTGGGCGCCTCGAAGCGTGTCGCCGGCTCGGTGCTTCTGAGCAGGCTCGGCTACAGACTGGCGCCCTGGATGATGGTCCTGGTCGGCCTCTATATTCTCTCCGACAGCGCCACTGACGTCGTTTAGCGCGACCGCCAGATCACTGCATGTAGACGGCGACGAAGCGCATCGTGACCTCGCTGCCGGCATTCTCGATCGCAAGTTCTTCGCCGGAAATCGAGAATCGCTGCGCGTTCTCGAGCGCCTGCAGGAACTCATCTTCCTGCTCCATCCCTTCGGCGCACATGCGTCGAGTGCTCGCGATCGGGCCAAAAGAGATTCCGTCGCCCGTCACGGTTACCGAACCCGTGAACTGGTTGCAGCCCGCGTAGCCGCCGACCTGGTCCTCGCCACGGAGGATCATGTGCAGTTCCTTTCCCTCACCCGGCGCTGCGGCCATGCCGTTGAGTTCAACGAGTTTCCAGTAGGTGTTCGTCAACGTCACGTCGGGTTTCATGGTCTCCTCTGCGGGCGCCTCGCTGATGCCGGGTTCCTGTCGCGAGCACGCGACGACGCCGAACAGTAAGACGAGGGCAACAATACGGCAGATGTTCTTCATTCGCTCAATCCCATCATTTACGACTGCTACCTGTAACGTGCACCGATGCCCATCGGGGTTAATCGTGTCAGCGCGTATCGATGAATACCTCGCCGCTGCGGGCATCCTCGATCCACAGGGCGCGCTCGCCGGACTCTCCGGACTTGCCGGCATGCAGGATGTAGGTGTGACCGAGAATCAGCTCGCCTCTTGCCCGCGCCTGTTCGCTATTGATCAGCATCGGGCGAATCGTGATCCCTATGCTCGCGGCGTCCCGCTCATACAGCGTGTACTGCCCGGGTACCAGCAGGATCGTCCCGTAGTCCGACCTGGGCAGCACACGCTCGCGGATGGTGACATCCCGGACATCGTCGCCGAGCTGCAAGGTAACGATCGCCATGGTCGGTCGGTCCGGCCCGACCCAGGTCCGATAGACGTTGTCGCCCTTCTCTGCACAGGCGGACAGTAGCAGTAGCACCGGTAACAGAACGGCCGCGTATAGGATCTTCATGGACACCATTATAGGCTTTTACGGCTTTGGCGAACTGACCGATATAGCCTTAAGCCTGACGCAAACGGACAATACCCTCGCACCGGGGCCTCGTAGGATGCCTGCATTACGAGACCCATTGCGAGGTGAGCACGATGAGCAGAATCGCAGCCGTTGTAGGTTCCAAGGCAGGCTGGTTCGTGTTGCGG
>JABAHR010000709.1_pt4 | contig 10122 bp, 8 predicted proteins | sample 7062101 | NCBI WGS metagenome assembly JABAHR01 (sample SAMN14534553, study PRJNA622989) | marine sediment metagenome | biome: marine biome [ENVO:00000428]; feature: marine pelagic biome [ENVO:01000023]; material: deep marine sediment [ENVO:00002113] | place: India: Gulf of Kutch | collected...
GCCGCCGCCACCTCCGCCGCCGCCACCGCCGCCGCCGGTAGAGCCGCACGACGAGGAGCCGCCGCTGACGAACGCGACCTACGTCGAGCCGCCGCCGCCGGTGGCCAACAACGAAGCCAATGAGCAGGCAGTTACCGAGACCGCTTTCGGCGTCGATTTCCCGTCGATGTTCGATGCGCCGGTCGTACGCGAGCAGGGTGATGTGAGAACACCGGTTACCAGCGGGGGCGACAGCGCCACCTATGTCTGGGACGATGACGATGACGAGGACAACCAAGATGGCCAATGAGAGACTGAACATGCGCAAGATGGCATTGGGCGCGCTCGCCGCGATGGGCGCGCTGTTATCCTCCCTCCCGGCATCGGCCCAGGAGCGGCCCGTCAGCCTGCGCGACAGCCTGCCGATCGGCTCCAACGGATTGTGCGAGGCGCAGATCCAGTCGCCCAGGCCGGGCCAGGGCCTGTTCGACCGGCACTATCTCATCGTCTGCCGCGATGCTGCCGCCCCCGTTGGCAGCCTGTGGGTGCTTGGCGATTCCGACATGGGTTCGGCGCTGGACCTGGCCCGCGGATCGGACATGCAATGCCGCGAGGGCGAATTCGCCGAACGGCCGCAAGGGCTGACCGAAGCCAGCGGCTATATCTGCACCTCGTCTTTCTCCGGCATCCAGCGGATGGTGGTGGTCGGCCGCAACCACAACCGCGTGTTCGCCGCCAATGGCCTGTCGGTCTATGACGATGCGCTGCGCCTCGGCCTCGGCTCGCTGGCAACCGACCGAATTGTCGACGGCATTGTCGAGGTTCCACTGACCCAGGCCGGCGATGCGCAGGCCTTTGCCCGCGCCCAGGCCGAAGCGATCTCGGCCGAGATTGCCCTCAACGAAGCCTATCGCCGCTCCAATGCCGGCGACTTTGCCGAGGCCGCGGAATTCTTCGCCGCTTCGGCATCCGCGCTGGAGGGCGCCGGGGCCACCGAAGCCCGGCTCAACATGGCGCTGCAGCAATCCAACCTCGGCAATTACCTCGAGGCCGGGCGGCTGTTCATCGAAGCCGAGGACATGGCCGCCAACGATCCCGTGCTGGCCCGTCTGTCGCGCAACTTCCAGGCTCTCGATGCGCTCAATCGCGAGCGGCCCGGCGAGGCAATCCGCATCCTCGACCGCCCCCTGCCCGATGTCAGCGATTCCATGAGCGCGACCATGCAATTGCAGATCGACCGGGCGCTGGCCGAGCGGCTCTCTGCCGAACAGGGCAATTCTCTGAGCGGCGTGGGCAGCGAGCTGACTTTACTCGAACGCACGCAACTGATTGACGGGCAAGCCGAATATATCCGCGCCACTGCGCTCAGGCAGAGTGGCAACATCGCTGCCGCACAGGCATCGCTGCTATCCGCGCAAGCGGACCTGCTGGCCGTGCGCGACGGGCGGGTGCTCTCGATCCTGTGGCTGCGGGCGCAGATCCTCGCCGAACTGGCGGAGATCGAGGAGCGGCGCGGCGACGTGCCTGCCGCCGAAGCGCTGCATTTGCAAGCGATCGACGTGCTGGAAAGCAATTACCCCGGTTCCCCGGCGGTGCTCAGCGCGCAGGGGCAGCTCGCCGGCCTGCTGGCCCGCACCGGCCGCGAGGACGAGGCGATCGAGGTCTATCGCAATCTCGTCGCCAATGCCGACAGCAAGCCTGCCAGTTCATTGAGGCGGCTGCTGGCGCCCTATTTCAGCCTGCTCGCGGAACGGGTCGGCAGCCAGACTGCGGCCGAAGACATGTTCGCCGCCAGCCAGCTGCTGCTGCGCCCGGGCCTGGCCCAGACGCAGGCGGTGCTGGCGCGCGAATTGTCCGCCGGCAGCGACGAGGCGGCGCAATTGTTCCGCCAGGCGATCAACCTCAACCGCGCCATCGAGGTGATGCGCGGCGAGGTGGCGCAGGCGCGCAACAGGGCTGACAGCGGCCTTCCCGGCGCGGCGGACGAATTCGCCGTAAGGACCAACCAGCTCGAGCAGTTGCGCCAGCGCCAGCTGGCGGTGCAGCAACAACTGGCCGAGTATCCGCGCTATCGCGTGGTCAACGAGAACCGCATGGAGCTGGGCGATTTGCAGGAGGTGCTGCGCCCTGGCGAAGCCTATCTCAAGCTGGTGATGCTGGGTGACATAACCTACGCGCTCTATGTCGAGCCGCAGGGTGCACTCGCCTACCAGGTGCAGGCCTCGCCCGACCAGATCGGCGTGATGGTGGACCAGTTGCGCGATTCCATCGCCATCGAGCAGGCCGGGCAGACCATCACCTATCCCTTCGAGATCGGTATCGCGCGGCAGCTCTACGCCCTGCTGCTGGGCCCGATCGACCCCAATCTGTCGGACATCAACCACCTGGTTTTCGAACCAGACGGGGCCATGCTGCGCCTGCCGGCAAACCTGCTGGTGATGGACGATGCGAGCGTCAACAATTACGCCACCCGCGTCGCCGATCCCGATGCCGATCCCTATGATTTCCGCGGCACCGCCTGGCTCGGCCGGGCGATGCAGGTGACCACCGCGGTCTCGCCCACCAGCTTCCGCGAGGTGCGCAATGCCCGCGCCTCCGATGCGCAGGCGGAATATCTCGGCCTCGGCCAGAACCTGCCGATCATGGAAGGGGCTGCGGGCTCCACCGGCACCCGCAGCGGCGGGACCATGGATGATCGCTGCGCCTGGTCGCCGATCACCTGGAGCAATCCGATCCGCGATGACGAGCTGCGCACGGCGAGCGAAATCATCTCCTCGGAAGGCGGCAATGTGGCGATCCTGACGCAGGACCAGTTCACCGACACGCGGCTGAAGACGATGGACCAGCTGGACGAGTTCCGCATCCTCCATTTCGCCACCCATGGCCTGGTCACTTCACCGCAGCCGGATTGCCCGCCGCGCCCGGCCCTGCTGACCTCCTTCGGGGACGGGGATTCCGACGGGCTGCTGTCCTTCGCGGAGATCTTCGACCTCAGGATCGATGCCGACCTGGTGATCCTCTCGGCCTGCAACACCGCCAGCGTCGGCGGCCTCACCGCCTCGCGCGAGGCGGGCATCGCCACCGGCGGCGATTTCGCCCTCGACGGGCTGGTGCGCGCCTTCGTCGGTGCGGGTGGCCGCACGGTGGTGGCCAGCCACTGGCCGGTGCCGGACGATTTCAACGCCACCGGCAGGCTGGTCTCCAGCTTCTTCCACGCCCAGAGCGGCGTCGGCACGGCCGAGGCCCTGCGCCAGTCACAGCTGGAGCTGATGGACGACGCGGACACCTCGCATCCCTTCTACTGGTCGGCCTTCGCCGTCGTCGGCGACGGCACGATCCCGGTTCGCCGCTAGGCGACAGCGCGAGACGGACAGGAAAGGGCGGCTCCCGGTGCGGGGCCGCCCTTTTTCTTGCGCCTTTGCGACAGGAAGCTAGCGCCCCCAGTCCTCATTGGCGCGGGCGATGACATAGGCGTGGATCGCCTCCACCTCCTCCTCGTCGAGCAGGTCGTCGAAGCGCGCCATGCCCTTTTCGAGATAGAGGCCATCGAGCACGATGCGGTTGAACAGGCCGTGCGCATCGGCGTCCATGTGCCGCAAATCGGCGACCCCGCCGATGGCGTTCTGGCCGTGGCAGACGGCGCAAGTCTCGGCAAACAGCCTGGCGCCGCGCTGCACTACCTGTTCCGAGGCGCGCAAGGGCGGCGGTTCGGGAGGCGCGGAAGCCTGATCGGCAAGCGGCGGCAATTGCACATCCCCGCCCAGCCGGAACACCAGCAGGCGGGCCGGTGCGCGCGGCAGTTCAATGCCCGCCCCGCGCTCGATCTGCGCAGCGCCGCCGCCCCAGCCAGCATTGATGGCGACATATTGCTCGCCATCGACGGCAAAACTGATCGCGCCCGCCACTGGCGCGCTTTGCGTCGGATATTCCCACAAGAGCGTGCCATCCCGCGCATCGAATGCGGCAAAGGTCTGCCGCGTGGTGCCTTCGAACACGAGGTCGCTGGCGGTAACCATCACCCCGCCATTGCCGTGGCGCGGCAGTTCCACCTGCCATGCCGCCTCCTGCCGCACCGGGTCCCACGCGGTCAGCCAGGCACGCTCGATGGCGTTGGCTTCCTCCATCAGCTCCATGCGCCTCTGGCCGGCCGCTCCCGCAAAACCGCCCCAGCCCGAATTTGAGCGCATCGGCTGCGGCTGCCAGCCGGGCTGCAATGCATAGACGAAGGCCGATTGGTAGGCGGGGAAATAGGCAAGGCCCGTGCGCGGGCTGAAGGCCATGGGGAACCAGTTATGCGCCCCGCCCGGCCCCGGCGCGACGAGGCGCGGGTCCTCGCCATAGCGCACCTGTTCGCTGGTGGTGGGCCTGCCATTTCCATCGAAGCCCTCGTTCCAGTTCTGGAACACATGTGCGCCAGCGCTGATGAATTCGCCGGTCGCCCGGTCGAGCACGTAGAAAAAGCCGTTCTTGGGCGCCTGCATCAGCACCNNAGCCGTTCTTGGGCGCCTGCATCAGCACCTGTCGCCCGACGCCGTCGATTTCCAGATCGGCGCTGATGATGGAGGAGGTGCAGGTCCAGTCCCACTCCTCGCCCGGGTTCATCTGGTAATGCCAGCGATATTCGCCGGTCGCCGCATCGAGCGCGACGATCGAGCAGACGAACAGATTGTCGCCTTCATTGTTCGAGCGGTAGAAACGCGCATGGGGCACGGAATTGCCGGTGCCGACATAGACCATGTTCAGCTCAGGGTCGTAGGCGATCGAATCCCACGGATTGGCGCCGCCGCCAAGCTCACGCCACATGCCCTCGTCCGCCCATGTTGCGCGCATCATGGCATTGACGCTGTCCGATGCCTCGCCATCCGCCTCGTCCTCGGGGTTGGGCGTGAGGAAGAACTTCCAGCGCTTCTCTCCCGTCTCCACGTCATAGGCGGAGACGAAGCCGCGCACGCCGAAGTCGCCGCCTGACTGGCCGACCACCACCATGTCGCCGAACACGCGCGGCGCGCCAGTGATCGAATAGGTGTAGGAGCTTTCGGGATCGAAGGTGCGCGTGCTCCACAGCGGCTCGCCCGTCTGCCGGTCGAGCGCGATCAGCCGCCCGTCGAGCGTGGCGACGATCAGCTTGCCTTCGTGCATGGCGAGGCCGCGGCTGACCGGCTCGCAGCAGGCCCGCCGCCCGTATTCGCGCGGCACTTGCGGATCGAACGTCCACAAGGCCTCTCCCGTGCGCGCGTCAAAAGCGGTGGTGATGTTCCACGAGAGCGTGTTGTAGAGTACGCCATCGGCATAGAGCGGCGTCGCCTCGACCCCGCGATAGGTGTCGAGATCGGCATACCAGGCTAGGCCGAGCTGGCCGACGTTGCCGGCATGGACCTGCACCAGCGGGCTGTAGCGCTGGGCGGTGTAATCGCGCCCGTCGCTGGGCCAGATTTCTGCCGCCGGATGGGCGAGTGGATCGGCCGAAGCGACTTGCTCACTGGCAAGCTGCGCGCTGGCCGATTCAGGCGCCAAACCAGTCGCCGGCGCATCCGCCATGCAGCTTGCGGTGACTGCTGCGAGGCCCGCCAGCAGGGCCGCCTTGGTGGCTGTTCTCATGCTCTCAATCCCGTGGTGGCTGGGCGATCGGCTGCGAGCCATCCGCCTGTTGGCCGATTTCGAGGCTTTCCTCCTGCTCCGCCGTGCCCGGGGGGCGGTGATAGGCGCCGACGCCGGCGGTATCGGGCGCGAAGACCTCCCCGCTCACCGGGTTGGGATAATGGAAAGGCACGATGTAATAGGCCGGATAGGTGAGATAGACCGTGGTCGGCGGCAGGTCCGGCGGCGGGTCGAACTTGTCGGGCCAGGTGTTGTTGAGCGCGTTCTCGCCCCAGCCTTCCCAGTTGGTGTACATGGTGAAAGGCCCGGTCAGCCGGCTGATCCGCCACACCCCGTCCTCGCCCTTCTCGAAAGCATCCTCGTAGAGCGGTAGGCCCCAGCCGCTCGACGCCATCACGAAGGCCCGCCCGCGCAGCCAGCCGGTCTCGCCATCGGGCGAGACGTTGACCACCGGCTGGAACTGCATGTGGTTGGTGATGAGGCCGATATTGGCGCCATCGGGGCCGAACGCGGTCTGCATGTATTCGAGCACGCGCTCGCGCCCGAGGAAGATGCCCTTGCCGCCGATCTCCAGCGTCGCATCCTCGGCGAACAGCTGGCTCAGCAGGGTCCACTGCCCCTTGTCGACGAAATAGCCATAGGTGCGTTGCACCCGCTCGATCTGGTTCATGTCCTCCAGCCGGGTGATGCGTGCGTCCAGATCGTCGAGCAGGGTCTCGACATCGGCCTCCTGCGCGGCGGAGGGCACGGCCATGCAAACGAGCAGGGCGGCGGCAAGTGTCAGGCGCATGATCATTCCCTCCCCGCAATATCGTCAGGCGGTTGCACCACTTCGATCGGCTCGCCCGTCACCGGGTGATCGAAGCTGAACGGCGGAATGTAGTTGGACGGAAAGGCGCGATAGGCCTCGCTCGGCCCCTCGTCCGGCGGGAACAGCGCGCTCGGCCCTGCCATCGGGATCGCCGAGCGCATCCAGCCGGCATCGTAATCGGTCATGCCGGTGACGTAGAAATGCAGCTCGGCAATCATCCACCTGCCGTCCACCTTGCGATAGCGGTTCTCGTAGAGCCCCACGCCCCAGATGCCGTTGGCGCCCGGTTCGGAGAGCATGATCATGCCCTGCCAGCGGGCGGTGGCGCTCTGCCCGTCATCGGCGACTTCGATCACTGCCTGCAATTGCATGTGGTTGTTGAGATGGCCCGGCGCCAGCCGTTCCGGCCCGAACAGCAGCAGCGCATGGCGGATGCGCTCGCGGCCGATATAGACGCCGCGCATGCCATATTCGAAGCGGCCATCCTCGGTGAACAGCGCAGCCACTTCGGGCCACATGCCCTTGTCGAAATAATAGCCATAGCTGGCCTGCAGCACCTCGATGGCCTGCTGGTCCTCCAGCCGTTCGACCCGTTCGCGATAGGCGGCGAGCCTTTCCTCGGCACTCTGCGCGGCGGCGGGCAAGGCGGTGCACAGCAGGGCGACGGCAATGAGGGCGCGGATCATTCCACCGCCTCCCCGGTTACCGGATGCGGAGCCTGGAAGGGCGGGATATTGACCGCGGGAAAGCCCTCATACTCCTCGCTCGGCCCGCGGTCGGGCGGGAAATCGAGCGAGACCGGACTCGGCTGCAACCCTTCGCCCGGCGCCAGCCGTGCCCAGCCATCCTCATAAGGTGCGGTGAAATTGACGTAGAGATGGAGGCTGGCGATCTTCCACACGCCGTCCTCGCGCACATAGGCGTTCTCGTAGATGCCGTCGCGCCATTCGGCGTGCTCATGATACTGGCCGAGCATGCCGAGGTCGCGCCAGCGCGCCGTGGCGCTGGTGCCATCTTCGGCAACGGTGATCGCCGGTTGCAGCGTCACCCATTCGTTGAGCTGGCCGTAGATCAGCCCTTCCTGGCCACCGTGGAGCAGGCGGAGGTATTCGCCAATCCGTTCGCGCCCGACATAGACGCCGTCCATGCTGATCTCGATTGTCCCTTCGTCGGTGAAGAGGTCGGCGGCCTGTCGCCACAGCCCGCGATCGACATAATAGGCGAAGGCGCGCTGCAGGTTCTTGATCGCCCGCACGCCTTCGAGCCGTTGCACGCGCTGCGTCAGCTCCGCCGCTTCGGCGCGGATTTCCGCATCGCTCATCTGCGCCTGCGCCGGCAAAGGCACGGCGAGCGTCAGGCTGGCGGCCACAAGCAGGGCGGTCTTGTTCATTCTTCCTCCGGCAAGGCAATGGATTCGATCGTGAAGTCTCCGGGTACCTGCTCCTGCAACTCGGGATCGAAGAAGAAGCGGATCTTGCCAACGGGATACCAAGCGCGGCCATTCAGGGGCACCACAGAGCCGGGATAATCGATGCCCTCGACCAGACTCTCGATTCCCGCGCTGTTGCCCCTGATGGTGACCAGCGTGATCCGCCCGCCCGGCCCTTCGGACTGGAGGAAGCGATTGCCGTCCAGCAGGCGCAGGCCGTCAGGGCCGTCCATTTCCTGCGAGGTGGAAAGCACGCGGACGCGGCGGAACTCGCCCTCGCGGTCGCGGTCGATGCGCATCAGCGTATTACGCTGGACCGAATTGACGTAGAGCGTGCCATTGCCGGCAAAGGCGATGCCGTCGATCCCGCCCAGTTCCTCGTCCTCGGCAAAAAGCTGCAGGTCCTCGCCATCGGCGAGCAGGCGGAATATCCGCCCGCCTACTGTGTCGGTGGCGAACAAATTGCCGTGGGCATCGAGCGCCATGTCGTTGCACAGCGCGGGACCGGCGTCGGTCGGAAAGGGATGGCTGGCGACATAGGCGGCGGTGTCGAGCGAGAAGGCCTTGACCGCCGCTGCACTGTCCCTTTCGGGCGAAGGATTGGAGCAGACCCACAGCAACTGGCGCGCATCGTCCACCAGCACGCCGAACAGCGAGGCAAGGCCATTGCTTGCGTCGGGTTCCACCCAGGCTTCGGCCCGATCACTGCCCGCCATTGCGCGGTAGATCGTCCCGCCCTGGCTGCTGGTGTAGATATTGCCCGCGGCATCGGCGGTAATGCTCTCGGGAAACAGCCGCTCGCCATCCATGGTGATGGCGGTGGGAGGCGGAGCAGGCTCGCCTGCCTCCTCGCCGCCGGCACAGCCCGCCAGTATGGCGCAGGCAAGCACCAGCCCGCCCATGCTGCTGTTGATCGGCCGGACCGGATGCAAGTGCCTTCTCTCCCCTCCCCGCAAAGGCGCGGGAAGCGGTATCATAGGGGCAATGGCCCGCGAGAAAAGCCCCTCCGGCTATGTCCGACCCCAGGGGTCAGGCGGAGTGCGCGCTTGCCTGCAAGGCCTGCCGAAGCGGCGGTTTACAGCTTTCCGGTGAGTTCCGGCACCGCCTTGAACAGGTCGGCGACGAGGCCGTAGTCGGCGACCTGGAAGATCGGGGCGTCCTCGTCCTTGTTGATGGCGACGATGGTCTTGGAGTCCTTCATGCCGGCCAGGTGCTGGATCGCGCCGGAGATGCCGATGGCGATGTAGAGGTCCGGCGCGACGATCTTGCCGGTCTGGCCGACCTGGTAGTCGTTCGGCACATAGCCGGCATCGACCGCGGCGCGGCTGGCGCCGACGGCGGCGCCGAGCTTGTCGGCCAGCGGCATGATGTATTGCTGGAAGGTCTCGGCATCCTTAAGCGCACGGCCACCCGATACGATGATCTTGGCGCTGGTCAGCTCGGGACGCTCGGACTTGACCGCATCGAGGCCGACGAAGCTGGACAGGCCGGCATCGCCGGGGCCGGCAGCGGCTTCGACCGCTGCACTGCCGCCTGTCGCCTCGGCCTTGTCGAACGCCGTGGTGCGCACGGTGATGACCAACTTGGCATCGCTCGACTCCACCGTGGCAATGGCGTTGCCGGCATAGATCGGGCGGGTGAAGCTCTTGGGGCCTTCGACCGAGATAATGTCGGAGACCTGCATCACGTCGAGCAGGGCCGCCACGCGCGGCAGCACGTTCTTGCCCGTGGTGGTGGCAGGGGCCAGCACCGCGTCATAGGAGTCCATCAGGCTGGCAATCAGCGGCGCGACATTCTCGGCCAGGCCATTGGCATAGGCGGCATCGTCAGCCACCAGCACCTTTTCGACACCGGCAATGGCAGCGTGGGCATTGCCGGCGCCAAGTGCCAGCACATGCACCGGGCCACCCAGCGCGGCTGCGGCAGTTACCGTGGCGAGCGTGGCATCGGCGACGCTGTCGCCATGCGGTTCGGCAAATACAAGAGCGGTCATATCATCCTACCTCTAAAATCCGTTCGGTTCAAGCGAAGTCGAGAACCGTTGCGCGCTCGTGTCTCGACTTCGCTCGACACGAACGGCAGGGGTTGGGTTACGCCACCCCGAGCGCTTTGAGCTTGGCCACCAGCGCATCGACATCGGCGACCTTCTCGCCGGCCTGGCGCACCGGCGGTTCGGATACGTTGGTGGTGGTCAGGCGCGGGGTGACATCGACACCGAAATCAGCCGGGCTCTTCTCATCCAGCGGCTTCTTCTTCGCCTTCATGATGTTCGGCAGCGAGGCATAGCGCGGCTCGTTCAAACGCA
>JABAHR010012776.1_pt4 | contig 10118 bp, 8 predicted proteins | sample 7062101 | NCBI WGS metagenome assembly JABAHR01 (sample SAMN14534553, study PRJNA622989) | marine sediment metagenome | biome: marine biome [ENVO:00000428]; feature: marine pelagic biome [ENVO:01000023]; material: deep marine sediment [ENVO:00002113] | place: India: Gulf of Kutch | collected...
ATCCGTGGAGGAAGAGGAAGGACTCACCTCGGGGTAATATCCGAACACCGCAATCCCGATGTCGGGAATCACAAGTTGAAAGCGGCCGGAGGTGGTGGCGGCATTGAGAGTCGGGTCGACCAGGTTGGCCTGGAGCGCTCCGGGTGAGCCCCCGATGAAAACGACGCCGCCAAGGTCGCAATTCGGCAGCGTGAACGGTGGGGAGAAGTGTTGCTTGTCGGGCCGGGGATGGAATGTGCTCATGGTCGTTTGTTCCCTGGTGAGTTCTTTGGGTGTGTTTATGGCGGTGCCACTGGTGTCGTCTGCCGGTGGAGGGACGAACCCTCCTTCTCGGCGCCCTCGAGACCGCGGTCCCGACTTCGAGTCGTGGCTTGAGGGCGGTTGGAGGCGAGCTTATGGGACGCGGAGGGTCTGCTGCAAATCATTCCCGCGGGGAGGGATATTCAAACTTCCCTCGCCCGCCTCAGCGGTTGGCAAGCGCGTTGAGCCGGCTGCGGAGAACTTGGGCCACGTTGGGTGGAGATCCGGGCTCCCCGGAGGGATCTGGTTTGAGTTCGATGGACAACTGCAGAGCCAGGCGTTCGGCGGTCTCACGCCAAAGGCCGAGGGGACGAATCACGGTCTCCCAATCCACCTTCTGATGGGACTGGTCGACGAGGGTCTTCAATCCCCTGGCGATCTCCCGCCACTCATCACCCTGCCAATCGCCGGGCTTCTTGTCCAGGGGGGGATGGAACCATCGGGGCAGGATCTCCCTGGCCATCGCATGGTAGTCGCCACTCCCGATCAATCTCCACACATCGTCCCAGAACTGCCACGCCAGCCCCTTTCGGCGGTTCTCGTGGGCGGCACGATAGTCCGCCGCCTGCGGCCAGAACTGCCCGTGGCGTTCACTGTCGGGAAAAACCCAACCGGTCCCGTCTCCCATCGCCGCACCGGGCCGCAACTCTCCGCCGTGCATCATCGGCCCGAGGGTCTCGACATTCACGCCGAAATCGGCTTTCTGCCAGCGCTCGCGCCGGTGGGAGGGCCGCCCCCACTGCCGGCTGAGGATGGAATCCAGAATCGTGGCCGGCGAAACGCGTCCAATGTCTTTACCCACTTGCCTGGGCGAGATCTTCTCGATCCGGCGCTGCCCCTCGGAATCACCGTCGGGATTGGCCTCCATGGCCTGGAGATAAGCACCGAGATCCGGAACGTGAACCCGGTCAATATGATTGAGCACCCGCGGAGCGGAAACGATGGAACGTTTCTTGTCGCGCCAACCGGGCCTCTTTTTCTTCTTCCTTTTCTTCTTTCGCTTGGGCCTCCCTCCTTGCCCCCCCCGGGAGGGCACCTCCCAGGCCGACTCACCGGACCGCTCGAACAGGGTTTCTCCGCATTCCTCGGTCAGATCGGCGCGCAACCAGAAGGGCCTCACCGCCTCGAAGACGTCCACTCCCTGGCCGGGAATGGTGTGCTTGGGACACAGGCCGAGCACCTCCGCGACAGGTTGGGTGGGATAGCGGGTGATCCGCACGTGGAGCGGCTCCTCGATTTCACACAACTCGTGGAGGCGATTGATTGTTTTGCGCCCCTGCACGAGCGCCTGGTAGCAGGCTTCCTCCGGGTTCCCGCAATCTCGAAACTGCTTCAGGGTAAGACTGGTGATGGCTCCCTTGCCGGTCAGGATCTCGAGGGCCTGGGCCCGCAGGCGGCGGAAGGAGTTGCTCTCGCTGCGGTGGTAGTCACGCACGCCCCGTTCCCGGTACTTGCGCTCCAGGTCCGCAACAAGGCGCGGTCCCCAAGAGCGGGCAATATCACGCCAGCCAGCCTCGTCGGTCGGGGCGAGGAGTTCCTCGGTGCTGACCTGCACAAATGTTTCGTGGCAGGCGCCGGCACCCACCCCCAGCGCGGGCAGCACCAAGGCGGAGGTGCTCAGCAGGTTGCGCGCGGTCCAGTCCGCGGGTCCCGACGTGTCCATCCAGGTGTGCTCCGGACTGCCCACCTCGGCGCGGATGGTGGGTACCCCGTCGACCTCGCTGCTGGTGATGGCGACCGTGACATCGTCGACGTAGGCAAAGGGGGTGACCAGCGAGACGCCGATCAACTTCTCCTGGTCACGTTGGGCGCGGCCCTCGGGAGTGTCGAGATTGTAGACCCCGTCCTCGTACCACTCATACTGCTTGACGGGCACTGAAAAGTTCAACTCGCGCCCCGCGAAGAGCCCCACGTTGTTGACCTCGGAAGATCGGTGCGGGTAATTGTAGGCGATCAGGTAAACGTGGGATCCCCAGGCCTCGAAACGCCGGTGCGATTCGACATTGAGGTATTTTCCGGCAAAGCGGTTGAGGGTCTCCTCGTCCGCGATCAGGGGCAGAACACGGATGGTCGCATTCGGAAGCGCGAACGGGCCGCTGATCTCCTGGGTGGCCGCCCCTCGCGCGGTATTGTACGAATGCCTCGGCGGCGCCGCCGAGGGCCCCTGGTCGGGCGGCGATGATGGTTTCTTCCCCCCGGGTTTCCCCTCCCCTTCCTCCGTCCCGAGGGCCTCTCTCAGCACCGGGCCCGAACGCCACGGGTTCGAGCGGGTCCGCGAGGCAATCACCTGGCCGAGGCCATAGGTCGTGTCCATCCTCAACCAGAAAGGAACCACCGGCTGGAACGACTCGACCACCACGTTGCCGTCACTCCGCGACNNACCTGCAGTCCCAGGGCATCAACAATGGGTTGGTTCGGATAGCGATGGATGTCGATCCGGTAGCCTCCATCCACCTGCCCGACCATCAGGTTCTGCTGGCCGAGGGGCCCGGCCCGGTTGATCGACTGGACTTCCATCTGCGAACTGATGAGAGCCTGGTAGCAGGCCAGCCAGGGATCCGCGGTGTCTCGGAACTGCTTCAGGTTGATAGCGTTGAGGGAGAGCCGCGGAAAGAGGGACCACAGCATGTCACGCAGTCCGGGCCGCCACTTGCCGGCATCCAGCCAATCCTTCCAATTCCCGGGGTCCTCACGCAGGGCTTTGGTGTACGACCCCGGGTCGAGCAGGTCCGGAAAGCTGGACGAACCGGTAACGCCCTGGCTCGCAATGCCACCGAACGTCTGGAACAGATCGAGGCCGAGGCGGGTGAAGTTGAGAGCCTGGTTGGGGAGCTGGGTGAGCGGCCTCAACATTCCATCGAGGCTGGGCGGGGCATCCAGGAAGTTCGGAGGCGAGTCGTGATGCACGGTCACGAAGGGCCGGAACTCCGCACTCTTCTCCTTGTAAATCTCATCAAAGACTTTCGCACTGATGTCGAAGACACAATGTGACCCGTGCGGGTCGGCAACCCATTCCCCGATACCCGGGTCGAGCCGTGCCAGGACCTTTGGCCATCCGTAGACTTCGCGCCCCGTGGACATCGACAGCTCGTTGTCGACGAAAATGAACGGACAATTCACAGCCCAGTCGTGGAAGACCCACTTGCCCTCCTTCTTGACCATCCACCGCAGCGGCACACTGAAGGCCACCTCGTGCTGGGACAGCCAGCCCAGGTTGGCAGCCTCGATCGACATCTTCCCGTAGTCCACGATGGCGAGGTAGACATAGGGAATGAACGGTTCGAAACGCACCAGGTCACCGGCCTGGTTCAGGTAGGCATCGCAGAAATGACGAAGGCGCGGCAGGCTCGCCCTCAGGGGAAACACGCAGGTGGTGACATCCTTGAAACTGAAGGGGGGCGAGATCTGCATCGAGGCGGCAAACCCGCGGGCGTCATTATAGGGCACGTGGTTCATGGGGGCAGGGCGAGGGCGCGAGGAGAGGGAGTTCCTCTCTTCAAGTCTCGGATTAAGTGAAATTATGCCTTATCGTCAAACCGTAATTATAATTTGTTAATAATTATCACATAAGTTGGTAACTTTTTTTCCGGAAGAGGCGGCTGGTCATAACCGGGCCCGCGGACCAGGTGCGGGGGAGATTCAGGTCAACCTTCTCGCCGCCCTTCAGGCCCGCGACGGCGGTGATCGTGGCTGGTCGGGTTCAGGCTTCCAGCATGAAACCCGAACCTCGTGGTCCGGTCAGGGTTTGAGTTCCCCGATGGCGTTCATCAACTGGTTCGCGATGCGCTGGTAGCCCTCCCGGGTTCTGGCCCCGAGGTCTTCCTCCGAGAAGCGGACCGGATCGCCGATGATTACGGTAAGTTTGTGGGGCCGGAACCTGCCGCCCCGCGGCCACGACTGGTAGGTGCCGAGGATCCGGACCGGTTGGACTGGCACGCCGCTCTTGGCCACCAGCATGCCGATTCCCGGTTTGGACTCCTGCAGGCTGCCGTCGCGAGTCCTCGTCCCCTCCGGGAAGATCAGGACGCGTTTGCCTTCCTTCAGCTTCTTCAAAATCAATTTCATGCTCTTCAGATCGGCGTGCTCGCGATCGATCGGAAAGGCGTTGAGCTTTGGGTAAAGCCACCTGCCGGGGCCCCTGAAGAGGGTGCTGCGGGCCAGGAAGGAAATCTCCCGGGAGTAGGAACAAGCCACAATGGGCGGGTCGAGGAAGCTGGAATGGTTCGCTGCAATGATGGCTCCGCCCGACTCGATTCGTTTTTCGCGGCCGATCACCTCCCAGGAACAGATTGCCGAGAACGCCGCCCGCGTCATCGTGAGGATGAACCAATAGAGGGGCGTCATGAGGCGGCAGCTCCGGTTTCACGTTCGAACCATCCGCGGACCCGCAGGACTTCCAGGGAGGCTTCCACCACCTCTTCGATGCCCATCTCCGAGGTGTCGATCACCTCGGCCCCGTCCGGCACCACCAGCGGGGAGGTTTTCCGGGCGGAATCCCGCTGGTCCCGGGCGGTCACCTCGTCAGCCTGGCCTTCCGCCACCCGGCGTTGGCGCCGCACTTCCGGCGAGGCCTCGATGTAGATCTTGTACGGGGTGTCAGGAAAGACCACCGAGCCGATGTCCCGGCCTTCCATCACGAGATCCCCGTTCTCCAACAAGTCGCGTTGCCGCGCCACCAGCAGTTCGCGCACCTCGGGCACCGCCGACACTTGCGAGACCGTCGCATTCACTTCATCCGAGCGCAGGGCCTCGCCGGGATGCACTCCGCTCAACAGCACCACCGAATGGCCGTCCTTCACCACGCAGCGCAAGTCGAGATCAGCGAGAAGGGCCACAATGGAGGCCCGGTCGCCCGGGTCCAGACCCTGCCGCACCACCTCCAGGGTCACGGCACGATACATCTCGCCNNAATGGCGTCATGTGCGTGATGAGGCATTGATCTGATCCCGCGCTCAGTGCTTCGTCGTTTCCGTGGAGCAAATCGCCTCCAGGTCGTCGAGAAACCCGGGATACGAGGTGGCGATGCAATCGGCGTTTTGGATGACGGTTTCACCTTCGGCAAAGAGGCCCGCCACCGCGAAGGCCATCGCGATCCGGTGATCGCCGAAGCTGTCGATGGTGGTGCCCCGCAGCGGTTTGCCACCCACCACCTGCAACCCGTCTTCGAATTCGCTGACCTCGCCTCCCATGGCGCGCAGGTTCTCGACCACGGTCGAAATACGGTCGCTTTCCTTGACCCGCAGTTCCGAGGCGTTGCGGATCGCCATGGAGCCCTCCGCCAGCGCTCCCGCCACCGCCAGGATCGGGATCTCGTCGATCAGGTTGGGAATCTCCTCTTCCCGCAGATCGGTGCCCCGCAGGCCCGCCCCGTGCACTTCCAGGTTCCCGGCCGGCTCGCCCTCGTCGTCGGGGGTGCGTACCACGTCCCGGATCTTCGCCCCCATTCGCAACAAGACCGGCAGGAGGGCCGTGCGGGTGGGATTGAGCCCCACTCCCCGCACCAGGAGCTTCGCGTCCGGCATCGCGGCCGCCGCCACGATCCAAAAGGCGGCGCTCGAGATGTCACCGGGCACGTCGATGTCCACCGCCTCCGGTTGCTGGCCACCATAGATCGTGATCTCGTTGTCCTTCTGCACGGTGCGGACCCGAAACTTGCCGAGCATCCGTTCGGTATGATCACGGGTCTCGGCGGGTTGCACCACCGTGGTTTTTCCCCCCGCGAAGAGTCCCGCCAGAAGGATCGCGCTCTTCACCTGGGCGCTCGCCACCGGCATTTCGTAGCGGATTGGCTCCAGGGCCCCGCCCTCGAACTCGAGGGGTGCGCACCCCGGCCGTCCCCCGCGGGCCGTGATCTTGGCGCCCATCTGGGTCAACGGCCCGATGATCCGGTTCATGGGCCGGCCCGAAAGCGACTCGTCGCCGATCAGCGTGCTGCGGAAAGGCTGACCTGCGAGCACCCCGGCCAGCAGTCGCATCCCGGTCCCGGAATTCCCACAGTCGATCGGCCCCCCGGGTGCCTTCAGTTTCATCCGCCGCCCGTGAATCATCAATTCCACCGGACCGGCATGGTTGGACTCCAGCTGCTCGCAGGGGACCCCGAGTATCTCCATGGCCTGCAAGGTGTGCAGACAATCCGCACTCGGGAGGAAATTCCGGATCCGGCACGGCCCGTTCGAGAGGCCCGCAATGATGGCGGCGCGGTGTGAAATGCTCTTGTCGCCCGGCACCGCAATCTCAGTCGAAATACGGTTGATCGGCCTGATCCTCAGCACCTTGAAATCTTTCTTCATCAACCAGAAGTCTTCAGCCTTTGCCGCCGCTCCCGGGCCTCCTCCAAGACCGTGGTGAGGGCCGAGCTCTTTCCGCCCTCGAGCAAATCCGCAAGGCGCTCCAACACCGACGCGCTCTCCCGCAGCGGAGGAATAATCTCGTGACGGTTTTCCAGAAGAATCTCCGTCCACATCAGGGGATCCCCGGCCGCCACCCGGCTGGTGTCGCGCAACCCCCGGCCGGCCAGGTTCCCGGCGCCCTCCTCCTCGAGGGCGACCAGGGCACATACCACCGCCAGCACGTGCGGAAGATGGCTGATGCGGGCGACCAGCCGGTCGTGTTCCTCGGCACTCATGATGGCGGCCCGAGCCCCGAGCCCCGCCCAGAAGCCAACCAGGCGGTTGACATCCTCGTCGGACAGCTCGTTCTCATTGGTCAGGATGCATGGAGCCCCTTNNCAGAGCGCGCGGTCGAACAGATCCTCCCTGGCCGCGGAAAGGCCGGTCTTCTCCGAGCCCGCCATGGGGTGGCTTCCGATGAATGCAATCCCCCGCTCCCGCATCAGCTGCCCGAGCGATTGGTGCGGGTGCACTTTCACGCTGCCCACATCCGTGACGAAGGTCCCCGGTGCCACCCCGACCTCCAGCAACCTCGCGCCAAGTTCTTCCATCGCACCAACCGGAACCGCCAGGATAATCAGTTCGGCGTCCTTCACAGCCAGCGCCAGATCGTGCGTGACGTGCTCGAATCCCGCGGACCGAATCTCGGCCACCCGCTCCGGACTGCGGCCCCACAAGGTCACCCCGAACTCGGGATGACGCTTTCGAACGGCCAACCCCACCGAGCCGCCCAGCAAGCCGGGGCCCAGGATCGCAATGCGATGAAACTCAGTCACGCGGGGGGCGAGCAAACCAAGCCGCGGGGCCCCTGACAAGACCCGGCAGGCGTTATCCCGGGCTCGGCAGCCGGATTCCGGTCCGCGGGCCGGGCCCCTCTCAGGGCACCCGGAACTTGTGGTCCGGATTCGGGTCCTCCGGATCGCGCACCAAGGTACCCGGCGGAATCGCCCGGACATCCACCGGCCGGTTGGTGAATGGGTTGAAGACAAAGCCCGGCTTTCCGGGAATCGGGATGCCTTCCCGGTAGTCCTGTTTCGGCGGGGGGATCACCGGGCCGGTCGGCACATCGGCGTCGGGGCCGTTATCGTTGGCGGCGGCGGTCTCCCGGCGAACGTTTTCGCGAGCCTCACGAATGCTCTCCTGCTGTTCCGAGTTCACCGTCTGCTCTTCCGGAGCCTCCACCGGATCCGGCGACTGGGCCGCCAGCGGCGTCCGCTGGTTCGGAGGTTGCGGCCACATGCACGAGCTGAGCAATCCGCCCAGAAGGCAAAGAGGTAGGAGGAGTCTGTTCAAAGCCATGATTCAATACGGAGTTTCGCAAAAAGGCGGGAAAACCCGCACTTCGTTCCCCGGCATGATGCGTCAGCTTTGCCCAGAGTCAAGCCGAGCCGGACAATCTGGTGGCCGGAAGGGCCCGATTCGTCGAGTTTTCTTTGATTTCGGGTCGCGGATCTGGAGGAATCGGGCGTGCGGCGGAATTCGTTTGATGCTCTTCAGAGCGAAATCCTGTCCTACTTGGCCGCACCCGGAGCGGATTTTGATGGCCTCGCTGGGGCGGTTTTTCGATTCCAGTTCGAGAACAACCGGCCCTACCGGGCTTACTGCGAGTCGCTCGGCGTGACTCCGGAGAACCAGCCGGCCTGGGATCAGATTCCCCCGGTTCCGGCTGAGGCGTTCAAGTGCGGGGAGCCACTCACCTGCCACCCGGTGGAAGGCTGCCGGCGCCTTTTCCTGACCTCGGGAACCACCGGCGAGGTTCGGGGGCGGCACTATTTGGTGGATACCGGGCTTTACGAGGCCTCGATTCACCACGGATGGGTGCAGGCGGGGCTGCCGGACCGATTGCGCACGCTTTTCCTCTCCCGCCATCCCTCAGCCGTCCCTGATTCATCCCTCGTCTTCATGTTCGAGGTTCTGTCCTCCCGGGCTGAGCCGGACGGGTGGCTGCTCGGTGAGGACGGCTCCATCCGCCCCGGTCCTCTCGAGAAGGCGTGCTCGCACGGCGAGCCGGTCATCCTTTTTTCCACCGCTCTGGCCCTGCGCCACCTCTTGGATCATTTCCCCGGTGGTTGCTGCCTGCCCGGCGGCAGCTGGGTTTTCCAAACCGGGGGATACAAGGGACTGGCGGAGAGATTCGACCCCGCCGTCCTCTACCAGGCCGTCGAGAGCCGGCTGGGGGTGCCCCCTGAACGGGTCATCAACGAATACGGCATGACCGAGTTGAGTGCGCCCGCCTACGCGTTCGGTCTCGGCACGCCGCATCATGCCCCGCCGTGGCTCAAAGTGCGGACCATCCACCCGGAAACCAATCTCCCCAACCCTCCCGGTCAGACCGGACATCTCGTCTTCTTCGATCTCGCCAACCTCAACTCGGTCGCGGCCGTCCGGACCCGCGATCTCGGCTCCGCCCTCGATGACCACACCTTTGTGCTCGAGGGGCGCGATCCCGCCGCCCTGCCTCGTGGGTGCTCCCGGGCCAGCGACGCCTTCCTGCAGAACTCATGACCACTCCCGAACGAGTTCGCCTCCTCGGAGACTGCGCCCCTCTCTTCGAGCCCTGGACCGGGCCCTTTTCTCCGAGCTTGTTGTTAGAGTGGCTGGAGGCTGAGCTCGGCGATGCCCGGGCCCTCGACCAGCCGGTCCCGCACGGGCCCCANNCATTGCAGCCTGGCGCGTGCCCCGAAGCGACTCCTTCACGTCGTCAGTGAGAATACCCCGCACGCCGCCTTCCAGTCATTGCTGCGCGGCCTCGCCATCGGGGCGGGCAATGTTCTCAAGCTTCCGTCTGCCGGATTGCCCGAGATTGTTGAAGCGGTCGGTCGTCTCCCCGCCGGGCTGGCCTCCTTGGTCGAGGTGTTGCCGGGCCTCCCCGCGGATTGGGCGGAATGGGCCGATCCCATCGTGGTTTTCGGGAGCGATGACACCCTCGCCTGGTTCATTGCGAACACCCCGCCCCACGTCCGCCTCCTCCCCCACGGCCAGAAGCTCAGCATCGCGGTGGTGAGCGGGGATGCCGCCGCCGCCGCCCCCCTCGCCGCCCGCGACATCAGCCTCTTCGATCAACGGGGCTGCCTCTCGATCCACGACGTCTATCTTGCCGGCGGGGCCGGAATCACGGCGCGCGACTTTGCCGCCCGCCTGGCCGACGAAATGCGACTCTTCAACGAACACACGCCCCGTTCTCCCCTGCAACCCGGCCAAAGCGGAAGCCTCGCTTCCCTGCGCGAGTCGATCCGTTTCTCCGCGGCCTCCCAGCCCGACGATCTCGCCCTCTGGGAGAGCGACCACAGCACCGACTGGACGGTCGTCTACGAACGGTCTCCCGAGCTCCGCATCAGCCCCTTGAACCGTTTCGCCTTCGTCAAACCGTGGCCCGAAGTCGATTCCGCCGCCGCTCTCGGTCCGGTCCGGCGCCATCTCTCCACCGTG
>JABAHR010015896.1_pt1 | contig 10117 bp, 9 predicted proteins | sample 7062101 | NCBI WGS metagenome assembly JABAHR01 (sample SAMN14534553, study PRJNA622989) | marine sediment metagenome | biome: marine biome [ENVO:00000428]; feature: marine pelagic biome [ENVO:01000023]; material: deep marine sediment [ENVO:00002113] | place: India: Gulf of Kutch | collected...
CGGGTGGCGCGGGAGCTGAATGAACGTCCCAGGAAGACGCTGGACTTTGAAACCCCGGCTGATAGATTTAATGCCTGTGTTGCAACGATCCATTGACTCTGCAGCCAAAAGCGGAACATTCAAAGAGCCAAGTCTTTTGACTTGCCCCTGCTTCCGAGTAAAGAACTTTGTGTGCGCGTCACTCCAATGGGGGTTCACGGTGCAGCGCAAAGTTCCTCCACGTTGAACCAGGGATTAATAACAAACTCGAGGGGATTACGGAACACCGCAATCTGCAGCGGCGTCTGATCAACGAATTGGGCCCACGGAGTCATATCGTTGATGGCCGCCGTTTTGGGATCGACCTCGACCACGTCAGCATCCAGCAGCAGACCGTTGTATAGCAACCTGTCATATACGCCGTTACGCCAGTACACGCGGTCATTGGCAAGAATCCAGTGACGCTCGAGCTGAACGCTGGGCGTAGCTGGGTCAGGCATCTCAAAAGCCATATTGAAGGATCCGGTCGGATCGATAATGGTGGCACTCAGGATGCCACCGGGATTCTGCAGGTAGTTGAATACCCAGCTGGGTGGCGTGAAACCTTCAACCGGATTGAGTGATGGGCCGCTGCTCTCAACATCGACCACCATCAGGTAGTAGCCATCGGCTGAAGGATCATTTTCATCCCTGACGTATACCGACCACTCTGCTCTGAAGACAGGCAGCCCCGTCAGGATGTCCGGTGTTTCGTAGATGTTCAGGGTCAACATGTACTTCCATGGCTGTTCTCCAGTCATCCTGCTTCGGGCCAATCTGATACCCGGTGGGAGGTTGAGTTCGGCCTCCAGGGCTTTCACCTTTCTCTGCGGAATATTGAAGTTGATAAATATGGAAGGCACGTTGGCATCGTTGACGTCGAAGCGCAGCAGGGGCTCAGCCAAGCCGAGTGACACCAGGATTGCATGGCCAAAGGAAATTCCACCGAATGTGCCATCACTGAATCCCTGCAGTGCACTTACATACGGGATTCCCAGCCGAGCTATGGTTTCAGGCGCCAGCAGATTGAAATAGGGAGTGAATGCGAACTCCAAAGGCTGCTGGAACAGCAGGATGTGCGCCGGCTTTTCCGGCACAAACGCAGACCAAGGACTGTCGTTGCTCAACTCGACCTGGTTGGGATTGATCAAATGCATGGGTGAGTTGGTGAGGTTGCCGTTGTACCGGGCCGTGTCGGCAACCCCATTGATCCAATACAGCGCATCGTTGGCTTCCGCCCATGGCCGACTGACCAGAACCGTTTTACCAATGACTCCGGCGGCATCCTTGGCCTTCTGGGGAAGGCGCATCGAATAGCCCGGAGCAGTGGAGAAAGCAGCTTCGAACTCCGGATTCGACACTTCAATGTCATCCCCCACCCGATCATAAACAACCTCACTCGCCGGGCTGATGAATCCAGGCACTGTCGGGTCGGGTGAAGCTTCACTAGCAAACACCTGGATGACCATGTAGCGCGGCTTTTCGTCGCCAGGACCTTCCACGTAAATTGACCATTCAGAGCGGTAATTGATAATTAATTGAAAATCCGGGGTATAGATCGGAGTCTTATAGAAGTTGAGCGACAGGTAATACCTGGCCTGCTCACCATCAACGATCTCTATGGGGACCATGCTGAAGTCAGGCGGAAGACCGAGCGCACCTTCCAGTGCCTCGACATTCTCCGCCGGGATTTCCCAGTTGAAATACAACATGTCCTGGGCAACCAGGTCGATCAAGGGTTCTTGCCGTGGATTGGTCGCGGGATCAGGGCAACCCTCAAGGGGCAGAATGCTGCACGCACGCTGGATTTCCAGTCCAAAGAAAATGGTTTGCTTGAACTCGACCGATGAAGGTGAGAATCCGCCGGGATTTTCAATCAGGCAGGGATCAGGCGCATCAGCCTGCGCTGTGCTCCAAAAAACAAACACGGCCAATACAAAACTTTTCATGATGGTATTTACCACGATGTACCCCAATTTTCGGTGAGTTGACGCTAGGCCCGGCCTTTACTTTGGCCGCTCAGGCTCGCAGGATTGATCTGAGCCCAGTACTCAAATCATCGTTAGTAGTTCAATTCAGCAACGAAATAATAGTATCAAATACTCCAATGACTGGTTGGGTCTGCTTCAGGCCAACCTAACTTGTAGAAGCAATAACATTTAAGTTCCGCTTTTGGCCGTTAGCGCCCCTTCAGAATAGGTTCCCTTTCCGGCCAAAAGCGGAAGTTGCCCGGTCTCATGAGTCCGGTGGGCCGCGAGTTAACTCTGTCCCCATACTCTGACGCCAATCATCGGCTGACCCAGGCATTTGTGTACTCACATCTTTTGAAGTGGCACAATGTGGTGTCCGAATGTCGACAGAATGCCGGGGAGTTCTCTGAAAATGCGCAGCTCAACACAACTTGCTCTGGTTTTTTTGTTCCTGACCGCTCCGTTCGCCGTGGCCCAGCCGGTTCCCGATACCTGCGTAGAGGCCAATGGCCTGCTTTGGTGCTACGACCCCTTATCCTGTGGTGAGGCATGCAACGAGGTTTGCGCCGCGCTGGGCGGGACGCCCGTCGCAGACAGCACAGCCTGGTTCGAAGCGCAGAATTCGGAAGCGGAATGCCAGACAATCAGTCAGGCGTTCGGACTCGGTACCGACGTACAGATGGCCAACTGGACCTACGCTTGCCTGGAGGACTCAACCGGCGCCCACACCGCTCCGGGCGGACTGCTTGGCCCGCTGTATTGTTCTACTTTTGCAGGTTGCCCCGACAACCATCGTACCCAAATGGATCAGCAGGGTAATGCCTGTGGTCCGACTAACTCCAGACGCTCAGTCTGCCCGTGCGAAAACGTCGCACCGGTTGATCCCCCCACGCCGGTTCCGACTTTGTCGCATTGGGCGGGGATTATCATCGTGATGATTCTGGCGGCCCTCGGGTTAGGAACGCTGCGCAGGCGCAGAGCATAGAACTGACAAATTTGGGGGTCATATAAGGTGAAAGTAAGGCCTGTTATCCAGAGTGTATGTAGCCTGAATGCTCACTCTAAATCGTAGAGTGAGTCTCGCCAAAGCGTGCCGAAAGTGGCCGAGTAACGGACATCCTCACCGTATCCGTCAGCAATAAAGCCAGCTGATGCCAAGTCGCGCGTGGTCATGCCGAAAAAATCATGCCAGATCTGGGTGAACAAAACTTTGAAGGAGACGCCGTGCTTAATTGCCGTCAACTCACCAAGGTCGGACATTAATTCATCGATGTTTTCATTCAGCCATTGCACCAAGATGTTTCGGCTTAATTGCAGGGCCTCGCCCACCATCTGAGCGTCATCTCGATCGAGAACCGGGATCAGGAGATGATAATTGCTGCTGTCGTCGCGTTCGACATATTGCACTTCTTCAAGCAAAGCCATGATCGACGCGGTATTGTCGCCGCTACCCGGTAGAGCTTGAATGTTCTCAAAGCTCAACGGGCCAGTTCTCAAGGCAAACAGAATTGTAGCCACCTCGCGTCCGAATTCGAGACCGAGAACATCCGGCAAGTCGAGCCCAATCGACGTTTCATGAATGAAGCCGATATCTTCCGCCTTGGTGCGGACATCCGGTTCGAGATCGTCTTTGGAGGTGTAAAGCAGTGCCGGAAAATTCATCCGAGGATAGGAGTAAGGGTCGCCGAAGGAAGAGAAGGTATAGTCGGCCGTCGCTTCTTCGCGGTCGATATAGTACACGGGAAAGCTCGAACTGCCCCAATAAAATGCCCGTTGCGTAATCTCCGGCACGTTTTCGGCGGCCCAGAAGCTGTAGCTCCAATCGTCGCCTTCGACGTTCTCGAGTTGGCGAAATCCTTCTTCCTCGGCGATTTTCAACCCATCCCAATTGAGCGAAAAGCCGGCGACAAGCACAAAAGCCAATTTCTTTTGGGTGACCGATTGGACCTTGTAAGCGCCAAAGATGCGGTCAAACTCGCTTTGCCGAGAGGTATACGCTTGCACCAGCGTTGGAACCATATCTTCCGCCACCGAATTGATCTTGCGCACATCACTGGCTGTGAAATAGCCGAAGCCAATGAAGTAGCGATCGTTGTCGCGCCGGAGGATCTTCATGCGCAGGAGATCGTCGACCGTGATGTCGGTGCCCGAGAGGGCTTGTTGGACATGATCATGGCCAACAGGATCGTCTTCCATATCCTCTAGCAGAGCGCGAACCGCGGCATTGTCGAAATAGGTGCGCGCCAGGTCGCGTTTCTGAGGTGGTAATGTCCCGGTATATCCGGAACCGAATGAGCGCGCATCGTCTGAGGCTTGCGTTTCAGTGGCACAGAGAAGTGCAACAACAAGAAGGGGAGCGAAGAGGGCGCTAAATCGAGACGTCATGACGTGTTCCAATCATGAGATTGCAAAAACATTGCCTCCCATACAATTTAAGTACCTTTCCCCAAAAGCGATCAAGGCTAATGTTCACCTCGTTTGCTGTCAATCACCGCTCTGAATTGGGTTTACCAAGAGGGCTTAAAGCCGGGTGTTTGCACAAGGCTGACCGATTGCAGAAAGGTCAGCGTTTAAGAGGGCTTCTCAAATGAACCAGTCTTGGTTCTGTCCGGGTTTTTGCTGAAAGCTGAGAATCACGAACTCGACTGGTTTTGAGGGTTGCGAATCCAATTCGGGAATTGGCCGCCAGGTCGCCTCTTTGGCTTCCCCTTGGTCGGGACCGCAAAAAAGGCAGCTCGAAAAGTTCCGCCCCTGGCCGAAAGCGGTACCTGTATCCGGGGATTCAATGATCAAACAGGCAATCGGACAGCCGGTTCATGAAGTTTCGCCAGTTGCTCCCTGAGTCCCAGCACCATGTCTTCCCAGTAGCGTGGTTCGCCGAACCAGGGAAACGCGATTGGGAAGGCAGGATCTTCCCAGCGGCGCGCCAGCCACGCCGCGTGGTGCAGCATGCGCAGGGTACGCAGGGCCTCGATCAGTTGCAGTTCGCGCAGGTCGAAATCGTGGAACTCGCTGTATCCGTCCAGGATGTCCTTCATCTGTGCGCCCATCTCTTCCGCTTCTCCGTGCAGCAACATCCACAGGTCCTGCACCGCGGGCCCGGACTGGCAATCGTCCATGTCCACGAAGAACGGCCCGTCGCGCCACAGGATGTTGCCGGGGTGGCAGTCGCCGTGCAGGCGGATGGTCTGTACGGCGCCGGAGCTTTCCCATGCCGTCTCGATCGCCGCCATCAGGTCCCCGGCCAGCGAGCCGAAAGCCTGCTCGATATGCAGCGGCAGCCAGTGGCCGGCCAGGATGGTTTCCACGGACTCATGGCCGAATCGTTCGGGCGTCAGCGCCGGGCGCTCGTCGAAAGCACGGCTGGCTCCGACCGCGTGGATCCGGCCCATGAAGCGGCCCAGCCAGGTTCTCGTTTCCCTGTCGTCGAGTTCCGGGGCATGCCCGCCGCGGCGCTCGAATACCGCGAACCGGAATCCGTCGTGGTGATGGAGTGTTTTGCCGTTCACCACCATGGGCGGGATCAGCGGTATCTCGGCGTCGGCCAGTTCCAGCGAGAAGCGGTGCTCTTCGAGGATCTGGACATCGCTCCACCGGCCCGGCCGGTAGAACTTGCTCACTATCGGGTCGGCGTCCTCCAGCCCTACCTGGTAAACGCGGTTCTCATAGCTGTTCAGGGCCAGCAGCCTGCCGTCGCACATCATCCCGAGTGATTCCACGGACCGGATCACGGTATCCGGGTCGAGGCGGTAGTAGGGTGTTTTCAGGTCGTCGGTGCTGTTCATGTGCAATGGGGGCCTGGCCGGTGCTGCATGATACCTGAGTGACAAGTGACAATGGTCAAAATCTAACCAGCTTTTTCGGCAGATGACCCGACATGCGCAAACGGGATCACGTAGAATAGGTCATCCGGGCAAGTACCAACCCCCCCATGATCCACCTTCCATGAGCAACGGAACCAAGAATCTCGCGCTGTTCTGCGATTTCGAGAACATTGCGCTCGGCGTGCGCGATGCGCGCTACGCCCGCTTCGACATCGACCAGGTCCTGGAGCGCCTGCTGCTGAAGGGCAACATCGTCGTCAAGAAAGCCTATTGCGACTGGGAGCGCTACAAGGATTTCAAGGTCGACATGCACGAGGCCTCTTTCGAGTTGATCGAGATACCGCACCGGCGCCAGTCGGGCAAGAACTCGGCCGATATCCGCATGGTCGTGGACGCACTGGACCTGTGTTACACCAAGGCCCACGTGGACACCTTCGTTGTGATCAGCGGCGACTCGGACTTTTCACCGCTGGTCTCCAAGCTGCGCGAGAACAACAAGCTGGTGATCGGGGTCGGGGTCAAGGACTCGACCTCGGACCTGCTGGTCGCCAACTGCGACGAGTTCATCTACTACGAGGATATCGTGCGCAAGACCAAGCAGCGCAAACCGAAGAAGAAAAAGGTCAACGGCAAAAAGGAAAACGACGAGAACAGCGCCGCCGGCAAGGCGCGCCGGGCGCGGGACCGCCAGCAGGAAGCCTTCGAAATGGTCCTCGAAACCGTGGACGATATCTTCAGCGAGCGCGGTGACGAATCCCAGGTGTGGGGATCGATGGTCAAGCAGGCGATCAAGCGGCGAAAGCCCAGTTTCAGCGAGAGCTACCACGGTTTCCGGTCTTTCGGCCTGCTGCTGGAGGAGATGGGTAAGCAAGGGCTTCTGAAGCTCGAGCACGACCAGAAATCCGGGGGCTACATCATCCAGGATTACGCCGGCGAATAAAGGGTGTTGCCGCATCTGGCGGGGCCGTGACGCGGGGTGTATGATCTGCTTTCTGCTTTAAGCGTTAGACCGTATGCAAGAAAGCCCAATCTAAAATTCCAGGCGCTGACTGCAATCCCTTTTTCCGTTTTCAGCAAAGCCGCCCCCTGCGGGCGATCCGTGGTTGATTGAGTGAGTAATTTGAAATGTCAGAAACTCTGGTAGGAACAGTCAAGTGGTTCAATGACGCGAAGGGTTACGGGTTCATCACCCGGGAAGGCGAACGCGACGTGTTCGTCCACTTCCGCGCCATCGAAGGCACAGGCAGACGTACTTTGAAGGAGGGCCAGCAGGTTCAGTTCACGATCGGCGAAGGGCAGAAAGGCCCGCAGGCCGAGAACGTCGTTCCCCTTTAAAACAGGGTTTGTCAGGCCCCGGAAGGGGCTTTGCCGGTCCCGCGTCAACATGACGCGGACACCCGGCAATTCATGAGCTGCCCGGTCATCGGGCAGAGCCGCTTTCGAGCCGAATCAGGGCTTCACCCTGCAGGATTCTCCCCGGTCAGGAAATCAATGCTGCCCGCAGCGTGGCGCGCATGCGGTATCACGATGGATCCGCCCACCATCAGGGCCACCGAAATTGCCTCGTCGAGTTCGTTCCGGTTCGCGCCGGGCGCAGAATTCCTCGAAAGGATGGCTCATGGGCAGGCTCCCCAATCGGTGGTCGAAAGAGGGGACAATTTATCACCGTAGGGTATCGCGGGCTAACGTTTCGGTCCTCCAAAAAAGAAAAGACCCGGCATCCGCGGGTCTTTTCCGGATGTGGCATCTCGACACGAGGTCTCAGCCACTTTCCCCTAGGTCGTGGCCGGGCCGTGTTACCCCTGCAGCCCGGTCATTACGGTCCCCAAGCAATTTCCCAGTACGGACCGGGAAGTTGGGTTACCTTCGAGAATCGGCATCCTGAGACACCTTCCCGAAACCCGATCCCGGCGCCCGGGTTCGTCCCGGGTCAAAGGAACGGGCGGAGTCTGGATATTCAGATTTCATGCCAAAGAACCGGAAATCGCTTTAAAGCAGGAAAAACAGACAGTTATTATCTTGATAAGCGTGAAAAATAGTGGCGCTAGACTCGCCGGGTGCCGGAAATTGGCGCGCCACTGACAAAAATGGTCAGCGGACGGCCCGGGAAAACATGGTCATGCACGGCGCATGATGCCGCTTCCCGCGGCCCCGGGCGCAGACGAAGCGCCATTGGTTGACTGACACGCCCTATATGGGTTCGAGCCAGCCCCATGCATCCGGCGTGGATCCCTCGAACAGGCCGAAAAAGGCTTCCTGCACGCGCCGGGTGACCGGCCCGCGGCCGCCATCGCCGACGGGCACGTGATCCACCTTCCTGACCGGCGTGATTTCCACCGCCGTGCCGGTCAGGAAAATTTCTTCGGCCGCATACAGTTGCTCGCGGGAAAGCGCCTGTTCCACGACTTCGAGTTGCAGTTGCCCGGCCAGCTTGATCACCGTGTCGCGGGTGATGCCACTGAGGATCGAAGCGGACACCGGTGGCGTCGTGACCCGCCCGCCGGACACGACGAAGACATTGTCCCCGGAGCCTTCGCTGACCAGGCCATCGGCCCCCAGTGCGATGCCCTCCCCGAAACCCCGCTCGCGGGCCTCGGAGGCGATCAGGAAACTCGACAGGTAATTGCCTCCTGCCTTGGCGCCGGCTGGAATGGTATTCGGGGCAACGCGCTGCCAGGACGAGATACAGGTGTCGATGCCGTCTTGCAGCACGCCCTCGCCGAAGAACGTGCCCCAGTGCTCGACGATGACGGCCGTCTCCGTGAGTTCCATGTCGTGCGGCATCATGCCCAGGCCCGAGTCCCCGCGGAACACGATGGGTCGGATATAGGCGCTGGTCAGGCCGTTGGCCCGAACAGTGTCCCGGCATGCCGTGCGCAGTTCTTCCAGCGTCCAGGGCACCGGCATCCGGTAGACCGATGCGGACCACAGCAGGCGCTTCAGGTGATCGGTCATGCGAAAAGCCCGCGGTCCGTCAGGGGTCTCATAGGCCCTGATGCCCTCGAAGACCGAGGACCCGTAGTGCAGGGCGTGGGTGCGCACGCTGACCCTGCAGTCCTCGAACGCCCGCAGCTCCCCGTTGAACCAGACCTGGAATTCAGCGCTCATCAAGCCATCCGTTTGCCGGAACCCGGCCAGTATCCGCCGCGCAAGGACCCATATCAAGAAGTGATTGGCCGAGCTGGGTTATGCTCCCCGGACATGAACAGGCGCACCCATCACCACCACCACCACGCGCCTCCCGATTACAACCGGGCGTTCGCCATCGGGGTGGCCCTGAACGTGATCTTCGTGATCGTCGAGGCCGTGTTCGGCCTGTTGGCGAATTCCCTGGCGCTGCTGACGGACGCGGGACACAATCTCAGCGACGTGCTGGGTCTGCTGCTGGCCTGGGGCGCCAGCGCCCTGGCGTCGCGCAAGCCCTCGGCCAGGCGCACCTACGGCTATTCACGCACGACCATACTCGCGAGCATCACCAGCGGACTGCTGTTGCTGGCCGCCGTCGGCGCCATCGCCTGGGAGGCGATACAGCGCTTCCTGGAGCCGGTCGAACCGGTCGGCCCGATGATCGTTCTGGTGGCCGCCATCGGGGTGCTGATCAACACGGCAACCGCCATGCTGTTCTTCTCCGGCAAGGACCGCGACCTCAACATCCGCGGCGCCTACCTGCACATGGCTGCCGATGCCGCGGTTTCGCTGGGCGTGGTGATATCCGGCGCCGTGATCTGGATCTGGGGGCTGGGCTGGGTCGATCCGCTGATCAGCCTCGTGATCGGATTCGTCATCTTCCTTTCCACCTGGGGCTTGCTGCGCGACTCCCTGAACCTGATGGTGGATGCGGTGCCGCGAAGCGTCGACCCCGAAGAGGTCCGCGCATACCTGTGCGGCTTGCCCGGCGTCACCGACATGCACGATCTGCACATCTGGGGCATGAGCACGACGGACATCGCGCTGACTGCGCACCTGGTGGTGGAGCCGATGCCCGCCGGCGACGCCTTTCTGAATGAGGTTGCCGTCCAGCTGGCCCGGCAATTCGGCATCAATCATCCCACCATCCAGCTGGAGCGCGGCGAGGAAGGAGTGGACTGCCACCAGGCCAGCGGTTGCGCGGACTGAGCGCTGCTTACCGGCCTGCTTCCCGCGGTGCCTCCAGTCGGTGGCCTTGACCAGCCCCGTGGCAGGGTGTGCCGCGGGTGCCCAGGCGGCGGATGAAACGCCGTCGGCTCAATCTGTCTCCCTGATGGCGTGGTCGGTGATGACCTGTGCGACGCAGCTGGTCAGTCGGCGCGCGTAGGGGATGTGCAG
>JABAHR010023733.1_pt1 | contig 10110 bp, 12 predicted proteins | sample 7062101 | NCBI WGS metagenome assembly JABAHR01 (sample SAMN14534553, study PRJNA622989) | marine sediment metagenome | biome: marine biome [ENVO:00000428]; feature: marine pelagic biome [ENVO:01000023]; material: deep marine sediment [ENVO:00002113] | place: India: Gulf of Kutch | collected...
CATCGGCTACTCGCTGAACGACACGATCGTCGTCTACGACCGCATCCGCGAGAACCTGAAGAAGTACCGCAAGATGCCGATCGCCGAATTGCTCGACCTGTCGGTGAACGAGACGCTGGCGCGTACGGTGATGACCTCGCTGACGCTGCTGGTGGCGCTGATGCCGCTGCTGTTCTTCGGACCCGCCAGCCTGTTCGGCCTGACCGCGGCGATCACGCTGGGCATCTTCGTAGGTACCTACAGCTCCGTCTACATGGCAGCGCCGATCCTGATCTGGCTGGGGGTGACCTCGGACAGTTTCGTGCCGAGCGAGAGCGTGGCCGACCGGCAGGAACGCAAGGCGCGCGGCGAGGTCTGAGCCTTCAGCCGATCAGTCTTTCGTAATAGGTGGCCAGCCGGGCGGCATTGTTCTCCCAGCTGAAGCGTTCGGCCAGGCGCGCCACCGCTTCGGGAGCGACCTGCGCTGCCAGCACTTCCTTCACGCCGGCGACAATGGCCTCCCGATTGCGGGCAACAATCCGTCCGGCCTCGGGAGAAACCATCAGCTCGCGCGCTCCGCCGGCATCGCTGATCACCAGCGGCGTGCCGCAGGCGAGCGCTTCGACCCAGGCATTGGCAAGGCCCTCGCTGGCAGACGGGAGGACCATGGCATCGGCCCCGCTGAGCACGATCGGCAGTTGCGAATGGTCGAGCGAGCCGAGGAAATGGACGCGATCGGCAAGCCCCTTCTCGCGCGCCAGCGCTTCAAGCATGGCCCGGTCCGTACCGGTGCCGACCAGCGCCAGCTGCGTATCGGGCAGGTCCGCCAGCGCATCGATGACGAAACGCTGGCCCTTGCGCGGGATCAGCGCGCCGACCGTCGCCAGCAGCGTGCCGGTTTCGGGAATGGCGAAATCCTGCGCCAGCCGGGAGCGGCTGCGGGCCCGGCCGAGCGGGCGGAACAGCGCATGATCGAGCCCGGTGTAATGCACGGTGATCTTGTCGTCGGGCAGGCCGATGGCGCGCATGTCCTCTGCCAGGCGGCGGCTGACCGCCAGCAAGCCGCTCGCCTGCTCCGCGGCAGCAAGCATCATGCGATTGGCATAGGCCTTGTGGCCCCACAGCGAGATATCCGCCCCGCGCGCCTTGATCGACAGCGGCAGGCCGAGTTCCTGCGCGATCCGCGCGGCGGCCGGACCGTCCGGATAGAAGAACTGCGCGTCGACAATGTCGAACGGCTCATGGGCATGGAGCTGGCGCGCAAGGGGCAGGGCGGAGCGCACGATCATCGCCGGATTGAGCGGCCCGCCCACCGCCGGAATCAGGGTGAAGCGCGGCCGGTGGACGTGGACGCCCCTCTCTTCGCCGTCCACCGCGGCACTGGCCAGCTGGCGATAGCGGCCCAGCGGCACCGGCGGCACGCCAATCGGGTTGATCACCGTCACGTCCCAGTCGCTGCGGTCGGCGAGCGCTTCCATCTGCCGCGCCACGAAGGTGCCGAAACGCGGGCGATTGGCGTTGGGATAGAGCGTGGCGATGGAAAGGACGCGCTTCATCGGTTTCAGTTTCAGTATCCGGGCCGTTCGCGGATCACAGTTTCCTGACCAGCATTTCGGCTACCGCCAGCCATTCCGGCCCGTCGATGACGATCTGCCGCTGGCCGCTGCCGGGCGGGAGCAGGCCGACCAGCGCGCCCTGGCGATCGATCAGCCGCCCGAAGGCGAAGCGACCGCCGCTCCTTGGCGCGAGCACGTCGCGGTTGATCAGGCTGCCGGCATCCTCCGGACTGACCTGGCGCATCCACAGCTGGTCGCCGCTACGGTATTCGCCCTGCGGCGCCTCGATGGCGAGGCACACCAGCGCCGCGCCATTGTTGAGTTCGCTCGGCAGGATTGCATCGCGCGGGCTGCTCAGCGCCTCGGCTCCCTGTTCGCCCAGCCGGGCGATGATCTGCGGGACGGCGGCATCCTCTCCCTTGACCAGCATCTCCGGATCGACGCCGAGGGCGGCACCAATGCGGTTCATCCAGGCAAGCGAGAGATTGCGCATGCCGGTTTCCAGCCGGCCCACCGTCTGCGCCGTGGTCGGCGGGTCGCAGGCCGCGGCGACCTCGGCCAGGGTCATGCCCTTCTGCTTGCGGATGTCGCGTATGCGATTGATCATCATGCTACTCCACGAATAACCGATATGGTGATTTCTCTTTCCTACAACAGGTTCGTTCTGGCAAGCGCCCGCATTCACAAATCAGGGGAGAACACATGCAGCAGCGCAAACTGGTCGAGCGGGAACTTACGAGCGAGGGGCCACGGCGCGATGGCGGAGTGGACCGGCGCAGGCGCAGCGTCACCGTCAACCTTGCCGAAAGCCCGCTGTCGTGGCTCCATGCCCACGGCCACCTGGAAGACCGGCTGTTCGATGCCGGGGAACGCCTGCGCGCCGATTACGAGCGGGCGCAGCTGTCGCCGGGCGTAACCATGCGCTGGGAACCGGTGCGGATCAGGGGGACGGGCGATCAGGGGCTGACATCGGGCGAGCGCCAGCTGGCCGCGCGCGAGCGCTTCGATGGTGCGCTGCGGGCCGCGGGCAAGGGATTGCAGGACGTGCTGTGGCGCGTGGTCTGCGCCGGGGACAGCGTGTCGACGGCGGAAAAGGGCCTGGGCTGGCCTGCGCGCAGCGGCAAATTGGTGCTGAAACTGGCGCTGGAGCGAGTGGCGGATTTCTACCGCATCGGGTGAGGTGAACTCACCAGAGTTGCGGCTTGGCCGCCATCAACCAGAATACCGCCGTCAGACCGAGGAATGCCGGCCAGCCGAGGATGAACCAGGCGCGCATCGTGCGGTAATAGGCCTCGCCCAGCTCCTTGCCGGCCAATGCCGCCTCGCGGGCAAGGTCGCGGGCGCGGATTTGCAGCCTTACGACTGGCACCCAGCAGGCGAAGGCCACGGCGTAGAGTACGTAAGTTACCACCAGCCACGGCGTATCGAGCGGATAGCCGAGGATATGCACCAGCCACAGGCCGCTTGCCGGCTGGACGATCCCGCTCGTGCCGGTGAAGATCCAGTCTGCCTTCACCACCATGCGGCCGACGCTGGCGATGGTGGCGGGATCGCGGGTGAGGTGGGCGTTCCAGAAATACCAAGCCGTTCCCGCGCCGAAGCCGAACAGCACGGTGCTAGAGAGGATATGGACCCATTTGACGAGTAGGTAGGTTTCCATCAGCGGCGGTCTCCGATGGCGCCATGCACCAGTATCAGCGCCAGTATCGGCAGGTTCTTGAGCAATGGACCGAGCGGATCGAGCCATAGTTGCGGCAGGGCGACGGTGAGGATCACGCTATAGGCCAGCACCACGGCCAGCTGGACGGTGGTGGACCAGCGCGCGCGCCGGTCGAACAGGACAACGGCAGCGACGGCAAGATCGATGGCGCTGCCGAGCATGAGGCTTGCGGGAACCCAGTCCTGCGGCAGGCCAAGCCGTTCCAGCAGCTGGCTGGCAGCCCTTTCTCCATAAAGGAGACCGAGCACGGCCGATGCGACCCATAGCACTACCAGCACGGCGCGGATCGCCGGTTCGATGAAGAACAGCCGCGCATGCCAGCGGTCCTGCACTTCGGCCGGGCGTGCCTGCAGTGCCTCGTCGAGGCTGCGCTGGCCAAAGCCGATCGCGCGCTCATAGACCGCGCTGTCCCCTGCATTGCCGGCGACCATCTGCTTCAGGCTGTTGCCTGATATAGGGCCGGAACCCAGAAGGTCGCCGATCCGGGCAAACAGCGACATCACCGGCATGGGAATGGCGAGGTAGCGCGCCTTTCCGAAGCCGAGCCAGCGGCGGTAACGGGAAAGGATGCCGCGCAGATCGAGCGTCTCCGGGCCGACCGGTTCGAGCACTTTGCCGGCAAGGCTGTCGTCCTCGCAGCTGCGCACCACGCCGCGGGCAAGATCGGCAACGTGGATCGGGGTGAACGGGAAGTTCCCGTCTCCCGGAAGCGGAACCAGCCACGGCAGGCCGGCCATGCCGCGAATCAGCGAAGTGCCGCCGTAGCTGCCTTCGCCATAGACCAGCGACGGGCGCAATATGGTCCAGCCAAGGGAAGATTGCCGCAACATCTCTTCACCGGCGAGCTTGGTGAGGGAATAGTCGGTACGCACGTCCTCGCGCGCCGAGATCGCCGAAATCAGTATGGCTCGCTTGACGTCTGCGCGGGCCGCAGCGGCATAGAGCGCGCGCGGCATGGCGACGTGGATCGCCTCCATTTCACGCCCGCGCAAGATGCCGGCGGCATTGACGATGCAGTCCACGCCCCGCAGGTGCGCCTGCCAGTCGGCCTCGTCCACCGCGTGGGCGAGGTCCATGGCGATGAAGTCCACTTGCGGGAAGGCCGGGCCAAGCGCGCCGGCCTCGCGCACCACTGCGGTCACGTGATGTCCGGCAGCGAGCAATTGCGCCATGACATGCCGGCCGATGAAGCCGCCGGCGCCAAGCAACAAAATGCGCATGAACTCACCCCCTTGCGGGTGGTCTAGCTGCGGCAGTTGGCGAAGTCAGCAGCCAGCGTGAAGCAAATCACGCAAACAGGTCGGGGTCCTCGTCATCCTCGAAGGGCTCGGGAACATCGATCTGGAAATGCTCTTCGGGATCGTGATGGTGCGGGGCCACGAAGGGCATGGCGTACCAGTGCAGCAATTCGCTGTTGGCCGCAGTCATGGTTTCGGCCACGGTCGCCATCCACATCTCCCAGATGGCGAGATGCGGCGGCAGGTTAATCGGGGTGATCGAGTCGGTCATGGTGTGACCATACCATGTTGCAGTGCAACATAAAGCGGGAAATTGCATGGAGCGGGGCGCTCAGCCTTCGACCATCTCCGCCAGTTCCAGCCAGCGCAGTTCGGCGGCGTCCTTTTCCTCCCGCGCCAGCAACAGGCTCTTGCTGATGCGCTGGAACCGGTCTGCGTCCCTTGCGTAAAGCTCGGGGTCGGCGAGGGCGGCTTCTCCCTTGGCGATCATCTCCTCCAGCTCCTCGATCCGGGCCGGGAGCAGTTCGTAATCGCGCTGGTCCTTGTAGCTGAGCTTGGCCGATTTCGGCGGCGGAGGAGGGGGCGGGGCGGCATTGTCTGCCTTTGCCGTCTTCCTTTCCGCTTTCGGCCTGCGTTCGGCGCGCTTGGCTTCCCAGTCGGCATAGCCGCCGGCGATGATATCGACCGTGCCGCTGCCGTCGAGGCCGAGCGTCACCGTCACCGTGCGGTCGAGGAAATCGCGGTCGTGGCTGACGATCAGCACCGTGCCGTCGTAATCGGCGATCACCTCCTGCAGCAGGTCGAGCGTTTCGAGGTCGAGGTCGTTGGTCGGCTCGTCCAGCACCAGCAGGTTGGAGGTGCGGGAAAACTCGCGTGCCAGCAGCAGGCGCGATTTCTCGCCGCCTGAGAAGGTGCCGATCTTGGCATCGACCAGCGATGGATCGAACAGGAAGTCCTTGAGATAGGCCTGCACGTGCTTGCGCTGCCCGCGCACGTCGAGCCAGTCGCCGCCTTCGGCCAGCACCTGGCGCACGGTCTTGTCCGGGCTCAGCACCTGGCGCTGCTGGTCGATCATCACGCCCGACAATGTCTTCGCGTGGGTGACCGACCCGCTGTCCGGCTCGATTTCCTTTGTCAGCATCTTGAGCAGCGTGGTCTTGCCCGAGCCATTGGCGCCGACCACGCCGATCCGGTCACCGCGCTGGATGCGCAAGCTGAAGGGCTTGATGATCGTGCGCTGGTTCTCTCCGACGCCATAGGACTTGCAGATGTCCTCGGCCACGATCACCGATTTCGACTTGAACTCCTCGTCATTTCCCAGTTGCAGCTTGGCCGTGCCGCCCGGCGTGATCATCGCCGCGCGCTGGGCGCGCATCTGGTAGAGCTTTTCCAGCCGGCCCTGGTTGCGCTTGCGCCGCGCGGTTACCCCGCGTTCGAGCCAGCGGGCCTCCTGCTTGAGCCTGGTATCGAGCCGGTGGGCATCGCGCGCCTCCTCGGCATAGACCTGTTCTTCCCACGCCTCGTAGCCGCCGAAGCCGACCTCCTTGCGCCGCAGATTGCCGCGGTCGAGCCAGATCGTCGCGCTGGTCAGGCGGCGCAGGAAGGTGCGGTCATGGCTGATGACGATAAAGGCGCCCTTGTAGCGCGTCAGCCAGCCCTCCAGCCAGTCGATCGCGGCGAGGTCGAGATGGTTGGTCGGCTCGTCCAGCAGCAGCAGGTCCGGGCCCTGCGCCAGCGCGCGGGCGAGGGCGGCGCGGCGCTTTTCGCCGCCCGAAGCGCCTTCGGCACGGGTCTCCATGGCGATGCCCAGCTGGCCGGCGATGGATTCCACCTCGTGCCTGGCGGGCGCATTGCTGCCGGCAAGGGCGAAGTCCATCAGCGTTTCGTAACCGCTAAAATCGGGGTCCTGTTCCAGCAGCACGATATTGGTGCCGGGCTTGACCTTGCGCTGCCCGCGATCGGCCTCGATCTGCCCGGTGATGAGGCGCAGCAGCGTGGTCTTGCCGGCCCCGTTGCGGCCGATCAGCGCCAGCCTGTCGCGCGGGCCGACATGCAGGTCCAGCCCGCTGCCGCCGCCAGCGCTTTCCGGCGCGCCGAAAAGCCAGCCGCCGCCTTGCTGCAGGCCAAGGCCTTCCCAGGAGAGGATCGGTGGTTCCGCCATGATTGCCGCGCGCGTTAGGCGCGGGAAGGGCGGCTGGCAAGGTGGCTGGCAAGGTGGCTGGCCTGCGGTTGGCGGATCGCTGCACGGCGCCAAAGCTGACTGCCAGCCTGCGGGCGCATTCACACCTTGTTCAATGCCGCGTGACTAGGCAATATGGCACGATGCGCAAGCTAATGGCCTCCCTTGCCGTTTTCGGCCTCCTCGCAGGAGCTGCTGCTCCGCTGCCGGCGCTTGCGCAGAGTAGCAATGACCAGCGCTCGGCGCGGCAGGAAATGGCTGCCGGCAATGTCATGTCGCTGCGCCAGATCAGCCGTATCGTCGTGCCGCAGATCGAACGGCAGGAAGAAGGCTATCGCCTTATCGCCTCCGAATGGGACGAGGTGGCGCGGGCCTATCGCCTCAAGTTCAGCCGCGATGGCCATGTCATATGGGTGGATGTCGATGCCCGCACGGCGCGCATCCTGCGCATTCTGCGCTGAGCAGGAACGCACTGCATTGGTTGACGCATTTGGTGCAAAGGCCCACAAATCCGGGCGAATGACAGCAGGGGAACATTCATGCGCATCCTGATCGTCGAGGATGAACCCACCCTCGGCCAGCAATTGAAATCGACGCTGGAGCAGAATGGCTATGCGGTGGACCTTTCCACCGATGGCGAGGACGGCCATTTCCTCGGCAGCACCGAGGATTACGACGCCGCCATTCTCGACCTTGGCCTGCCGGAGATCGACGGGCTGACCGTGCTCGGCATGTGGCGCAAGGAAGGCCGCAACTTCCCGGTGCTGGTGCTGACCGCACGCGATTCGTGGTCCGACAAGGTGGCCGGCCTCGATGCCGGCGCCGACGATTACCTGGCCAAGCCGTTCCAGACCGAGGAGCTGATCGCCCGCCTGCGCGCGCTGATCCGCCGCGCCTCGGGCAATGCCTCTTCCGAACTGACCGCCGGCGGCGTGCGGCTGGATACGCGTTCGGGCAGGGTCACGCTGGCCGGAGAGCCGGTCAAGCTGACGGCGCAGGAATACAAGCTGCTGTCCTACCTGATGCACCACAAGGGCAAGGTGGTCAGCCGCACCGAGCTGATCGAGCACATCTACGATCAGGATTTCGACCGCGATTCGAACACGATCGAGGTCTTCGTCACCCGCATTCGCAAGAAGCTGGGCGCCGATGTGATTACGACTATCCGTGGCCTCGGTTACAGCCTCGACGACCCCGACGACGAACCGCGCGAGTGACGCCGGCGAGAAGNNCCGGCGCCCGCCGAGAGCGAGGCCGCCGCCGGCGAGAGCTTTGCCGGGCCTGCGCATACCGGCAGCATTTCCCGGCGCATGATGCTGATCGCGGCGGGCTGGATCACCATATTGCTGCTGGTTGGCGGGATCGCGCTGGAACGCACGCTGACCGCGCTGGTCACCAACCAGTTCGACGAGCAGCTCGAATATTCGCTCACGGCGATGAAGGGCTCGGCCGAGATCGACCCCTTCGGCGAGGTCTACTTCAACCGCATCCTCGGCGACCAGCGCTTCCTCGAACCGAACAGCGGTCTCTACTGGCAGATCAGCGGGGACGGCTTCGAGCCCTATCCCTCGCGATCGCTGTGGGACCAGCGACTGGAAATCCTCGACGAGGTAGCGAGCGAGCCGGTGTTCTACGATTCCGGCCAGTTCGGCGAGGAGGAGCTGCGCATCGTGCAGCAGACGGTCAACCTTCCCGGCAGTGACACGCAGTGGCAATTCGCGGTCGCCGCCGCGCGTGACGAGCTTGATGCGCAGGTTGCCGGCATCCGCTCGATCCTTGCCTGGTCCTTCGCCGTGCTCGGCATCGGCCTGTTCCTGATGGCCATGGCACAGACCTGGTACGGGCTTGGTCCGCTGCGCCGCATCCGCAATGCCATCGCCCATATCCGCACCACCGGCTCCAACCGGGTGACCGATCCGCTGCCGCTGGAAGTCCAGCCGATGGTCGAGGAGCTCAATGCATTGCTGGCCCATTCGGAGCGGCAGGCGGAAGAGGCGCGCACCCATGCCGGCAACCTTGCCCATGCTCTCAAGACCCCGCTGACGGTGCTGACCAATGCCGCCACCGCCCGCTCGCCCGACCTCGATGGCACGGTGCTGCGCGAGGCAGCAGTGATGCAGCGGCAGGTCGACCACCACCTGGCCCGTGCCCGGGCGGTTGGGCGGCGCGCCATCGGCCTGGCCCGTACTCCGGTGATGACCTGCGCCGAAGCCGTCGTTCGCGCTGTCGAGCGGCTCCACCCGGACGTGCGGTTCGACGTCACCGGCGCGCGCGAGGCAAAGGTCGCGATCGAAAAGCAGGACCTGGAGGAAATCCTCGGCAATGTGATCGAGAATGCCGCCAAATACGGTGGCGGCAGCGTGTTCGTCACCGTCGATGCCGAGCCGGAGCACGCCATGTGCACCATCTGGATCGAGGATGACGGGGCGGGCATTCCCGAAGAGCAGCGCAGCGCCATTTTCGGGCGCGGGGCGCGGCTCGACACGGAAAAGCCCGGCACTGGCCTCGGCCTTGCCATCGTCCGCGACGTAGTGGAGATCTACGGCGGCAGCGTGGAACTGGGCGAGAGCGAGGACCTGGGCGGGCTGCTGGTGAAACTGAGGCTGCCGCGCAGCTGACCTTCAGCCGGTCGGCGTGGCCGGCATGGCCTCGAAATGCGGGATGTCCGGGTCCAGCATGTCCCACGCGATGCGGTCCTTCACGTAGATCGCGTTCTGCGGGCTGACCCGGCCCGGCTCGTCGAGCGATCCGGCCTGGACCATGATCATGTCTCCCGGCAAGTCGCCGGAGGTGTAGATGCGCCCGGCACAGGTGCCGCAGAAATGGCGCGTCACTCTGCCGCCAGTCTCGCCGACATTGGTGTAGGTCGCCAGCTCACCGGTCAGCGAGAGCTGGTCCTTGTGAATGCCGAGGATGGTCGCATGGCCGGTGCCGGTCGCCTTCTGGCAATCCTTGCAGCAGCACTGGCTGACGAATGCGGGCTCTTCCGCGATGGCGTAGCGAATCTGCCCGCACAGGCATCCGCCGGTGAGGGGCGGCTCTTCGCCCATGGCCTACTTCTCGCGCGCCTTGTTGTGGTGGCGGATCACCTCGTCGATCACGAAGCGGATGAACTTCTCGCTGAACTCGGGATCGAGATCCGCGTCCACCGCCAGCGCCCGCAGCCGTTCGATCTGGCGCGCCTCGCGGCCCGGATCGGCTGGCGGCAGGTTTGTCCTGGCCTTGTATTCGCCCACCGCCTGGGTGATGCGAAAGCGCTCCGCCAGCATGTGGATCAACGCGGCATCGATATTGTCGATGCTCTTGCGGAAGCTGGCGAGGACGGGGTCGGTTTGCGGGTCCTTGGTCATGCTTTCAACTGGAGCTTCCATTGCTGGCCGGGGCGATACACTTGTCACATCGTTGGTCACAGGGCCTTGCTAGCAGCAATTGCGCGCT
>JABAHR010000015.1_pt1 | contig 10109 bp, 7 predicted proteins | sample 7062101 | NCBI WGS metagenome assembly JABAHR01 (sample SAMN14534553, study PRJNA622989) | marine sediment metagenome | biome: marine biome [ENVO:00000428]; feature: marine pelagic biome [ENVO:01000023]; material: deep marine sediment [ENVO:00002113] | place: India: Gulf of Kutch | collected...
TCCGCTCCGGAACCGGAAGATCCAACCGTCGAGCCTCAGGAGACGTCCGTACCCGTGATCGTCACCGCCGAATGGCTGAACGAGCGGCTGGGGGATCCCGATCTCGTCGTCGTGCAGGTCGCACGGGACGCCACCGCCTTCGAGGCGGGCCACATCCCCGGCGCACGCTTCGTCGCTTGGAGCGAGATGACGCTCGACAACGAGGTGGGGACGGAGATGCCCGCCGTCACGGACCTGGACCGGCTCTTCGAGTCGGTCGGCGTTTCGGACGGCTCGCACGTCGTCTTCTACGGAAGCGGCAACCCCATCTGGGCGGCCCGAGGCTTCGTCACGTTGGACCACCTGGGGCACGATCGCGTGTCGGTGCTGGACGGGGGGTGGGAGACCTGGGAAGCGGCCGGCTACGCGTCCGAGACCGGGCCGGCTGGAGCTGCTGCCGGCTCCTTCAATCCCGTGGTGGACGAGGGTGTGGTCGTCTCGGCCGACTGGATCATGGAGAATCTCGGCCGCGAGGACCTCGCGCTCGTCGACGCGCGCCCGGTCGACGAGTACACGGGCGAGCGGGGCCAGCTCGACGACCGTGCCATGAAGCCCGGTCACATCCCGGGAGCGCACAACGTCTTCTACCAGGAGCTCGTCGAGACGGACGGGACGGGGCAGTACCTCCCGCTCTCCGAACTCGCCGCCCGATACGAGGCGGCCGGAGTCGACGCCGGTGACACCGTCGTGTCCTACTGCATGATCGGGATGCGGGCGAGCGTCACCTACCTCGTGTCGCGCCATCTGGGCCACGAGACCGTCTTCTACGACGGAAGCTGGCACGACTGGAGCATGCGGGACCTGCCGGCCGTGCCTGGGTCCGAGCCGGGGACGCCCTAGCACCGAGAGCTTCGGACGGGTGGAGGGGGGGAGGCGCGAGGGCGTCTTCCCCCGCATCTTGTCCGAACCCCCGATCCAGAGGAGATCTCATGACTTCGCGCCCGAACGACCTCGACCGCCGGTCCTTCCTGCGCCATTCGGCCCTGGGAGTCGTTGCCCTCTCCTTGCCCGCCTCCATGCGAGGCGATCCGTATGCGCCCGTCCTGCGACAGACGACGGCGGCGCGCGGTCCGGTCCGGATCCGGGGCATCGTGCGCGGGGCAGGGCGTGGGCTCGGGGGCGTGGCGGTCACGGACGGGCTCAGCGTCGTGGACACGGACGGAGAAGGTCGCTTCGAGCTGGTCTCGCTCGCGGATCGTGACTTCGTGTCGGTGAGTCTTCCGGCCGGTTACGAGATTCCCCTGAACCCGACGGGAACTGCGCGCTTCTACGAGCCGATCTCGCCGAATGCCGAAGGGGAGATGGAGGTGGCCTTCGATCTCCAGCGCTCGGATCGTGACGAGACGGAGCACACGCTCCTGTTGCTCCCCGACATCCAGACGCAGCTGCCCTGGGAGATGGCCCGCTTCCACGCCGAGTCGGTCCCCGACATGGTCGGGACCATCCAGGCCCAGGGCGACCGGCCGGTCTTCGGCATGTCGTGCGGGGACATCATGTACGACCGTCTCGAGATGTACCCGGACTACGAGCGCGGTGTGCAGCGGATGGGCGTCCCGTTCTTCCAGGTGATCGGGAATCACGACCTGGATCAGGAGAACCGCACGGACGAAGCCTCGACACGGACCTTCTCCCGTCATTTCGGTCCCCGCTACTACTCGTTCGATCGGGGTGCCGTGCACTACGTCGTCCTGGACGACGTCTTCTGGCACGGACAGGGCTACATGGGCTACCTCGACGCGGATCAGCTGGCCTGGCTCGAGGCCGATCTCCAGCGTGTGGAGCCGGGCGCGCCGGTCATCGTGTCGGCGCACATTCCGGTCGTATCGACGCTGCCCATGCGAGCGGGCGCGGCGTCGCCGCAGCTCGGCACGTCCATCGCCAATCGCGACGCGCTCTACCGGCTTCTCGAGCCCTTCCAGGCCCACGTCCTCACGGGTCATACGCACGAGAACGAGCACCGATGGAGCCACGGCGTCCACGAGCATGTCAGCGGAACGGTATGCGGCGCTTGGTGGAGCGGAGACATCACCCGCGACGGTACGCCCAACGGCTACTCGGTCTACGAAGTGCGTGGGGAGGAGGTCACCTGGCGCTACAAGTCTACGGGATGGGGTGACGACTACCAGATCCGAGCCTACCCGGCAGGCGTGGACGAGCGCGCCCCGGACGAATTCGTCGCGAACGTGTGGGATTGGGATCCGGGCTGGCGCGTCACCTGGTACGAGGGAGCAGACCGGCGCGGGGCGATGGCTCGTCGCATGGGACGGGACCCGCTCAGCATCGAGCGGCACCTGGGCCCGGATCTACCCGCCCACCGCTCCTGGGTGGACCCCTCGCCGACCGATCACCTCTTCTATGCGCCCGGCACGGGATCCGATGCCGAGATCACGATCGAGGCGCAGGATCGCTTCGGCCGAACCTACAGTGCGGCCGTACCGCGCAGGGATTCGCGTTCGGAGTAAGTCGGCGGCGGATGCGTCAGATGCCGGTGCTCTCGTCGTGGAGGAGGATCCACTTGCGGAAGGCGGCGACTTCGTCGTCGTCCGTCAGGACGATTCGTCGACCGGTCGCGATCGTGTCGTCGCCGGCCTTCGTCAACATGGGCGCCGTCAGGTAGACGGCCATCTTGTCGCCGTGGTCTCGGACGTCGGTGACCAGCGCCATGTTGATCCAGCGCTTGCCGACCTTCACGAAATAGAAGGGATCCTTTGAACGGCCCACCAATGGCTCCTCTCGAGTGGGGACCCGAGACGGGTTACCGCCGGGTCGACTTCTTCTTCTTGCTCAGCGTCTCGTCGAACGCGACGATCTCGAAGTCGTCCTCGTAGCCGACGTCATCGGGCGACGGAAGGTAGCCCGAGAGGTCCAACTCCGCAGCGGCGAGCTCTCGGTCGAACGCGGCCAGGTCCCGCTCACTCTCCTCCACGGCATCGTCTTCGGACGAGAAGACGATGTCACCGATCTCGCGCTCCTCGAGCTTCAGCCGGCGGCGTACGAGCTCGCTCGCGACGAAGGCATTGCGGACTTCGGAGAAGCGGAAGCGCTGGGTCCCGTCCTGATCGACCTCCACGTCGGCGTCGAACTCCGCCGCGATCTCGTGGAGCACCGACTCGACCAGGCTGGGGGAGGGTGGGGCGTCCTTCAGGCGTGCCTGAACGTGCCTCACGGCCTGCGGCGTGGAAACCCAGTGGACGGCGCCGAGGCTCTCCTTGTGGACGAGACCCAGGAGCAGGCGTCGGACGTTTCGCCGTGCACGCCGTCGGTTCTCCGTCTTGATGCCGAGCGAGCGCAGCAGCGGCACCCCGAAGAACATCGTGCTGAAGACGACCGGGATCACCACCAGCGCGATGAAGGCGGCTGGTCCGCCGATGCCGAGTCGCGGAAAGATGAAGAAGGGGGCCGTCACGCCGGCGAGCAGGTTGAAGCCGTTCATGCCGGCGATGATCGCGTTGGAGCCGCCGTCGTTGCCGGTGAGCTCCTTCGGGTGCTCCAGCCTCATCCACGCAGGGTTCGGCTCACGCGCCTTCACTTTGCCGTGCGCGCTCGTCATCAGCTCGGGGAAGGCGTAGACGAGCTCGCCCTGGGGCGTCACCGCAGGCTCTCCAGAGTAGGAACCCATCAGCCGACCCATCTCTTCCTCGGCCTCGGGGAGGGGCAGGGCGGTGTGCTCCACGAGCTCTCCGGCCGCGAGCACGCCCCGGCGCGCCCGGATCAGCCGGAGCAGGCTTCGGTCCTTCTGCTGCAGGGTGGGCCTGGGCTCGTCCGGTCCGAAGACGAATGCGAAGACCTTCTTGTAGAAGGGCACCCGGCTCTCCTTCTCCAGCGTGCGCTCCCACCGCCGGCCGTAGTAGGGCCGTCCCAGCTGCCATCGGGGCCCGCCCATCAGCCAATACCAGAAGAAGAAGTTGCCGAAGCCGTGGTGGTGTCCGTGGCCCCGGCGCCCCAATCCGCCGAGCCCGCCTCCCCGGTCGTTCCCCTTGTTGGAGGCGAAGATCGCTGCGATCACGAGGACGACGAACACGACGAAGTAGACCACCAGCATCACGGTGATCCACGCCTTGAAGCCTTTCTGGAAGAGGGCCCAGCCGGCCTTCTTCGCCCGGACGAGCAGCGGCTCGGCACCGCGCTCGATGAAGCGTGGATGGAAGCTGTAGAGCAGCTCGCCCGAGTCGGAGACCTGGAGGTGTCCCTGGTGGGTCTCGAGAAGCGCCTTGAGCCCGCCCTCGACCTGGTCGCGCGGGAGTCCTGTCGCCGCGACGACGTCGCCGACCGTTCCTCGGCCCTTCATGCGGCGGAGGGCGCGGAGGAGATCGGAGCCGTGCTCTGCTACGGCGACAGTGCCCACGGTCGGCTGCTTCCGGTTCGGGTGAATCACGGTGGACATACGGGTACTACGGGAGGAGGCTCAGGATCCTTCGCGACGACACGCGCCACCTGAACACTCTCGTCGTCCCGCGTGTCCGTGAAGCACGGACAACCCCTCGGCGGACCGATTCCACCCGTTCGTCCAGCGAACCCCACAGACGGAGACCGAACCCATGACCCGAGGCCACGTACGCCTTGCCGCTGCTGTCCTGCTGGCAGCAGCGGTCGTAACACCGGCGGGCGCCCAGTCGATGCAGGACATTCCCGAGGAGCTGATGGAGGAGATGCGCTGGCGCTCCATCGGCCCGGCCAACATGGGCGGCCGCGTCACCGACGTCGAGGGAATCGCGAGCCCGTCGAAGACCTTCTACGTGGCCACGGCGGCCGGGGGTGTGTGGAGGACCACGAACAACGGCATCACCTTCAAGTCGCTCTTCAACGACGAGCGGGTGGTCGCGATGGGCGACCTGGCCATCGACCCGAACAACCACGACGTGATCTGGGTCGGGACGGGGGAGGAAGACTCCCGCAACTCGATTTCGGCCGGCGGGGGTGTCTACAAGTCGACCGACGCGGGTGAGACCTGGGAGCTCATGGGCCTGGAGGACACGCAGGCGATCGGGCGGATCGTCGTTCACCCGATCGACAGTGACGTCGTGTACGTGGCCGCGCTCGGCCACATCTGGGGCTCGAACGACGAGCGGGGCCTCTACCGGACGACCGACGGCGGGGAGAGCTGGGAGCGGGTCAAGGGCATCAGCGACAAGGCCGGCTTCGTCGACATCGTCATGCATCCGCAGAATCCGGACATCCTTTTCGCGGCGGCGTGGGAGCGCGTGCGTGGCCCCTACTTCCTGCAGAGTGGTGGACCGGGCAGCGGCCTGTGGAAGACGACGGACGGCGGGGACAGCTGGGAGGAGATCGAGGGCAACGGATTCCCCACGGCCATGAAGGGCCGCATCGGACTCGCCATCGCCCAGTCCAACCCCGACATCATGTACGCCATGGTGGAGGCGGAGGAAGAGGAGGACGGCTCCGGCGGGAACGGGCTCTACCGCTCGGAGGACGGCGGCACGACGTGGGAGAAGAAGAACGACGTGAACACGCGCCCGTTCTACTACTCGCAGGTTCGTGTCGATCCGGAAGACCCGGACCGCGTGTATTTCTCCTCGACGCCGGTCCAGGTCTCGACCGACGGTGGCGAGACCTACGGCACGACCACCAACGAGGTGCACGTCGACCACCACGCCATGTGGATCGATCCCACCGACGGAGAGCGGATCATCGTCGGCAACGACGGGGGCGTGGCGATCAGCTGGGACCGCGGTGGAAACTGGCGCTACCTGAACCAGATGGCCCTCGGCCAGTTCTACAACATCTCGTACAACATGGACTATCCCTACCGTGTCTGCGGCGGACTTCAGGACAACGGGACCTGGTGCGGGCCGAGCCGGGTGACGGGTGACATCAGCAACTACCATTGGGCCACGATCAACGGTGGGGACGGCTTCGTGACAGCTCAGGATCCCGAGGATCCGGACATCGTCTTCGCCGAGTCCCAGGGTGGCAACATGGCGCGCATCAACGTGCGCACGGGAGCCCGCAACTCCCTGCAGGCACCGAACGCGGACCAGGAGATCGCCCGATTGAAGGACTCGATCGCGGTCCACACGAGCGAGGACGGTGAGCCGCTCGAGGGTGCCGGCGACCGGGTCGAGGCCTGGGAAGCCGAGGTGGCGGCCCTCCGGGACATGTACGACCTCCGGTTCAACTGGAACACGCCGTTCTTCATCAGCCCCCACGACCGTCACACCTTCTACGCCGCCGCGAACCGCGTTCTGCGCTCTACCGATCGCGGAGACGACCTGCAGATCATCTCGCCCGACCTGACCTACGCCGATCCGGAGAAGATCAAGATCAGCGCGTCCGGAACGGGAACGACCGGCGGGATCACGGTCGACGCCACGGGTGCGGAGACGTATGCGACGATCGTCTCGCTCGCCGAGTCCACACTGATGAAGGGGCTGATCTATGCCGGCACGGACGACGGGCGCGTGTGGGTCACCCGCAACGGCGGTGACGATTGGCTCGAGCTGACGGGGCGCTTCCCGGGCGTGCCGGAGGGCACGTACGTGAGCCGGATCGAGCCCTCGCACCACGAGGTCGACCGGGTCTACGTGACGTTCGACAACCATCGGACGAACGACTTCACGCCGTACGTCTACGTGAGCGACAACGGCGGGGACGACTTCCGCTCGATCTCGAGCGATCTCCCGACCGGGGGCGTGGACTATGCGCACGTCGTCCGCGAGGACCCGCACAACGAGAACCTGCTCTTCGTGGGCACGGACGTGGGGGCCTACGTCTCGACGGACCGTGGTGGCCACTGGCAGGAGTTCATGAACGGCCTGCCTACGGTGCCTGTGCACGACCTCCAGATTCACCCACGCGACCGCGAGATCATCGCGGGGACACACGGTCGTTCGATCTGGATCGCGAACATTCAGCCCCTCGAGGAGATGACGGCGGACCGTATGGCCGATGCCGCCGTGCTGATGGCGCCGACTCACACCTTCCAGTGGGGCATGCAGGCCCGGGGCGGGGAGTCGATGGCGCAGAACAACTTCGAGCGCCCCACGCCGGGAATGAGTGCGACCATCTCGTACTACCTCAATGAGGCGCAGGAAGAGAGTGAGCCTACGGAGGTGGAGGAGAGCGAGCCTACGGAGGCGGAAGAGAGCGAGCCCACAGAGGCAGAGGGTGAGACGCCTCCGGCCGAGGGAGCGAGGGCGAGGGGCGAGGGTCCCGGAGCGCGTCCCGGTGGTCCCGGCGGCCCGGGCGGCTTCGGCCGGAACAGAGGTCCTCAGGTGACGATCGCGATCAAGGACACGAACGGTCGGGTCCTGCGCACGATGCAGGGGCCCGGAACCGAGGGCTTCCACACCGTGAGCTGGAACTTCCGTGCGGACCCCGCCGCTGGGGCACAGCCGACCGCAAAGCGACCCTCGGAGGTGCGTGACAGCATCAACCTCGCCAAGCGCGCCGACTTCGTGCAGGACTCGCTGATCGCCGCAGGCCGTGACGAGGCCGAGGTTCGGCGGATGGTCGGCGGGATCGTCTCGAGAGACCGCGAGCGCATGGGTTTCGGGCGCGGCTTCGGGGGCTTCGGGGGTGGGCAGGATCGTGATCCGGAAGCCTTCGAGGAGCGGCCGGGCGAGAGCTTCGGCGGGCGCGGTGGCGGTTTCCGGTTCAGCCAGATGCGTGAGTACGCCACGCTCCTCTTCCCCGGTCAGACCGGCGGTGTGGGTCGGGCCTTCCGACGGTTCGGGGCTGGAGGCCAGGGAGACATGCTCGAGCCGGGCAGCTACACGGTCACGCTTACGCTGAACGGAACCGAGTATTCGCGGGCCTTCCGCGTCGAGCGCATGGACTCCTACAGCCCGGGTGGCGGCTTCGGCTTCGAGGTGAACAGCCGGGAGGCGTTCGAGGAGTGGCTGCGGTCCGGGAACTGATCGTCCCGACGTCGTGAGCGAGCGCCCCCTCCGGTTTCGACCGGAGGGGGCGCTCTTTCTTTTGACGCACCGACCCCGCACTCTTCCGGGATGAATTCCATGGCGCCGAAGCTGCTGGTCCGATTGCCCGTCGTCTTTCTCCTGACGTCACTGCCGATGCTGGGGCCGGGCGCTCTCCTGACCGGTCAGGAAGCACCCACGAAGAAGGTTCTCGTGATCGGGATCGACGGTGTGCGTCCCGACGTGCTGGCCGAAGTCGATACGCCGAACATCGATCGGTTGGCGGCCGAAGGGGTGCTCAGCAACAACGCGCGCACGGGTTTTCCCAGCGTCAGCGGTCCGGGATGGTCGAGCTTCCTCATCGGGGTCTGGCCCGACAAGCACGGTGTGACGAACAACGAGTTCGAGGGAAAGCGTTACGACGAATACCCGGACTTCCTCACCCGGATCGAGCAGGTACGGCCGGAGCTCGGGACCTTCGCCGTGGCGGACTGGCTACCGCTCGTGACCGAGGACCACAACGGCCCCGTGATCTCGGACGGGATCGACGTGAAGCACGTACTCGACGGGTACGAGCTCGGGTGGCTCGAGGCGGACGCCGAGAGCGCGCGGATCGCGGCCGAGCATCTTCGCAGCGCCGATCCGGATGCGCTCTTCGTCTATCTCGGCAATCCGGACGAGACCAGCCATCAGAACGGCTCGATCGGACCGGAGTACCGAGCCGCGCTGGCGGCCGCCGACGGACACGTCGGTGAGCTCGTCGACGCCATGCGCGCACGCGCCAGCTACGAGCGGGAAGATTGGCTGGTCCTCATCAGCACCGATCACGGTCGGCGGGCGGATGGCGGCCATGGGGGCAACACGCCCGCCGAGCGAACGATCTTCTTCCTGGCCAGTGGTCCCTCGGTGGACCGCAGCCCGCTGATGACGGGTCCCGGGATCGTGGACGTGGCCGTCACGGCGCTGGTCCACCTGGGCATCCCGCTGGATTCGGCCTGGGGCCTGGACGGCCGAGCCGTGGGGCTCAGGCCGTAGTCTTCGGAAGCTCGGCCGTCTCCGGCTCCTCGTTCTCGTCGCCGGACGTCAGGCCCTTCCGCTCCATCACGCCCCAGTCCTGACTGCCCCGGAAGAAATTCCAGAGCCCGTTCAGACGCCAGACGACGGTCAGCTGTCGGTACCCGAAGTTCTCGAAGACCGCGAAGAAGGTGAGCTTCAACCGATCCTTGAGCGTGTCATAGCGGTGGTACCCGACCTCCTCGAGCACGAGAGAGAACACCGACAGCAGCATTCCATACCCGTAGGCGACGAGGAAGAACAGGATCGCCGCGGAGTTGTTGATCGCTCCGAGCGGGATGCCGATCGCCAGGACGAGCAATCCGATGAGCTCCGCGATCGGCGCGAAGAGCTCCACGATGACGTAGTACGGGAGCACCACCATCCCCATGGCGCCGTACTTCGGGTTCAGGAAGACCTTCCGGTGCCGTATCGCGACGTCGGTGAGACCGCGATGCCAGCGGTCGCGCTGACGTCCGAGCACCCGCAGCGACTCCGGGACCTCGGTCCAGGCCACCGGGTCGGGAATGAAGATGACCTTGTGGGGCGTGTCGGTGTCGTAGGCGTGCCGGCGCAGCCTGAGCACCAGCTCGAGGTCCTCGCCCACGGTCTCCTCCAGATATCCCTTGGCGTCGAGGACGACACTGCGCCTGAAGAGTCCGAATGCACCGGAGATCAGGATGTTGCCGCCCATGCGGTTCCACCCGAGACGCCCGAACAGGAAAGCCCGCAGGTACTCGACGACCTGGAACCCCGGAAGCCACTTCCCGGGCACCCTTGCGACCTTCACGAGGCCGTCCTNNGACGCGGACGGTTCCTCCGGCCGCGATGACGTCGGTCGACTCGATGAAGGGTCGCACCATTCGCAGGAGCGCGTCGGGCTCGATCAGGGTGTCGGCGTCGATCGCACAGACCAGCTCCCCCGTGGCGACGTTCAGGCCCGCGTTCAGGGCGTCGGCTTTGCCGCCGTTCTCCTTGTCGACGACGATCAGGTTCGGATGGCTTCTCGACCGATACAGGCCCCGGATCTCGGCCGTATCGATATAGCCCGGGTGGACGAGGTGGACCTGGGCGAGGTCGAACTCGTTACGAAGAACACCCAGGGAGTCGTCTGCCGATCCGTCGTTGACGACGACGACT
>JABAHR010006396.1_pt1 | contig 10106 bp, 11 predicted proteins | sample 7062101 | NCBI WGS metagenome assembly JABAHR01 (sample SAMN14534553, study PRJNA622989) | marine sediment metagenome | biome: marine biome [ENVO:00000428]; feature: marine pelagic biome [ENVO:01000023]; material: deep marine sediment [ENVO:00002113] | place: India: Gulf of Kutch | collected...
GAGGCCACCGCCTTCGCCGCCGCCCGGTGGATGGACGGCCGCCGCCGGGAGCTCTTCCGGGGGGCCGACGAGGAGCCCGCGACGTTGATCCTGTGGCATCTGGCCGAGGAGGTCGAACACAAGACCGTCGCCCACGACGTGTGGGCCTCGGCCGACGGGAACCGGCTCCGGTACGTCGGCGCGATGGCGGTGTGCTTCACCATGCTCGTGTGGTTCATCTTCCTCGGCACCGTCGCCCAGCTCACCGCCTGGCGCCGGGTGCTGTCACCCGTGGCGTGGTTCCGGCTCTGGAAGTGGGGCATCGGATTCGCCTTCGAGGTGTTGCCCACCATGGCGATCACCGTGCTGCCGAGCCATCACCCGAGCCAGCAGGCCGACCCGTCCTGGATGCCCCAGTGGCTGCGCACCTACGACCCGGTCACCGACACCATCCCGGCGTGGGACGCCCCCCTCGACGCGTATCTCGAACGCCCGTCGGTGACGTCCTCCGCCTGAGCACCGTGTCGTCCTGACGAGCCAGCCCCCCGGTTCGTCACCGCGTGGGTTAGGTTCCGGGCCATGACCGCCACCGCAGGTGCACCGACCACCCCGGCCGGAACGCGGGAACGCTGGACCGCGCAGTGGAAGGAACTCTTCGACGAGGTGATCACCAGCGGGCTGTGCACCGGTTGTGCCGGCTGCGTGATCGCCTGTCCCCACGACGTGATCGGATACGAGCACGAGCCGGGGGCCTACCGGCCGTTCCACCTGGAGGAGGAACTCGGGGCCGACGACTGCGTCCACGGCCGGAAGGGCTGCACGTCGTGCACCCGGGCGTGCCCCCGCTTCCGGATGTGGGAGCCCGAAGCGGACCGGCACCTGTTCGGCCGGGAACGGGCGCCCGACGAGATGTCGGGCATCTACTCCGACATCGTGCTGACCCGGGCCAGCGACGACTTCGTCTACGAGACCGGCCAGGACGGCGGGCTCGTGTCGGCGATCCTCATCTGGTGCCTGGAGAACGACATCATCGACGCTGCGCTGACCTCGGGGGTCGAGAACCTGCCCAATGGTGAGCCGGGCTGGAAGGCGTTCCCGATGGTGGCCACCAACCGCGAGGAGGTGCTGCGGGGGGCGGGCAGCCGCTACACCTACTCGGCCAACACCATGGCCTTCGGCGAGGCCAGGGAGCGGGGCCTGGAGCGGCTCGCGCTCGTGGGCATGAGCTGCCAGACCTCTGTCGCCCCCGTGATGTGGCACCGCAAGGTCGGCAAGGTCTCGAAGCCGTTCAAGCTCAACATCGGCCTCCTGTGCTCCAAGTCGTTCGACGACGCCCTCTTCGACGAGCTGTTCGAGGTCAAGTACGGCCTGCCCAAGGAGAACATCGCCAAGATGAACATCAAGGGCGTGTTCCAGATCTGGACCAAGGACGGCGGCTACCACGAGATCAACCTCAAGGAGTGCCACGCCTGGACCCGCGAGGGCTGCAATCTCTGCCCGGACTTCGCGGCCGAGCACGCCGACATCTCGACCGGCGGCATCGGTGAGGTCAGCGACTGGACCCTCACGATCGTGCGGACCGAGCTCGGTCGGGCGGTGATCGACGCCATGGTCGCCGACGGGGCGATCGAGACCCGACCCGGCGACGACGATCCGGGCGCCATCGCGCTGATGCACAAGCTGGCCCGGAAGAGCCGGGAACGCTGGCCCGACTGGGCCCAGCCCGCAGCGAGGGTGGGAATACCGGCTGCCACCGAGGGTTAGACCGGCCATGGAAATGGAATTCTGGGTCGACCCGATTTGACCGTGGTGCTGGGTGACGGCCCGGTGGGTCGTCGACGAGGTGGCTCCCGCCCGCGACATCGACGTCATCTGGCAGCCCATCAGCCTCCAGTTCAAGAACGAGATCGGGGAGGACCACGAGCGGTACCCCGCCTACCACGCGAGCCATCGCATGTTGCGGGTGATGGAGTCGGTGCGGTCCACCGACGGCAACGATCAGGTGGGTGCGCTCTACTGGGAGTACGGCCGGAGGATCCACCACGACCGGGAGCGCGATTTCGAGATCGCCGACGCCCTCACCGCGGTCGGGCTCGACCCGAGCCATGCCGCGGCGGCCGACGACGAGACCTGGGACGACGAGATCCGCAGGCGCATGGACCAGGGTCTGGCCCTGTGCGGCGACGACGTCGGCACCCCGATGCTGGCGTTCGAGGACAAGTTCGGCGTCAAGCAGGGCTACTTCGGCCCCGTCATCACCCGGGTCCCACCCACCGAGGACTCCCTGGCCATGTTCGACGCCCTGGTGACGATGATGGACGTCCAGGGCTTCTGGGAGCTGAAGCGCAGCCGCACCGAACGACCGGAGTTCGGCGCGCGACCCTGACCGGTGGACCGCTCAGGCGGCCACCCCCCGGGTGACCAGCAGCTCCTCCACCGTCTCGACCCAGCGACGCTGCAAGAAGTAGGTGACGTGACCGGTGTCGACCGACCGCAACTCGGGTCGCCCGAAGTGGTGCCACAGCCGGCCCACCTGGAAGACCGGATCGGCGAGTCGGTCGGCGTGGGCCGAGATCATCGCCATCCGCTCGACCGGCACCACCGGCGCCAGACTGAAGGCCGAGACGGGCGCCGCCGCGTCGAAGGCCCGGTCGATGAGCCGGGTCATCCGGGGCTGGTCGCGGATCTCGCTGCGGGTGTTGATCCGGATCAGGTCGACCAGGTCGGCGGCGGGACACCCCAGGACGAGCGCATCGATCTCGGGCTCGGTGCACGCCAACAGGCTCGCCACCATTCCGCCCAGGGAGAACCCGTACACGCCGACCTCGGTCGGGTCCTGTGTCCGCACCCAGGCGAGGGTCCGGCGGACATCCCACAGCGCCTGGGTGAGCCCGTGCACGTTCGCCACGTGGTCGTCGCTCGGAAAGCGGGTCCGGGTCTTGGGCCGGTGTCCCCGCGGGCCATGGGCGGGGAGCACCGGCATGATCACGTTCACGCCGAGGTTCTCGTGGATGCGGCGGGCCCGGAGGATGCGGCCGTCGAAGGACCGTCCCATGTCGGCCCCGTGGATCAGCATCAGCCATGGCCGGGGTCCGTCCCCGTGGCGGAGCATCGGGGCGTGGACCGTGTGGTTGAGCGGGTGGTCGAGCCACGCCTCCCGACCGGGAACCCCCTCGCCCGGTTCCCAGTCGCTCGGGAACCGCAGCACCTCGCCCGCCAGGCCGGAGAACGACGCGGCCTCGATCTCCCACTCCCCCGGCGGGGCCGGCGAGCCGTGGAGGCTGACGGGGTCGTCGACCACCCCGGTGCGGCGCCAGTGGGCCCGGAGCTCGTCGACCTCCCGTTCGATGCGGAGGAACTCCTCTTCGGGCATCGGGTTCGCGAGGGTCTCGAAGTAGACCATCACGAGCTCGTCGAGGGCGGCGTGGGCCGTGCGGAGCGGGTTCCAGTTCGGACGGGCCAGGTCGTGACGGGCGAAGCGCCGAGCCCGGTTGTGGAGCGTGGCGTTGACCGCGAAGCGCATCGTGCGGACGTTGGCCCGGCCGGCCGCATCCACGAAGACCCGGCCCCGCGACCGGGGCGCCCGAACCGGGATGGGACCCCGGTTCGGATGGTCGTCGAGCGGATGCGGACCGGCCGACATGTCCCCCTCCTCCCCCTCGCGACGTGGGCGCGGGAAGCCCGCCTCCCATAGTCTCGCATCACCCACACCTGTCGCCGCATCGGGGAGTCATCGTGAAGCGCCTGTCGGGCAGCGACCAGATCTTCTTGTCACTCGAGACCCCCGAGTGGCATCAACACATCGCGGGGCTGACCGTCCTCGACCCGTCCGACAGCGACGACTTCGGTTTCGAGAAGGTGCTGGACCATCTCGAGCGGCGGCTCGACCTCGCGCCCAAGTTCCGCTGGAAGCTGAAGAACGTCCCGTTCGGCCTCGACCGCCCCGGATGGGTCGAGGCCGAGGACTTCGACCTGGCGCGCCACGTGAAGCGGATCGGGGTGCCCGCCCCGGGCGGGGCCCACGAGATCGCCGAGCTCCTGAACCAGATCCTCACCCCCCAGCTCAACCGGCGGATCCCCCTCTGGGAGTTCTGGTACGTCGACGGTCTCGCCCATGGCCGGGTCGCGTTCGTGCTCAAGTTCCACCACGCCCTGCTCGACGGCGTCGCCGGCTCGAGCCTGGCGACGGTGCTGGCCGATCTCTCCCCCGATGCGGACCACCCACCCGTGCCCGACGACCTGCCCACCGCCGGGCGGGCTCCTTCCGATGCGGAACTGATCGCCCGGAGCGTGATCCCCAACGCCCGGACCCCGTTCCGCATCGCCCGCTACGTGGGCGAGGCGGCCAACCGGGGCCTGGCCATGCTCCAGTACCGGCGGACCCACGACGACGCCCCGCCGGTCACCGGCATCCCCCGGACCCGCTGGAACCAGTCGATCGGCCCCCGGCGGGCCACCGCGTTCACCTCGGTGTCCTTCGAGGACCTCAGGCGGTTGCGCAAGGAGCACGACGTCAAGATCAACGACGTGGTCCTCGCGATGGTGGGCGGCGCCCTCCGCGCCTACCTGGAGGGCCACGACGAACTGCCCGAGGAGAGCCTGCTCGTCGGTGTCCCCATCTCGACCCGGGCCGACGACGACACCGAGCTCGACAACAAGATCGCCAACATGACCGTCTCGTTGGCCACCGACGAGACCGACCCGGTCGAACGGCTCCGGCGGATCCACCGCAACAGCCAAGCCGCCAAGGAGATGACCGAGGCCATGCGAGCCCGCCGCATCCAGTCGATCGGCGAGACGGCCCCGCCCCTGATGCTGAACCTGGCGGTGCGGGCCCTGCACGACACGGGAGCCGCCGCAGCGATGCCGACCGTCATGAACGCCGTGGTGTCGAACGTGCCCGGGCCGCCGTTCCCGCTCTATTTCGCCGGGGCCNNCCCGGATCGGTGATCGTCGAGGGCATGGGCCTCAACATCACGGTGCTCAGCTACATGGATCGGATCGACATCGGCCTCACGTCCGATCCCGAACTGGTCCCCGACCTGTGGCACATGGCCGAGCTGCTCCCCGCGGCGCTCGAAGAGCTCATGCAGGCCTCGGGGCTCGGACCGGCCACGGGGGTGGTCGACGCGTTCGGGAACTGAGCGCCGCTACAACACGGCGTCGAGCACCTCGAGGGCCCGGGCCATCTCGGCGGGGGTGTTGTAGTGGACCGGCGAGAGCCGCACGACACCGTCGTCGGGATCGAGGCCGAGGGCCGTGACGAGCCGGTGGGCGTAGAAATGGCCGTGGCCACAGGCGACACCCGCGTCGATCAGCGCCCGGTAGATCTCCGCCGACGGCCGCCGTGGGGTGTGGAACGCCACGGTCGGCGCCCGCACCCGGTGGTCGGCCTCGGTCCGGCCCACGACCCGGACACCGTCGCGGGTCGCGAGCAGCTCGAGCAACGGGGCGACCAGCGCCTCCTCGTGGGCGGCGTAGAGGTCGAAGAGCGCCCGGAGCCTCTCCCCCGGGGACGCACCGTCGACGCCATGGTGGGAGGCGACGGCCTCGTGGTAGTCGACGATGCCCGCGGTGGCACCGATGACGGCGTGATCGGGACCGGCCGGGGTGAGCCGGGTCGACGGGTCCGCCTCGTTGAAGTAGTGGCCCTGGTGGGGCACCGCCTCGAGGAGTGCGGGCGAGGTGTACATCATCCCCACGTGGGGCCCGAACGTCTTGTAGGCGCTGTAGAGGTAGACGTCACAGCCCAGCTCGCCCACGTCGGGAAGGGCGTGCGGGGCGTACGAGACCCCGTCGACCACGACGTGCCCGCCGACCGAGTGGACCTTCTCGGCGACCAGGGCCACCGGGTTGATCGTCGCCGCGACGTTGGACGCATGCGTCATGGCCAGCAGGCGGGTGCGGTCGGTCACCAGCTCGTCGAGGGCCGCCACGTCGAGCAGACCGCTCACGGGGTCCACCGGCCACTCCTTCACCACGATTCCCGTGGAGGCCAACCGCCGCCACACCCCCGAGTTGGCCTCGTGGTCCTGCTCGGTGACGACGATCTCGTCGCCTTCGTCCCACATCGGCCGCATCGCGTGGGCGAGGACGTAGGTGTTCTGACTCGTCGAGGGACCGAAGTGGATGTGATCGGGGTCGGCGGCGAACGTCGCCGCCATGACGTGGCGGGCCCGGTCCATCGCGGCAGCCGCGGCTCTCGACGCGGCGAAGTCCCAGCCCGGCTGCACCTTCCGATGGGAGAAGAGATCGACGAGGAGGTCGATCACGTGCCGGGGGACATAGCTCCCGCCCGCGTTCTCGAGATGGGCCCAGCGGCCGGTCTCGGGATGGCGGAAGGCCGGGAACTGGTCGCGGACGAACCCGACGTCGAGCGCCGACGTCACCCGAGGCTGGCGATGCACTGCTCGAACAGCGCCTTCACCTCGATGGGGACGGCCTCCGGGTCGTTGCGCAGATCGCTCTCGAGGTCCTTGAACCCCTGGAAGTCGTCGGAGAAGAACTCGACCATCTCGGCGTAGGAGCATTCGCAGTAGTCCGGGATCTGCTCCTCGGTGAGGTCGCCGCCCTCCACGTTGGCCTCGTTGCAGGATCGCAGGAAGTTCTGACGAACGTTCCCCTCCGCTTCGGCGTCGGCCCAGTTGTCGGGATCACTGCTCGCGGCGCAGCCACCGGCGATCACGGCCAGCCCGAGGAGGACCGCCACGAGCGTGGGTCGCAGATTTCGTCGACGTGCCNNTACCGCCTCGGACCGTGCATCCGGCGCTCAGCGGGCAGTGCCGAACAGGGAGGCGAGGTGACGGTCGCCCGTGGCCCGGAACACCGACAGATCGAACACATCGGTGTCGACGGGCGGGTGCTCACCGCGGGGCTTGAGGTTGAGCGCCGCCAGCAGCGAGCGCACGCCCTCCGGGTCGTACTCGGCGAAGTGCTGTACCGCCAGTCCCTCCTCGTCCGTGAGGTCGAGGATGACCACGTCGTCGGAGTCGGATTCGGGGGGCGGGTGCGGGGTCATGCCGACATCGTCGGTGCACTCGCGTCCGCCCCCCAAGAGCCGATCGGCCCATCCCGGGCGGATTCGGGTCGACCGGCCCACTCGGGCGGGGCGCGACCGGGCCGGTCGGCCCGGATCGCGGGTCGCGAAAATGGTTCAACCGGCCCCCAACTCCCGTGCCCGCCGGAAGACCGAGTCGAGCATGTCCTCGGTGAGCCGCCCCGTGAAGGTGTTCTGCTGGCTGACATGGAAGCTGCACAGAAGGGTGCGGCCAGCCTCGAGCGGCACCTCCACTCCGTGACCGAACCGGGGCCGGGGCCTGACCCCCAGCTCCTGACACGCGACCTGGTAACCGAACGCGCCGAGGGCCACGATCACCCTCACCCGGTCGAGCGCATCGAGCTCACGGCTGAAGAAGGGCCGGCACCGGTCACGCTCGCCGGGGCTCGGCCGGTTGGCCGGCGGCGCGCACTTGACGGGAGAGGTGATCCACACACCGCTCAGCTCGAGACCGTCGTCGCGCGCCGTCGATTCGGGCTGCGAGGCATACCCGGCCCGCCACAGGGCCCGATAGAGCCAGTCGCCCGATCGATCGCCCGTGAACATGCGCCCGGTCCGGTTGGCGCCGTGGGCAGCCGGTGCCAGGCCGACCACGAGCAGATGCGCATCCGGATCGCCGAACCCCGGTACGGGCCGGGCCCAGTAGTCGTGGTCGCGAAACGCCGCCCGTTTCTCCCGCCCGACCTGTTCACGCCACTCCACGAGCCGGGGGCAGGCCCGGCACGCCACGACCTCGGACTCGATGGAAGCCAGCGCCGCGGCGCGATCGGAGGTTTGCACGATGGGCAGGGTACGTTGACCGACAGCGATGGCACGCCGCCCCGATCCTCCGAAGCCGACGCTCGTCCTGTTCGTCCGGCACGGCCAGACCCCCACCACCGGTGCCTCCCTGCCCGGCCGGGCCCCGGGGTTGCACCTGGCCGAGGCGGGGGTGGCACAGGCCGACGCCGCCGCGGCCCGCGTCGGTGCCCTCGGATCGGTCGGCGCCGTGTACGCCTCCCCGATGGAACGCACGCGGGAGACCGCCGCCCCCATCGCCCGGGCCTGCAAGCTGCGCGTGCGCAATGCGCCCGGGTTGATCGAGTGCGACTTCGGCGACTGGACGGGCAGGAAGCTCGGCCAGCTCCGCAAACGGCGGGAGTGGCGAACGGTCCAGCGCTATCCGTCCGGGTTCCGGTTCCCGGGGGGCGAGTCGTTCGCGGAGATGCAGAGCCGGGCTGTCGACACCGTCCACGACCTCGTGGCCGCCCATCCGGGCCAGACCATCGTCGCGGTCTCACACGCCGACGTGATCAAGGCGATCGTCGCCGCCGCGACCGGGACCCATCTCGACCTGTTCCAACGGATCGTCGTGTCCCCGTGCTCGATCACCGCCGTCCTCTACACCTCCGAGGGGCCGATCGTGTTGACCGTCAACTCGACCGGCGACGACCTGTCGACCCTCGTCCCGTCATGACCGAGTCGTTCGACTTCCGGGACCTCGAGTTCTTCACCGTGGGCACGCTCGGGCCGAGGGGACAGCGGGTCTTCTACCTGCAAGCCCGGGCCGAAGGACAGCTCGTGTCCCTCAAGCTCGAGAAGCAGCAGGTGGCGGCGCTGGCCGACTACCTCGACCGGGTGCTCGCGGAACTTCCCGAGGCACCGGTCGATCCCGACGACGGCGATCTCGGACTACGCGAGCCGGTGGTGGCGGCGTGGACGGTGGGTTCGCTCGCCATCGCCTACGCCGAGGATCTCGATCGCCTCATCGTGGTGGCGGAGGAACTCGTCGATCCCGGCGACTCCTCCGAGCCGGCGGTCGATCTGCTCGACGTGGAGGAGCCCGAGCCGGCCGAGGCCCGGTTCTCACTGCGGCGCGACCAGGTGGCGGCGTTGATCATCAGGGCACGGGACGTGGTGGCGGCGGGACGGCCCCCGTGCCGGTTCTGCGGACGGCCGCTCGAGTCTCGCACCGGCGACTGGTGCGCCTGCCGGAACTGAGCCCATGAACGAACGGGCCGAATCTCCTTTCCTCGATCGGGAGACGATCCCCACCGACCGGGCGCTGCGACTGCTCGACGAGGGCGATCTCGAGGTGCTCGGGCGCATGCCCTACTCCTCCAACGCCACCTACCTGCTCGACGTCTGCCACGACGGGCTCCGGGCCCAGGCCATCTACAAACCCCACCGGGGGGAACGACCGCTCTGGGACTTCCCGTCCGGCCTCTACCAGCGGGAGGTGGCGGCGTTCCTCATGGCCGACGACCTCGGCTGGGGCCTCGTCCCGCCCACCGTCGTGCGCCCCGACGCTCCGCTCGGGGTCGGGTNNCACCATCGTGCGCCCCGACGCACCACTCGGGGTCGGGTCGGTCCAGCTGTTCGTGCCGTGTCACTTCGAGGAGCACTACTTCACGCTCCACGAGGCCGGCGCCGACCACGACGACGCCTTCCGGCGGATCTGCGCCCTCGACATCATCATCAACAACACCGACCGCAAGTCGGGGCACTGCCTGTTGGGCACCGACGGCCGGATCTGGGCCATCGACCACGGCATCGCCTTCCACCACCAGTTCAAGCTCCGCACGGTGCTGTGGGACTTCGCCGGGGAGCCGCTCCCCGAACCGATCCTCGCCGACCTGTGGGCCCTCCTCGACCGGGGATTGCCCGGCCCGGCCGCCGTCNNATTGCCGGAACCCGCTGCCGTCCTGCTCGATCCGCTCGAGCGCGATGCGGTGCTGACCCGGACCCGCGCCCTGGCCACCGCCGGGCACTTTCCCCACGACGACACCGGAGGGAGGCGCTGGCCCTGGCCCCTGGTGTGAGACGGGCGGTCGCGCGCCCGGGGCGCCGCGGCGGCCCCGGCCGAACGACGGACGGCCACTTGGTGCGGTCAATGCTCTGATTCCTGTCACTGTGGGTAGTCAACAGGCTGGGGACGGGGCTGTGGACAGGCAACGCCGCCCGCCGATCCCACTGTGGAGAACCCCCGATCCACAACAATCCCGGAAGTTTCCGCCACCCGACCCGGCACCGAACTTTTTTCTGTGGTATGGTGTCGGAATCACATCGTCTCGCTCGGCCCGTCCGGCGG
>JABAHR010006700.1_pt4 | contig 10102 bp, 13 predicted proteins | sample 7062101 | NCBI WGS metagenome assembly JABAHR01 (sample SAMN14534553, study PRJNA622989) | marine sediment metagenome | biome: marine biome [ENVO:00000428]; feature: marine pelagic biome [ENVO:01000023]; material: deep marine sediment [ENVO:00002113] | place: India: Gulf of Kutch | collected...
GTTGAAGATGCGGAAGTAGGGCGCCGCGTCGGTGCCGCAACCGGCCACCCACTGCCAGCTGGCGGAGTTGTTGGCGAGGTCGGCATCGACCAGCGTGTCGAGGAACCAGTCGGCACCCACCTGCCAGGGCACGAGCAGATCCTTGACCAGGAACGAGGCGACGATCATGCGCACGCGGTTGTGCATCCAGCCCGTCGCCCAGAGCTGGCGCATGCCGGCGTCGACGATGGGGTATCCCGTTCGCCCGCGCTGCCACGCTTCCAGGCCCTCCGGGTCATCCGTCCACGGGAAGTCCCTGAACTCGGCGCGCAGCGGTTCCTCCGGGAGCCGCGGAAAGTGGTACAGGAGGTAGCGGCTGAAATCGCGCCAGTAGAGCTGGCGGAGCAGGGCGTCGGCGCCGTTCTGGCCGCTCGCCGACGCGGCCGAGCGAATGTCGTGCCAGACCTGCCGCGGGCTCAGCTCGCCGAAATGCAGGTGCGGCGACAGCCGCGACGTACCCTCAAGATCGGGCCGGTCGCGCGTGTCGCCGTAATCAGCGGCGATCTCGCAAGCAGCCTCGAGGCGCTGGAATCCGCCGCTTTCACCGGGCGTCCAGGTCTCTCGAAGCCCGCCGGCCCAGTCGGGCGCCGTCGGCAGCAGCCCGAGCTCACCGATGTCCCCCGGCTCGAGCCCGGCCGTCGTCGTCTCGAGTGCCGCAGGCACCGGATCCGGCGTACCCGGCTCGCCGAGGGCGGACGCCGCCTTCCAGAACGGGGTGAAAACCTTGTAAGGCGTGCCGGAACCCGTCATGACACGCTCGGGATGCCGGATCACTGCATCGTCAAAGCTATGCACCTCGCAGTGGCCGTCCAGCGCGCTTGCGAGCGCGTCTTCCTGCGTCCGGGCCCGCGGTTCGCAGCGCCGGGAGAAAAAAATTGCTCCGGCGCCCGTGCTCTCGACGAGTTCGGGCAGCAGCACTTCCGGCTTCCCCGAGCGGATGACGAGCCCCTTGCCGCAGTCTTTCAATGCCGCATCCAGGCTCGCTAGGCTGTGATGCAGCCACCAGCGGCTGGCGCCGCCCGAATCGAGTTCGTCAGAGACATACACCGGGATAACCGGGCGACCGGCGTCGGCCGCAGCGCGCAGTGCCGGGTTGTCATGAAGGCGCAGGTTCCGGCGAAACCAGAGGATCACGGGACTCATCGGTGTGGCTCGAAAATTAACGGAGACAATAGTCTACGCGACGATAAGTTGCCGACTTGTAAGGGAATGTAACAAACCATTTCAGGCGGTTGGCGGGCCCCGGAGCTGTTCGTATAGTCCGGCCATCGTTTTTGGAGAACACGCATGTCAAGCGTAACCGCNNCCTCGTACCCGATTCGGTCGTCCGCGCCGGTATCCGTCGCCTTCTCGATCGCAAGCTGAAGGAAATCCATGCCACGGACGTGGAAAGGTCAGCGAGCATCAAGAATCGTTTCGTCCAAAAGATGGGCGAATCGCCGGTGGCGATCGTTCCCCACCTGGCCAACGAGCAGCATTACGAGGTTCCCGCGGCCTTCTTTTCCGAAGTGCTGGGCAGGAACCGCAAGTACAGCTGCTGCTACTGGCCGACCGGCGTCGAAGACCTGGATGCCGCCGAGGACGCCGCGCTGCAGGTGACGGTCGAGCGTGCCGGCATCGAGGACGGCATGAAGATCCTCGACCTCGGGTGCGGCTGGGGCTCGCTGTCGCTCTGGATCGCCGAGCATTTCCCCAACGCTTCAGTCACCAGCGTTTCGAATTCGCGCTCGCAGCACGATTTCATAACGAAGGCCGCGGGGAATCGGGGTTTGGACAACATCGAAGTGCATGTCGCCGATATGAACGATTTCGCTCCGCCAGGTACGTACGACCGGATCGTTTCCGTCGAGATGTTCGAGCATATGCGCAACTACCGGGAGTTGTTCCGTCGGATCTGCGACTGGCTGGAGCCCGAGGGGCGCTTCTTCATGCACATCTTCTGCCATCGCACAACGCCGTACGAGTACATCGACAAGGGCCCGAGCGACTGGATGAGCCGCCATTTCTTCTCCGGCGGCATCATGCCGAGTGCCGACCTGCCGATGCGCGTCGGCGGCGACCTCGTCGTCGAGAAGCACTGGCAGTGGAATGGCCTTCACTACGCGCGGACATTACGCGCATGGCTGCAGCGCATGGACTCACGCCGGAATGCCGTCATGCCGATCCTCGAGGAAACCTACGGTAAGGACGCGGCGGACCGTTGGCGCATGCGGTGGCGCATCTTTTTCATGGCCTGCGAGGAGCTGTTTACCTGCCACGAAGGGCGCGAATGGTACGTCAGCCATTACCTTCTGAAGCGAGTGGGGGACTGAGATGAACCTGTTGATCAATGTTGCTGCTTTCAAGCTCGGCTGGATCTCGTCGGTAATCGGCGGGGCGCAGCAGATACCCTGGCTGGGCCCCGTGGTCGTATTCGCCGCGATTGCCCTGCATCTCTCCCGCGTGCAGCGGCCGGGTTCGGAGTTCGTGCTTATTCTGAGCTGCGGGTTGATCGGAGCCGTCTTCGACAGCGTGCTCGTCGCCGCCGGCTGGGTGACGTTCCCGTCCGGCATGTACAGCGAGCTGATGGCGCCGTACTGGATCGTGACGATGTGGATGCTGTTCGGTACCACGATAAATCTTTCCATGCGCTGGATGCGCGGCAGGCCGCTGCTGGCCTCGGCATTCGGATTCGTCGGCGGCCCGCTGGCCTATCTTGGGGGTCACAAGATAGGCGGGATACAGTTTGTCGACCAGCCGGCTGCGATCGCGATGCTGGCGATCGGCTGGGCGGTCATGATGCCGCTTCTCATGCAGCTCGGCGAGCGCCTCGATGGCGTCTCGCCCGGGTCGCCGCAAGATACCGAAGTTGGGGAAAGGGTATCCTGATGGACGTCCAGCTCTACCTGTCAGCGCTGGCGTTGATCCTCGGCATCGCTGTTGTGGCATGGGTCGTCAGTGTGGCGATCCGCAACGTGGCATTCGTCGACAGCCTCTGGTCGCTGTTCTTCCTGGTCGCCGCGCTCGTGTTTGCGACGGCGGCCTGGCCGCTCAGCGCGCGCGGACTGCTCGTAACGGTGCTCGTCGCCATCTGGGCGTTGCGGCTCAGCACCTACATTACTGCGAGAAACTGGGGCNNGCGTTCAAGAGCCTGTACATCATCTTCGGGCTGCAGGGCGTCCTGGCCTGGTTTGTTGCCATGCCGCTGTTGCCGGCCATCATGAACCCCGGTGACATCGGAGGGCTCGAAATCATCGCTGCCGCACTTTGGCTGGTCGGCTTGACTTTCGAAGCCGGCGGCGACTACCAGCTCGCGAAGTTCAAGCGGGAGCCGTCGAACAAGGGCCGTGTGCTCAAAACGGGTTTCTGGCGCTACACGCGGCATCCTAATTACTTCGGCGACTTCTGCGTCTGGTGGGCATTCTATCTGTTTGCCGTCGCCGCGGGCGGCTGGTGGACGGTGCTTTCGCCGATCCTGATGTCCCTCTTGCTGCTGAAGGTGTCCGGTGTCGCGCTGCTGGAGAAGACCATTACGGAGCGCCGCCCCGAGTACGCGGAGTATATCCACCGCACCAACGCATTCTTCCCCGGTGTGCCGAAGGGCAGGACAACACCGTGAGCGAGGCAGGAACGATGAAACGGTTCATCCATGCCGTTGCGGCGCCGCTGTTGCTCGTGCTGGTATCCGGGACTTCGATTGCCGGAGACTCGTTCAGCAGGACGTTATTGTTCGACGTCTTTCTCGATGGCAAGAAGATCGGCTACCACCGTTTCGAGATCGACGGCTCGAAGAGCAATGCGGCCGTCGTCAGCGAGGCGAGTTTCGATGTCAAGTTCCTGTTCGTAACGGCGTTCAGCTACCGCCACAGCGCCCGTGAGAACTGGACCGGCGGATGCCTGGAGGAGATCGAGGCACGCACAGACTCGAACGGCAAAAAGCTGAATGTCGTCGGCGAGCGTGCCGCTGATGCGTTCGTCATCGACACAGGTGACGAGGAAGCCAGGCTGCCCGAGTGCGTCATGAGTTTCGCTTACTGGAATCCCGGGTTCCTGGATCAATCCCGCCTGCTCAACCCGCAGACGGGCGAGTACCTCGACGTTGAGATTCAGGAAATCGGCAAGGATGTAGTGAAGCTGGACGGTCGTGAGATCCCTGCTCGCTTGGTCAGGCTTACCGCGCGGCAAATGGACATTACCCTGTGGTATTCGGAAAACGCCGAGTGGCTGGCGCTCGAGTCGGTCGCAAAAGGCGGCCGGATACTCCGTTACGAGTTGAGTTGATATGAAAGCTATTCGCAACGCCGCGCTTGCAGTGACCGCATCATTGACGCTGGCCGCGTGTGCCGGCAGTGGACCCGAAATGGAAACCGTAGATTACGTNNCTTCCTCGAGAAGGGCGCGCACAACGCCGTGGAAACCTACGAGATGAACGACGACGGCACGATCGCTACGACGTTTACTTTCCGTGACGGCGCGTTCGACGGTGAGAGAAAGGAGTACAACCCGAAGGGTTTCGTCCGGGATGCCGGGTCGAACGCACTCTGGGGCATGCGCTTCATCTGGCCGATCAAGGCCGATTACCGCATCGTCTACCTCGACGAGGACTACTCACAGACGATCATCGGCCGCAAGAAGCGTGATTTCGTCTGGGTAATGGCGCGCGAACCCAAAATATCCGACGAAGACTACGAGATGCTGCTCGGCGTCGTCGAGACGCTCGGTTACGACCTCTCCAAGGTCCAGCGTGTACCACAGAAGTGGTAAGGGGGCAGGCAGTATGAAAATCGCGATAGTCGGCACCGGCATTGCGGGCAATACCGCAGCCTACAAGCTCCGGGGGAGGCACGACATCACCGTGTACGAGGCGGCGTCATACATCGGCGGGCATACCAACACGATCGACGTGACGGAGGATGACAGGACGGTTGGGATCGATACCGGGTTCATCGTCTTCAACGACCGAACTTACCCCAATTTCATCGGATTGCTGAACGAGATCGGCCAGGAATCGCAGCCGAGCGTCATGAGCTTCAGCGTCAGTTCGGGCGATGCTCGGCTGGAGTACAACGGCTCGGGACTGAACGCGCTATTCGCACAGCGTCGCAACATCCTGCGCCCGCGGTTCTATCGCATGATCCGCGATATCCTGCGCTTCAACCGCAAGGCGATGGCCACGCTGCCTTTCGAAGAGGAAAGCCAGACGGTGGGCCGCTACCTGCGGAAGCATGGCTATAGCCGGGAATTCAAGGACGACTACCTGGTGCCGATGGCTGCCGCCATCTGGTCGGCCGAGNNCCGCCGTTCTACCGCATGATCCGCGACATTCTGCGCTTCAATCGTGAAGCGATGGCGTCGCTGCCCTTCGAAGAGGAAGGGCTGACGGTGGGCGAGTACCTGCTTAAGCACGGCTACAGCCGGGAATTCATGAACGACTACCTCGTGCCGATGGCGGCCGCCATCTGGTCTGCCGAGCCCCTGGCCATCCGCGACATGCCGCTCGGTTTCCTGGTGCGGTTCTTCGACAATCACGGCCTGCTGCAGCTCAAGGACCGCCCGGTCTGGCGGGTGATCAAGGGAGGATCACGGCAGTACGTCGACAAGCTGGTCGCGGGGCACCGCGACCGTATCCGTCTGGAAACGCCGGTCAAAGCGGTTATCCGGCATTCGTCGGGCGTCGAGATCGTCACGGAACGCTTCGGGCGCGAATGGTACGACGCAGTATTTCTTGCCTGCCATAGCGACCAGGCCCTTGCACTGCTGGACGAACCGACGGCCGTCGAAAATGAGGTGCTCGGCGCCATTCGCTACCAGGACAACGAAGCGGTGCTGCACACGGACGCGACCGTACTGCCGAAGCGCCGGCGCACGTGGGCCGCGTGGAATTACCAGATTTCGCAGGATCCGCATCGTCACGTCGCTGTGACCTACAATATGAACATGCTGCAGGGTCTGGACTGCGACGAGCAGTATTGCGTGACGCTCAACGACGACCGCCGCGTCGATCCGGCGAAGGTGATTCGGCGGATCCGGTACCAGCACCCGGTGTATTCGCGGGAGGCAGTGGCCGCGCAGTTGCGCCAGGCGGAGGTGAACGCCGATCGCACCTATTTCTGCGGTGCTTACTGGCGCAACGGGTTCCATGAAGACGGCGTCGTCAGTGCGCTGAATGCAATCGCCCATTTCGAGGAGAGGCAGAGCCGTGGAGAGCTGCATCTACGAAGGGCGGGTTAAGCACACGCGCACGGAGCCGGTGCTGCACCGGTTCGGCTACCGAATGTTCATGATGTACGTCGATCTCGATGAACTGCCAGGGCTGTTCAGGAATCGCTGGCTGTGGTCGGCGACGCGTCCGGCGCTCGCGCGTTTCCGCCGCGAGGATCATATCGGTGACCGCGACGAGCCGCTCGCCGAAGCAGTCCGTGCCCTGGTGGAGCGCGAGACCGGCAGGCGCCCGAAAGGGCCGATCCGGCTGCTGACGAACCTTAGCTACTTCGGCTATTGCTTCAACCCGGTGAGTTTCTATTATTGTTTTGACTCGGACGGTAAGACCGTGCGGACCATCGTAGCCGAGGTCAGCAACACCCCGTGGGGGGAACGCGATACCTATGTTCTGCCGGACTCCGCGGACTTGGGCCGGCGCGGCGTGAAGCGATTCAGGCCGGAGAAGAAGATGCACGTGTCGCCCTTCATGCCGATGGAAGTCGAATACGATTGGTGTTTTACTCAGCCCGCCGACAGAGTGACGGTGTACATGGCCAATTCGAGCAACGGCAAGCGTCTGTTCGATGCGTCCATCCATCTCAAGCGTACCGAGATTACGGGTCCTGCCCTGGCGAGCGTGCTGGCGCGATTCCCGTTGATGACGGTCAAGATCATCGCGGGCATTTACTGGCAGGCACTCAGGTTGTGGGTCAAGCGCTGTCCCGTGTACCCGCATCCCGATAAGCGACAGAAGATTGCGGCGGAGGCACAATGAGATCAGTTTCCATCCACTCGCCGAAATTTCTCGAAGCCAGCAGGACACCGACGGCGCTCGAGTCGCTCGCGCGGCGCGTCGTTCGCGCGCGGCTGGAGTCGTTACATAACGGCCAGATCGTCGTGACAGAAAACGGCCGCCACGAGACTTTCGGTGCCGTGACCGACGACCTGCCCCTGACGGTCCAGCTCACGGTGAACGATCCGCGTTTCTATAGCGATGTCGCGTTCGGCGGCGCCGTCGGGGCAGGGCAATCGTACATCCACGGCTGCTGGTCCTGCGACGAACTCACAACGCTGGTACGGATACTGGTGAAGAATCGCGACGTGTTGCTGGACATGGACGGAGGCACGTCTTACCTGATGAAGCCACTGCAGAAGATCTTTCACAGGCTGAATCGCAATACCCGGAATGGCAGCCGACGAAATATCGCCGCGCATTACGATCTAGGCAACGACTTCTATTCGCTATGGCTCGACAAGCGCATGATGTACTCGAGCGCTATCTTCGAGCACGCGGACATATCCCTGGACGTTGCCTCGGCCGCGAAGCTGGATCGCATCTGCAGGAAACTGGATCTGGGTCCCGACGATCACGTCCTAGAGATCGGCGCGGGCTGGGGCGGCTTTGCCATCTTTGCCGCGGAGAATTACGGCTGTCGCGTGACAACGACGACGATTTCGAAGCAGCAGCACGACTTCGCACGCGATGCAATTGCAGAGGCAGGGCTCGAGGATCGCATCGCCTTGCTGCAAAGCGATTACCGCGATCTCGAGGGACAGTATGACAAGCTCGTGTCGATCGAGATGATCGAGGCGGTCGGTCACGAGTATCACGACGCCTACTTCGGCAAGTGCTGCGAACTGCTGAAGCGGGACGGGCTGATGTTGCTGCAGGCGATCACGATCGCCGACCAGCATTACGAGCGTGCGAAGAAGACGGTCGACTTCATCAAGCGGTATATTTTTCCGGGCGGCTGTCTGACATCCGTGACGGCGATGTCCGACACGCTGACGCGCGTTACCGACATGCGTATCGTGGACCTCGAGGATATCGGGCCGCATTACGCAGAGACGCTGAAGCGCTGGCGCGAGCGCTTCCTCGACAACATCGACGCTGTTCGCGGCATGGGGTTCTCGGAAGAATTCATCCGCATGTGGCAGTACTACCTGTGCTATTGCGAAGGCGGCTTTCGCGAGCGTGCAATCGGTAATGTGCAGCTGCTCATGATTCGCCCGGATGCCCGGCACGCAGCCCTTCCGGCCTGACGGCCCTTTCTTCGGCGGCGTTCTCGTCGCATAATTCGCTTATGCAGGGCATCGTATTACGAACACTCATTACCATGCTGGGCTTGTTCCTGGCTTCCGCGCTCGTGCCGGGCGTGTCGATCTCCGGTGCCTGGACATTCATCCTGGCGGCGGTGCTGCTCGGGCTCGTCAACGCCTTCGTCAGGCCGATCGCATTCGTGCTGACGTTGCCGATCACGCTCATCACGCTGGGACTGTTCCTGTTCGTGCTCAATGCCGCCATGTTCGCGCTGGTTGCCGCGATGCTCGACAATTTCATCGTGGCCGGTTTCTGGTCGGCACTTTTCGGCGCAATCATCGTCGGTATCACCAGTACGATCGCATCCTGGTACATAGGGCCGGACGGTCGCGTTGAAGTTATCGTCGTCAAACGCGGCTAGCAGGCGACGGAGCCTCGCGTGGCTATCGCAACACGCCTGATCGACTATCGGGACAATGCCCGCGGATTCGAGGGAATGCTGGCCTGGGACGACACTATCGAGGGCCCGCGCCCTGGCGTGCTCGTCGCACACACAATCCGTGGCCGCAGTGGGTTCGAAGAGGATAAGGCGGGGCGGCTTGCGCAAATGGGTTATGCCGGCTTCGCGATCGATGTCTACGGCAAGGATGAGATCGGCGGCGAGTTCGACGACTGCCGCCGGATGATGGAGGGGTTGCGGGACGACCGCGAGACGCTGCAGCGGCGATTGCTGCTTGCGGTTGAGACGTTGCGCGGCCAGCCGGAGGTCGATGCATCGCGCGTTGCGGCCATCGGCTACTGCTTCGGTGGTCTATGCGCTCTCGACATCGCGCGTAGCGGCGATGCGCTCGCCGGCGTGGTCAGTTTCCACGGCCTGTTCGACGCGCCCGGCAACACGGCGTGCAACCGGATCCGGGCTCGCATACTCGCGTTGCACGGATGGGACGATCCGCTCGCGACGCCCGAGCAGGCGGTGGCGCTCGGGGCGGAACTCACTGCCATGGGTGCCGACTGGCAGCTACACTGCTATGGCAACGTGCGCCACGCGTTCACGAACCCCGCTGCGGACCCGAGCACCGGCGTAACCGTATATAATGCCGACGCGGACCGCCGCTCCTGGGCAGCGGCGAAATACTTTCTATCAGAGCTGTTCGATACCTGAGTATCGATCGGCAAGGATTGCGCCGCGCCAGGCGCTCTCAAGCATTGTCTCCCGGAGGTCAATCGTGATTTTGAGAAGTCTCTTCGTGGTTATCGTTGTGCCGGTCCTAGCGGTTGCCTGCGGCAAGGAGCCGCCGCCGCAGCCTGCGGCAGAGGTGCCACCCGAATTCTCCTCACCTGTCGCGGTCGAGGTCAGCGGCGGCAATCCCGCGGCAGAAGAAGCCTCCACTGAGATTACGGCTGGTTACATGCGCGACATCATCGTCGAGATTTCGAGCGACGAGTACGAGGGGCGCGGCCCCGGAAGCGCAGGTGACGTCNNATCATCGTCGAGATTTCGAGCGATGAGTACGAGGGGCGCGGGCCAGGAAGCCGCGGCGACGTCAAGGCACGCAACTACCTAGCCGCGGAAATGGAGCGCCTGGGGCTCCAGCCGGGCGCGGCTGATGGTGGTTGGGAACAGAAATTCGATCTCGTCGGTTTGAACACCGTGCAGCCCGACACCTGGACATTCGAGGGGCACGGTGAGGAAAAGACCCTTGCGCAGTGGGAAGAATTTATCGTGTCGAGCGGCGTGCAGCAGGAACGCGTCGAGATAAGCGAGGCCGAACTCGTCTTTGTCGGTTACGGCATCGAGGCCCCCGAATACGAGTGGGATGATTTCAAAGGCGTCGACCTCGA
>JABAHR010009232.1_pt1 | contig 10098 bp, 11 predicted proteins | sample 7062101 | NCBI WGS metagenome assembly JABAHR01 (sample SAMN14534553, study PRJNA622989) | marine sediment metagenome | biome: marine biome [ENVO:00000428]; feature: marine pelagic biome [ENVO:01000023]; material: deep marine sediment [ENVO:00002113] | place: India: Gulf of Kutch | collected...
CCCGAGAGCAGGCCAACTTTCTTTTGCTGCTCGGACCCGCGGAAGTTGAACCGGCCGAGATATCCGCGCGACGGCGTTTCGTAGCTACCGACCTTCAGTATGTCCTGTCCGTCCGAGATCTCCTCCCAGACGGTCTTGTCTGCGTCGAGCGCGTCGCGCGACTGGTCGACGTAGGCGAGCTGCACGGTGTCGCCGAGACGAATCGTGCCGGCGTCGGGCTGCTCCTGCCCGACGAGCATGCGAAACAGCGTCGTCTTACCGGCACCGTTCGGCCCAATGACACCGACGATGCCGCCAGGCGGCAGATTAAAGGATAGGTTCTCGAACAGGAGACGGTCGCCGAACGATTTACTGATGCCATCGGCCTCGACGACGAGATCGCCGAGCCGCGGTCCGGGTGGAATATAAATCTCGTTCGTCTCGTTGCGCGTTTGAAAGTCCTTCGAGTTGAGTTCCTCGAAACGTTGCAGGCGCGCTTTCGCCTTGGCCTGGCGAGCTTTAGGATTAGAGCGAACCCACTCGAGCTCGGTCTTGATCGCGCGTTGTCGCGCGGCTTCTTTCTTCTCCTCGATCTCGAGCCGCTGCTCTTTCTGCTCGAGCCAGGAGCTGTAGTTGCCTTCCCACGGGATCCCGTAGCCGCGGTCGAGCTCGAGAATCCAGCCGGCGACGTTGTCGAGGAAATAGCGGTCGTGCGTGACGGCCATGACGGTGCCCGGATACTCGGCGAGAAAGCGCTCGAGCCAGGCGACGGACTCGGCGTCGAGATGGTTGGTCGGCTCGTCGAGCAGCAGCATGTCGGGCTCGGACAGCAGCAAGCGACACAGGGCAACGCGGCGCCGCTCGCCACCGGACAGCTTGGCGACGGGCGTGTCCCATGGTGGCAGCCGCAACGCATCTGCCGCAATCTCGAGCTTGCGGTCGAGCTCCCAGCCTCCGGCCGCGTCGATGGCATCCTGAAGCTTGCCCTGCTCGGCGAGCAGGTCGTTCATCTCCTCGTCGTCCATGGGCTCGGAGAAGCGGTCGCTGATCTCATTGAAGCGAGCAACGAGCCCCGTGATCTCACTGACCCCTTCTTCGACGTTGCCGCGCACGTCCTTATCGTCGTCGAGCTCCGGTTCCTGCGGCAGATAGCCGATTTTGATACCCGGCTGAGGCCGCGCCTCGCCGTCGAAGCTCTTGTCCACGCCGGCCATGATTCGCAACAGCGTCGATTTGCCGGCACCGTTGAGGCCGAGCACACCGATCTTGGCACCCGGGAAGAAGCTCAGACTGATGTCGCGCAGAATATGGCGTTTGGGCGGTACCACCTTGGACAGGCGGTTCGTGGTATAGATGTATTGCGCCATGCGTTCGTGCCGTCCTCGGGGAGGCGCGATTATCGATGAACGCGTGCGGTCTTGTCACCCGGTCCGAGGTCTCCCATGATCGGTCTTTCAGCATTGAGTCGAGCGAGAATAATTCGATGGCAGAGCAGGTAATCGTGATCTGCGGCGAGGAAGTCGCCGCCTATGGTTTCCCAGACAACCATCCGTTCGGACCGGATCGGCATGATGTGTTCATGGCCGAGCTCGAGAGCTCGCCCAGGATCGGTGCGGTGATCAAACAGCGAGCGCGGCTCGCCGACCGGGAGGAGATCGAGTATTTCCACACGAGCGCGTATGTCGATCTCGTCATGGAGTTATCCGAGCAGGGTTACGGAGCGCTGGATCACGGTGATACGCCGGCGTACCCGGGCGTCTATGAGGCTGCAGCCCATGTCGTCGGGGGCACGCTCGACGCCTTGGCCGCCGTCATGGACGGTCCTCACCGTAAGGCGTTTGTGCCGATCGGTGGGCTGCACCACGCGGCGCGCGGAGGTGCGGCCGGCTTTTGCGTCTTCAACGATGCCGGTGTTGCCATCGAAGCAGCGATGCGCAGCTACGGTCTCGAGCGCGTCGCCTATCTCGATATCGATGCTCATCACGGCGATGGTGTGTTCTACGGCTTCGAAGAGGATCCGCGCGCGCTGTTCGCGGACATTCACGAGGACGGTCGGTTTCTCTATCCGGGCACCGGCAGTCGTAGTGAGACCGGTCGCGGGCCGGCTGCTGGGACGAAGCTCAACATTCCGATGCCGCCGGGCGCCGGCGACGCCCAATTCATGGATGCTTGGGCCGAGGTCGAGGCCTATGTCGAGTCTCACGAGCCACAGCTCATAACGCTCAACTGCGGAGCCGACTCGCTGGCCGGCGATCCGATCACGCACATGCAGTACAGTGAAGATGCGCATGGCCACGCCGCCGTTCGCGTCGCCGCGCTCGCCGAGCGCTACTGCGATGGTCGTGTGCTGGCGTGGGGCTGCGGTGGCTACAACCGGCACAATCTTGCGCGGGCTTGGACCCGCGTCGTCGAAGGTCTAGCAGGGTCTGACGCCTAGCCCCGATCTCGAAGTCCCGCATGGCTGTGGCGCGGGCTTGGGGGGTCAATGAGATTGGTTCGAGTCTCCACTACCCGCCAATTGCTCGCGCGTCGCCCTTCATACGCGGTTACAATGCTGCCCGCTCGCCTCAGAGCTTCTCCGCCGCTTACCGCTTAGGACGCTGACGATGTTTACTGATGCCTATCAGATCAAAGGATTTGACGACGAACTGTTCGCTGCGCTCGAGGACGAGGTCCGCCGCCAGGAAGACCACGCCGAGCTCATCGCCTCGGAAAATTACGCGAGCCCTCGCGTGCTAGAGGCGCAGGGCTCGGTAATGACGAACAAATACGCCGAAGGCTATCCGGGCAGGCGCTACTACGGCGGCTGCGAGCACGTGGACGTCGCCGAGCAGCTCGCCATCGAGCGAGCCAAGGAGCTGTTCGGCGCCGATTACGCCAACGTGCAGCCGCACTCCGGCTCACAGGCCAACGCGGCCGCGTATCTGGCGATGATGCAGCCTGGCGATACGTTGCTCGGCATGAGCCTGTCCGATGGTGGGCACCTGACTCACGGCGCAAAGGTCAATTTCTCCGGCCAGATTTTCAATGCCGTGCAGTACGGCATCGACGAGGACACGGGCGAGGTCGACTACGATGCGGTTGCCGAGCTTGCACGCGAGCACCGGCCCAAAGTCATCGTCGCAGGCTTTTCGGCTTATTCGCGGCAAATGGACTGGGCGCGCTTCCGTGACATTGCCGACGACGTCGGTGCGTATCTCATGGTCGATATGGCCCACGTGGCCGGTCTCATCGCGGCCGGCATTTATCCCGATCCGATTCCGCACGCCGACGTCGTCACGACGACGACGCACAAGACGCTGCGAGGCCCGCGTGGCGGACTCATACTCGCGCGCGAGAACCCCGATCTGACCAAGCGGCTCAACTCGCGAGTGTTCCCGGGCACGCAGGGCGGTCCGCTCATGCATGTGATTGCCGCAAAAGCCGTAGCGTTGCTCGAGGCGATGGAGCCGGAGTTCAAGGTTTATCAGCAGCAGGTGCTCGACAACGCGCGTTGTATGGCACAGACGCTCATCGATCGCGGCTACAAGATCGTATCCGGCGGCACGGACAACCACCTCATGCTCGTCGATCTCATCAAGCAGGACATCACCGGGCAAGATGCCGAGGATTGCCTGGGCCGTGCGAATATCACAGTGAACAAAAACGCCGTGCCCAACGATCCACGTCCGCCACGTGTCACGAGCGGATTGCGCGTCGGAACGCCTGCAATTACGACCCGCGGTTTCAAGGAATCCGAGACGCGTGAGCTCTCGGGCTGGATGGCGGACGTGCTCGATGCTGTTGCCGCGCCCGAGCGTATCGACGAGGTCGTTGCCGAGACTCGAGCTCGCGTGATCGCGCTTTGCAAACGCTATCCGGTGTACGCTTAGCGCTCCGAGTATCGCCTCAGGTGGTTCGTGCACTGCCCGTTCTGTAGCCACGAAGAGACCAAAGTCAACGATTCGCGCCTCTCCGGCGAAGGCCGCCAGGTGCGCCGCCGCCGCGAGTGTCAGTCCTGCGGTGAGCGGTTCACGACGTTCGAGACTGCTGAGCTCGTGATGCCGCACGTCACCAAACGCGACGGCCGACGCGAGCCGTTTGACGAGGCCAAGCTGCGCAGCGGCGTCGTTCGCGCATTGGAGAAGCGGCCTGTCACGAGTGAGCAGATCGAAGAAGGCATCAGCCGGATCCTGCATCAGCTGCTAACGCTCGGTGAGCGCGAGGTGGACTCGCGCGTTCTCGGCGGGCTCGTCATGGAAGAGCTACGCAGGCTGGATGAGATTGCCTACGTACGTTTCGCCTCCGTGTACCGAAGCTTCCAGGATGTCACCGAGTTTCAGGAGGAGATCCAGCGCCTGAAATCGTTGCCGAGTCTGTTGCTCGATAAGGAGCAGATGTCGCTGCTGCCCGAGGACGAGGATTGATGGACGCCCCCGACGGCTTACAGTACATGCACCGCGCGCTCGAGCTGGCTCGCAACGGTCTTTATACGACCGATCCAAATCCGCGCGTGGGTTGCGTGCTCGTCGCCGAGGATCACATCGTCGGTGAGGGCTGGACTGCGCCCGCCGGCGGTCCGCATGCCGAGCGCATGGCCATCGATCGAGCGGGTGCAGCCGCGCGCGGTGCGACGGTCTATGTGACGCTCGAGCCGTGCAATCATACGGGCAGAACCGGGCCGTGCACGGATGCGCTGATTGCTGCCGATGTCGCGCGCGTCGTCTGCGCGGCTCGCGATCCGAACACGGCTGTTGCGGGCGGAGGAATCGAAGCCCTCGGGCAGGCGGGCATCCCGGTCGAGGTCGGTATGCTCGAGGACGAGGCGCGCGCAATCAATTCCGGCTACTGGATGCGCATGGAGCGCGGTCGTCCACTCGTGCGCAGCAAGCTCGCCGTAAGCCTCGATGGACGCACGGCGCTCGCCAACGGCGAGAGTCAATGGATCACGTCGCCAGAGGCGCGCGCCGATGTGCATCGATGGCGCGCGCGCTCGAGTGCTGTCATGACGGGTGTCGGAACGATTCTCGCCGACGATCCTTCGCTCGATGCGCGCCCCGAGGACACGGATCTCGACGTTGTTCAGCCGAGCCGCGTCATTGTCGATTCGCGGCTTCGTACGCCCGAGACCGCTAGAACGCTGTCGATACCGGGCGAAAGATTGATTTTTACGACGCAGGTCGAGAGCCAGAGGATTGCGGTACTCGAGCGACGAGGCGTCGCCGTCGAGCGCGTCGGCGGTTCAGCGCGATGTGATCTGCACGAAATCATGGCGCGGCTCGGAGCGCTCGAATACAACGAGGTCTGGATCGAGGCGGGGCCGGGACTGAACGGCGCGCTGCTTAGCGAAAATTTGATCGACGAGCTCGTCATCTACGTGGCACCGATGGTCCTGGGTAGCGCCGCGCGGGGGATGTTCGACCTCGATGAGCTGACCGAGCTTACGCAGTGCCCACGCCTGGATTTCGATGAGGTGCGCGCGATCGGACCCGATTTGCGCATCATCGCGACCCCGGCTAACGTCTCGTAATGTTCTCGGGCATCATCAGAGGTATCGGCCGTATCGCCGAAAGCGACGATGTCGGCGGCGATCGTCGGCTTACGATCGATCTCGGTGGTCTCGAGCTGGCCACGCTCGCCGTCGGCGACAGCATCGCTGTCAACGGCGTATGCCTCACGGTAACGAGTTGTGACGCTGGCCGCTTCTGCGCGGACGTCTCGGCGGAGACGTTGCGGCTGACGACACTGGGTAATCTGGATGTCGGCGCGAGCGTCAATCTCGAGCCGGCGCTGCGTCTCGGCGATGCGCTCGACGGCCATTTCGTCATGGGACATGTCGACGGCGTCGGGCACGTGCGCACAGTGACGCCCGACGCACGCTCACAACGGCTCGAGTTCGAGATGCCGGCAGCGCTAGCGCCGTACGTTGCCCGGAAAGGCTCGATTGCCGTTGACGGCGTGAGCCTGACCGTCAATGCCGTCTCCGGGAACCGATTCGAGGTCAATATCGTGCCCCACACGAGCGAAATGACCGTCATTTCCGGGTATCGGGTCGGCACGGCTGTTAATATTGAGATCGATATGATTGCCCGTTATCTCGAGCGTCTCGCGACGGCGGGAGGCGACGCGGGGGGCGTGGATCTGGAGTTGTTACGCAAGCATGGCTACACCATCGAAGGATAAGGACACTTGGTCCGGCCTCGATCCCGTCGAGGACATCATCGCGGCGCTGCGCGCCGGCGAGATGGCCGTCATTCTCGATGACGAGGATAGGGAGAATGAAGGCGACTTGATCATGGCTGCGGCGAAGGTCAAGCCGAAGGACATCAACTTCATGGCCCGCTACGGCCGCGGCTTGATTTGCCTGACGCTATCACGTGCTCGTTGTGAGCAATTGCGGCTACCGCTCATGGTCGGCAGCACGGATCGGCGCGGCGCGACGAACTTCACGGTCTCGATCGAGGCTGCCGATGGCGTTACGACGGGGATCTCAGCGCACGACCGCGCCCGGACGGTCCGCGCGGCAGTTGCGCCGGACGCGCGGCCCGAGGATCTGAACCAACCCGGGCACATCTTTCCACTCATGGCGCAAACAGGCGGTGTCCTGACACGCGCTGGGCACACCGAGGCCGGTTGCGATCTCGCGCGGCTTGCCGGCCTCGAGCCGGCTGCCGTTATCGTCGAGATACTCAACGACGACGGCACCATGGCGCGTCGCGATGATCTCATCAGTTTTGCGCGGCACCATAATTTGAAGATCGGAACGATCGCCGATCTGATTCGTTATCGGCTTGCGCATGAGGAAGCCGTGGAGCAGATTGCCGAGCTCGATGTCGAGACCGCGCATGGGCCGTTCAAGCTTCGTTGCTTCGAGGATCACGTCAACCGCAACGTGCACCTCGCGCTCGTGCGCGGTGATATCGACGCTGATACGCCGTCGCTCGTTCGCGTGCACGTCCAGTCGACACTCAGCGACGTTGTAGGCATCAAAGACCCGCGTCTAGGTTGGCCGTTGGATAGCGCACTGCGCCTCATCGCCGAGGAGGGGCAGGGTGTGCTCATCATCCTGCGCCAACAGGAATCTCCGCGGGATCTCATGCAGCAGATCCGTAGCTTGCAGCAACCCGAGGACGAATTGCTGGCTCGGCGTGAGCCTGGATCGGATCTGCGGACCTACGGTACGGGCGCACAGATACTCCGGGCCCTTGGCGTGCGGCGTATGCGCGTGCTCAGTGCGCCGAAGCAGATGCATGCGCTTTCGGGCTTCGGCCTCGAGGTGGTGGAGTATGTTTCCTCCCCGGGCGAGACGTCGGAGTAGCGACTCGTGGGCGACGGCATGCGTACGATCGAAGGGGCACTCGATGCGAGCGGCCTGCGCGTCGGAATCGTTGCTGCGCGTTTCAACGACTTCATCGTAGAGCGTCTACTCGCCGGCGCCGTAGATGCGCTGACGAAGCACGGTGCGAACAGCGCGGATATCGATATCGTGCGCGTGCCCGGCGCGTTCGAGATGCCGTTGGCCGTCAAGAAGCTAGCAGCGAGTGGTCGCTACGACTCGATCGTCGCGCTGGGGTGTGTGATTCGTGGCGCAACACCGCATTTCGATTTCGTGGCCGGTGAAGCGAGCCGTGGAATAGGCCAGGCGGGGCTGGCGCATGACGTGCCGGTCGGCTTCGGTCTGCTCACGGTCGATACGATCGAGCAGGCGATCGAGCGCGCCGGTACGAAGGCCGGCAACAAGGGCGTCGACGCTGCGATGTCGGCGATCGAAATGGCGACGTTGCTGCGCCGGCTGGAGTCTTAGCTCACATCGGTCGCCAGGCGGGTGGCGGCAGAAGCGCGGCTCATGGCCGATTCCGACGTACGTTCCAGTCTTGGTCCTGCGCGCCACCGCGCGCGCGACTTGCTCGTCAAGGCGCTGTACCAGTGGCAGCTCGCAGAGACGGATGAGGCGACGTTGCGCGAGGAATTCGCGGCGATGCCGGAATACGATCGCATCGACCAGGCCTATTTCAACGAGGTGCTCGGGCTCGTCATCGCGGGCGTCGCCGACCTCGATGCAGTCATCGCTGCGCATGCAGACCGCGATGCAGCCCAGCAGGACGCCGTCGGGCGGGCCATTCTGTTGATTGCGCTGGCTGAGCTCGAGCAGCGTCTGGACGTGCCGACGAATGTCGTTATCAACGAGGCGGTCGAGCTCGCAAAGCGCTATGGTCCGAGCGACAGCCATCGTTTCGTCAATGCCGTCGTCGACAAAGCGGCCGCGCGCACGCCAGGTCGCGAACGTGATCGCAAGGTGCCCGAGCCTTGAGCAGCGGTGAGTTCGCAATCATCGAACAGTATTTTTCGCGCAGCAGCGACGACCCTGATGTTCTTCGCGGCGTCGGGGACGACGCAGCTGTCGTCGCCGCCAACGGTGCGCTCGCTGTGGCCGTCGATACGCTTGTCGAGGGCGTGCATTTTCCTGCGGGTCTAGCAGCCGAGGCCGTCGGCTACCGCGTGCTGGCAGTCAACCTCAGCGATATGGCGGCCATGGGGGCACAGCCGCGTTGGTGCACGCTCGCGCTGACGTTGGCCGAGTCCGAGACTACGTGGCTCGAGGGGTTTGCGGATGGACTCTACGGGCTTGCGGAGCGTTTTGGCGTGGCATTGNNGTCGAGCCGACACGTTGGCTCGACCGCTCCGGCGGCCACGTTGGCGACGACATCTACGTCACAGGTACCCTGGGCGACAGTGCTGCGGGTCTCGCGCTCCTCAACGAGCGAACAGAAGAGGACGATCCCACTCATACGGCCTTGCGGGAGCGGTTTCTCTGGCCGGAGCCGCGCGTCACTGCTGGTCGGGCGCTGGCGGGTATTGCGAGCTCCGCGATCGATGTGTCCGACGGCCTGGTGGCCGACCTCGGGCATGTCTGCAGGGCGAGCGGCTGTGGTGCGTTCATCGACGTTGAGCACGTGCCGTTGTCCGCGGAGCTCTTGAGTGCGTTTCCGCCGAACATTGCCGAAGCCTACGCGCTCAGCGGCGGCGATGATTACGAATTGTGTTTCACGGCAGCCCCCGCGCAGGCCCAGTCCGTCGAGGCTGTGCTCGAGGCAGTCGGCTGTCCGGCACGCAAGATCGGTCAACTCGTCGAGGGCGCGGATGTGGAATGTCGACGCGACGGCGAGCCTTTCGATGCGCCCTCGGCAGGATATCGGCACTTCTGACGATGACTGACGTGCGCCCGACGCTCGCGACTCTGAAGGATCCTGTGCATTTGCTCGCGCTGGGACTCGGCACGGGCCTCGCTCGAGTCGGTCCGGGGACTGCAGGAACGTTACTGGCAGTGTTGCCGGCCTGGCTCATGACCCAGTGGCCGTGGATGGTACGAGCCGGAATCGTCGGTACGACGTTCGTGATCGGAGTCTGGCTTTGCGGGGAGTCGGCGCGCCGGCTTGGAGTTCACGATCATCCGGCGATCGTCTGGGACGAGATCGTTGGATTCCTCGCGGTGTGCCTCGTCATTCCCCCCGGCATCCTCTGGTTTGTCGCTGCATTCGGGCTGTTTCGCCTGTTCGACATCGTAAAGCCCTGGCCGATACGCGATCTGGATCACAGTTTGGGCGGAGGCATCGGCATTATGCTTGATGACCTGGTTGCCGCCGGCTATGGGGCGGCTTGTCTATTGTTATATCAATACTTTTTTCCGTGATGCGGCATGCTCCAAGCTAGATCTCAAGACGACTCGAATCCATCGAGCGGCGGCGTGCCGGGGCGCATCGGCAAGTACGTAATCATCAAGGAGGTCGGGCAGGGCAGCACAGGCCGCGTGTTTTTGTCGCACGACCCGTACTACGGTCGCGACGTCGCGATCAAGGTCTACAACCTCGAGAGTGAGGACGACGAGCAGAAGGCGAGCGTCTCGCGCAAGATGTTCTTCAACGAGGCCCAGATGGTGGGCCGACTCCAACACCCGAACATCGTGCCGATCTACGACGCGGGCGAGGAAGACAACAAGTACTACGTCGTCACTGAACATATACATGGCGCACGAACGCTCGCGGCCTATACGAAGCCAGACAATCTGCTGCGCATCGACGATGTCGTCGAAATAATCTACAAGTGCTCAAAGGCACTCTATTACGCTCACAATCGCGGCGT
>JABAHR010002312.1_pt1 | contig 10089 bp, 8 predicted proteins | sample 7062101 | NCBI WGS metagenome assembly JABAHR01 (sample SAMN14534553, study PRJNA622989) | marine sediment metagenome | biome: marine biome [ENVO:00000428]; feature: marine pelagic biome [ENVO:01000023]; material: deep marine sediment [ENVO:00002113] | place: India: Gulf of Kutch | collected...
GCCTCGCCGCTGGCCCGGTCGTAGCGCACCAGGTTCCCGTACTGGCTCTGGGCGTAGACGATGTCCGGGTTCTCCGGGTCGACGGCGCTCTCGAAGCCGTCGCCGCCGTTGGTCACGATCCAGTCGGCGTTGCTGATCCCGCTCTCCGCCAGCGTCCGGGACGGGCCGCCCAGCGACCAGTTGTCCTGGGTCCCGCCGTAGACGTTGTAGAAGGGCGTCGCGTTGTCGACGGTCACCTTGTAGAACTGGGTCACGGGCAGGTTCTGCTTGAACTGCCAGGTCGAGCCGTTGTCCCAGGTCTCGTACACGCCGCCATCGCCGCCGATGATCATGTGGCTCGTGTCGTCGGGATCGATCCACAGCGCGTGGTCGTCCACGTGCCGGTACTTGATCGAAAGCCGCTTCCAGGTCTTCCCCCCGTCCTCGGAAACGTGGGTAAAGGTATCCAGCGAATACACGCGGTCCGGGTTGTTCGGATCCACGACCAGCTCGTTGTAGTACTGGGGGCTGGAGGTGGACCGGTCGGAGCGCTTCTCCCAGCTCTCGCCGAAATCCGTGGACCGGTACACGCCGCGTCCCTTGGCGTCCGCCTCGACGATCGCGTAGACCACGTTTGGCGCGCCTGGAGCTGCAGCCAGGCCGATGCGGCCGAGGTCGCCCGAGGGCAGGCCGCCGGCGAGCTTGCGCCAGGTCTTGCCGCCGTCGGTGGTCTTGTGGATGCCGCTGCCGGGACCGCCGTTGATCAGCGTCCAGACGTGGCGCCGGCGCTGGTAGCTGGAGGCCAGCATCACGTCCGGGTCGCCCGCGTGCATGACAAATTCGTTGACGCCGGTATGCGCATCGATGTCGAGAATGCGTTCCCAGTTTTCGCCGCCGTCGGTGGTCCGGTAGAGGCCACGGTCACCGCCGTCGCTCCACAACGGGCCCTGGGCGGCAACGAACACGGTGTCACTGTCGTCCGGGTGGAAGCGGATCATGGAGATGTGGCCGGAGTCCTTGAGGCCCATGTTCTTCCACGATTTTCCACCGTCCACGGACTTGTAGACCCCGTCGCCGTAGCCGACGCTGCGCTGGGAGTTGTTCTCGCCGCTGCCCACCCAGACGACCTCGGGATTCTCCGGGTCGATGGCTACCACGCCGGTAGCGAAGGCCCCTTCGTTGGCGAACACGTGCTTCCAGGTGGTGCCGTTGTTGGTGGTCTTCCAGACCCCGGCACTGGCCATGGCGACGTAGAAAACGTGGCTCTGTTCCGGGTGGAAGGCGAAGTCGGATACGCGCCCGGAGGTCAGTGCCGGCCCGATGCTCCGCAGGGGCATGCCGGCCAATGGGTGCTTGTCGTCGTCCGCGGCCGTGGCGGGCCCGGCCAGGACGCCGAGCATGGCGATGACCAGGGTGATGGCCAGGGTAACGAATGGAGTACTCGAAATTCGTGGTTTGTGCATGGAAATCCCCCGTGGATGAGGTGTTCTTTACTGTGAATCGGGCAAGTCTATGCCAATGCCGCCGGTCGCGCACCCGCCAGGGCTGGCAGGGCGGAAACGGGCATTCAGGGCATGGCAGCCGTCGTCATGGATCCGGGTAATCCGCGCCCTCCGCCCTGTGCGGAGGGGCGGCGGAAAACGGTTGTTACCGGGCCGACTTGAACCGGTCCCAGAAGGTCACGTTGACCAGGTCGGTGAATTCGCCGGCATCCAGGAACGAGCCGTGGCCGTTGGGGCAGGTCTCGTAGACGATGTGGGGCTGGTCCGCGTCGAACTCCTGGCGCATGTCCGCATCGCATTCAGGGCAATGTATGGCCGTGATCCGGTTGAATTTCTTGCCCACCTTGGCGTCACCCTCGTCAAGGACGTAGTCGGCCATCCAGGTGTCCTTTCTCAGCTCTTCCAGTTCCCCGGTCTGGAACCAGAGGCCTTTACAGTGGGTGCACCGGTCCACCTGGATCCGGTCGTATGAGGCCAATTCCATGTCGGATGTGCATTTGGGACATTTCAGTACGTGCATCAGGTGTTAACCTCTTCATCGAACTGGGTTGTGCGGGCATCTCCCGCAAAAAAGCCGGTCTGCCGGCGGCGGCAATGGGCTATTCTATGGCCAACATCAAAGCAGGGTCAAAATGTTCCTGCCGGTGGCGCTTGCGCCGGTGACACGCGATCCCCGATCGTGCCCTGTAAGGAGAGGAAACCGGAATGGAGATTACCCGCAAGGAAGACGCGGCAAACCGGGACGCCATGGTTCGCTGGTTTCACTGGATCAACGTGATCGTGGTGCTTTTACTGGCCGTCATCGGTGCGTTCATCTGGAATGCCAAGACCCTCGGCATGTCCGACGAGGGCAAGGTGCTGCTCAAGCAGTTGCACGCCCTGTGCGGCTACGTGTTCGCCGTGAACCTGCTCGTGCGGCTGGCCTGGGCGTTCGTGGGTGGTGAACATGCGCGGTGGCGAAGCCTGTTGCCGCTGGGGCGGGGATTTCCGAAAGCACTGGCGAGCCAGGCCAGGAACCTTTTCCGGCCGGAGGGCCACGATCAGCCGGGCCATTCGCCCCTCGGGCGTATCTCCGTCACGCTGATGCTGGCCTGCATGCTCACCATGGCGGTTACGGGCCTGGTCCTGGCCGGCACTGACATTTACTACCCGCCACTGGGCGGCCGCATTGCCGAGTGGGTCGCCGCCGACGGGGTCGATCCCGCCGACGTGGCGCCCAACCGGCCGGAACTCGTGGACGAGGCTGCCTATCGCGAGATGAGGGCTTTCCGGTCGCCCTTCATCGACACCCACAAGTTCGTGTTCTTCATGTTGCTGGCGCTGGTGCCGCTGCACGTGGCGGGCGTGGTGCTGGCGGAGCACAAGGGTGGTCGCAGTATCGTCTCGTCGATGATCACCGGCCGGGCCTATATGAAACCGGCCCCGCAGGATCAGCCCGAAGCCGATTGAGCGGCACGATGAGCCACGGAAACCCGGCAGCAGTAAATTCACGAGCATGTATCGCAGGCAGTTCATCTCCAGTTCCATGTTGACCGGCCTGGCCCTGGCCAACCCCCTGGTGCCCGGCGGCGTGCGGGCGGGGCAGACCCCGCTGTTCAGGATTTCCCTTGCGCAATGGTCACTGCACAGGAGCTTCTTCGGGGGCGAGTACGATCCCGTTGACTTTGCGAGGATTGCGTCCGGAAAGTTCGGTATCAGGGCCATCGAATACGTCAACCAGTTCTATTTCGATGCCTTGAGCGACAGGCTGGTGAGCGAATTGCGCAGACGCGCCGAGGGCGAAGGGGTCGCCAGCCTCCTGGTCATGGTCGACGAGGAGGGCGATCTGGGCGACCCGGATGAGAAGCAGCGCAGTCAGGTCGTGGCCAATCACCACCGCTGGGCCGATGCCGCCCGTGACCTGGGTTGTCATTCGATTCGCGTCAATGCGCGCAGTGCCGGAAGCTGGGACGAGCAGATGCAAAGGGCTGCCGACGGCCTGCACGCGCTGGCGGAATACTGTGAAAAGCTCGACCTTGACGTTCTTGTGGAAAATCACGGGGGCCTGTCTTCCAATGCCAGGTGGCTGACCGGCGTGATGGAACTCGCGGACCATGGCCGCATCGGCACCCTGCCGGACTTCGGCAACTTCGTCATCGACAAGGGAACCGGGGAGCGTTACGACCGCTATGTCGGCACCAGGGAATTGATGCCTTTCGCCAAGGCGGTCAGCGCCAAGACCTACGATTTCGACGAGGAAGGAAACGAAACCACCATCGATTACCCGCACATCATGGAAATCGTCGTGGACGCGGGCTACTCGGGCTGGGTCGGCATCGAGTATGAGGGTAACTCCCTGCCGGAAGACGAGGGTATCGAGCGCACCAGGCAGTTGCTCGAGCGTGTTCGACGGCAGCTCGATCACCGCGCAAGGTAAAGACAGCCCGCCCCTCTGGCCCGGCGGGGCCAATCCGGGCGACCCACTGACACAACCTGCAAAATCCGACCGACCGGGCCGCTCCGGTGAAAACGCGATTCCCGCGCGGCGGCCATGTACGAATCCCGGCCGGGCACTTGGGCTGGCGGCCGCCCTGAGGTAGGCTTGCTGGCTTGTACCTGAACCCGGGGTGAGACCAGACATGACCGACCATCGCCGACTGCCGGACAGTGCGCACCGTCCCCTGAAGGAAGGGGAGGTCTACGAACCGTACGTGCCGGCATCCGAATCGCCGCACGAATTCACCGTCAAGGCGCTGTTTTTCGGCATCGTGTTCGGCGTGCTTTTCGGGGCGGCCAACGCCTATCTCGGGTTGAGGGCCGGGCTCACCATCAGCACCTCCATACCGGTCGCGGTCATGACCGTGGCGGCCTTCCATGCCCTGCGCAAGCTGGGCGGTTCGGCCAATATCCTGGAAGCGAACCTGTCGCAGACCGTGGGTTCGGCCTCGAGTTCGGTGGCCAGCGGCGTGATCTTCACGCTGCCGGCGCTGTTCCTGTGGGGCCTGGAACCGAACCTGCTGCAGATGACGCTGCTCGCCATGTCGGGCGGCCTGCTGGGCGTGCTGTTCATGATCCCGCTGCGGCGTTTCCTCATCGAGCGCGAGCACGGCAAGCTGCCTTACCCGGAGGGCACGGCCTGCGCGCACGTGCTGGTGGCCAACGAGAGCGGCGGCGGGCACGCGCGCAACGTGTTCATCGGCCTGGGCGCCGGGGCCCTGTACAAGACATTGACCGGCTGGGCCCAGGTACTGATCGACGAGGCGCACCTGCGCATCCCGTTCCTGCGCAAGGGCGAGGTCGGCATGGACCTGTCGCCGGCACTGTTCGGCGTCGGCTACATCCTGGGGCCGCGCATCGCCACGGTCATGGTGGCCGGCGGCCTGCTGTCGTCGCTGATCATCATCCCGGCCATCGCCTTCTGGGGCGAGGGGCGGCCGCCGCTCTATCCCGAGCTGGTGCTGACCATCAACGAAATGTCCGCCTCGCAGATCTGGACCCGCTACGTGCGCTACATCGGCGCGGGCGCCGTCGCCGCGGCAGGCATCATGACCCTGATCAGGAGCCTGCCGGTCATGGTCGAATCCTTCCGCATCGGCGCGCGGGAACTGCGCGAGCGGGTGGACACGGTCTCGGACGAGGTGGAGAAGGGAGGCCGGGCGCGGCCGATCGGCCCGCGCACTGGCCGGGACCTGCCCCTCAAGGCCGTCGGCACGGGCATCCTCATCATCGGCCTCGTACTGGTGCTGGTGGAGGCACCGTTCGGCGCCCTGGACCAGGCCGTGGAGCGCGCGGTGGCGGCCGTGTGTGTCATCGTGTTCGCCTTCTTTTTCGTCACCGTTGCCTCGCGCATCGTGGGCCTGGTGGGCGTGACCAGCAATCCCACCAGCGGCATGACCATCGCCGCCCTGCTCGGCACCGCGGGCGTGTTCCTGGTGATGGGCTGGACCGACATCAACGGCAAGGCCGCGGCGCTGACCGTCGGCTGCGTGGTGGCGATCGCGGCCAGCATCGCCGGCGACACCTCCCAGGATCTCAAGACCGGTTTCCTGCTGGGCGCCACCCCGCGCAACCAGCAGACGGGCGAACTGATCGGGGTCCTGACCTCGGCGACATTCGTCTGCCTGTCCGTGCTGCTGCTGGCGGAGACCTTCGGATTCGGCAGCGAGGAACTGCCGGCGCCGCAGGCCACCCTGATGAAACTGGTGATCGACGGCGTGCTGGAGCAGAACCTGCCCTGGGGCCTGGTGGCGATCGGTGCGGGAATCGCGGTGGTGGCCGAGTTGTTCCGGATACCGTCACTGCCGTTCGCGGTCGGCGTCTACCTGCCAGTTTCCACGATGACGCCGATCTTTTTCGGCGGCATGCTCAGGCTGTGGCTGGAAAAGCGCGCGCGCAACGAGGCGGAAAGGACCGGGCGCCGGGACCGGGGCGTGCTGCTGGGCTCCGGATTCGTCGGCGGCGAAGGCCTGCTGGGCGTGGCCATCGCGGGCGTGGCGTTCTGGCAGGGCTCCAGGCCGGAAGGATTCGGAATCGAATGGCTCGGCCCGGAATGGCTGGCCAACACGGTGGGATTCCTCGCGTTCCTCGCCTTTGCCGCCTGGTTCGTGGCCCGGATTCGGACCCAGGCGGCGGCCGATAGCGGTTCCTGACAGGTCGTCCGCCGGCGCGCTGGACCGCCCCGGTCTTGCACGGGTGCCCGCCGCAGTACGCCGGGCGCCGTTACCATGTCAAAACTGATAGGATCACCGGCAGGGCGATCTCCGGCCCGGCCTGTCCTCGGCACAAGAAGTGAGAACGGCGATGTTCAAAAAGCTCAAGGTACCGCACACGCTCGTCCTGCTGTACGCCATGGTCGTGCTGGCCTATGTCCTCACCCTGGTGTTGCCGGCGGGCAGGTACGACACGGAGCTGAGCCACGGCCACGAGGTGGTGGTGCCCGGCACTTTCGCGGTGCTCGAGGAGTCTGCCAGCCAGCCGGTCTGGTCGCTGTTCACGGTCATCCCGCGGGGACTGGCGGAAGCGCAGGGCATCATCTTTTTCATTTTCATCATCGGCGGCGCCCTGGCCGTGATCAGGGCAACCGGGGCGCTCGACGCGGCGCTGGCGCGCATGCTGCACCGCTTCGGCGGCCAGCCGGCGCTGCTGATCCTGATGGGCATGCTGGCCTTTGCGGTCGGCTCGTCCACCATCGGCATGGCCGAGGAATACATACCCCTGGTCGCCATCCTGATCACCCTGTGCGTGGGCATGCGCATGGACACCGTGGCGGCGGTCGGCATCATGGTGGTCGGCTACGGCATCGGCTACGGCACCGCCGTCATGAATCCCTTCACGGTGCTGGTCGCCCAGGAGGTGGCGGGGCTGGAGCCGGTATCCGGGCTCGGGTTCCGGCTGGCCATGTTCATCCCCTTCGTCGCCATCGGTTACATCCACCTGCTGCGTTACGCCAGGCGGGTCCGTAACGATCCGGGCGCGTCGCTGGTGGCGGACATCCCCGAGGCGCAGCCGCCGGATCCGCCCACGACAGAGGACCTGGACCTGCGCCAGTGGCTGGTGCTGCTGGCGACCCTGGTCGCGCTGGTGTTCGTGGTGTGGGGGATCAAGGCGCACCAGTGGTATTTCATCGAACTGGGCGGCATCTTCGTGGCGCTGGCCATCGTCGTGGGTCTGCTGGCCCGCATGAGCTTCGACGACATGGCCAGGCATTTCATCAACGGCGCCGGCGAGCTGATCGCGACGGCGCTGCTGGTGGGGTTTGCCCGGGCCATCCAGATCACCCTGGACGACGGGCAGGTGCTGCACACCATCGTGCACGGCCTGTCGCAACCGCTGCTGGTGGTCGGGGCCGAACTGTCGGCGGTGGGCATGGTATTCATCCAGAGCCTGCTGAATTTCTTCATTCCGTCCGGATCCGGGCAGGCCTACGTGACCATGCCGCTGATGGCCCCGATCTCGGACATCGTGGGGGTATCGCGCCAGGTCGCGGTGCTGGCCTACCAGATGGGTGACGGTTTCATGAACATGATCGTGCCGACCAACCCGGTCCTGATGGGCATCCTCGGCATTTGCGGTATTCCCTACGGGCGCTGGTTCCGGTTCATCTGGCCGTTGATGGTGCAGTTGCTCATCGCGGGCGCGCTGACCATGGTGATCGCCGTGGCGATCGGATACCAATGAGAGCGTATCCCGGGTGCACCCACTGGTACTGAAACCCGCGGAACGCGACATCGGTGATTTCTCGGTGCGCCGGGTGTTGCCTTCGGCAGCGCGCCGCGCGGTCGGGCCCTTCGTGTTCTGGGACCATTTTGGCCCGGTAACGCTGCCGGCGGGCAAGGGCATGGACGTGCGCCCCCACCCACACATCGGGCTGGCCACCGTTACTTACCTGTTCGAAGGGGAAATCCTGCACCGCGACAGCCTGGGCTGCGTGCAGGCGATCCGCCCCGGCGCGGTCAACTGGATGACCGCCGGGCGCGGCATCGTGCACTCGGAGCGCACCGACCAAAAGTTGCGCAGCAAGCCGAACCGGATGCATGGCCTGCAGGTCTGGCTGGCGCTGCCGGACGGCCAGGAGGACGTGGAACCCGCCTTCCATCACCACCCCGAGGGTTCCCTGCCGGAAATCCGGCACGACGATGCCGTCTTCAGGCTGATCGCGGGCGCGACCCTGGGTAGCGAATCGCCCGTCCAAGTATTCTCCCCGCTGTTCTACATGGAAACGTCCTTGCGGGCCGGACAGTCATTCAGGCTGCCGGACGAGTACCCGGAGCGCGCCGTGTACCTGGCGGCTGGTCGTGTTTCCGCGGCTGGCACGATCGTGGAACCTCATTGCATGGCGGTATTCGAAGCTGGCGGCACGCCCGTCATACAGGCGCAAACGGATGTCCGTATCGCGGTCCTGGGGGGAGACCCGGTCGGGCGTCGCCACCTGTGGTGGAACTTTGTCGCCAGTTCACGGGAGCGGATCCGGTTTGCAGCAGAACGCTGGGAAGCAGGTGGCTTTGACCGGGTGCCTGGTGACGACGAGTTCATTCCCCTTCCGGACCGGCGGCCCTGGTAACCGTCGCAGCCGGTGCGGGGCGACATGACCATCATGGAAGGCACCCGGAAAGTGCGATGAGCGCATACCTCGAACTCGAGTCAGCTCCAGACGAACTGGTCGTCAGCCTGAGGAGCGACTGGGTATTCGACAACGTATCGGACCTCGAGGAAGCCACCGCATCGGTGCTTCCGCGGGCAGGGCAGCGGGTCCGGTTCCGTTGCGGAGGCCTGGCGAACATAGACATCGCCGGCGCCTGGGTGCTCTACGACCGCTCGCAGCAACTCTCCGAATTGGGATTCAAGTCCGACTTCGCGGGCTTCCGCGCCGGTCACTTCAAGTTTCTTCGCAATATCATCGACATGGCGGCCATCCGGGAGTACAAACCGGAACCCCGCAAGCAACGCCGGCCGCCGCGGTGGCGCAGCGGGGTGGAACGGCTGGGCACCTCCACGGCCCAGCGCATCGAGGACGTGGGTGCCGTCGCGCGGGCGATCCTCGACGGCGTGCGCAGGCCTTCACTGCTGATCGTCGGAGAGACCCTCAAGCAGGTCTACCAGGCGGGCGTGCAGGCCATCCCCATCGTCATGGTGATCACGTTCCTCGTAGGCATCGTCATGGCCTACCAGGCGGCGACCCAACTCGGGCAATTCGGAGCCAGGATCTACGTGGTGGACCTGGTGAGCATCGCGATGACGCGGGAGATGAGCGTGCTGATGGCCGCCGTGATGGTGGCGGGGCGCTCGGGCAGCGCGTTCGCCGCGGCGCTGGGCACGATGAAGCTGAACGAGGAGATCGACGCAATGCGCGTCATGGGCCTCAATCCCAACCAGGTCCTGATACTGCCGCGCATCCTGGGTCTGGTGATCGCCCTGCCGGGGTTGACCCTGCTGGCGGACGTGGCCGGGCTGGCCGGCGGCGCGCTGATCGCCATCGGGACGCTCGACATCGGGGTGGTGCAGTTCGTCGAACGGGTTGCTTACAGCACCGACCTCAACGACTTTTACGCGGGCCTGATCAAGGCGCCGTTCTTCGCCTTCCTGATCGCCGCCGTCGGCACCCTGCGCGGCATGCAGGTGCGGCACAGCGCCGAGGAACTCGGCCGGCTGACCACGGTGGCGGTGGTGCAATCCATCTTCCTGATCGTCCTGGCAGACGCCTTCTTCACCATGCTGTTCACGAGGCTGGATTTCTGATGGCGCCGGTGATCTCGGTTCGCGGGCTCGTCAACCGCTTTGGCCGCCAGGTCGTCCACGACGGTCTGGCGCTGGACGTGAACGGTGACGAAATTCTCGGGGTGGTGGGCGGGTCGGGCACCGGCAAGTCGGTATTGATGCGCTCGATCCTGGGGCTGCACCGGCCCAACGAGGGGCGCATCACGGTGCTGGGCCGCGAGATCGAATACCAGAAACCCCTGCCGTCACAGGCGCTGGGTGTGCTGTTCCAGGGTGGCGCATTGTTGTCCGGGCTCACCGTGCAGGAAAACGTCGAGCTTCCCATCGCGCTGCACTCGGACATGCCGCTGGAAACACGTCACGAACTCGCGAGCCTGAAACTGCTGATGTCGGGACTGTCGCTCTCGGTCGCGGA
>JABAHR010000413.1_pt3 | contig 10088 bp, 9 predicted proteins | sample 7062101 | NCBI WGS metagenome assembly JABAHR01 (sample SAMN14534553, study PRJNA622989) | marine sediment metagenome | biome: marine biome [ENVO:00000428]; feature: marine pelagic biome [ENVO:01000023]; material: deep marine sediment [ENVO:00002113] | place: India: Gulf of Kutch | collected...
CCGGCTACGGCTTCCTGTCGGAGAACGCGGAGTTCGCGGCGGCGCTCGAGGCCGCGGGCATCGCGTTCATCGGACCGGGGCCGGAGGCCATCGAGGCGATGGGCGACAAGATCGCCGCCAAGCGGCTCGCGGCCGAGGCCGGTGTGAGCACGATCCCCGGCGTCGACGGCGCGGTGGACAGCGCCGGTGCGGCGGTGGCGGCGGCGGCCGAGGTGGGCTACCCGGTGATGCTCAAGGCGGCGGCGGGCGGCGGCGGCAAGGGCATGCGCGTCGTCCACACGGAGGCACACCTGGCCAACGCGCTGCAACTGACCCGGCAGGAAGCGACCACGGCATTCGGTGACGGCACGGTCTACATGGAGAAATACCTGGAGAATCCGCGTCATATCGAGGTGCAGGTCATGGCCGACCAGCACGGCAACGCCGTGCATTTCGGCGAGCGCGACTGCTCGACCCAGCGACGCCACCAGAAAGTCATCGAGGAGGCACCAGCGCCGGGAATCACGCAAAAACAGCGTGACAAGATCGGCAATATCTGCGTTGCAGCCTGCAAGCGGATCGGTTACCGCGGCGCGGGCACGTTCGAGTACCTGTACGACGGCGGGCAGTTCTATTTCATCGAGATGAATACCCGGATCCAGGTCGAGCACCCGGTAAGCGAGCGCATTACCGGCGCGGACCTGGTGGCCGAGCAGATCCGGGTCGCCGCGGGAGAAAAGCTATCCTACAGGCAGGAAGACATCGAGGTTCGCGGCCATGCCATCGAGTGCCGTATCAACGCCGAGGATCCGGAAACCTTCATGCCCTGCCCCGGGGTGATCGAGGGATTCCATGCGCCGGGCGGTCCGGGCATACGCGTCGATTCGCACATCTACGACGGCTACCGGGTGCCGCCGAACTACGACTCCATGATCGGCAAGATCATCGCACACGGCGAGACGCGAAACGATGCCATCGCCCGGATGCGCGTGGCACTCGACGAAATGGTGCTCAACGGGATCAAGACCAATATCCCCCTGCACAAGTGGCTGCTGTGGGACCCGGGTTTCATCGAAGGCGGATTCAACATCCACTACCTGGAAAAGCGCCTGGCCGAGCGCGCGGGCAAGTAAGCGTTCACACCCGGGCCCGTTCTGCATGAACAACGCGGATTGGCTGGAAGCAAGTGTCCGCGTACCCCGCGACCTCGCGGAGCAGGTCGAATCACTGATGCTCGCCCAGGGCGCCCTGGCGGTCACCCAGACCGGCCAGGGCGATACACCATGGCTGGAACCTGCCGTGGGCGAAACGCCCCGGTGGGCGGCGGTCCTGGTCACCGGGCTGTTCCCCGGGGACACACCGGCCGATCGCCTGGCCTCGGTGCTCAGCCTGGCGCCGGGCGTCGAGCGGCCTGACCGGGTCATTCTGAGCTCCCTGCCCGACCGGGACTGGGAACGCGCCTGGCTGGAGAATTTCAAACCCATGCAATTCGGCAGCGAGCTGTGGATCGTGCCAAGTGGGTACGAACCGCCCGATCCGGAGGGTCTCATCCTGAGGCTGGATCCCGGTCTGGCCTTCGGAACCGGCTCCCACCCGACCACGCGCCTTTGCCTAGAATGGCTGGATGCGACGGACGTGGACGGCCGGGAGGTCGTCGACTACGGTTGCGGATCCGGCGTGCTGGGCATCGTCGCCGCGCTGAAGGGCGCACGTCGTGTCCGCTGCGTGGACAACGATCCCCAGGCCCTGGTCGCCACGCACGAGAACGCGGAGCGCAACGGCGTGGCCGGGATCGTTGAGACCATGGCGCCGGAGGCGTTTTCGGGAAGGAATGCCGACCTGCTGGTGGCCAACATCCTGGCGAGTACCTTGCAGGAACTGGCGCCACGCCTGTGCACCGCGGTGCGGCCCGGCGGTAAGATAGCCCTGTCCGGGATACTCGCGGCCCAGACCGGTGGAGTCGAAACGGCGTATGCCGGTTGCGCGCACGGTTTCCGGACGAGGGAGCTGGATGGCTGGATACTGTTGTCGGCAATCGTTGGGGAAGCCCTGATGGGAGCGGAATGACCAAGATCAACCTGGGTTCGGGACACTGGAAACTGCCGGGATGGGTCAATGTGGACCTGGACCTGTCCGGGGATCCGGAGGTCTGTGCCGACCTGTCCGCCGGTTTGCCGTTCAGGGACGCCGTCGCCGAGTTCATGCACACCGAGGACTTCCTGGACCAACTGGAACTCGAGCATGCGTACGGGTTTCTGAGGGAATGCCACCGTGTACTCAAGCCGGGCGGAGTCCTGCGCGTTCTGACGCCGGACCTCGAAACCATGGCGCGCCTCTACATGGAGGAACCGGATCGCCTGCGCGACCTTTGGTGCAACTTCGTGGGCGTACCGTTGAGCGCCGGCACCGCGGGCGAGGTTTTCAACCTGGGCATGCGCCACGCCGGCCACACGTTCATATACGATGCCGAAACCTTCCGCGAGGTACTGTCCGGTTGCGGTTTCGATGCGCGCCGCGTGGCCTACAACCAGAGCGAAAAGCCGGAATTGAGGTCGCTCGACCTGCGCAGCCCGGAAAACGCCATCAGCATGTACTTCGACTGTTACCGGCTGGAACGGTAACCGGTTACTTTTCCAGCAGCGCCAGCAATTCCGCCGGGGTCCTCCAGTCCCTGCCGCAAACGAAGCGCGGAAGGTTCCAGCGATCGCTTTCGCGGGTCACCGCGCCCGGGCGGGTGCCGAACGCGGCCCGGCAGCGGTGCAGCGGGCTCTTTTCGGGGAAGAACCGGGTGCGCAGGTAGTCGCTGGACTGGCCGAACGGGTAGGCGTACAGGTCGGGCCGCAAACCGGCGGTCTGCTCGATGTAATCCGCAGAGCGCACCACCTGGAGTTCGCACTGCTCCTGGTCGTTCACATCGAGGAAGCTACCCGGATCGTAGCCCAGGTCCGGGTGGGCGTGGTCCCACCCGTGGTTGCCGATTGATAGCAGTGGATCGGAGGCCGCCTCCCGCCACCAGGAGTCACTCATCCAGCCATGGCCGAAAAGGGATTGCATATCGATCAGGCGGCGCGCCTCGGCGCTGGCGAGCACGAAGGACGTTGCGTGCAGGCCCACCTGGGCATCCGGTCCGTGACGCGCCCGGAAATCCCGCATGATCCCGAGGAAGCTTCGCTGGAGGCCGTGACCGGGGAATTCCAGGTCGACGATGTCGAAATCGCATCCGTCGTCGAAGCTGAGGCACACCGGGCGTTCCGGGATGGATCCGGCATCAATTTCGAGCCAGTCCACCATTGCCGACAGGGGGATGATGCTGAATCCGGCCGTGTGCAGGCACTCGAGATCTTCGCGCAGCGCGACGTGGTCATTGTTGTCCGTGCCGTCACCGGAAATATTCTGCGAGTGGTAGGTGAGCACGGTGCAGGAGGTCATGGAATTCGGTCGCCCTTTCGGAAACCCGGAACATTCTACTACCGACGCCGTATGGGCAGGTGCAGTCGGTTACAATTGACCCGAACGGGCACCGGGCAGGCCGCCGCGGCGCGCGCACCTGGCACCATGGCTCAGATCCTATGGCGAAGCTGTTTTTCAATTACTCCTCCATGAATGCGGGCAAAACCACGGTATTGCTGCAGTCCGCGCACAATTACCGCGAGCGGGGCATGAATCCTCTGCTGTTCACGCCGAGGCTGGACGACCGGTTCGAAGTCGGTGTGATCAAATCGCGGATCGGTCTGCAGGCCGACGCGATCGTATTCGACGGCGAAACCGACCTGTTCGAGCGGACCAGCGCCGAACTGGACAGCCGCAGCATTCATTGTGTGCTGGTGGACGAAGCGCAATTCCTCAGCAAGGACCAGGTCTACCAGTTGACCGAGGTGGTCGATCGACTGAACATTCCGGTTCTGTGCTACGGCCTGCGAACCGATTTCCAGGGGGAGCTGTTCGAAGGCAGCCAGTACCTGCTGGCCTGGGCCGACGAACTGCAGGAGCTCAAGACCATCTGCCATACCGGGAAGAAGGCCACCATGGTGGTGCGGGTGGACGACAACGGTTACGCGATCCGGGAAGGTTCGCAGGTCGAGATTGGCGGCAACGAACGCTACGTTTCCGTCAGCCGCAAGGAGTTCAAGAACGTGTTCACCGGCGGCAAGCGGGTCAAGTTCATCGAACCATTGGCGGACGAGGAACCCCGGGACGATACCGCCGGTCCGCAGGAATTGCTCTGAGCGGCCCCATGCGCTTTCTGCTCGTACTCATCGTCATTCTGCTGGTGGTGTTCTTCTACCTCAGGGAACCTGAACCCAAGCCCATCGAGGAGACCTTTATCGGTCCGCAGATCGAATCGCTGCGCAAGGCCGAGGGTGTCGAGGCGGATTACCTGGATGCCACCCGGGAACAGCAGAAGCGCATGGAGGAGCAGCTCGAAGAGGCCACCGGCGGCGGTTGACCGTTCAGCTGTTCCCTGTTCCCTGATCCCTGTCACCGTTCACGGCATTCATTGCCTGCCTCAGGTCCCCGGCCAGGTCCGAAACGTCCTCGATACCCACCGATAGCCGTAGCAGTTGCGGTCCGATGCCCAGGCGATCGCGCTCTTCGGCAGGCATTCTCTCGTGCGAGGTCGCCACTGGCTGGCAAATGATGGTTTCCACGCCGCCGAGGCTGACCGCGCAGGGGATCAGCATGAGGGAACGCAGGTAGGCTACCGGATCGATGCCTCCCTCCAGTTCGAAAGACAGCATGGCGCCGAAACCCTTCATCTGGCGCCTGGCGATTTCATGCCCCGGGTGGTCCGGCAAGCCCGGGTAGTTCACCTTCGCGACGCCCGGCATTTCCAGCAGCGTGCGGGCCAGGTGACTTGCGTTCTCGCTTTGCCGCGTTACACGCACTTCCAGGGTTTTCAGGCTGCGTTCCAGCAGGTAGCAGTCCTGTGCGTTGAGGCTTCCACCGTACATCAGCGAGTGGGTCCGGATGCGATCGATCAATTCACCCCGCCCGAGAACGGCTCCGCAACACAGGTCGCTGTGGCCACCGAGGTACTTGGTGCCGCTGTGCGCCACGAGATCGAAGCCGTGGTCGATGGGGTTCTGAAGTATCGGGGTGGCGAAGGTGCCGTCGATCGCCGCGACGATGGAATGTTCGCGCGCGATGTCGGCGACGGCGGCCAGGTCAACCACGTTCAGCAGGGGGTTGGTCGGTGATTCCACGAAGACCAGCCCGGTGTCCGGCCTCACCAGGGAACGGATTTCATCCGGGTCGCCGGTGGTCAGGCTGAAGTCGATTCCCAGGCGCCGGAACTCGTTCACGATCAGGTCGTGGGTGCCGCCGTACATGCCCTCCAGCATGATGGCATGTTCACCGGGGCGCAGCAGGCCCACCATGATCCCGGAAATCGCGGCCATGCCCGAACTGGTGACCAGCCCGGCCTCGGCATTCTCGAGGGCACAGAGCTTTCCGGCTGCCACGTCGTGATTGAAGGTGTTGAAATAACGCGGGTAACGGACTTCCGAGTCATCCAGGTACTCGTTGGCGCTGGAGGTCAGGATGGGCGTATTGATTCCGCCCTGGTTACGTTCGGGCACGGCGCCCGCATGCACGGCTCGGGTGGCTTTCTTCAAGGCTGTTCTCCCGGGAATCGGAGGCTGGATCAGGGTACTGCACATGCAGGCATAACGGAATCCCGCCGGTTCACCCGGTGATGGCAGGCTCAGCGCTGGCAGGACAGGCAGTAGAAACTCGAGCGCTGCCCGATGACCTTCTGCCGCACGCTCGAACCGCACTGGAAACAGCCCTGCCCGGCGCGGCCGTACACCAGCAATTCCTGCATGAAATAGCCCGGGGTGCCGCCCGTGCCGCTGAAATCCCGGAGCGTCGTTCCGCCCAGTTCGATGGCGCGCGACAGCACGTCCCGGATGGCTTCGGCCAGCCCTGCGTAGCGCTCACGGGATACCCGGCCGGCTTTGCGTAGGGGGTGTATGCCGGCCATGAACAGGGCCTCGGATGCATAGATGTTGCCGACACCGACCACCACGCGACCGTCCATGATGAAGTTCTTGACGGCCACCCTGCGGTTACGTGACGTGCGGTAAAGGTGGTCTCCGTCGAATCCGCCGGACAACGGTTCGGGGCCAAGCGAGGCCAGCAGGGGGTGCGACTGCCAGGGATGGTCGCACCAGGTGAAGGTGCCGAACCGGCGCGGGTCGTTGAATCGCAGCACCGCACGGTCCGTCACGATGTCGAAGTGATCGTGCTTGCCGGGTTCCTTCGGCTCCAGCAACACCCGGAACGAGCCCGTCATGCCCAGGTGAACCAGCAACACCCCGGGTTCCGTTTCCAGCAAGAGGTACTTGGCGCGCCGCCTGACCGCCGAGACGACCTGGCCGCAGGCCCCCTGCACCGCGTCGGGCACGGGCCAGCGAAGGCGCGGGTCGCGGACGACGATCCTGCTGATCCGGTGGTTCAGCAGGTGGGGCTCGATGCCGCGTCTCGTGGTTTCGACCTCGGGGAGTTCGGGCATTCGGGGCGTATTCCTGCGTGTTTCGCGGGTGCGGGACCCATACAATAAGCGAAAGCGGCCGGGAAATTCAGTCTTGTCATCCGAACCCGTCATTCTTGCAGGCATCGATACCGGGGGTACCTTCACTGACGTGGTGGTCCTGTCTGGCGGACGCCTTCGCCACTGCAAGGTGCTTTCAACGCCGGACGACCCGTCACAGGCTATCTTCGAGGGACTGGACCGGCTCGGCATCGCCGGGCGGCCCATGCTCATCATCCACGGTACGACGGTCGGCACCAACGCCGTGCTGGAAGGAAAGGGCGCCCGGGTCGCTTACGTCACCAGCGAAGGCTTCGCCGACGTGCTGGCGTTGGGTCGACAGAACCGGGAAAACGTCTATGACCTGCGCCAGCCCGAGACCGATCCCCCGGTCCCGGGGGAGGCGTGTTTCGAGGTGTCCACGCGCATCGGCCCGGACGGCGGGTTGCTGGCCCTGGCAACGGACGGGGAACTCGGTGAACTGGCCGGAATACTCGATGCCCTGGACCCCGAGGCGGTGGCTGTCAACCTGATATTCTCCTTTCTGCGCCCGGAAGAGGAACAACGAATTGCTGATGCCTTGCCGAAGCGGTTCTTCGTTTCGCTTTCCAGCCGCGTGCTGCCTGAGACCAAAGAATATGAACGCGGTATCGCAACCTGGCTGGATGCCTCGGTCGGCCCCGTCATCTCGAGATACCTGGAACGCCTGCAGGCGCGCCTTCCGGAGGCGACGATCTCGGTGATGCAGAGTTCCGGCACCACGGTATCGGCAGGCCAGGCTTCCTCGCGGGCGGTTCACCTGTTGCTTTCGGGGCCGGCCGGCGGATTGGCCGCGGCCCGGTTGGCCGGTGAGGTCACGGGGCAGAGCGGGCTGATGACCTTCGACATGGGCGGAACATCCACCGACGTGGCGTTGCTGGACGGGGAAATACCCCTGCGCAGCGACGGCCGGATCGGCAAGTGGCCCCTGGGCGTCAATTCGGTGGATATCCACACCATCGGCGCGGGGGGCGGATCGATTGCGCGGGTGGACCGGGGCGGCATGCTACTGGTCGGACCGGAGTCGGCCGGCGCTGACCCCGGGCCCGCATGTTACGGGCGCGGCGGCATGCTCGCGACGGTGACCGACGCCAACCTGGTGTTGGGCCGGATTCCGAATGATACGTTGCTCGGCGGTTACCTGCCGCTGGAGCGGGAATCCGCGAACGAGGCCATCGACGGTCTCGCCCGCGACCTTTCCTGCAACAGGCTGGAGGCGGCCAGGGGCGTGATCAGCGTGGCCAACGAGCACATGGCCAGGGCCTTGCGGGTCATTTCGGTGGAGCGCGGGCATGACCCCAGGGAATACACGCTGTTCTGTTTCGGGGGCGCCGGCGGCTTGCACGCCTGTGATCTCGCCGAACTGCTGGAGATTCCTGCCGTGATGCTGCCGGCGCGCGCCGGCGTGCTGTCGGCGCAGGGAATGCTCGCGACCGAACCGGGCCGCGACCTGTCCCACGCGGTGCTGGAACCGCTGAAAAGGTTTTCCGACCGTGACATCAACGCCAGGTTCTCGGCCCTCGAATCGTCGGCCGCCCGTGAACTGGGCGAGGAAGGCGTACCAGCACGCGACATCGTATTCAGGCGCCAGCTCGAACTGCGGTACCGGGGACAGAACGTCGGGATCGTCGTGGATTACGTGCCGGGTGAAGATCATGCGGAGAGTTTCCACGAGGCGCATGAGAAGGCCAGCGGACACCGGCTGGAACACGCGGTGGAACTCGTCAACATCCGTTCCGCCGCGCGGGCACCGGCTCCCGTGGCATCCATGGAAGAGATTCCGCGGGGATCTCCCGGTTTCGAGCCGCGCATGGTCTACATGGCGGACCTCAAGCACACGGTGCCGGTTCTGGACCGAAGCCGCCTGTCCCCGGGGGCCACGCTCGAGGGTCCGGCCATCGTCACCGAGAAGGCCGCGACCAGCTGGATAGCGCCGGGCTGGTTCATGCGCGCGGATGAATGGGGAAACCTGAGGCTCGGCCGCCGCTGACGAGGGGTGGTGGATGCATCTGAGCCGCTTCGCGACTCCCTGATGTGCATGGTCAGCGAAATGCAGCGCGGTTGAGAACCGGGTCGGCACAAACGCCTTCAGACCGCTTCCGGGAGCACCTCCTCCTCGAGGCAGGTCCGCGGCAGGGTAAAGAACTGCAGTTCGCCCAGTTCGCCGGCCAGTATCATCTCTTCCGGAGCGCCCCGGGCGGACAGCCGCTCGAGCCAGTCGCGGGCTTCATCCAGGGCCTGTGCGTAATCCCGCCGCCGCTCCGCGATGTCACGGGAGGTCGTGCACTCGCTTCCGCAGCGCATGGCGGTCTGCAACGAGAATTCGGCCAGGCGCACGGGATCCATCTTGTGCTGCCAGGCGCCGGTTTCCACGTCGAAGTCGTAGAGCGGCAGGAACTGCGCGCCGTGTTCGGCGACGAAATCCACCGCGTCGAGGATGTAATCGACCTCCAGTTCGTCCATCACGTAGTGCAGGCTGATCCGGCACCAGCCCGGCTTGATTCCCGAGTACCCGCGGGCGATCCACTCGCGGTAGCGCTGCGACATGTCCTCGTCGATGTCGAGCAGGCGATGGCCATAGGGACCGGCGCAGGAGCAACCGGCCCGGGTCTGGATGCCGAACAGGTCGTTCAGCAGGGTGGTGGCGAACTTCGGATGCAGGATGCGGCCGTCGCCGGATTTCAGGTTGAAGGAGATGATGCCGACCCGTCGCTCCGGGTCCTGGTTGCCCAGGATCGCTATGCGCGGATTGGACCGCCAGCGGGTGAAGGTCTTTTCGAGCAACTGCTGTTCCTTCTCCTCGATGCGCTCCACCGTCAGGTGGTCCTTCAACTGGAAGGCCAGGGCCGCCTTGAGGATCTGCAGCACGCCCGGGGTGCCCGGCTTTTCCCGCTCCTCGATGGCGTCGATGAAGTCCTGGCAGGAGGGTCCCACGTACTCCACCGTGCCCCCGGCGCTGACGCAGGGGGGCAGGTCGCGGTTGTACAGCTCGCTGTTGAATACGAGGACACCGCTGGATCCCGGCCCGCCGAGAAATTTGTGCGGGGAAATGAAGATCGCGTCCAGCGAGGGATCCCCGTCGTAATCGTGGTCCTGCGGATTCATGTCGATCTCGACGTACGGCGCGCTGGCCGCATAGTCGAAGCAGGCCACGGCGCCGTGCGCGTGGCACAGGCAGGCAATCTCGTGCACCGGGGAGAGCATGCCGGTCACGTTGGACGCGGCGGAAAACGAACCGATGCGCATCCGGCCCTGGTAGGCCGGGTCCTTCAGCAGGCGCTCGAGATCCTCGAGGTCGATACCGCCGTCTTCGGCCAGCGCCACGGGCACCACCGTGGCGAGGTTTTCCCGCCAGGAGATTTCATTGGAATGGTGCTCGTAAGGCCCGACGAATACCACGGGCTGATGTTCCCGGACGAACGCCCTGAACTCGGCCTCTCGCTCGGGTCCGGCATGCCGGCCGAGCAGGCCGAAGATTTTCTGGCGCGTGGCCGGCGGAAGCGCCACACCGATGATCTGCTGGAACTTGTCGATGGCC
>JABAHR010007906.1_pt2 | contig 10086 bp, 7 predicted proteins | sample 7062101 | NCBI WGS metagenome assembly JABAHR01 (sample SAMN14534553, study PRJNA622989) | marine sediment metagenome | biome: marine biome [ENVO:00000428]; feature: marine pelagic biome [ENVO:01000023]; material: deep marine sediment [ENVO:00002113] | place: India: Gulf of Kutch | collected...
GATGCCGCGCTTCAGGTCCATCGGGTTCATGCCGGCGGCGACCGCCTTCATGCCCTCGCGCACGATGGCCTGGGCCAGCACGGTGGCCGTGGTGGTGCCGTCACCGGCCACGTCGGAGGTCTTCGAGGCGACCTCCTTCACCATCTGGGCGCCCATGTTCTCGAACTTGTCCTCGAGCTCGATCTCCTTGGCCACGGACACGCCGTCCTTGGTGACGGTCGGGGCGCCGAACGCCTTGTCCAGCACCACGTTGCGGCCCTTCGGGCCCAGGGTGACCTTGACCGCGTTGGCCAGGATGTTCACACCCGCCACCATGCGTGAACGGGCATCATCACTGAATTTCACTTCTTTTGCCGACATGACAAATCCTCTTGATTCTGTATTAACTGAATGATTGACGTGGGTTTTTCCGGCAGGCTCAGGCCTCGATCACGCCCATGATGTCCTCTTCACGCATGACCAGCAGTTCCTGGCCGTTCACCTTGACCTCGGTGCCGGAGTACTTGCCAAACAGGACCTGGTCGCCGACCTTGACGTCGAGCGGAATGAGTTCCCCACTTTCCATGCGTTTTCCGTTTCCAGCTGCAATAATTTCTCCACGCATCGGCTTTTCAGTGGCCGTGTCCGGGATTACGATTCCACCTGCAGAGGTGGTTTCTTCTTCCATGCGCTTCAGGATCACACGATCGTGCAATGGACGAATATTCATCAGAACTATCTCCTTTCAAGGGATTTTCGGGATTCGATGGACTAAATCAGCGGTCATGCTATTAGCACTCGCCTCTAGTGAGTGCTAATAATAGTGGCGAAGCCGGCGAAGTCAAGAGATGGTGAGGGGCACACGGCAGAATTTGTCATCGCGAGCAACCAAGTGACGAAGCAATCTTCCGAATCAACAGGATAGCCCAATGAGACTGCTGCGCTGGCCGCTCCCGGCATCCTGCCTCCCGCGGCACTTGTACTTCCATGTACATCGCGCGCGCAATGACGGGGTTTGGTTTAGTCAGGAGACGTTTTGTCGTCCTCGCGGCGAAACTCTCCCTCGATGGTACGGGTGTGGCGGCCGTAATCGCCCGCGCCCGGCGCAGGCCCGCCCGGCGTCATCACGAAAAACCGCCGCACCGCCCACCTGGCCAGCGCACGGCGCGTCGGCGGCAGCAGGCAGATGAAACCGAGGGCATCGGTGAAAAAACCGGGTGTGAGCAACAGCAGGGCCCCGACCAGCAACAGCATCCCCTCCAGCATCTCGATGGCCGGCACCTCGCCACGGGCCAGCGTCGCCTGCAGCCGCCCGATGGTTGCCATGCCCTGGTAGCGCGCCAGTGCCGCGCCGATCAGGGCCGTCAGCACGACCAGCGCCACGGTAGGCAATGCCCCGATGATGCCGCCGACCACGATCAGGAACCAGATCTCGACCAGCGGGACGAGCAGGAACAGCAGCAACAGGACGGGAAACGGCGCCATGCCGCCAACATACCGGAAACCACCGGCGGCCGGTAGCCGGCGCGCTTGCTGCACACCAGCCGCTCCGGTATGTTCCCGGCATGTCGAGCGAAACCCTGATGGTGTTGTGCACCCTGCCGGCGCAGGAAGCCGCTGCACAGCTGGCCGACACCCTGGTGGAGGAAAAGCTCGCCGCCTGCATCAACATCATACCGGGGCTCACCTCGGTGTATCGCTGGAAAGGTGCCGTACAGAGGGACAGTGAGGTACTGCTGTTGATCAAGACCAGCAGTGCCGCATACACCCGGCTGGAACAACGTGTTCGGGCGCTGCATCCCTACGAACTTCCCGAGATTATCGCAGTCCCAATTCAGATCGGACAGGCAGACTACATACAATGGATAAACGACAGCCTCACACCCAGTTCCTGAAGCACTGTTTCTGGCTTGCCATGCTGCTGATGCTGCTGGTACCGCCGGCATCTGCCGTGGACAGTCTCGGCGCCGATGACGAACTGCTGGACCCGGACCAGGCGTTTTCAATCAGTACCCGCGTGCGCGATGACGCGCATGTCGAGGTGACCTGGACGATCGCACCCGGCTATTACATGTACCGCGATCGTATCCGTTTCAGGACGGAAACCCCGGGCATCACGCTGGGCGAGGCGCAGCTGCCGCCCGGCACCATCAAGGACGACGAATTTTTCGGCAAGATCGCGACCTTCCGCGACTCGGTCACGGCCACCATTCCCTTCACGCGCGCAGCAGACGCAGCGGACAGCTTCGAGCTCAAGGCCATGTCACAGGGCTGCGCCGATATCGGCGTGTGCTACCCGCCGCAGACCCAGATCGCACAGCTGGACCTGGCGGGGCTACCGGCCGGCGGCCTGCTCGAGGGTGTACGCGCTGCTTCCTCCTCGCTGGCAAACAAGCTGGGGCTGGCTGGCGATGATGAATTCCTCGACCCGGATGTCGCGTTCCAGGTCGACGTCATGGAAACGCAGCCGAACCGGCTGCGCGTGCACTGGATCATCGCCGAGGGGTACTACCTGTACCGTGACAAGCTGAGTGTCACGCTGGAGGATGCGCCCGGCACCACGATCAGCAACGTCGACATCCCGCCCGGCGAGACCAAGCACGACGAGTACTTCGGCGAGGTCCAGGTGTTCCACGACGAAGTCACCGCGATGGTTACCCTGCAGCGTGCCGGCACGGATCCCGGCGACATCACCATCAGGGTCGGCTACCAGGGCTGTGCGGAGGCCGGCATCTGCTACCCCCCGATCAAGAAGATCCTGACGGTGTCGCTGGCGGGTGGCGCCGCGGCAGCGACTCCCGTCGCGCAGGCAGCGGCGACTCAACGGGCAGACGTCTCCGTCGCCTCGCAGAGCCAGGATGACATCGTCCGGGTGCTGACGGAAAGCAGCCTGGGCTGGGTGGTACTGTTCTTCTTCGGTGCCGGTATCCTGCTGGCCTTTACCGCCTGCATGTACCCGATGATCCCGATCATCTCCAGCATCATCGTCGGACAGGGCAAGCAGATCACCGCCGTCAAGGCCTTCGTGCTGACACTGATCTATATCGAGGCGGTCGCGATTACCTACGCCGTCATCGGCCTGGTATCCGCCCAGCTCGGCGCCGGTGTCCAGGCATTCTTCCAGAACCCCTGGATCCTGAGCATGTTTGCGCTGATCTTCGTCGGGCTGGCACTGTCCATGTTCGGCTTTTACAACCTGCAACTGCCCGCCTCGATCCAGGCAAAACTGAGTGAAACCAGCAACCGCATGAAGGGCGGCACCATCGTGGGTGTTGCAGTCATGGGCGTGCTGTCTGCGCTGATCGTCGGCCCCTGCGCCGGCCCGGTGCTGATCGGGGCACTGATCTACACCAGCCAGAGCGGCGATTACCTGACCGGTGCGCTGGCCATGTTTGCACTCGGCAACGGGCTCGGCGCGCCGCTGCTGGTGATCTGCACCTCGGGCGGCAAGCTGTTGCCCAGGGCCGGCGGCTGGATGGACACCGTCAAGGCCGTGTTCGGCGTCATCCTGCTGGGTGTCGCCATCCTGATGCTGGAACGCATCCTGCCCGGACCGGTCACCATGGTGTTGTGGGCGCTGTTGCTGATCATCCCGGCCATCTACATGGGTGCGCTGGACAGCCTGGCACCCGACGCCTCGGGCTGGCGCCGGCTGTGGAAGGGGCTGGGCATCGCCATGCTGGTGTACGGCATCATCCTGATCATCGGCGCAACAACCGGTGCGCGTGATCCGTTCAACCCGCTGCGCAACGTGACCATGGGCATGGTCGCTGGCGGCACGGGCGAACAGCATGCATCGCAGCACCTGAAGTTCCAGCGGATCAAGACTGTCGAGGACTTCCAGCAGGCCGTTGCCGACAGCAGCGCAGCCGGCAAGCCGGTCATGCTGGACTTCTACGCCGACTGGTGCACCTACTGCATCAAGATGGAGGACTACACCTTCTCGGACAGCAGCGTGCAGGCCGCACTGGCCAATACCACGCTACTGCAGGCCGATGTCACCGCCAACGACGAAGAGGACCTGGCGCTGCTCAATCATTTCGGCCTGTTCGCCCCGCCGGCAATCCTGTTCTACGACAGCAACGGCAATGAAGTGAGCGGATCACGGGTGGTCGGGTTCATGGATGCGGAGCAGTTCCTGGCACACGTGGAGAAAACATTCAGGTAGTCTCCCGCGCGCCGAGACGTAGAGAGAAGAACCATTAAAAAACCTTGCCACAGAGGACACAGAGAACACAGAGGCAAGGACCTGAAAACCTTGCCGCAGAGGGCGCAGCTAACACAGAGGCAAGATGATTCCCGTCTTCCCGCCCGGAGCCTGCCAGTCCAGGGAACCCCTGCCATTCAGCTAAAGCCCGTCATTCCAGCGAAGCTTTTCCCCGCGCAGATGGGACGGGAATCCAGTCCTGATCAGAAAACCGGAAGAGAGCTGCCACATAAGTGTTGTCACTTATTGCAGGATGACCGGTTCGATTAGCTGGTATTTTATCGCCGCCCCCCGCCGGAGTCTGTCCCCGCAAAGGCGGGGGCGGGAACGAAAAGAGTGTATTAACCTCTGTGTACTCTGTGAACTCTGTGGCGATGATTTGTTTTTCTTTGCGACCCTCTGCGGCCTCTGCGCCTCTGCGCGAGGAAGAATTTCAGGAGCCAGGACGCAGTCCGCGACTACTTCGGTTTGAGGTCGAACTTGCGCAGCAGGTCGTACATGGTGGGACGGCTGATGCCGAGCAGGTCGGCCGCCTGGGACACCTTCCCGCCCACGTGATTGAGCGCCCGCATGATCGCCTGGCGGTCACAGCGGTCGCGGATCTCGCGCAGGTTGAAGGTAGCCAGTTCCTCCGCTGAACTGCCGCCCAGCTCCAGGTCCCTGGCGGTGATCTGGCTGTGTTCCGCCATAATGACGGCACGCTTGACGCGGTTTTCCAGCTCGCGCACATTGCCCGGCCAGGCATAGTTCTCGATCGCCGCCATCGCATCCTGGTTGAAGCGGCTGCCCTTCTTGCCCTGCTGCTTGCTGATGCGCTCCAGGAAGACCCGCGCCAGCAACAGGGCATCGCCTTCCCGCTCACGCAGCGAGGGGATACTGATGGTGACCTCGCTGATGCGGTAGTACAGGTCCTCGCGGAACTGGTTGTTGCGGATCAGCTCATGCAGGTCCTTGTGGGTGGCACACAGCACCCGTACGTCGACCGGGATTTCCTTGCGCCCGCCAACCCGCTCGATCACGCGCTCCTGCAGGAAACGCAGCAGCTTGGCCTGCAGGGGCGGCGGCATATCACCGATTTCGTCCAGGAACAGGGTGCCCCCGGAGGCCGTCTCGATCTTGCCCGGGGTCTGCTTGGCGGCGCCGGTGAAGGCACCCTTCTCGTGGCCGAACAGCTCGCTCTCCAGCAGGTTCTCCGGGATCGCCGCGCAGTTGATCGCCACGAAGCGATGGTCCCTGCGCGAGCTCAGCTCATGCAGCGAACGCGCCAGCAACTCCTTGCCGGTGCCGGACTCCCCCAGGATCAGCACGGTGGTATCGGTGGGCGCCACCTTCTCGACCGTACGGCATGCCTGCAGCATGGACTCACTGCCGGTGATAACGCCTTCCAGGGCCGATTCCGACTTGCGGCTGCTGAGGCGACGGTTTTCCTCTTCCAGCTCGTAGAGGCGATAGGCGCGGTTGACGATCAGCTCCAGCATGTCTGCGTCAATCGGCTTGTAAAAGAAGTCATAGGCGCCCATGGCAACCGACCTGGTGGCATTTTCGCGGTCGTTGTTGCCGGTCACCACGATCACCTTGGTATGTGGCTCCCTTTGCAGGATCTCCTCCAGTATAGCGAAGCCCACGCTGGTGCTGTCGGCATCCGGCGGCAGCCCCAGGTCCAGCGTGATGACCGGCGGCTTGTGCTGCTGCAGGGCCTCGAGGGCTTCATCCCGGTCGCCGGCAATGACCGTATCGTAATTCTCGAAGCACCAGCGCAGCTGCGTCTGCAGACCCGGATCATCTTCGATAACCAGCAGTTTTCTTGCGGGAGTGTCCATCTGGGTATGTATCGTTTTGTTGTCGGTTTACTTTACGCTATTTCAGGAGGCTTCGCTAATCGGTATCCGTACCCGGAATGTCGACCCCTCCCCGACCCGGCTGATGACCTCCAGGTCGCCCCCGATCCTGTGGATGTAGTCACGCGCCTCGTAAACACCGATACCCATTCCCTGCTTGCCCTTGGTGCTGTCAAAGGGCCGGAACAGGCGGTTCTTGATGAACGCCTCGTCCATGCCCGAGCCATTGTCCTGCACCTCGATGATGGCACGGTCAGCGCGCCTGAACAGGCGCACGATCACCTGGCCATCGTCTTGCGTGGCATCCTGTGCATTGCGGATCAGGTGCCCGATGATGGCGCTGCAGCGGTCCTGGTTGACGTTCAGGAAGATCCCCCTGGCCTGGCAGTCCAGGCTCGGTACCGGCTTGTTGTTAGACATGGTCTCCACCACCTCACCCAGCATGTTGCAGAGGTCAACCGAATCGACCTGCTGCTCCTGCATGCTGTCGCTGCGCAGGTGCTCCAGCAGGCGGTTCATTTTCTGCACCGAATTGTCCACGGTGGTGATGGCATCCTCCATGAAGCGCGGATTGCCCTTGTGCCTGGCCGCATTGGTGACCACCAGCGAGAGCTGCGCGATCAGGTTCTTCAGGTCGTGCATGACGTAGGAACTGAGGCGGTTGCAGGCCTCGAACTGGCGCGCCTCGGCAAGCGCCTGCGAGGCCTCCAGCTGGGCCAGGTGCACCGCCGCCTGGCGCCCCGCCGTCTTGACCAGGTCGGAGTCCTCCCAGTTGAAATGGTGCTGGGCGGGGGAGCGTGCCAGCACCATGAAACCGAGCAGGTGGTCATGCACGATCAGCGGCACCACCAGCCAGGCGCGCGGCATGTTTCTCAGCCACCCGGGCAGTTCCAGGCTGCCGTAGAGTTCCGGGTCGCGCTCGAACTCGTCGATGTCGATCAGCCATTCCCGCGCCGACATGAAGTCGATCAGCGGATGATCCGCAGCCACCACGTCATTATCCGATATCTTCATCTGCCAGTTGGCAACCGGCTCGAAGCGGTTCATGTGACGCATCCACAGCACGCCGCCCGGACTGTTGATGATTTCCGCGATGGAATGGATCGCCCGTTCACGCAGCCGGTCGTCCGGCTGCCCCGACGAGAGTGTCCGGATAAACCGCAGCCACTCGTCCCGGTAGTCGTACTTGTAGTGGAAGAAGTGCTTGTTGATGAGCACGCGCAGCAGGGCGCGCACCCGCGCCGAGAACAGAAACACCATCAGCAGCAGGCCGGCACCGGACAGGAACAGCACCTGGATGACCGTCGCCCACTCGCCGCCGTAGAACCTGATGTAATACCCGCCGGCACCCATGGCCAGCAGGTAGAGTCCGGTCGCCAGCAGCGCCGTGGTGTGGAATACCATGCGGCGGGAGACGAAGATCTGCAATGACAGGCGCGGGTCGCGCGCGATGGCCACGGCCAGCACCGGCACCACCATGGCATTGACGAAGCCGCGCGCCTCCCAGACCCGGACATCGAGCTCCTGGAACATCAGTGCCTTGGAGTACAGGTAGAAATCATAGGCAAACATCACACCGAGACCGATGCACAGGTACTTCACGGCACGCCGCGATTCCACGTGGGCATTGCGCATGATCTGCTCGACCAGCACCAGGCCCGCTATCGTGGCCAGCATCAAACCTGCATAGAGCAGGTCAATGCCCAGCAACAGCGTCGCGAGCGGCCCGGCAAACAAGCGGTACAACACAACCGTGACCAGCAGCAGCGTGAAGCTGGCAGCGATCAACACCGCCTTGCGGAAACGCTGCCGGGCCAGGTCCGCATCGGTTACCGACGAGAGCAGCACGTAGCCGAGGAACAGCAGCCAGGAAAAATTGCGCAGCGGCTCGATCAGGTAGGCGAAGAACGGGACAGTGTAGTAGATGGAAAGCGCGCTAAAGCCCAGCCATACCGTGCTCACCGCGGAGGCAAGCTTGAGGGCGTTCTTGTGTGTACGCCCCTGCTGCCCGGTAAAGAGAACCAGCGACAGGACCAGGAACAGCAAGGCCCCTGTGCCATAGCTGATTACACCCAGATTTCCCACACTATGCTCTGATATGCGGCAACAGCCATCACCTGCTGCAATCGCAATCTGTCAAACCGGTTTACAACAGCGCAGATCAGTTCGTCTTCACTCCTGGTTTGCGCTGATTTCTTCATAGACCCTGCGCGCCTCTTCCACACCGGCATAAGTATATTCTTCCGCCACCGCCTGGGAGAGAATCTCCCCGGCCGCCCGGTTGTCGCCCTGCCTGTAATACGTCATACCCAAATGGTAGCGGAATACGGGAACATTGGGGGCCTTCTCGACAACGCCCGAGAGCACCTCGGCAGCCTGTTCATATTCACCCAGGCGGTAGTGAACCCAGCCCAGGGTATCCAGTAATGCCGGCTGGTCTGAATCTGCCAGTTTTATGGCCAACTCCCTGGCACGGATCAGGCTTTGCTGGTCCTGCCTGTGGTCGGAAAGCAGGGCCGCCAGATTGTTAATGACAACTATATTCTCAGGATTGCCCTCGATTAACTGCTCGTAGATTGCAATCGCATCGTCATACTGTTGCTGGCGCTCGTGCAGGCCCGCCAGACCAAGAGAAAAGCGAAGACTATCCTCCGTTACCTCGATCCCCTGCTTGTATACGGCAATCGCCTTGTCCGGCTCCCCCTGGGATTCATACAGGGCGGCCAAGCCTGCCGCCAGACGGGCATCACCCGGGGATATTTCCAGACCCTGCTTAAGGATGGCCTCTGCACCTGCCATATTTTTCTGCTGCACCCGGGCACTGGCAATCTGCGTATAGACCACACTGCTCTTGTCGTTGATCTCGAGCTGCTTGACAAATTCCTGCTCCGCCTTTGCATAATCTTTCTTTGCCATCCAGGCAATACCCAGCAGGTCATGGGCTGCGGGGTGCTCAGGGTTATCCTCAAGCACGGCATCCAGTCGCCTGATTGCAGCATCAGGATCTCCCATGGCAAGCTCCGTATTCACTACTTCCGTCAGTGCCAATATGGAATTCGGCTCCCGCTGCAGTGCCTCTTCAAATGCCTTCACTGCCTCCGGATATTTTTTCTGCTGCTTGTAAAGCCGGCCCTTGCCGAATGAACCAATACCGGTTTCCGGAGAGGCTTGTTCCAACTGTCCCAGAACGTCTTCCAGTTCTCCGACATTTCCCATCCTGGCCAGCAACTCTGCCTTGCTGCGCAGGACATTTGCATTGGCGGGCTCAATCTCGAGCGCCGCATTCAGCTGTTCCAAGGCACTATCTGGATCACCGCTGGTTACCAGATTCTGGGCAAATTGCAAACGGGCATTCACATTTTGTGGTTGCGCATCAACGGCACGCGCAAGACTCTCTCGTGCCAACTCTTTCTCACCGTTTGCCTGATGGGCCATGGCCAACAACATCAAAACCTCGGCAGAATCCGGCTGGCTTTTTAACACCGACCTGAATGATGCTATTGCCTCTGTATACTCTTTCTCCTGAAGTTCAATCCTGCCCTTTAATAACAAGGCGGCATCATCCTTAGGATTTTCCTCAAGCACCTCGGCCAGCAGCGATCTAGCCTGCTCTATTTCACCATGTTGCACGCGAATGCCCGCCACACCAGTCCTGGCTTTCAGCCCCTCTGGCTCCAGACCCTCCCTGTCAATGATGCCCTGGTAGATATCCTCGGCATTGTCAGTCTGCTCCGACTGCAAATATAACTGCGCCAGTGCAGCCTGTAGCTCAGACATCTCAGGCTTTGTCCTGATAAAAGTCTCCAGCTCAGATATGGCTTTCTCATTACCGATCGTCTCATTTATCAAGTCAATTAATAACAGGTAACGTTGGGCATCTTCCGGATCAACCTCGATTGCTTCTCGCAACACAGCATCAGCTTTATCAATTTGGTTTGTCTGCGCATAATATCTGGCCAGAACCAATCGGTGCGGCAACTCTTCCGGATAGTCACGGACAAGGCCCTCAATGATCGCCTCTGCCTTTTCACGCTCGTTCTTTTTCAGGTAAGTCTGCGCGAG
>JABAHR010001972.1_pt4 | contig 10083 bp, 13 predicted proteins | sample 7062101 | NCBI WGS metagenome assembly JABAHR01 (sample SAMN14534553, study PRJNA622989) | marine sediment metagenome | biome: marine biome [ENVO:00000428]; feature: marine pelagic biome [ENVO:01000023]; material: deep marine sediment [ENVO:00002113] | place: India: Gulf of Kutch | collected...
AATTTAAAAATATCCCAATAGATAAACAAAAGAGGATTGCGCTTGTAGCGCACGACAACAGAAAAGAAATTCTTTTGGAGTGGGTAAAGAAGAATAAAGATATACTCGTAAAACATAATCTCTTTGCCACGGGAACTACGGGGAAATTGATACAGGATATGATTGGGGTAAAGGTTAAAAGATTTAATAGCGGCCCTCTGGGAGGGGATCAGCAGATCGGCGCCAAGATAGCAGAAGGAAAGCTGGATATACTTATATTTTTCTGGGACCCACTCTCTCCCCTGCCGCACGACCCCGATATAAAGGCGCTTTTAAGGATTGCCGTACTTTGGAACATCCCCACCGCCTGCAACCGGTCTACCGCAGATTTTATGATGTCATCTAATTTAATCAACCAAGAATATGACCGGGTGGTTATTGATTATAAAAAGTATAAGCAGAGATTTGAAAAGGAATCCATTAACTGAAAATGAAAGAGAAATTATTAGAAGCAATTGAGCTTGCAAACAATGGAGAATGGGATAGAGCCCACAGGATAGTTCAGGATATTGAGCACGAGCTTGCCTACTGGATACACGCCAATCTCCACAGGGAAGAAGGGGATGTTTCCAACTCTAGGTACTGGTACAGAAGAGCAAAGAGGGATTATACGGAGATGGATTTAGGAGGGGAGAGAGAGTTAATTAAAAAAGAGATAGAGGATAATTAGTTGTATATATACTTGATCTGATCCTGACATTTGAAATAAACACTTTACATATAAATATTTTTAAAACTATAATATTATTCTAAAATTTTTAATTAGGTGGGGAATAAAAGATGAGATGAAGACTTGGAAGAATAAGCAGTAATGTAGAAGACAGAAGGGGCAGGAGGGTTGGACGCAAATCCGCAGGCGGCAGTATTGGATTTATAATTATCCTTTTAATTGGGATGTATTTAGGGATTGACCCAAGCACTCTTATGAATATCAAATCCGGTATTGATTCAGTTTCTGTTCCGGATACTACTCAAACTACCAATCCTAGACAAAAAGACGAGCTTTCTGATTTTGTATCTGTAGTTCTGGGCGATACCGAAGACACATGGCATGAGCTTTTCAAACAAATGAAAGGCAGGTACAGAGAACCCAAGCTTGTTCTTTTTTCCGGAGCCGTGCAGTCTGCGTGCGGTTACGCGCAGTCTGCAATGGGACCGTTCTACTGTCCGCGTGATCAGCAGGTATATATAGACTTGAGTTTTTATCAGGATCTGAAATACAAAATGGGCGCTCCCGGTGACTTTGCGCAGGCCTATGTAATAGCGCATGAAGTCGGTCATCATGTGCAAAACCTTCTGGGAATTTCTGAGCAGGTTTATAAGGCCAGGACAAGAATGAGTGAGGTCGAAGGTAATAAGATTTCAGTCATGCAGGAGCTTCAGGCCGACTGTTTATCAGGTATTTGGGCTCACCGTGCAGACAAGGCAAGGCAGATACTGAAAAAGGGAGATATAGACGAAGCCCTAAATGCCGCAAGCAGTATTGGTGATGACCGTCTGCAAAACAGTCAAAAGGCTATGTAACCCCTGATTCATTCACTCACGGCTCTTCTGCACAAAGGGTAAGATGGTTCACAATTGGTCTTCGTAGCGGGAATATTAATGACTGCAATACTTTTGAGGCGGACAGGCTATAGAATCTAGGATTCATACCAATCATCAGCATTAAATCTAATTGCTAGGGCCTCGCCTGTAGCTGTTTTTAGCTCATCCGTAAAAACGTCACAGTTAAGCCAGATTTTCTTACCCTCTTTTTTGGTTATCGATGCTTCTAGCCTGATTGGTTTATTAATTGGAGTAGGCTTCAGATAGTCGACTTTTAAAGAAGCCGTCACACATCATATAAGAGGTTTTGAGTCGTATTTCCTGCCTTCTAGTTTGTATTCGTTAGCAATAGCAGAGCCAACTGTATGGCAATCAATTACTGAAGAAATAAGCCCCCCGTAAAGAATACACTCTGGCCCTGCGGCATGATAATGTTCTGGCTTCCAAATACAAATAGACTTATCCCCCACCCTGTGGCTTTTAATCTGCAGCCCATATTCATTATGCCCGCAGCCAAAGCACTTGTTATGTTTCCAGTAATCCTGAAATGGTTTTTCTGACATTATGTATCTCCGGTTTAATAATTCATCTAAATAGTACACGAGATATTCAGCAATAATAAAATTGAAAACCGTCTTAACACTTTCTAGACAAAAATTAATCCCTTGACTTAATCCTCAATAAATCATATAATTAATATAATCCGAGCGAGCGCTCGCTCGGATTAGGTCAAGCACAGCATATATAGCTTGATTGCTTATAGATGTGATATTAGCTATTAGAACAAAAGGACTTATTTAGGAATTGTCGGAGACAAATAGTGCTAGAATCAAACCTTACTGAAGAACAGAAGATGATACGAAAGTTGATCTCAGATTTTTCTGAAAATGAAATCAAGCCCCAGTCTTCTGAGAACGAGAGAAATTCTAGATTTCCTTCTGAATTAATAAGCAAACTTGGAGAGCTTGGATTCATGGGGCATTTCGTGCCCGCCGAATATGGAGGTAGCGCACTGGATTATCTCTCATACATTATTGCCGTTGAAGAAATATCAAAGGCCTGCGCCTCTACTGCAATTATAGTCTCTGCTCATAATTCACTAGTATGCAGTCCCCTCATACACTTTGGCACTGAAGAGCAAAAACAGAGATATCTGCCAGATCTTGCTTCAGGGAAAAAACTGGGCTGTTTTGCCCTCAGCGAGCCTGAAGCCGGCTCAGATGCTACAAGCATAAAAACAACTGCTGTTAAAGATGGTGACAACTATATACTAAACGGCTTAAAATCGTGGATTACAAATGGCTCCGAGGCAGATGTGGCAATTGTATTCGCATCAACAGACAAAGAAAAAAGAAGCAGAGGCATAACCACTTTTATAGTCGACCTTGATTCGAAAGGCATAGAAATAGGAAAATCCGAGCACAAATTAGGGATAAAGGCATCCAGCACAACTCAGATAATATTTGATAACTGTAAAGTCCCCGCTCTCAACTTACTTAGCGCAGAGGGCGAAGGATTTAAGATAGCGATGAAGACTCTCGACGGCGGCAGGATCGGCGTTGCCGCTCAGGCAGTGGGAATCGCAAGGGCAGCCCTTGAATCATCAATATTATATGCCAAGGAAAGAAAGGCCTTTGGCGACAGCATATCTAACTTTCAGGGCATACAGTTTATGCTTGCAGATATGTCGACAAGAGTGGAAGCTGCAAGGCTGCTCACATGGCAGGCCGCATCGCTTATGGATAGTGGCGAGAAATACACTAAGCAGTCAGCTATGGCAAAACTCTACGCGGCTGAGACAGCAATGTGGGTTACCACCAAGGCAATCCAGATACACGGAGGAAACGGATATACGACTGATTTTCCTGTTGAACGTTATTTCAGAGATGCCAAGGTAACAGAGATTTACGAAGGCACATCGGAAATCCAGAGAATAGTAATTGCAAGGCAGACACTAAATGAATACTGATTTACAAAGTTTATCAAATGCAGAACAAAATCATATCAAAAATTAAAAATAAAGAACTCATTGAAACAAGGCGCAAAGAACTAATAAACGCCGCAGTTGATTTATTTGTGAAAAAGGGATTTCACCAGACATCGGTGCGTGAAATAGCAACAGAGTCCGGCATGAGTATGGGTGCGCTCTATGATTATATTAGGACAAAGGACGATATGCTATTTTTAGTATGTGATCATATTCACACAAGTGTCAGTACCAGGTTAAGAGAATCGCTTGCAAGTAATAAGCCCGCAATAGAAACTCTTAAAAACGCTATAAGAGATTACTTCAAAATACTTGATCAAAACCAAAATTATATGCTCCTTCTATATCAGGAAACCAAATCTCTCAGCAAGTCGGCAAGAAAATATATTTTCACAGCCGAAAAGGAATTAACTTCTATTTTTGAAGATATATTAAAACAGTGTATCAAAGAAGGCAGTATTACCATTACAGGCAAAAAAGCAAAACTTGTTGCGCATAATATTATGGTAACAGGACAGATGTGGGCATTCAGGCGCTGGGCTTTAAGTGAAAATTATTCTATAACTACATATATCAAATCTCAGACAGAACTAATATTAAAAGGGATATTATAATTATGAGCGAACAAATAAATAAAGTTGGTATTGTGGGTTCTGGAACAATGGGGTCAGGCATAGCGCAATTGGTTGCATCTGCTGATTATGAAGTAATTCTCATAGACTTAAGCAACCAGCTTCTTAAAAAAGCGGTTTCCAGGATTAATAAAAACCTCACAAGGCTAGTGGACAAAGAAAAGGTCGACAAAGAGACGCAGCAGCAAATTTTATCGAGAACAACAACCTCTACAAAGCTGGATGATCTTGCAGATTGCGACCTAGTAGTAGAAGCGGTATCAGAAAATATCAACATAAAAAAAGAGCTATTTGAAAAACTTGATTCTGTCTTAAAGGAAGACTGTATAATCGCGTCCAACACATCCACCCTGCCCATAATTCAGCTCGCAACTATAACCAGCCGACCCGAAAAAGTTGTAGGGATACATTTTTTTAACCCCGCACCAGCCATGAAACTGGTAGAGATAGTAAAGTCTTTGGCAACGAGCAAAAAAACTATCAAGATTGCCGAAGAATTTACCTTGAGTCTTGGAAAAGAGCCCGTTGTTACTAAAGACAGGCCGGGGTTTATAGTAAACAGAATACTGATTCCTATGTTAAATGAAGCAGTCTTTGCCCTCGATGAAGCAATGGGAACGCCTGAGGATATAGACAAAGCCATGAAGCTTGGCACAAACCATCCGATGGGGCCGCTGGAATTGATTGATTTAATAGGACTGGATGTGACCCTCGATATTCTTGATGTTTTATTTGCCGAATTTAAAGATAGTAAATATCGGGCATGCCCGCTGCTAAGACAAAAGGTAAGAGCTGGTCATCTCGGAAGAAAATCGGGCAGGGGTTTTTATGATTACAAGTAAAAGGAGAGATATTGATGCCACAAAATATTGTCTATGAAGAGATTAGGCCCAAAATCGGGCTGTTGACAATCAACAGAGAAAAGACCCTGAATACTCTTAGCCTTGAGACAGTAACTGAACTGAAGGAATTTATAGACAGTAAGCTGCCAAATGAGGACATAAGGGTACTAATCATTACAGGCGCCGGCAAAAAAGCATTTGTGGCTGGAGCCGACATTTCCCAGATGAAAGCTATGAGTAGGGATGAGTTTAATGATTACTGCCAGATTTCTCATGGCAATTTCAACAATCTCCAAACCCTTAAGATTCCCGTAATAGCGGCAATTAACGGCTATGCGCTTGGAGGCGGCAGTGAGCTAGCGCTTGCCTGCGATATAAGAATTTCATCGGATAATGCAAAATTAGGTTTTCCAGAAACGAAGCTTGGTCTGTTTCCATGCTGGGGAGGCACTCAAAGGGCGCTCCGGCTTTTGGGAATTGGCAAAGCAAAAGAACTAATTTTTACAGGCGAGATGATAAGTGCTGAGCAGGCATCGGAAATCGGCATGGTAGATAAGGTAGTAAAACAGGATGATCTTATGGACGAAGTAACCGGCATTGCCGAGAAAATCGCAAACAACAGCCCGCTTGCTATCAGTTATGCAAAGGAGATGATAAACAAAGGGCAGGACATGGAACTAACGAAAGCACTGGAACTTGAACTTCAAGAGGGAGTCAAGTGCTTTGATTCATACGACAGAGAAAAAGGCATGAGCGCATTTCTAGAAAAAAGAACTGCTGAATTTAAGGGGAAATAAAATGGAAAAAGTCGTATTATGCAAGCCACTGAGAACCGCAATAGGCACATTCGGCGGCATGCTCAAAGATACAAGCGCAGTTGATCTGGGAACAACCGTTGTTAAGCAAATTTTAAATCAATCCGATTTAGACCCCAAAAAAGTAGAAGACTGTATAATGGGTAATATCTTAGGTGCTGGTCAGGGACAAAACCCATCCAGGCAAATTGCAATTAATTCAGGCATGGATGTACAAACTCCGGCAATCACCCTGAACAGACTATGCGGCTCGGGTCTTCAGTCAGTGGTTTTTGCAGCACAGGCAATAAAAGCAGGGGATGCACATTGCATTATAGCCGGTGGAATAGAAAATATGAGCCAGGCTCCTTTTTACCTCAAAAAAGCTCGCTGGGGATACAAGATGGCATTGCCTACTGAAGAGATTGTCGATGGTATGGTCTACGATGGGCTGTGGGATATTTTCGGAGATTACCATATGGGTATAACAGCCGAGAATCTTGCAGAACAGTATAATATTTCAAGAGAGCAGCAGGACGAGTTTGCTTATAACAGTCAGGTTAAAACAAGGCAGGCTGAGGAAAATGGAAAGTTTGATGATCAAATAGTGTCCGTATCTATACCTGGAAGTAAAGGTACTACAACCGAATTTAATACTGATGAACATCCAAGGGGTGATGTAACTTTAGAATTACTTGCAAAACTAAAACCTGCATTTAAAAAAAACGGCACGGTCACAGCCGGAAATGCATCGGGCATAAATGATGGGGCAGCCGCAATGATAGTATGTTCAGAATCAAAAGCAAAAGAGATGGATTTAGAACCAATGGCTTTTATAAGATCATATGCGCTTGCAGGAGTTGATCCATCCATAATGGGCATAGGCCCTGTACCGGCTATCCAAAAAGCGCTTGCAAAAGCAGGATTATCATTAGACGATATTGATCAATTTGAATTAAATGAAGCATTTGCGGCACAGTCTCTTGCCTGCCTTAGCGACCTTCCGATCCCGGAAGAAAAGCTCAATGTAAACGGTGGTGCAATCGCCCTTGGCCATCCAATCGGCGCTTCGGGAGCCATTATTTTAGTAAAACTGCTGCATGAAATGAAAAGAAGAGAAGATGCAAATCTTGGACTTTGCTCGCTTTGTATTGGCGGCGGGATGGGTATTGCCATGATAGTTGAAAGAATTTAATCAGCTATTTATATTTTAGGGTTTATTGCCGACCCGCAGTATTTACAATACTTTGCATCTGTATCATGACCATCAGCATTACAGTGAATGCATAACTGCGTCGACAAATTCTTTTTAAAAGCATTTGCAAACTCTACAGTCACAATACCGGTAGGAATGGCAATAATGCTGTACCCTATAATCATAATTATGGATGCTATAAACCTTCCGAGGTCAGTTGTGGGAGCTACGTCTCCATAACCAACAGTGGTTATTGTGACTATAGCCCAGTAAATACTCTTTGGAATACTGGAAAATCCATTTTCCTCACCTTCGACCAAATACATCAGAGAACCTAGTATCGTTACAAGAGTGAGGACTGTCAGCAGGAAAACAAATATCTTTCTTCTGCTTGCTACAAGCGCCTGAGCTAAAAGCGCAGACTCACCCACATAGTGTGCAAGCTTAAGCACCCTGAATATTCTTAAGATTCTAAGCAAACGAACCACCAGAAAATACTGAGAGCCGGGTACAAGCAGGCTTAGGTATGTAGGTACTATAGCAATCAGATCAACAGCACCAAAAAAACTTGTTGCATACTTTAGCCTGTTCCCTACACAGTAAAGACGAAGTATATACTCAAGAGTAAATAAAATAGTGAAGAACCACTCTGCCAGATATAACTGGCTGCCATACTGCCCTCGAATTGAACTTACGCTATCAAGCATTACAAAAATAACGCTTAGAACAATGCTTGTTATAAGGACAATATCAAAAATCTTGCCAAGCGGAGTATCAGCCTCAAAAATAACTTCATGAAGCCTGAATCTGAGATTAGAGAATGAACTATTCTCTTTTTCCTGACCTTGTTTTGGAACTTGTTCCATTCCTTTATATTAATGAATAAATAGGTGGAATGAAAATACATTGACTAATTATAAGGCTAAATTCCAAGAGTTATGTAATTCTTGCTGCTTCCCTAAGACCGTAAAGATAAGCGCCGTGCACTGTAGCAGGATATTTTCTTATAGTTGCTTCACCTACAAAGAGCACTTTGCCACCCCCAACAGGTTCAGCCATGATATCATAATCCATGCCTGTGGCTCCGGGAGATATGTGAGAATAGGAACCATAAGCAAATTTATCAGAATTCCATCTAGCAACCGACATTTTTTCAGGGTTTGAAATTCCCTCTCCAAACATCTTCTTAAGCACGCTCATAACCTCTGAACTTATCCGCTGATCGGATTTCCCTTCGATTGCGTTTGCAAAATTTCCTCCTCTAAACCCAAGTAGTATAGGCTCACTGGTGTATTTGCCTATATTTAAAAACTGTGGATATTCGCCGTATTTGTCAGAAACATACCCTATAAAGTGCCGCTCCATGGGCCAGAATGGCTTTGGAAACTTAAGGGCTATCTTGTTCAACACACCCATATTAAGTCTGTTAATTGCATCCGTTTTAGCTTTTGGAAGTGGCGGAGAAAATTTAACAGTATCTTTTTTTAGCACCCCTAATGGAACAGTTACTATTGCTATATCACCTGTGAATTTCTCTTTAGAAGTAGTAACTGTCACACCCTTTTCACTATATTCAACGCTTTGTACTATCTGACCGAGTTTGATATTAAGCCCATTGGATAAATATTCAACTATCTGTTTATATCCGCCTGGAAAAAGCTCGTCTCCACCGCCAAACCCTTTATCGTCCCCAATATGCATAAGTGATAAATCCCTAAGCTCTGAACCGGTTGTGACCACTAAACCAACTTTCTGATAGTTAAGTGCATTTTGCTCCCATCCGCTTAAGCTCTCTCCTTCTAAAAGAGTATTTAAGCCCTGTTCAATTGATATATCCTTTGTAAGAGTCAGTGTTAATGCCTCAAGTTCAGTTAGCAGCCCCTGCCAACTAGAACTGATCTAGAGCATATCAATCTCGGAAATCTGCTGACCATCATAATTGAAAAGGATGAGGTCATCATAATTTGTGGATGTCGTTTTTATTTCTAAATCGCTGGCAATTTTCTTTATTGGATTTCCCGATGTACCGTGTATCCATGAAGCACCCATATCCATAGCTGCACCGATTGAGGTATCCGTCCATACCCTGCCACCTATCCTGTTTCTGCCTTATAATACAGTTACATTAAATCCGCGTTTAACAAGCGCCCTTGCTGCAGATATTCCTGCCATACCCACACCAATCACTACATTTTTTTTCTTTGGTTTCTTGGTATCTTCAGAAAATACATTAATTGGACTTAAGAGATATGCTGCTGAAAATACTTTTAGCGCATCTTGAATAAATTTTCTTCTGTCAATAAGTGACTCATATAACGATTAAATATTTTATATTATTTCGCTCTAAATTTGAAACACCGTGCAGACCCACTCATCATCCTGTAGTATATCCTCTAACCTGAAACCCGACTCTTCATAAGCCTGAGTTATTTCTTTTAACCTGAAATCCTGAAACCCTGAGAGCACAATTCTACCATCTTTATTTAACCTGGACTTCATTTCTTTACTCATACCAATAAGAGGCTCTGCATATACATTTGCAAGAATTAAATCAAATCTTCCGTCAATATCTTTTATCTCACAGCACTTGGTCTCAAATTTCCCTGAAAGTCCGTTTCTTTCCATATTCTGGAGTGTCTCATCTATTGATACGGGATCGACATCAAATGCTACTATTTTTTCCACTCCAAGCTTATAACATGCTATAGACAATATTCCGCTTCCACATCCCACATCCAATACGCTGTTTGTTTTTTCATTTGCGATTATCTTTTCTGCCGCTTCCAAGCACAGACGGGTTGATTCATGATGCCCTGTGCCAAAGGCCATAGATGGATTTATCTCTATTACTATTTCATTGTCTTTAGCGCTATATCCTTCCCACGGCGGTCTTATTACTATGCAGTCTGTTACCCTAACAGCCTTTAGAATATCTCTCCATACCTGCCATTTTGTCTCATCAATTTCTTCAACCTCAAACTGCCCTAAGTGCAGCTTTCCATACTCTGCCTCAAGAACGCTTACATAATTTTTTATCTTATATATAACT
>JABAHR010001117.1_pt3 | contig 10082 bp, 13 predicted proteins | sample 7062101 | NCBI WGS metagenome assembly JABAHR01 (sample SAMN14534553, study PRJNA622989) | marine sediment metagenome | biome: marine biome [ENVO:00000428]; feature: marine pelagic biome [ENVO:01000023]; material: deep marine sediment [ENVO:00002113] | place: India: Gulf of Kutch | collected...
GACTCCTTGCGGTGGCCGGCAGAGGAGTCCGCCCACCCGGCGGTCCGTCCCACATTCGCACTTTAACCCCTTCCCGATCCTCCATAAGAAACCACCCACAGAAAAGTCCATGTCCGACCCGTGGAAACAACGCGCCGAGACGATCCGCCGCAAGGAAGTCGGGCAGAGCATCGTTTACGCCGAGCGCTACTTCGTCGGCAGGGAACGTCGCTACTATATCGAGGCCAACGGACCCGACTACCGTGTCTGGAAACGCACCAAGGGCAGCGAGGGACGCGCCATCGAGATCTACCAGCGTTACCGGTTGTGGGTCTGGTGCATCGAGGCCTTCTGCCACTGGATGCCCGCCACCAGGTTCTTCACCTGGATCATGCACAAGACGATCTAGCGACGGCAAGCCTCGGACCAATTCATCGCGAGCATCCCTCCTCTTGCCCGGCTCTCACCTTCCCCGGACTCCCCGGCGCATCCCGGCCCCCCAGGGTCCGAGATTTACTTGGAAATCGGCTCGTGGGTTTGAGACCTTCCACCCCATGGATGTCACTTTCTTCACTCACCCCTCCTACGACGACCATCGCATGCACGGCGGGCATCCTGAATGCCCGGAGCGCACCCGGGCGATTCTCGCACACCTCAGGGAGACCGGGCTGCTGGCCGATCTCAAGCAGCGCAAGCCGGACGAGGTGACCGAAGCCGCCCTCAGGCGCGTCCACGAACCATCCTACCTCGAGCACCTCGTCGCCAGTTCTCCCAAAACCGGCCTCGCCCGCATCGACCCCGATACCCACCTCGCCCCCGGCTCGCTCCACGCCGCCCGCCTCGCCGCCGGCGCCATGGAGGAGGCCGTCTCCCTGGTGATGGAGGGCGGCGTGAAACGCANNCCGCCCCCCCGGCCACCACGCCGAACGTGATATGGGCATGGGATTCTGCTTCTACAACAATGTCGCGATCGGCGCCGCCACCGCGATCGCGCGCCCGGACCTCGAACGCGTCGCGGTTCTCGACTTCGATGTCCATCACGGCAACGGCACCGTCGACATCTTCAAGGACCGCCCCGAAGTGCTGGTCGCCTCCAGTTTCCAGCACCCCCACTACCCTCACCGCTACTTCGACCTCGTCCGCGACAACATCGTCAACACCCCCCTGCGGGCCGGCACCACCGGCCCGGAGTTCCGAAAGGCCATCGAACGCGACTGGATTCCCGCCGTCGAAAAGTTCAAACCCCGGATCCTCTTCGTTTCCGCCGGCTTCGACGCCCACACCGCCGACCCCCTCGGCGATATCCATCTCAAGGAAGATGACTTCACCTGGATCACGCGATTGATCGTGTCCCTCGCTGCCGAGCATTGTGAAGGCCGCGTCGTCTCCACCCTCNNACCCTCGAGGGCGGATACAACCTCGACGCCCTCGCCAGGTCCGTCGCCGCCCACCTGAAGGCGCTGGCGGCCTGACCCCGCCCCAGGCCGGCAACCGTTTCAACGGCCCGCTCCAGCACCGGCGGGCTTCACTCTCCCATGCACCTCCGCAAGCCCTCCATCACGATCCGTGCCGCCTCTGGCCCGCAGGCATTGACTTCCCCGTATTGCGACTTCTCGCGGCCGTAGGCGAACGGTTTCTTGTGGTCCCACTGCCGCTTCGGAATGAGGTAGCCCACCTCGTCATTGGCGAGACCGAAGAGGAGCCACTTCCTGTCCCCCATCATCCCCACCACCGTGGGCTCCAGTTCCGCCTCGGGAAAGTCCGCCGCAGGATCGGCCGGTTCCTGAAACAACCCGTAGACCAGCTCCGGGTAAAGTTCCCCCGGGATCGCCGCCACCCTCAAATCGCCGAGATGCAGGCACGCCACCTCCGTTTCCACCGCCATGGTCTGGGCCGCATTCTTCTTCGACAACGGTTCCCCCCGGGTTTCCGCATCCCCGGTCCACACAAACCCACTGCGTCTCAGCACCCCGACCACCTTTGCCATGCGGTATAGCTTGTTTGTCACCGGGATGTAGACCTTGCGGCTCTTGACACTCATCGGGCTGAGCGAGACCGGCTCGGCACTCTCCACGGCCTGCCCGGCGAGGGCCGCCACCTCCTTGCCGTGTTCCTCCGCGTACTCGAAGGTGGTCGGCCCTGCCGGCGGGGCCATCAGCCCTCCCACCGCGCCCGTGAAATAGGCCACCGGACATCGATAGCGGACCTTCAGGGCCTCCACCGTCGCCCACGGAAAATCGGCCGTGATTTCCGTGTTCTCGGCGCCCAGGGACTCAGGATGGGAATTCCACTGCACCAGCACACCCACTCGATCACCCGTCTCCTTTTGCGAGAAGACCAGCACCCGCAGCACGGGATCGAAGGCCTTCGGCAACCGGCTGTCCTTGAGGAGCGCCTCGTCCCGGGCGGTGCCGTAGGATACCTGCACTCCCTCGACCAGGTTATCTCCGGTCTCCTTCACCAGCGTCACGATCTTCCGTTTCAGTTCCTCGAGATACTCTTCGTCCACTCCCCGCAGCAGGGGTGTCTTGCCCCAAAGCCCCACCACGTCCGGCCCCTCGTGGTTGTGCGTCGAGGAAACCAGGACGTAGGCGAATGCCGGCAACCCCCGCCGGATCGCCTCGACCTCCTCATACTGCAGTCCCACCAGGTCCACCGACACCAACGCGATCTTCCGCTCACCGTCCTTCAGCACCACGCACCGGGCCATGAGCGGATCGTGCACCCCGGTGGCGGCCCGGCCNNCAGCCAGACCTCCTTCTCCCCGCCCACCTTCGGGGTGATCACCACCTCCCCGAAGCCGACTTCCAGGGCCCGCGCCGCGACGGTGGCCACCAGCAGCAAGGCGAAGCTGAGGACGCAATTGTGCCGGTTCATGACCGAAAGACTATCGAGGGGACTCCTGATGGCAACCTCGGCCCGTCCCGAGGCACCCCGCATCGTGAACTCGCAACGGTAATCCGCGAAGTTCCTCCCGGCGGCCGCGCCCACAATTGATGCCGGTGCCTCACGGCGCAGGCCACTTCAAGTGCCGGTGCAGGAATTCGTAGGTCCCCGTCCCGTTGATGGTGTGCGGTCCCACGAACCACTCGATCTCGGTGCGATCCCCGATCCCCAGCTTCGCGGCGTAGAGAAAACGCACCTTCGCGAATTCGTAGGCCACCGTCTCGTCCGGCGCCACCCCGTCGAAATGTCCCCGCTCGACCATGAAGGGCCGAGGGCAGATCAAGGCCGCCATCTCGTAGTAGTTGAAGGTGTTTCCCAGGTCGAATTCGAAGATCTCGTATTCCCCCTTGTTGGCGTAGCTGTGGCGCAATGAGAGAGGATCTGTGGCCGCGTTCTTCCAGACCCACTCGTTGAAATCCGCGGAACAGATCGAAAGGCAATAGCGATCCACCAGCGGTGGAATGCGCATCGCGGACTTGCCCCCATAGCTCAATCCGTAGAACCCGATCCGCTCCGGATCGACAAAAGGGAGCGACGCCAGCCAGTCCGTGATCTGCCGGTGTTGCGGCACCACGATCGAAAAGAGGGTACAGCCGAGCGCGTTCGCCTTGAACTGCAGGATGCGAAAGAGATCGTTCCCGATGTAGATGTTCTGCGGCGAAAAGGTGACGAAGCCCCTTTCCGCCAGCCGCGTCGCAAAGGCCTTGTAGTAGTGATAGCTCGGTTCCCCCACCGTGTCCTGGGGCCGCCCTTCCAGCCCGTGCTGACACACCACCACGGGACGCCGTTCGGAGCCGTCCAGCTTCAGGTCCCTGGGCAGCGTCAGGATCCCGTAGGCATGGAAGTTCTCGTGCACATCGAGCACCACTTCANNCTGGCCCCCTCCTGTAAGGAACGGGTCCGTGGATTCGGGGCGGGCAGTTTCTGCAGGCTCGCGAACTCGCCGATCACCTCCTTGCTGAACTTCTCCCGCAAGGGTGCGATGCTCTCTTCGAACCCTTCGAGGCTTTTCGTGTTCACCTTTCCGAACAAGCCGCCCCGCACCCGCTGCGAGTCGATCAATGCCCACTGGTTGTGGTGGTCGATCTCCGCCATCTGCCCGGCGTGACGCGCTGCCACGAACTCGCCGTCGGAAACGGGTTCGGAAAACTCCCCGAGCTCGCCCGCCGGGAGTTTCTCCGGCACCTTGCCCCCGAGGTGTCGCAGGAGGCTCAACAACGACTCGTCCGCCAGGGCCCGCCCGGTTTCGCGAAACTCGACCGCGTCCTCCGCCGAGCCGATCTTCCCGCTCTCTTCCTTCGCCTCCGCCAAGGTCGGCACCAGCAACTTCCCCGGTTTGCCGCGCTTCCCCGCCCCACGGGCCAGCCGCTCCGGCTTGCCCTGCGCATCGAGACGAAAACCCGCTTCCGGATAAACGCCGTGCTCGATGATCAGGGGCCGCGGTGCAATGAGCCCCGCAATCTCGGCATCGGAATGACCGCGCAGCAGCCCGAAGACGGTGCGATCAGCGGGCTCGTCCCAGACTCTCCCGCGCGGCCCGAAGTAGCCGCTCACCAGCGCCCCGTCGATGCGCGGATCGAGCGCGGCGGCATAGAGGGCCAGCCGCCCTCCTTCGCCCCATCCCACCACGCCAAGCTTGCCGGTCCGGCTCGGCGGGGCGCTCGCGAGGCAATCCACCGCGGCCAGCACTTTCTGCACCTCGTAACCGGCCAGGGTGCGGCCCAGTTCCCAGGCGGACCGGTGCAACCACTCGCGGGCCGGCATGGCGTGAATCTCGGAACGGTTGATCAGGACCGGCACCAGCACCCGGCAACCGGCCTCCGCGAGACGTGGCACGTACGAGGTGGTGGCGGGAACATCCCGCCGGGGTGGCAGGCCGCAGATCGTTTCGGGGTCCTGATCCGCATCGGGAATGGCGATCAGGTTCCACCGCGGCTCGTCATCGGGCTCGAATATCACTCCGCTGCCGTAGACATCGCCAAAGGCCCTCCACCGGACATGACGAACCGTGAAGTTCTTTCCCGCCGCCCGCGGGACAGTCCGCGTATCCACGTACTCGAAAGCGTTCCCCGCCGGACGCCGATCCCGGGGAAGCCCCAGTTTCCGGGCCAGTTCCTCCCGCGTCCCGCCTTCCTTGTCCCGCCTCCTCATCGCCTCCTCGATTTCCCCGTCGAGGAACTTGTCGATCCCGTCGATCATTCGCATCGAGAGGTCCCCCTCGAGGTCGAGCACCCTCGTGCCTGCCAATGGCTTCGTCTCAGCGACCGGTTTCAGCACGGGCCACTTTGGCGGATCCTGCGAAAGAACTGCGGATGGCAGCAGGGCGAGGAAGGCAGTCAGGAGTCGTCTCATGCCCTCACGCTAGGCAGGTGACCGCGACTTGGGTAGGCGAAACTCTCGGGGGTTCACCGTCGGGAAACGGAGAGGTATACTGGTTGACAAAAGAATTTGCCGAAAAGTCGAGGTCAGGATCTCGAAGTCCAAGGCGTGCGAAGGGAGTGGGGCCTTCACCCCTCGACCGACAAACAACGCAGGAATTCGCGATCCTGGCCCGAAATCCGTCCCTACCGGGCGAAGCCAAGCTCCTCCACCCAAACCAAACTCATTTCGGCAAAGAGTTTTGGCGATCAGTATAATCGGACCGTTCGCACATTGGCCCCGACCCGGGCTTCTCTGCCGGTCACGGCCAACCCCTTCGTCACGGGGCCCGATTCTCCGGAAGTGCCGGCTCCTGCGGTCCAAATCCCGCCAGGGTCTCGAAATACCACTCCCACATCATCCACCCTCCAAAGACCCACGTCAGGCCGCCGAGGGCCAGGAAGGGGCCGAAGGGCATCTCGCGACCGAACCCGATCCGTCCAAGGATGGCCGCCACCAGGGCGTAGAGACAGGAGGCAAAGAGACCAAAAAGCACCCCCTTCCACCCGAGGAACGCGCCGATCATGCCAAGCATCGGAGGATCCCCCGCTCCCATCGCCTCGCGGGGAATGACCACCTTGTCGGCCTTCCCCGAAAGCGACTTCATCTTCTCGAGATGGTGCCTCTCGCTTCCAATCCGCACGTGATCGCGGTAAATCATGATCTCGGTGGCCCGGGTGCGGTTGCCATCCAACAGGATTCCGTGACCCGCGATCTCGATTCGGTCGTTCTTCCGGTAGAACAAATCGCTCCATCCGATCCGATCCTCCCCGATCACGAAGCTGAGCTCTTCCTCCTCGCTCTCCGGCTCGCACAGGAACCACTCCTCTGCGTGGTCGAAGGTGAGGCGTTTCTCGCCAAGGAAGATTTTTCCGAGGATGACCACCACTGCCAAGCCCCCCCAGCCCGCCACCAGCCCGATCAGGGCTTCCAGCCCACCCTCCCACCAGGCAATCCCCGGGTGCGTCCCCCCCAGGGTAACCAGAGAGGGGTCGATCACCGCTCCTCCCACGCCGATTACCATGCCCGCATAGCAAAAGGTCACCGGGATGAGCATATGCTCGGCATCGATGAAGGAGATCGAAACCAGCAGCACCACCAGGGCCGCCACCAGCAGGGCTCCCACCGGCGCCGCCGGGGTGCGGTCGGTCACAAAAAGGTACCATCCCCAGGTGAGAAGGCATGCGGTCAGCAGTTCCACCAGCGCGTAGCGGAAGGCGATCGGAGCCCCGCACTCCGCGCATTTGCCGCGCTGGAGGAACCAGGTCAGGATCGGCATATTCCGGTACCACGGGATCCCTCTCTTGCAATGCGGACAAAAGGACCGACGCGGTTCATTGACCGAGAGACCCAGCGGAACCCGGTAGATGACGACGTTGAGAAAAGAACCGATGCAGGCCCCGACGGCAAAGGCACACACCAACCAGATCGGGTAGCCGAGAATGACCTCCATCTGCGGTCCAGTATGCCCTTTCCTTCGGATTTCGAAAATAACATTTGTGCCCGCGCCCGGATATGGTTTGGAAGCCCCGTGCACACACTACGCCAGGCCGCCGAACGAGTAGCCCGCCGCCTCGTCAACGCGGGACACGAGGCGTTTTTTGCCGGCGGTTGCGTGCGCGACGCCCTGCGGGGACGCGAACCGGAGGACTACGACATCGCCACCTCGGCTCGCCCGGACGAAGTTCTCTCCCTCTTCCCCGGGGGCGACGAGGTGGGCGCCCACTTCGGTGTGATCCTGGTCCGGGATTCCGGCCACCAGTTCGAGGTCGCAACCTTCCGCAGCGACGGCCCCTACCTCGACGGGCGCCACCCTGAAAGCGTCACCTTCACCACCGCCGAGGAAGATGCCCGGCGCCGTGACTTTACCATCAACGGCCTTTTCGAAAACCCCGCCACCGGCGAGGTCCTGGACTTCGTGGGCGGCCGCGCCGATCTCGAAGCCCGCCTCATCCGCGCCATCGGAGAACCCCGGCAGCGCTTCGAGGAAGACTCTCTCCGCCTCCTGCGCGCGGTGCGCTTCGCGGTGACGACCGGCTTCGAAATCGACCGGGACACCTGGAAGGCCGTCCGGGCAGACGCCCCCCTGTTGGCACGCGTCAGCCCCGAGCGCATCCGCGGGGAGTTCGACAAGATCATCCTCCATTCCGGCCGCCGACGCGGTTTTGAATTACTGGTGGGGAGCGGGCTGATGCAGTTCATCATCCCCGAATTCCTCCCCCTGCGGGGTTGCAAGCAGCCTCCCCAGTTTCATCCCGAGGGCGACGTCTACACCCATACCCTCATCGCTCTCGACCTTCTTCCGGAAAACCCGTCCCTTGAACTGGCTCTCGCAGTCGTGCTCCATGATATCGCCAAGCCCCCGACCCTGACCATCGATGAGGCCAGCGGGCGCATCCGCAATAACGGCCACGACCGCCTCGGGGCCCGCATGTCCGAGGAGATCCTGCGAAGGCTGCGCTACTCCAACCACCTCATCGAGGACGTGTCCGCCATGGTGGCCAACCACATGAACTTCATGCACGTCCAGCACATGCGGACCGCCAGGCTGAAGCGCTTCATGGCCCGGCCCACCTTCGCCGACGAGGTGGAACTACACCGCGTGGACTGCGCCAGCAGCCATGGCATGCTCGACAATATCGAATACCTCGAGGCCAAGGCCGAGGAATTCGCGGCGGAACCCCTCATTCCCCCTCCCCTCGTTTCCGGCCACGACCTGATCGCCATGGGCCTCGAACCCGGACCTCGATTCGGGGAAATCCTGGAGTTCATTCAGACCGAGCAACTGGAAGGCCGTCTTGCCGACCGGGTCGCGGCCCTCGCCCTCGTCCGCGAGAAGTTTGCCCCTGAATGATTGCCCGATCCACCCGACCACGTATTCCCCACCAGCAACATGAGCCTTCCCCCCACCGAACACGACGAAGCGACCAATGCGGCCATCCTGGCGGTCTCCGAGGACCTGGTCTCCGGTTTCCAGGAACATCCCTTCCACGTCATTGCCAAGCAGTCCGGAGTTCCTCTCGAGACCGTCCTGGAGCGCATCTCCGCAATGCTCGAGGCGGGGGTGATCCGGCGGGTGCGCCAGACCTTGCTCTCCACCAAACTCGCTCACGGCGCCCTCGTGGCGTGGCGACTGCCCGAAGAGCTACTGAACGAGGCCTTCGAATTCATGGCAAAGGAGGACCCCTTCTCCGGCCACGTGGTGATCCGCTCCACTGACTCCGAGGTCTCAGGCTCGGGTTACCGGCTCTGGACCACCCTCAAGGTTCCACAGGGCNNGTGAGGTTCTCCGGCGGTTGGTAGGGGCCCAGGAGTTCCTGCTGATGCCCGCCAGGGGCGTCTTCGCGCTCGGAGTGGGCCACGTCCGGCGGAAGGGCCTCGAACCGGGAGCCCGCTTCGACGAACCGGCCACCATGATGACCACGGTGCCGGTCGAATTGAATGGGGAAGAGTGGCGCGTCCTCCTGGCCATGAAGGAAGAACTCCAACCAGGGGAAATCTGCCCGGAACCCTGGGTGGGCCGCGCCCGGACCGCCGACGTGACCCTCCAGCGGTTCTTCGAGGTCGCCCGGGTTCTCAATGAAAAGAAGGTCATCGGCCGCTTCTCGACCTTCCTGGAACACGTCAAGCCCTCCCGGGCGGGAAAACGGGTCACCCGCTTCAATGGGCTCTTTCACTGGGCCGTTCCTCCCGGCCGGGAAGAGGAGGCCGGCGGCGAGGTTGGCCNNGGGCGGGCCCCAGTTCGGCAACGTCAACATCATGGGAGTCGTGCATGGAACCGAGAAGGAAACGGTTCTCGCCCACAAGGCCGCCATCGATGCCCACCTGGCGGAGGTCGGCATTCCGGTTTCCTACACCAACGTCTTCTGGGGTGGCCGCAGCGAAATCAAACCTTCCGAGATTTCCCCGCAGGTCTACCGTGACTGGCACGACAAATACCGCGAGGAGCCGGCGGTTTCCCCGGGTCGCTGAACGGAATCGGCTATTGTTACGATTCCGTCACACGATCGGGAGAGCAGGAAGGGGTCCGGGACGGTAGACCATATCTACCTCATGAAGAAGATCCTGATCGTCGAGGACGAACCCGACGTGGCTGATCTCGTCGCCTTCAACCTCGAACGGGCCGGCTACCAGACCATGGTGGCACATGACGGACTGCGCGGCCTCGAAATGGCGCTCAAGGAGGCGCCTGACCTGATCCTCCTGGATCTCATGTTGCCCGGCAAGGACGGCTTCGCGGTTTTCAAGGATCTTCGCCGCGACAGCCGCACCAGCGACACCCCGGTGATCATGCTGACCGCCCGCGCCCAGACCGAGGACCGCATCCAGGGCCTCGAGACGGGGGCGGACGACTATCTCACCAAGCCCTTCAGTCCGAAGGAACTGATCCTGCGGGTCCAGTCCGTCTTGCGCAGGTCGGATTCGCCACCGGGTGCGGTCGAGTTCGAGCTGGGGCCCCTTCGCTTCGACAAGAACCGGCAGAAGTTCTTTCTCCACGGCGAGCCGATCGAACTCACCAGCACCGAGTTCAAGCTCCTCCTGCATCTCTCCGAGCGGTCCGGAACGCCTCAAAGTCGTCACGATCTTCTCCGGAGCGTGTGGGGCTACAGCGACAACGTTCATAGCCGAACCCTCGATACCCACATGAAGCGGCTCCGCCAAAAGCTCGGCAAGTTCGCATCCATGATAGAAACCGTGCGCGGAATCGGCTATTGTATCCACCCCGACGATTAATGGTG
>JABAHR010012566.1_pt1 | contig 10082 bp, 10 predicted proteins | sample 7062101 | NCBI WGS metagenome assembly JABAHR01 (sample SAMN14534553, study PRJNA622989) | marine sediment metagenome | biome: marine biome [ENVO:00000428]; feature: marine pelagic biome [ENVO:01000023]; material: deep marine sediment [ENVO:00002113] | place: India: Gulf of Kutch | collected...
CGGATGATTTTGAGCGCAGCGAGACCATGATGCTTTCGCCGGCCTTTGCTTCGATCGGGGTCATCAGCGGGAAATAGAGTTGCTCCCAGTGCGTGCGCGGTGCGTCAGGCGCGGTGGAGAGCGAGATGCCGGGGACGAGATCGGCCATCCACCAATAGGCGAAGCCGTAGATGGTGTTGGGGGCCGTGAGTGACCAGCTGGCTTCGCCCTTGCGCGCGCTCTTGGCTTTGTTGCGCAGATCCACTTCATCCCATTCGTGGGCCGAGCGGCCATCATCGAGCAAGTCTTCGAGGGCAAACGTGCGCACGTATACGTTGTTGAGGCTCATTGTCTTGGGCACCGAGAGATCGATGTCACTGGGGGCGCCGTCCCAGACGCTGAGCTCGTTGTGGATGCGGTCGGTTATGACGGGGGCAACGAATTGTCCGATACGGAATGGGATGACGCGACCGCCGATGGCAAGGTGGCGGATACGTGCGTCGTTCATGGTGTCGACGATGTTTTCTTCGAGCGCGTAATTGCCGAGCGTTTCGGAGACGATGATGTCGGCGCGCGGCGGGTTCTGCATCTCGGTGGAGTGGCAGGGCATGAGCTGGCAGCCTTTGGCGCGGTTGGCTTTCAGTACCTCTGCCGCGACGCCGGCCACTTCGGCCGTCTCGTAAAGGTAGACTTCGCGTGCGCCCAGTTTTGCTGCCATGAGGCCGAGGAGACCCGTGCCGGCGCCGATGTCGGCAACCGTGGTGCGGCCTTTTTTGATGACGCTGGCCAACGCGCGCTGGAACGCGACGTTCCTCTCTTTGTCGGCAATGAGTGTGCGATGATATTCGATGCGCATGGGTGTTCGGGCTATGGGAATTAGGCAGTAGGCAGTAGCATTTCCGGGCACCTGCTGCCTACTGCCTAATAACTACTGCCCACCACTGAGTTTCAGGTGTTCTCCCCGGATCTGATAGAGCGTCAATGCGGTTGCGACGGCGAGGTTGAGGCTGTCGAGTTGGCCTGCCATGGGGATGGTGACGAGGCGCGTTGCTGTGCGCGTGAGGCTGTCCGACAAACCCGGGCCTTCGCTGCCCATGATGAGCAGAACGGGCGTCTTGTAGTTGGTGTGGCGGAAATCTTCGCGGCCGTCGAGATGGGTGCCGACCACGTCGCCCGGCCAATCGGCCCGCCAGGCGAGAAAGTTTTCCCGGGTCATGCGCACGAGCGGGACGGCGAAGATCGAGCCCATGGTCGCGCGCACGCATTCGTGCTGATAGGGATCGCAACAGTTTCCGATGAGGATAATGCCGTCGGCGCCGACGGCATCGACGGTGCGAATGATGGTGCCGAGGTTGCCGGGATCGCGCACCTCTTCGAGGGCGAGCCAGGTGGCGTTTTTTTCGATTGTTGCGATCGGGGGAGGGTCGGCGAAACGCTGCCGGAACACGGCCAGCACGGATTGCGGGTTGTCTTTGGAGGCGAGCTTTTCAAGGACGGCCTGGGAGACTTCGAGGCATTCTTTGTCTGCGCTGAGTACCCAGTCGACTAAATCCTTTGTGACGCCGCTGGCAGCTGTATCTTTATGTGCGACGAGCGTTTCGGGCACGAAACCATTGTCGCGGGCGGTGAGGATGAGAGAGGCGCCTTCGGCGACGAACAGGCCGGTGTCCTTCCGCGCTTTCCGCATTTCCAAGGCGCGGATGGCTTTGACGCGATCGTTGGTGAGGCTGGTGAAGGGGTTTGGCTTGCCGCGTCATGCCGCCCACCGGGTGAAGAGTGAGGTTGGCACGGCGTTGCCGCCTTTGGCTCGGATGGCGAGTTCGCCGGAGTCGAAGCTGCCGCCCTTAGCATCCAGTTCCTGGCGCAGAAGCTGTTCGAAGGCGAGGGCGGAGGCGCGGATGGCGTAGACGGTGAGGATCAGGTTGGCATGTTTGGGTGCCAGCAGCCTGGTGCAGTCCTTTATGAGCGGTGTCAGGTGCGTGAAGAGATCCCAGACTTCGCCGTCTGGTCCGCGGCCGAACTTGGGCGGGTCGATCAGGATCATGTGATAGGAGCGCTTGCGCCGTACCTCGCGGGCGGCGAACTTTCGCGCGTCATCGAGGATCCAGCGAATGGGGGCGTCGGTGAGTTTGGAGGCGGCCTGATTTTCCTTGGCCCATTGGATCGCCTTTTTGGAGGCATCGACGTGGGTGACTTCCGCGCCGGCTCTGGCGGCGATGAGGGAGGCGGCACCGGTATAGGCAAAGAGGTTGAGCACACGCGGACGCTCGTCTTTGACGCGGGCCAGGCGGTCCGCCATCCACTGCCAATGCGGCAGCTGCTCGGGGAAGAGCCCCAGATGGCGGAAGCTCATCAACCGGCACAGGATTGTGACATCCATCACATTGACCGGCCAGGTCTTGGGTAACGAACGCGTGGTGTGCCAGCGCCCGCCTTCGGCATCCTCGTCTGCCTTTTCGGATTTGAAGGCCGCGTCGGCGCGTTTCCAATTCTCTGGCGGGAGGGATGGCGCCCACAATGCCTGCGGCTCGGGCCGGTCAAAGGTGAATTTGCCATAGCGCTCGAGCTTGCGCCCGTTGCCGCTGTCCAAGAGCGCGTAATCGGCAAAGCCTGTCGTTTCGATGAGCTTAAGGCGGGACATGTGGTGGTGCTTGGGGCGGCGCGTGATGTTGTGATCCGCCGCTCTAGCATGTTTGGCGCTGGCTGCAAGGTGGGGGCCGGCCTGGAGGAAGGACCGGCCCCGCTTTGCGTCAGGGCGAGGCGGATTTCGCGAGACGCACGAGGTTGATGAACTCGGCGCGGTAGCCGAAGGGGTCGTTGCCCTTGGCGGATTGCGCGAGCGCAATCACGTCGTCGTAGNNAGGGCGAACCTTTTATGAGCTGTCCGAATGCGGCGACGGCGATGGAGAAGCGGGCTTCCGCTGGCGCTTGTTCGATTGACGCCGTCTGTGCCGGTGCTGCGATGGGCAGCGTGACGAGCTTGGACGCGTCTTCCTTCGGCAGCTTGTAGCGCAGTTTCAGGAAGCCGATCTCGCCCTCCTTGCCATCAGCTGCGACCGGGGCGGGTTTGACGTCTCCGGTGGCCGCTGCCTTTTCCGTTGTGCCGTAACGCAGATCATCGACCAGCGTCGGCGCACCCTTAGGCGTGATCTCGTAGATCGCGGTCACGGTGTGCCCGGAGCCGATGTCACCCGCGTCGACCTTGTCGTTGTTGAAGTCCTCGCGGTTGAGTGCGCGCGTCTCGTAACCAATGAGCCTATACTCGGAGACGCGGGCCGGGTTCCACTCGATCTGGATCTTGACGTCCTTGGCGATGGTGAAGAGCGTGGACGAGGCTTCATCGACGAGCACCTTGCGGGCTTCGTTCAGGGTGTCGATATAGGCCGCCTGGCCGTTGCCGTTCTGGGCCAGCGTCTGCATCAGCGCATCGTTGTAATTGCCCTGACCGACGCCAAGGATGGACAGGAAGACGCCCTTCTTGCGCTTCCTTTCGATCAAGCCCTTTAGCTCATCGCGGTTGGTGACGCCGACATTGAAGTCACCATCGGTGGCGAGAATGATGCGGTTGACCGCGTTTGTGTCGAAGTTTGTTTCAGCCAGCCGGTAGGCGTCCTGGATGCCCTGGGCGCCGGCCGTCGAGCCGCCCGCACCGAGGCGATCAATAGCGGCGAGGATCTTCGACTTGTCGGCGATCTTGGTCGGCTCTAGCAACACGCCCGAGCCCGATGCGTAGGTGACGATGCCGATGGTGTCGTCCGGCTTCAGCTCGTTGACCAGCATTTTGAAGGCGTTTTTGACGAGCGGCAGCTTGTCTTGGGATCGCATGGAGCCCGACACGTCCATCAAGAACACAAGATTGGCGCGCGGGCGCTGGGTGGAGGAGAGATCATAGCCCTTGATGCCGATATGCACGAGCTGGTTCGAACTGTTCCAGGGACTCGGCAGGACCGTGACCGTCGGCTGGAAGGGTTGCTCGGCGGTTTCCGGTTTCGGATAGGCGTAGGGGAAGTAGTTGATCATCTCCTCGACGCGCACGGCATCCTTCGGCGGTAGGCGGCCGGAATTCAGTGCGCGACGCACGAACGAATACGATGCCGTATCCACATCGATGGAGAAGGTGGAGACGGGTTCGGCGGAGACCTGCTTCACCGTGTTCTGTTTGACGGCTTCGAACTGGTCGCGGTGTTGCTGCTCGATGAGGAGCGGCCGGCGTTCCCTGGTGCCTCTCTGCGCTGCGGGGGAGTCCATACGTATGGACATTTCAAGATCTTTCTTTGCAATGTCCAATGCCCGCCTGGTCTCCGTTTTCTTTTTTGCTTTTCTCCTTTTTACGGTGGGCGCTTGCGCCATGCGCATGTTGGCGCCGCCCATCGGGCCTGCCGACGAAGAGGGTGCTGCGTAGTTGCCTCGGGCATCGGCTTCGTAATTACTGACTGCGCCAAGGCCTTGCCGTGATGGGTCACGACCAGGTGCCGCCGGGACCGGAGGCCAGGATTGTGTGCCAGGGGGGCCCAGTCCCGCACTAGGCGAGGCGCTGTCCAAGGCAATGACCGGCGGTGGCGGTGGTGCCTTTTCTGCCGCCGGTTTTGCGGGCGGCGGGTTGGCCGCAGCCGATTTGTCTCTTCTTGAACCATCGGACTTCTGATCGGCGCCCGACTTTGCCCCCGAGTGGCGCACCTCGTTTGCATCGCCATCCTTGCGCGGGGCGAACATCGCTTGGGGGCCAATGAGCTTGTTCTCGAGACGGGCGATTTCGGTCGTCTCTCCTTCGGATTTCAAAAGCTCGCGATCCGCCGTACGGAATGTATCCAGACCATTTAGGCCGGATGTGCTGAGGTGGAAGGCCACGGGGGCCGCGACGATCAAAGCTGCGATGGACGCGGCAAGCGCCAGTTGATTGCGGGTCACTGTCATGAACGTTCTCCTCATCGCGCCATGCGATGCGGAGGTGGGACGGACTGGCTCGTTGTTTTCTTGGGTCGGTTTTTCGATTTCTTCGCCGGCGTCGAAGGCGTCGCGCGCGGCCTTGAGCGCAGCCTCTTTCGCGTCCGCGCGCGGTGCGGGAACGGGCAGGTCTTTCAGGCTCCTTAATTCGTTCTCAGTCATCTTCAGCCCGCAGCCTCCAATTGCGACTTGAGGCGCTTTCTTGCCTCGTGGAGATGCCACGAGACGGTCTTTTCATTACAGCCCATGATGGCGGCGGCCTNNGCATCGCGCTGCTGATCGGGGAGCGCCCGCACCGCGGTCCATAATTCCTGACCCAGTACAGCCGTCTCCGGCGTTTCGGTCTCCACCTCCTCAACAAGCATCATCACATTGGACGGTTTCAGCGGAACAATTCTTTGGGCCAGGCGGAGATGGTCAATGGTGACGGTGTAGGCCAGCCGGTAGAGCCAGGTGGTGAAGGCGGCGTCGCCCCGAAAGCTGCGGATGGCAGTTGCAAGCTTTACCATTACGTCCTGGGCGATATCTTCAGCCCGGTCGCGGCTACCGGACCAACGCCAGGCAAGCTTGTAGACCCGGTCGTAATGGCGTTCGGTCAGTGCCGCGAATGCCGGGCGGGCGCCCGCCGCGGCTTCCGATGCCAGCTCATTATCCGTTCGGTCGTTCACACGCACGTTCCGCCGGTTGGCGCCCCTTGAAGACTTGGACGGGTGCGCCCGGCCGTTCCTTGGGGTGTTGCGAAATTTTTTTTCACCACGCCTTTATCGGACTGTCTGCGGACCGGCTTATGGCGCTTGTCGGGCAAGTTCGCGACCGGGGAGAGATTTTCCCTCCGGTAGATGCAACCTGGCTGGGTGCGCGATCGGGCGCGCCAGGTACCTGGCGGCGTGCAACCCGAGGCTAGAACTGGGTGATCCAGTTCACGGTGACGTATGGGTCGTATTCAATGTCGCCATCGAGCGTAAAGACTTGGCCAAGTGCGCCCGTGGAAAGAGACACCTCTCCGCCTTCCCATTCGTAGCGCGCGAACACACCCACCTTTCCATAGTCAAGAAGATCTGTTGGCTCGGCATTGCGTCCATCGCGGATTCGGCAGTCATTGCGGGTGCCCGCTGCCATTTTGCATTCGCCTTGCGCATCGACGTTGAGGCCAGCTTCGACACCCAGTGAGAGTTGCGGCCAAACGCGATAGCCGCTTCTCATCCGCATCGAACGCGTGTCAAAAGCGGTCGACCAAGCGAGGTCGAGGGAGCTCCACGCATTGGGGCCCATGTTGAGCCACAACTCGACGACACCTTTGACGCCATACTCTTCACCGGAGACGATGGTTTCGTTGTCGAAGGGCGAGACGTCGTGGCCGATCGCCGAAAACCCGACAAAGGCTTTCGCCGTCAACGGATCGAAGCGCCAAAGATATCCGACGAGGGCTTCGGCAAACATGGTGTCGACGGAGAACGTCGGTGGCCGGCCGGGCCTGTCGCCGGGCCCAAGGTCGTCCTCGTACTTGTATTGGCCATAGCCCGTAACGGCCCGCAATTTGAGGCCTTGCTCATGAATGCCGACGTAGGGGGAGAGGGTCCCTCCCGCGTAGGCAAGCCAAACGCTGCTGGAGATTTCCGCTCCGCTCCACACCTCGCGCCATCGGTCGGGGCGCGTGTCATCGGCAAAAGCTGAGCCAGAGAGAACGGCCAACAGGCAAGCGGGTGTCAGGACCGCTGCGAGATCGCGTGGTACCAATACATAATGAANNCTCTCGGACCCCGCACGCAAAAAAAATAAAAAAAAGAACGCATCAGTAGTGAGGGTGCGATGAAGTCGTATTAACTATGATCTGTCAAGAAACGATCGTTGGCGACCTGTACGAAGACTTGGGTGTATACAGAGTTATCTACCTCAGATAGCAGGACTACTTTCTACTACTGTAAGTAGCGTAATGTTGTTCTTGAACTCAAGCTGGGTGTCTTTGAAATCGTTCCTGGCGCCGAGGTCTACTTTCAGTGGACACATTTTGTCGCGCCACAAAGATCAATTGTTTAGCGTGTTGAGAGACAATAGATTTAGCACTTAAGAGTTCTGCGCGTCAGGTTCGGGACTTGCGCGTGCTGGTCATTCAAAGTGCAGCCGTGGCGTGTTGCGTATCCGGGAGGATGTCAGATGTTTGGTCAGAACGGCATGGGTTCAATGCAGACCCCGTTTCACATGTATTTCAGTGGTCTTGATTCAATGGCTAAGGGCCTGGGGCCGATGAAGGGCATCGCGCGGGCACAGCTCGAGATGATGGGGCTGATGAGCCGGCGGGCTCAGGCCTACATGGAATTTCCGACCCGTCTCAGCGGCTGCCGTTCGCCTCAGGATGTGCTGCAAGAGCAAATGCGGTTCTGGCAGACTGCTGTTCAGCAATATCAAGAGAGTTCGCAGAAGATCATGATGGCGTGGAGCGAGAGTATGACGCTTGCGGCGTCGCCTGCATCTCTTGCGTCGTCGTTTGCGTCACCACCGGCACGGTGCGAGCGTGATTACATCGCGTTTCCAGAGGCTGCTCGCAGTACAAACGGTTCTGCAGAGCCTCAGACGGCAAATGCGCGCGAGGTTGCGTGAGCCCCTGGTTGTTTGAGTTGTTAATTTGAGTTTCTGGTTCTGATTTTTATTTGGCGCGGCTCACGGTGATCGTGGGGCGGGCTTGATTGGACCGCGGAGACTGCGGTTCTTGCCATCAATTGAGGGCGGCGTAGGCTTCAGCAAAGCCTGACAGGTCTATGGGGACTCCAACGCCACCGCCTTTTTCCGGCGTTCGAAAGAAAATCAAAATTCCGGTCTTGCCCGACAGCAGTTTCTTCGTCTCAGCCTCGCTCAAAACGTGCTGTGTCATGCAACCAACCGGCAGACACCGGATAAAGGCGATTGTCCAGAGCCTTTCGTCGTCGACACGTAGTTCAATTCCTCTCGGCAGGTAGACGCCCAGAGAGGTGAACACGCGAAAGACGAACTCTCCAGTGGCGAACTTCTGAAAATAGATCTGGACTCCGAGGTTTTCGTCTCTGATATCCGTCGCGCCTTGCGACATCGCGCAGACTTCGGTTTTGCTGCCGGGCGGCGGGGGACGGCACACAATCTGCCATTCTCCGTGCTGTCCCCGTACGGCGCCTTGAGGTGGGCTGGTCTCGGCCGCGGTGGTTGCTGCCGGTTCTGTCTGTGCCAGAGCCTGTTTGGGGGATGTTGGCGCCAATCCGAGTGCCAAGATAAGAATTCCTGCCAGGACGGCGGCAGCATGGGCGTGGGACGTTGGGATCATTCTGGAGAGGTCTCAATGCTGCGGTTCAGCACGCACGAACGGCACCAAGTTTTACAAGCTTTAGAAGTGGACAACGCACTCATTTTAGCTCTCTCCCGTGAAAGTGGCCGAACTTCGACTGGTGAACGCGTGCGACGTCCGGTGCTGCACCGCCGAAGAGAAGGCGTCAAGGGGCACTGTGCCCCCGGGCCGGCGGACATATCGCGTCGACAGTTGTTCGACGCGAAGTTATGCCGCATAATTCTTGACTTGAGCCAAGAATGACGGTTGTGGTGTCGTGTCGACAGGGGAGGATTTGGCAGTATAGCGACTGAACCGCGCGATTCTTCGGCACGGGCGCCTATGCTGTCGTACTTCCTTATATAGGATTGACGTGATTTTGGCGGCCCCATTCCTGGTGAGTGGACGCGAGGTCACTGGAATTGGAGAAGAACCCGGCGTGATGAAGGNNACGGATGTTGAAACGCATGCAGTGGCGGGTGCCTTTAACGGCCCTTGCGGGGTGGCTGGCGCTTACGGCGAGTTCTGTGACGGCCTTTGCGGCGAGCAGGCTCGGGCAGTCCGTTCCGGGTCAGATGGGCCTGCAGGAAGCTGCGACGGAGGTCGCGCGTGAGATTCATAGCTTCTACGATTTCACGAACATCATCATCATTGCGATTGCCGTTTTCGTACTGATCCTGATGGCCTACGTGATGTATCGTTTCAACGAAAAGGCCAATCCTACTCCTTCTAAGACGACCCACAACACGCTCCTCGAAGTCGCTTGGACCGTCATTCCGATTTTNNAAGCTTCTGATGCTGCAGTACACGTATCCGAAGCCGGATCTCACCATCAAAGCCGTCGCCTACGAGTGGAACTGGGAACATCAATATCCGGATCAGGGCGGGTTTACGGTCACGTCCAATATGCTGACCGACGCGGCCGTTCTGCGGAAGGCACTCGGCAAGGATGAGTACAAGGCCCGTTACAAGGGCCTTGAAGGGCTCGAACTCGCGCAGAAGCTTTACGACGATGCGCAACCGATCAGGAAGGAGCGCAACCAGCCGCGGCAGCTTGCCGTGGATAATGAGATCGTCGTTCCGGTGAACAAGGTCGTGCACGTGCTTGTGACGTCTGGTGGGTTCGTGATCCACAACTGGACCATTCCTTCGTTTGGCTCGAAGCTCGATGCGGTTCCCGGCCGTGTGGCTGCGACGTGGTTCCGCGCCGAGAAGGAAGGCANNTGCGCGTCGTGAGCGAACAGGTCTTCAATGATTGGGCCGCTGCGATGCAGGCCAAGGACAAGAAGAAGGCGAGGGAGATCCTCGATAGCATTGCTGCCAAGCAGGATGGCACAAAGGCTGTTGCCAGCGCGGCGCACTAGTCAAGAGCGGGACGGGCGGTCAATGAGCTGCCCGTCCCGTTCCGCAATTCGGGAAACGCAGAAAGATTGAAGGCTAAGCAACAATGGGCACGACGACAGCGGATACCGCTCATCATGATGACCACAAGCCGGGCTTCGTAAAGCGCTGGCTATTTTCAACGAACCACAAAGACATCGGCACGCTCTATCTCATCTTCGCGATGATTGCCGGTGTGATCGGCGGCGCGCTTTCAGTTGCCATGCGTATGGAACTTGCGGCCCCCGGCATGCAGTACTTCGCCAACGAGCACATGTTCAACGTGTTCGTCACGGGGCACGGCCTCATCATGGTATTCTTCATGGTCATGCCGGCGATGATCGGCGGCTTCGGCAACTGGTTCGTGCCGCTGATGATCGGTGCGCCGGATATGGCGTTCCCGCGCATGAACAACATCAGGTTCTGGCTGTTGGTGCCGTCGCTCATGCTTTTGGTGGGCTCCGCATTCGTCGATGGCGGGCCGGGC
>JABAHR010000395.1_pt1 | contig 10081 bp, 9 predicted proteins | sample 7062101 | NCBI WGS metagenome assembly JABAHR01 (sample SAMN14534553, study PRJNA622989) | marine sediment metagenome | biome: marine biome [ENVO:00000428]; feature: marine pelagic biome [ENVO:01000023]; material: deep marine sediment [ENVO:00002113] | place: India: Gulf of Kutch | collected...
TTGTCCACTTCAAGGTTTTCTTGTACGTAAAGAAGAAAAAAGCCATGGCACGGGCAAGATGGTAGAGGGTAATCTTAATTCAGGGGATCATGTTGCTATGGTAGAGGATGTAGTTACAACAGGTGGCTCAGTAATTAAGGCTATAAATGCTGTCAGGGGAGAGGGAGCAGAGGTCAATAAACTATTTGTGATTGTAGATAGAGAAGAGGGTGCAGGGTTAAAATTTAAGGAAATTGGTGTAGAACTTTTCTCAATTTTTAAGATAAGCGATCTGCTCTAACACACCATTTTAATTTTTAACTTTTAAATAATTAAGGGAAAGAAATATTATATTCTTCAAGTTTTCGCCTGAGTGTAATTCTGTTAATTCCCAGCTTCCGGGCAGCTTTTGATCTGTTCCACCCGCTAGCACTTAGCGCTTCTTCCAAGAGTATTTTCTCTGCCTCTTTTACAATCTTGCTATATACATTACTACTGTCTTCGGAACCAAGCATTCCTCTAACAGACCCTCTCAAAGTGTCGGCTAAAGATTGATTGTTTTGAAGTTCAAGCAGGTCAGATCTGTTATTAAGCTCAAGATCATAGGACGTCAAATATTCAGTTTTAGTAAAGGCAATTGCTTTTCTAATAACATTTTCTAGCTCTCTTACATTCCCTGGCCAGTCATATTGAATAAGTTGTTCTCTGAACTCTCGAGTAACCCCGTTTATATCCTTCCCGGCTTGGCTTCCATGTCTTCTAGTTAGGCATTCCATTAATAGTGGTATGTCTTCTTTGCGATCTTTAAGAGGAGGTAAATGAATTTTTACAACATTAATTCTAAAGTATAAGTCTTCTCTAAATCTTCCAATTTGCACTAATTCTTCAAGGTTCTTATTAGTTGCTGTAATTAACCTCACATTTACAGATATTTCTTTGCTACTTCCAAGCCTATGAAAAGTGCCACTTTGAATAACCCTTAAAACTTTTGCCTGAAGAGAAAGTGACATATCTCCTATTTCGTCAAGGAACATTATCCCACCATCAGCTTCTTCAAACTTTCCCTTTCTTGCTGTATCCGCTCCTGTGAAAGCCCCTTTTTCATATCCAAAGAGCTCCGCTTCTAAAAGATTCTCGGGAATGGCAGCACAGTTAAGAACCACAAACGGTTTTTCCCAACGAGTGCTTACCTTCCATACAGATTCAGCAACAAGTTCCTTACCAGTACCACTTTCACCAGTAATAAGAACAGGAACGTCTACTCTCCCCACTTGTCCGATTAGCTTGCACACTTCTTGGAGCATAGGGGAGTCACCAACTATAGCGCAGCTAACACTACTTCCTACTACATCTCCAGCAAATTCAATGCACTCACCTTTTAGCTCTGCACCAATACCAAGAGCTCGTTTAACAGACTGTACTAATTTAGGATTATTCAGCGGATCGGTAATACAGTCAAAAGCGCCGAATGTCATAGATTCAATTAAATATCTAGTACCCTTTTCTTCAGTTATCACTATCACAAATGAATCTTCTTTTATTTTGCCTAGTGCACCAACTCCGATGGTATCTACATCTAATATTGATAGATTTCCACTGTGAGTTTTCTTTGCATCTGTTTGCAGGGTCAAATTACTTAAACCGGCTAGTTTATTTTCAATTCCCTCAAATAGATTATTATTTTGTGTAAAAATGGTAATATTTGTCTCCAATTTGCGCTCCTTGTGTGTAACAAAAGTATACAAGGTGATAATAAAGTAATCAAGCAATCTTGATTGGGTTTTGTAACTAGCTGCCATCATTAAGTATTTTGTCTATGGCATTTAATTTGCATCGTTGTGTGGGATTAACTAATCATAATATTATTGATAGATGGGTAAAGGAATAGATAATTGGATCTAATACTTATATCAGCAATAGTACTAGCAGCATTTCTTGCACTAAATATTGGTGCTAACAACTCTGCTGCGTCCATGGCTACTGCTTATGGGGCAGGTGTTAGGACCAAAAAGCAGGCTGTGATTATTATAGCTGTGTTTGCACTATTAGGTGCTATAATAGCGGGTGCTCCTGTAGTTAAAACACTCGGCAACGGTCTAGTACCAAGTGAGGTGCTGTCATCAAATATTGGATTAGTTCTAATTATTTTCATAATCGCCTCTATTTTTGTCACATGGGCAAATGTAGCCAAGGTGCCGATAGCCACAACGCATGCAATCGTGTGTGCGATAGCTGGTGTAGGGCTATATTCAAGCGCACTTCATACAGATAAGTTTTTTGAAATTTTAGCCTGGTGGGTAGCAGCCCCGCTTGTTGCTTGGGTTATTAACTTCCTTATGGCGAAGTATCTTTACTTTAGAACTCTTAAATTTTTAACTGAGCGTTATTCTGAAAAATCCATAAATGGGATTTTGACTATTCTAATAACCATCTCCGGAACTTTTCTTGCTTTCTCTGCTGGTGCAAATAACTCGGCAAATGCGGTAGGGCCACTGGTTGGTTTAGGCCTCATTGGTACTTACCAAGGGGCAATTATTGCTGGTGTGGCAATGGGAGTGGGAGCGATATTGTTTGGTGGAAGAGTCCTTGAAACAGTGGGCAAGGAGATTACCGAGATATGTATTCTAAGGGCAGTATCAGTAGAGTTTACAGGAGCTGCTCTCATACTAGGTGCTTCAGTTTTTGGAATTCCAGTGTCTATCGCAGAGATTATAACCTCAGGTATAATAGGATTCTCCTGTGCACAACAAGGTTTCGGGGTAACAGCAAAAAATAGACATGTTTTAAAAATCGCATTTTTCTGGATAGTAATTCCTTTTGTTGCAGTAGCTATGGGTTATGGTATGACATCAATCTACTTTAACTATGGAGTAGGGGATTTTTTAGCATCGAATTTTGGTTTCTAGGGGAGGTATTTAGCAATTAGTAGTCAAGATACACAGAATTCAGCAGATGCCCTCAAGAAGAGATTTAATGCTGCACAAGTAGAGCAGCTTAATGAGAGGTTTGAGGATTCAAGTGCTCAAGAGATTCTTGAGTGGGCAACTTCGCTGCATCCAAGGATAGCACTTGCATCTAGTTTTCAGTCGCAGGGTGTAGTGTTAATAGATATGTTTCTCAAGATCCATCAGAAGGCCAGAATCTTTACTCTTGATACTGGAAGGTTGAACGAAGAAACCTACGAAGTAATGGATGCAATCAGTAGTAAATATGGAGCCAATATCGAGATACTATTCCCAGATAAAAAAGAAGTGGAAGACATGGTCAGAGAACATGGACCTAATCTGTTTTATAAGGGGAAAGACAATAGGTTTCTTTGCTGTGATATAAGAAAGGTAAGACCCCTTAATAACTTCTTGCCAAGTTTAGATGCTTGGATTACTTCTATTAGACGCGACCAGACTCAAAATAGATCTGAGGCTAAAAAATTTGAACTTGATGAGCTGCACGGTGGAATTCTAAAGATTAATCCATTAGTGGATTGGTCATCAAAAGAAGTTTGGGAATATATAGGCGAGCATAACGTGCCTTATAACAAACTGCACGACTTAGGTTATCCAAGTATTGGATGTGCTCCTTGCACACGCCCTGTTAGAGACGGTGAAGATCCTCGATCTGGCAGATGGTGGTGGGAAAACGACTCAGATAAAGAATGTGGTCTTCACATGAGTCACAATGTAAATTCCTAGACTAATATACTACTATTGCAAATCATTAGTTGTGTTATCTTCTTCTGAGGATACCGGCATAGGTGATGCCTGGTGAATGACCATTTGCCATCCATCTTCATTTTTCTCAAATATATTTGTTGATACTGAAACATTCATCACCACAGGATCTCTTTTGATATATGTAAGCTCTTGTATGCATGTAACCCATGCAGCATCGTCTTCAATTTCAACGCTTAAATTATGAAGTTTAATTTCTAACTGGTCTTCGGGGTCAAATACATTCTCCCAGCTCNNCCAGCCTTTTAGCATAATCCAACCTGGGTGCATACAGCCTGCCCGATCATCATGCACAAACACTGCACCCATGAGCTCAAGGTCTCTGGTCCCTAGTGCTTGGTAAAACCTTGTGTTTACTTCAAGTACATCCTCTTTATCTGTTTGTATCGTCATTCCTTAAATACATCCACTACTTCATTAAATTTATTTAGAATATCACCTTTGACTCTGGATATATCGTTATATATGGCAAAGACCATTATGAAAAGCAATAGCGCTAGTCCAACACGCTGACTAATCTCTAAGAACCTCTGGCTAAGTGGTTTTCTCTTAATAGCCTCAAGAGTTAGATATACCACGTGACCACCATCCAGCATTGGTATAGGGAACAGATTGATCACCGCAAGGTTAATACTTATAAAACATGTGAACTGCAGAAGCTGAGCAAAACCAGTCTCGGCAGCTGCGCCTGAAACTTTGGCAATTAGTATAGGGCCTGCAAGACTTTTTCCCGCAGTTCCTAGAGCTATTTTTCCAGTTATGAGCTTATATAAGAACCCTACTAGAAGGACTGTAACTTCTATAATCATTTTAACGGCTTCTTTTACACCGTTATATATTGCTTCAAAGAATCCGTATTTCTTTATTATTTCATCATTATATACCTGTATTCCTATAGCTCCTGCACCGTCTTCACCAAGTGGCTCTGGGGTGATCTGAATATCAAAAATGCTCTCCCCTCGCTCAATTAACATCGTTAACTGTTTGTTAGCACTCGCCCTAATCAGGGAGCTCATTTCATTCCAATCTGCAATAGGCTGGCCGTCTATCTCGACGATTCTATCTCCCCTTTCAAGCTCAGCTTTATCAGCCGGGGTGCCGTCTACAACTCCTCCGACTTTTGCTAGTACCGGTTCTCCAAAACCTAATGCTACTAGACCCTCGGAGGAAGCTTTTGCTTGAATAGGTATTGAGACGATCTCACCGTCTCTGTCAACTTTGATATCAAGAAGTACATCGGGATTAGTTTGAAGCTGGATATTTACATCTCTCCAATTCGAGACTTCATTCCCATCTATTTCAAGTATTTTATCCCCCACTAGGAAACCGGCCTCTTGGGCTGGGGACCCTTTTGCTACCTGACCTATCTCAGGGCTTTTCTCAAGGTAAGCAGGAACCGATATCCCGATCATAAAAACTATCGGGAGTAATATGAAAGGTAGCAAGAAATTCATGAACGGTCCTGCTACTACAATTAAAAGCCTGTTTATAATCGGCTGGTTAGAAAATCCTCTTGGGTACTCTTTTTCAGAATAGTTCTCTGAGCCTTCAAGGTCCTGAGGTTTGCCTATGATTTCAATGTGTTTGCCATCTCTCTCAACAACAAATTCAAATTCCCTAAGCGGTTCAGATTGCAGATTAGTCTCTAACTGCTTCCATCTCTCAAAAGATTTAAGCTCAAGTCCATCAATACTTATTATTCTATCCCCTGATTTAAATCCTGCTCTCTCAGCATTTGAACCTGGATCAACTTTATCAACGATGAAATTCCCCTCAACACCCTCACCATACATCTTTACATATCCTCCAAGTGGAAGAAGGCACACAAGATACTCTGTTTCTCCTCTGGTAAATCCAATTAGTTTTTTGCCGAATCCCAAGGAGAATTTTTCAACTCTCACGCCGCTCCACTTAGCGACTAAGAAATGTCCTAGCTCATGAATAAATACCAAAACTCCGATAACGAAAATAAAAGCTATTATTGCTGTCATATTTTATTCTTCTCCTAATTGCTAATTAAAGACTGAGCAGTATTTCTTGCCCAGCTATCACTCTCCAATACTGTCTCTAAAGAGTTTGCTGGTTGAGTTTTATGGAGCTCCATTACTTTAGCTACCGTCTTAACTATACCCGTGAATTTGATGTCTTCTGATAAAAATGCAGATACTGCAACTTCATTTGCGCCATTCATAACTGAAGGCATTGTACCACCTTCTCTCAAAGCGTCAAAAGCTAATGAAAGACATGGGAATTGCTCAAAGTCAACTTCTTCAAAGCTAAGCTCTCCAAAACTCTCAGGAGAGACATCATTATAATTCATAGACAATCTATCTGGGTAAGAAATTGCAAAAGCTATAGGTATTCTCATATCAGGTTTTCCCATTTGTGATATGACTGAACCATCTATGTATTCCACCATAGAATGTACTATGCTTTGCGGGTGTATCCATACTGATATTTCCTGAGGGTCAAACCCGAAAAGCCACTTAGCTTCAATTACTTCAAATCCCTTATTCATAAGAGTAGCTGAATCAATTGTGATTTTCTTCCCCATTTTCCATGTAGGATGATTTAGGGCTACTTCGACGCTGACATCTTCTAGCTCATCCTTTGGAGTCTTGAGGAATGGACCTCCGGATGCTGTTAGAATTAACCGCTTAACATCTTTTCTCTCTCCGCACCCAAGCGCCTGGAATATTGCACTGTGCTCACTGTCTATGGGGAGTAAAGTGCCTCCATTCTTTTTAACTTCTGACGTTAATACCTCTCCAGCAATCACTAAAGATTCTTTGTTGGCAAGAGCAATGTCTTTGCCTGATCTTGCAGCAGCTATTGTTGGTTTAAGTCCTGATGCTCCAACCATTGCCGATACAAGGAGATCAACTTCATCCATTCGTGCTACATTCTGTGCACCCTCATCTCCATACAAGATCTGAATATCTGTTGCTCCTAATAGAGATCCTAGTTCTTTAGCAGAGTCTTCATCAGCTACAGAAACTACTGTTGGTCCGTACGTTGTGATTTGCTCTAGAAGAAGCTCTATATTGTTACCTGCTGAAAGCCCAACAACACTGAATTTCTCGGGGTGTTGTGAAATAACATCTAATGTCTGTCTTCCTATAGATCCTGTAGAGCCGAGTATGGAAATTTTCTTCAAATTACTTCCCTTTTCTTTATCTGATCCCCAGTTAGGCCAAACCTTCTTTCTCGTCCCTGATAGTTTAGGATCGCTTTTATTAGGTGACGTTTTCTAAAATTTGGCCAAAGTGTTTTGGTGACGTATATCTCTGTATAGGCAAGCTGCCAGAGCATAAAATTTGATAATCTAAGCTCTCCACTCGTTCTAATCAAAAGGTCCGGTTCAGGTAGGTCCTGGGTATATAAGAACTTTGAAAAATTTGTTTGATTTATCTCTTTATGCATATTGTTATGCTGACTTATCATTTTCTTTGTGGCATCTACTATCTCTTCCCTGCCACCGTAGCTGAGTGCTAGCGTGAGAGTCAAACCCTTACAGTGCTTTGTCTTTCTAATAGTGTTTTCTAGAACTTCGTTTACATGTTTTGGAAGTTCCCAAAGTCTTCCTATAGCATTTAATCTTATATCGTTCTCGATAAGTTTATCAGTCTCTTTTTTCAAGAAATGTTTAAGAAGCTCCATAAGGGCATCAACTTCAGCTTTGGGCCTTTTCCAATTCTGAGCCGAAAAAGCAAACAAGGTAAGATTATTTACACCCAGTTCCCCAGCACCTTTTACAACAGCTCTTACTGATTTCATTCCTTCCCTATGACCGCTTATTCTGTCTAGTCCCTTTTGTTTTGCCCACCTACCATTACCGTCCATAATTACAACTATATGCGCAGGTAGATTATTTTTATCTACTAAAGATTCTAACTTTCCTTTCATTGGAGTTGTAATTATAACATTTCGTTATTATTACAAAAGTAATATATATACTGAGAAATCTTTACCTATATACTGCTCTTGAAATGTAAGAAAGAGGGGAGGCTATAAAGATTACAATCAATAATACAGACAACACTACTAGAAAAGTCAGGCAGTATATAAATATAGATAGTGGGATGAATAGGATTTTATACAAAATAAACCAATCCTTTGATACATCCATTGCAACTGTGCCGTAGCTTCCAATAAATTTAGCTATCACTGTAAAAAACATGCTGAACATTGTTCTCTCCGAAGATAGAATATACTATATACTTTTATTAGTGCAAAAGATCTCTATTCATCAGATTAATTTTTGTGAAGCTAGAGTTGAATAGAGAAACCCTGATAGGTGAATCTATTGATCTAGCACTAGTTTTCAAGTTGCGAGATATGGGATGTTTAGTTAACCTGTAAATGAGGCGAAGTAAATGAGACTAATTCTTCTAATTTTACTAATATTTACATTAGGTTCTTCTGGTGTTATAGCGGATAATCCAAATAATGATGATGTATATAAAGGACTTTCAAACTTTACACGAGTCCTAGATCTGATTCAGAGAAATTATGTTGAAAACGTGGATGGTCAGGAGCTCACTACCAAAGCAATAGAGGGGATGCTGCGGAGTCTTGACCCATATTCTGCATACTTGAGCCCAGAGCGCTACAGAGAGCTTGAAATAGGCACATCTGGTGAGTTTGGCGGTGTAGGTATGCAAGTTACTACAGAAAAAGGGTATCTAATGGTTATTGCACCAATCGAAGGTGGTCCTGCGGATAAGGCTGGAATAAAGCCCAGAGATCTAATTGTAGAAATTGATGGACAATCCACAAAAGGAATGGTTGTGCAAGAAGCGGTTAATTTGCTTCGGGGCCCAAAAGGGAGCTCGGTAAATGTCACTTTTGAAAGAGAAGGACTGAAGGAACCATTCAAGGTAGATCTTATTAGAGATAAAATCATAGTTAAAAGTGTTAAATATGAACTTCTCGACAATGGCATCGGCTATATAAAGCTCTCGCAGTTTCAGGAGAAATCTTCTAAAGAATTGAGAGATGCGCTGTTTCAGCTAGAGTCTCAAAATGGTAGGAAGTTAGTTGGAGTGGTTCTTGATTTGAGAAATAATCCAGGAGGTTTGTTGGGAGAAGCTATTAACGTTGTAGATGAGTTTATAGATCAAGGATTAATTGTAAGCGTAAAGGGTAGGACGCAGGGTAAGGCTAGAGACCACTACGCAACAAAAAACGGCGAATTTCAAGATTACCCTATGGTTGTTATAGTTAATGATGGTAGTGCTAGTGCTTCGGAAGTTGTTGCCGAGGCTCTTCAAGATAATAAAAGAGCTACAATATTAGGCACTAATACATTTGGTAAGGGATCGGTGCAAACTATTATAAGGTTAGAAGATGGTTCAGGGCTCAAGTTGACTACTGCAAAGTTTTATGCCCCTAGCGGTAGGTCAATCAGCGAAGTTGGTGTTACTCCTGATGTTATTGTAGAAGATAAAGGCTCTGAATCTAAAGATGAGCAGCTGGACAGTGCAGTTGAAATTCTAAGAAGCCCAGGAAAAGCCAGTGCTCCAAAGGGCTAAGGTGATTTTTTCTTTTGCCAAGAAAAACCAAAACTACTAAAAGACCAAGACGCCCGGCTAGAAGAAAAAAGAAAAGCTCCAGAGGTACAAGAATTGTTCTTGTTACGCTTGGATTTATTATTTTGCTATTCTTTGGCCTGTATGGACTAAATTATCTTAAACAGAATGCTTCTTCTAGTTATGTTGGTAAGAATCTATCAGCAACTGAAGTTGATAACTTAATAGGCGAGGTTGACCAAAGTCTGACTAAAGCTTTCTTTGAGGCTGGAATTTCCTCAAAAAACATTGATTCAAAGAAAGTTTTTAGTAAAGAAGACGGAAATCTCAGTTGGGAATACAAAGATATTAAAATATCTCCAGAAAGAGGAGTTACATCCAAGAAAGTTAAGAAGATACTGCAGAGTTCTGTAATTGAGGAATATCCAGTTGAGTACAAATTTGAGACAGACAAGAATTCCTTAATTACTTTTATACGTATTAATGACATTATAACCCATAAAATAAAATTTGAGTTTGATAAACAAACACAAGTTCAAACAAAAAAACAAAAGCCTGAAAAACCCGCTCAACAAAATAATAAACTTGAAGAATTACTGAAAAGTAAAAATAAAGAAAAGAAAGAAGTTGTTTATTCTAAAAAGAAGGGAGTAGTTGAAACTTCATATCCTAAATCCAAAATCGTGATAATTATTGATGATCTTGGAATGAACAAGCAACCAATTGACCGGCTGCTTCAAATAAAAGCCCCTATTACCTTTGCAGTACTTCCTAATCTTCCTTACTCTAGCTATGCGGCTGAAAAAGCTGATAACAAAGGGTGGGATGTGATACTACATATGC
>JABAHR010012435.1_pt1 | contig 10081 bp, 9 predicted proteins | sample 7062101 | NCBI WGS metagenome assembly JABAHR01 (sample SAMN14534553, study PRJNA622989) | marine sediment metagenome | biome: marine biome [ENVO:00000428]; feature: marine pelagic biome [ENVO:01000023]; material: deep marine sediment [ENVO:00002113] | place: India: Gulf of Kutch | collected...
TCTTCCTGGGTATGGTGCTCGTCGAAATCTTCGTTGCGACCGCCGCGCGGCGAATTGCGCGGCGGCTGCACCACGGCCGTCTCGAGCAAGTGGCTAGAGTGATGCTGGTTCTTTGCATAGCCCCGTTCGTGCTCGGCGTGCTCGACCTGTACCTCAAGGCCACGCTAGCCGAACCGGATGCTGCAGAAAACGTGATTGAATGGATTGCAGCCACGCTCATGCACATCTATCTGCTCATGCTTTTCCTTGCCTGGAGAATGACGGGTTTCGACCTGTCCGTGACGACGGCAACGGCAGACCCTTGAGCAACGCCCCGGTTTTGATGATCCCGAGAATTTCGCTCAAGAGTCTCGTGATTCAGGGGCGCAGCATTTGCAGAATGACTTTGCCGCGAGCTCGCCTCTCGGTAATGGCTCTAAACGCGTCGCGATAATCGTCCAGTGCATACGTTTCGGTGACTCGCGGTTCAAGCTTGCCCTCGCTGATCAACTGTGCCAGCTCCGCCATATTCTGGGCCTGCAGCTGCGGGTTTTTTGCAGCCCACGTTCCCCACCAAACACCGATGATGCTCGCTTCCTTGAGCAAGGCGATGTTGGCTGCAAACTTCGGAATCTCGCCGGATGCAAAACCGACGACGAGGTAACGGCCGTGCCAGGCCGTGGCGCGAAAGGCGGCATCGGTGAACTCCCCGCCGACAGGATCGTAAACGACGTCTGCACCGTTACCGCCCGTCAATGACTTGACGGTTTCCTTCAGCGCAACGGTGGAGTAATTGACGAGTTCGTCAGCGCCCGCGCTCGCCGCGAAGTCGAGTTTCTCGTCGCTGCTCGCGGCAGCGATAACCCTGGCGCCCATGGCCTTGCCGATTTCGACCGCCGTTATGCCGACCCCGCCCGCGGCACCGAGGACGAGCAGCGTCTCTCCCGGCTGCAGCCGGGCGCACTGTTTGAGCGCGTGATAGCTCGTGCCATAGGTCACCGTAAAGCCCGCAGCCTGCTCGAAGCTCAGAGTTTTCGGCAGCGGCATGCATTTCGTTTCGGCGGCAACGCATTTCTCGGCGAAGGCACCGCCCATGGTATTGATGATGACGTTCTGGCCAACCGCAAAGCGTGTCGCACCTTCACCGATCTGAGTGACGATGCCGGCTGCCTCGTTTCCTGGTACGAACGGTGTCGGTGTTTTGACCTGGTACTTGCCTGCAATTGCCAGCACGTCCGGGAAGTTGATGCCGGCCGCTTTGACGTCGATCAGAATCTCGCCCGGGCCCGGCTCGGGGTCGGCGCGCTCCTCGATGACGAGCATGTCGGGAGGACCATACTCCTTGCAGACGAGCGCCCGCATCAGACGACCTCGAAAAGTGATGCCGCGCCCTGACCGCCACCGATGCACATGGTGCAAACAACGTATCTGGCACCACGGCGCTTACCCTCGATCAATGCGTGGCCTACCAGGCGCGCGCCCGACATGCCGTAAGGATGACCAATCGAAATCGACCCGCCATTGACGTTCAAGAGTTCGTTCGGGATGCCCAGTCTGTCCCTGCAATAGATGACCTGCACGGCAAACGCCTCATTGAGTTCCCACAGGCCGATATCGCCCATCGTCAGGCCGGTTCGCTCGAGCAACCTGGGAACCGCGAATACCGGACCAATACCCATTTCATCGGGTTCGCAGCCAGCAACGGCGGTGCCACGGTAAATGCCCATTGGCGTGAGTCCACGCGCCGCGGCAGCGCCGGCTTCCATGACCACGGATGCCGATGCACCGTCAGAGAGTTGACTCGCATTGCCTGCCGTGATGTGTCCGTTTTCGCGGACGGGTTTGAGACCGGCGAGCCCCTCGAGTGAAGTCGTTGGCCGGTTGCCCTCGTCTTTTTCGAGCACGACGTCGGAGAACGAAATCTCTTTGGTCTCCTTGTCCATCACGCCCATCTTTGAGGGCAGCGGGACGATTTCCTGATCGAAATGGCCGGCCTGCTGCCCGGCTGCCGTGCGGCTCTGGCTCTGCAGCGCATACTCGTCCTGGGCTTCCCGGCTCACGCCGTAGCGCGTTGCAACGACCTCGGCCGTATCGATCATCGGCATCAGGATGTGGGGATGCATTTCTTGCAGGCGCGGGTCTTGAGCGCGGAATACATTCTGATGCTCGTTCTGCACGAGGCTAATAGACTCGAGGCCGCCGGCGACCATGATGTCGACGTTGTCGCAAATGATGGTCTTGGCCGCCAGCGCAATCGCCATCATGCCGGAGGAGCACTGCCTGTCGACCGTCATCCCGGCCGTCGTGACCGGCAGGCCGGCAGCGAGGGCGGCCTGCCGGCCGATATTCTGGCCCTGCGTGCCCTGCGGCATCGCACAACCCATGATGACGTCCTCGACTTCGCTGGCTTCGAGCCCGGCGCGCTCTACGGCGTGTTTGATCGCATGCCCGCCGAGTGTCGGTGCTTCGGTATTGTTGAAGGCCCCGCGATAGGCCTTGCCAATCGGCGTACGCGCAGTGGATACGATAACGGCTTCTCTCATATTGCTATCCTCGGATGTTCCGCACGGCGCGTTCGGCGCCGTGTTTTTCTGGTGCGCGCATGAACGCTACGCAACCACAATGACCGACAGAATCTCGGCAACCAGTGCCGGCTTCTCCTCGCCCTCGATTTCGACAGTTACGGCCTTCTTTATCAACCAATGTCCCGGATTCTTTTCCGTGACCTCGAGTACTTTCTGCCGGGAACGGATCCTCTTGCCGACCCGAACCGGCGCCAGGTAGCGGACTCTGTCTGAGCCGTAATTAATGCCCATGACCATGTTCTCCGGGACGATGGCGGTCTGTGCATTCAGGTAAGACAGGAGTGCCAGCGAGAGGAAACCATGGGCGACGGTGCCGCCGAAAGGCGTTTGTGCCGCCCTTTGTGGATCCACGTGGATAAACTGAAAGTCATTGGTCGCCTCGGCAAATCGGTTGACCCGTTCCTGCGTAATCTCGAACCAGGGCGACGGTTCGAGCTCCTTGCCGACGAGACTCGGCAGGTCTTCAGGTCGTATCGGCGATGTCATACTCGTCTTTGCCCCTGTACCGGCTAGCGCATCAACCGGGCCGGCCTGGGGCGATGTACGGGCGCAGCTCGTTGCGGGCCACAACCATGCGATGCACTTCGTCCGGGCCGTCGGCAAAGCGCAGCGTGCGAGCCGCCGTGTACATTCCCGCGAGCGGAAAGTCCTGCGAGATGCCTGCTGCACCGTGTATCTGGATCGCATCATCGATCACTTTTAGCGCGACATTGGGGACGAGCGCCTTGATCTTTGAAATCCAGACCTGGGCATCCGATACGCCTTGCGTATCGATGACGTGAGCAGTCTGCAAGGTCAGCAGCCTGGCCATGTCGATATTGATTCGTGCTTCGGCGATCCGGTCGTAATTGCCGCCGAGTTTGGCGATGGGCCTGCCGAAGGCGGTGCGCGATACCGCGCGCTTGCACAAGAGTTCAAGGGCTCGCTCTGCCATCCCGACAGCACGCATGCAGTGATGAATCCGGCCCGGCCCAAGCCTGCCCTGCGCGATCTCGAAACCGCGGCCAGGCCCTAGGATCATGTTGGCCTCGGGCACGCGCACGTCATGCAGACGTATGTGCATGTGCCCGTGTGGCGCATCGTCTTCGGCAAACACCTGCATCGGCCTGACGAGTTTGACGCCCGGCGTATCGATCGGCACGAGAACCTGGGAATGCTGATGATGCCGATCGCCCTCAGGGTTGGACTTCACCATGACGATCAGGATTTTGCATCTCGGGTCGCCGGCACCGGAGATATAGGTCTTCTCACCGTTGATCACCCACTCACCGTTTTCGAGCACGGCAGAGGTTGAAATATTGGTTGCATCGGACGAGGCGACATCCGGCTCGGTCATGGCATAGGCCGAGCGGATCTCGCCGTTCAGCAGGGGGTCGAGCCACTGTTGTTTCTGCTCCTCGGTGCCGAAGCGCTCGAGCACTTCCATGTTCCCGGTATCGGGTGCGCTGCAATTGAAAGCTTCGGCGGCAAGATGAGCCCTGCCGGTCTCCTCGGCTATGAAGGCGTACTCCACCGTGCTCAGGCCATAACCCTGATCGCTGTCAGTCAGCCAGAAGTTCCACAATCCCTGTTCCCGGGCCGCTTGTTTGAGGTTCTCGAGGATCTCCGTCTGCCGTTCATTGAGGCTCCAGCGGTCTCCGTTGCCGACCTCGGCAAGAAACTCTTCGTCGACCGGAAGTACCCGGTCATTGATAAACGTCGTGACCGCATCGAGCAGCGGGCGAAGACGATCGGTTACTCCAATATTCATTGATGGTTTTCTCTCGCTGATGCCAAGGCAGCCGGATCACGGCGCACGCGGCTCGGCCGGCAGCAATCGCGGCGCTTTTCGATTCGTCCTTCACTGTAACAGGAAACTTCATCACAGCCACCAGGACCGGATGCACGCATGATCAGAATGAGATCAAAACGATTCATGGTTAGCGTGCATGCAGCCTGATCGAATTCGAGCGCGTTTGGCCGCGGCCACTGTTCTGCGGAATCGACAGTTCGGTGTGCTCCGAGGACTGCCGAAAGACCCCGCTTCCCGTGCGTCGGATTGCACACGCAAAGTGCGCTGCTGCGATCGGCGCCGCATCTGATCCGTAGCAGGGCCGGACAAACTCGGCTATCTTCGAGCCTATGCTGCCGATTCGATACTTCGCGAGTCTCATCATGCTATCTGCCGCATTGGCGGCCGACGCCGAGCCGCTGACGATTGCGGTTGCGAGTAACTTTCGTTTGCCGGCAGAGGCGATTGTCGAGAAGTTCGTGGCTGCGACCGGCTATGAAGTTCGCCTGAGTAGCGCATCGACCGGAAAGCTGACCACGCAGATCGCAAACGGCGCGCCTTTCGACGTTTTTCTCGCTGCCGACCAAGCGCATCCCGAGCGTCTCGAGCAGGCAGGCCTTGCGGTCCCGGGAACCCGGTTCACGTATGCAACCGGAGCGCTGGTACTCTACTCCCGAGACCCGGAACTCGAGGGTCGAGAATGTCGTTCGATCCTCGATGCACCGGGCAAGCGCAGACTCGCTATTGCCAACCCGAGAGTTGCGCCTTACGGGATTGCCGCGCGGCAGTTCCTCGAGGCGGAAGGACTTTGGGACAGGCTCGAAACCCACCTCGTCTATGGTGAGAATATTGCCCAGGCGCTGCACTTCGTCGCCTCGGGCAATGCCGAGCTCGGCCTGATTGCCTATTCCCAGGCCATCGATGCCCGGCTACCGCCAGCTTCATGCAGCTACCGAGTCCCAGACGATCGGCACGAGCCGCTGGCACAGCAGGCGATCGTGCTCAGGCGTGCCGCCGACAATGCAGCCGCGCTAGCGTTTGTCGAGTTTTTGGCCGGTGAGGAGTCGGCCGAAATCATTCTGCGCTTCGGTTACGGAGGCGATGCATGAACCTCGGTCCGCTGTGGCTGTCTGTCGAGCTCGCTGCAATAACGATGGTGCTGTTACTCATCGTCTCGACGCCATTGAGCTGGTGGCTCGCACGCACGGCTTCGCGCAGCAAGCCCATCGTGCAATCGGTCGTCGCCTTGCCGATCGTCTTGCCGCCCACCGTCATGGGCTTTTACCTGCTGATCCTGCTCGGGCCTACGGGCATGCTCGGGCAATGGTGGGTACGACTGACCGGGGAGTCGTTGACCTTCAGCTTCAGCGGTCTCGTCGTCGCTTCTTTGCTTTACAGCCTGCCGTTTGCGGTACAGCCGCTCGTCACCGCTTTCGAATCGGTCGATGAACACAAGCTCGAGGCTGCCTGGACGCTCGGCGCCTCGCGCTCCGATGCATTTTTCAGCATCGCGTTGCCGCAATCGCTGCGCGGCTACTTCGCCGCCGCGGTGTTGAGTTTCGCGCACACGCTCGGCGAGTTCGGCGTGGTGCTCATGGTTGGCGGCAACATACCCGGTGAGACGCGCGTGATTTCAATCGCGATCTACGACGAGGTCGAGTCGCTACAGTACGAGGCGGCCCACGGCCTGTCGATCACACTGCTGCTCCTAGCGTTCGTGCTGTTGCTCGCGATGTTCCTGCTCAACCGACACTGGCAGCCGCGATGACAGAAGCCGGACTGCAGCTGAGTTTTGCGATCGACCGGCCGGGTTTCGGGCTCGACGTCGATCTCGACCTGCCGATGTCCGGCATTACGGGCCTTTTCGGCGCATCAGGCGCGGGCAAGACGACCTTGCTGCGCCTGGTCGCTGGCCTCGAACGCGGTAAGCGTGGTCGCCTTGCAATCGGCGGTGACATTATCGCCGACGAGGCCGCCGGTATCTGGTGCCCGCCGCAGGCGCGGGAAATCGGCTACGTGTTCCAAGAGCCCCGGCTGTTCGATCACCTCGACGTGCTCGGCAACCTTGTTTACGGGCAACGCCGCAAGGCCGCTGCCCGCGACGCCGTCGCCTTCGATCAGATCATTGACATCCTGGGCCTCGGTGAATTGCTGGCGCGAAAGCCCGCACGACTCTCGGGCGGCGAGGCACAGCGGGTTGCGATCGGCCGCGCCCTGCTCAGCGCACCGAAGCTCGTGCTCATGGATGAACCGCTCGCCTCGCTCGATACCTCCCGCAAGGACGAAATTCTGCCGTTCCTCGACCGCCTGCACACCGGGCTTGCGACACCGATCATCTATGTCAGTCACAACATCATCGAGATCTGCCGCCTCTGCGATCAGCTTGTCGTGCTGGATGGCGGCAAAGTGGTCGGCCACGGTGGGCTGCAGGACGTGCTCGTGAGTATGGATGTGCCGCAGTTGGTGGGCCCGGAGGCCGGCTCGGTGATTGCCGGCACCGTCAGTGCCTATGACCCGGACTACGATCTAACCAGCATCGACTTTTCGGGCGGCGAGTTCCGCGTTCCCGGACATCACGGCGCGACCGGGACGAAGCTGCGCCTGCACATTCATGCCAACGACATCAGTCTGTGCCGGGAGCACCCGCGGGAAACGACGATCCTCAACGTGCTCGACGCGCAGATTGAAGCGCTCGAGGACGTGAGCGGGGCGACATGTCTCGTCCGGCTCGTCATCGGTAAGGAACGCCTGCTTGCACGCGTGACGCGGCGCTCGTCTGCGGAACTCGAGTTGCAGCCTGGTCAGTCGATCGTTGCCCAGATCAAAGCGGTTGCAGTCCGCGAGCCGTAATCGGGCAGATGCTTGGAGCCGGATTTTCCCGCGGCGGGCAGGGGTTGGTTTAATACTGACAAAAAATCCCGTGTCCGATAGCTGCTCTCGTTACGGGTGGTCGCAGTCGCAACCCGCACGCAATCAGGGGCCAGGCTAAGGCTGGTCGCGGCCCGCTTTTTCGAGGATATCGTCAACTGTGAGGTAGGAAACGGGATGGTAGCCGGGCCGTGCCCGGGCATAGACGCGACGCGCAAAGGCGAGGCCTTCCTCGTCGGCCGCGAGCGCTTCATAGAGCGGTTTCAGGAATTTGCGCCGCCCCACCGTGACCAGGAATTCTTCGAGACCGGGGTAAGCAGCGGCGTAATCGTTCTCGATGGCAACTTCGTACCATGCCGCCCGGATCTCCGCATTACCCGCGTTCGTCAGGCCAAACGTTGCATCCAGGTCTGCCAGTTGCCCGGGATCGAGAATCTCCGGTAATTCGTTGAGGAAATGCTGCCACTGCTGAGTCGACCAGTCTGCCGCATCGATGTCCTTGGCCTCGCCTTCGGCTAGCCATCGTGCCAGTTCTGACTCGACACTTGCGAAAGCCTCCGACTGCGGACGAACGTAGTCGTCGGGCAGGGCCGGTCGGTAAATCCATGCATCGATCGACGGCGCACCGGGACCCGCCTCATCCGAGAGCAGATTGTCCTGCAGATACTTGACGAAAGTCTGCGTGTCGATCGACTGAAAGGCGAAGTGGTCGAGATAGCCGATAAGAAAATCATCCCAGCGTGCTCGGCCGACATGATGCTCGAGGCGACGCAGAAAAGCCGCGCCTTTCTCGTAAGCAATCGACGTCATACCGTCATCGGGGTTGCGGCCGACGAGATCGACGTAGAGGCGCGTATCGTCGCTGCCCGGGGCCAGCGTCACGATTTCACGCTCGAGTTCATTGAGGCTGATTCCCCAGAGCATTTCGGCATAATCCGGACCGCGGAGTAACTCCATGATGCGAATTTCGACGTAGCTCGTGAAACCCTCATTGAGCCAGAAGTCATTCCAGGTCGCATTCGTGACGAGATTGCCTGACCACGAGTGGGCGATTTCATGCGCGACGACATTGACCAGCGAACGGTCGCCGGCGAGCAGCGTTGGCGTCACGAAGGTGAGTCGCGGATTTTCCATTCCCCCAAACGGAAAACTCGGCGGCAGAACGAGCAGGTCGTAGCGCTCCCACAGGTATGGCCCGTAGAGATCTTCGGTCGCGTGGAGCATTGCCTCCACCTCCGCAAACTCCCAGGCTGCGGCATCGACGATCGACGGCTCGGCGTAAACACCGCTGCGCGGCCCGAGACTGCGGAATTCCAGTTTGCCAATTGCCAGCGCAAGCAGATACGAAGGAATCGCCTGCGGCATCTCGAACGAATAAACGCCATCCGGGGAGTTCTCCGTGCTGTTTGTCGCGCTCATGATTGCGAGCAATCCCACCGGTACCCGGAGCGTCGCCGAATAGGTCAAGCGCACGCCCGGCGTGTCCTGCAGCGGAATCCAGGAGCGGGCGAGGATGGCCTGCGATTGGGTGAACAGGAAGGGATGCTCGCTCGCGGTCTGCGAGGGTTCGAGCCACTGCAGTGCTCTCGCCCCCGGGTCCGTCGCGTAGTCGATGCGCACGCGCTCGGTGCTCGGCAGGATATCGATGCGGAGTTCACTGCCCATGTGAGCGTCGTCTGCCGAGATTGAGTAAGCGGCGGTTTTGCCCGAGGGCAAGAGAACGATCGACTCGATCTCGAGATCGTCAATGTCGAGTGACAATGCCTCCGCCCCGGTCAGGTTCTCGATAGCCACGGTTGCCGAGCCGAGAAGCCGTTTGGTATCGAAATCCGCCGTCAGATCGAGCTCGAGATGGCGCACGACGACCTCGTCCGGGCGCGAGTAGGAATGCGGGTCCGGCTGCACAGCCGGGGGCTCCGGCGACAACCGGGCGCCCGTATCCTCTTGCGGCACCTCGCAGGCCGTCATCGCCAATATGATCAAGGCACACGCAAGATAGGTTACTCTGCTGGCAAACATAGGTCGGGTCCCTGAATCCGTAACGCCAACGAAGGCGTAGATTGTAACGCGGCTCGCCGCCGGCATTTGCCGGCAACAGGAATCAGACGGGGCAGCGCTCGGGCTCACAAAGATCGAGGGGGCCACCTGGGCCCCCTCGCATACTGATTTACCACTTGGAGTCGTGGTGGACTAGGCCGCGACCTTGATCCTTCGTGGCTGAGCCTTCGCCTGTTTCGGAATCGCGATTTCGAGCACTCCGTTACGACCCGTTGCTTTGACGTTTTCGGCGTCTACCGTATCCGGCAGGATGAAGCGCCGGTAAAAACGCCCGTAACCGCGCTCGAGGCGACGGCGGTCGAACCGCTCGTCCTCGGACGGTGCCGGCGCATAGCGCTCGCCCACGATGGTCAAAACACCCGCATCAAGAGTGACCTCAACGGCTTCTGTATCGACGCCGGGCAGATCGACGAACAGCTGAAACCGGTCGTCAAATTCGTGAATGTCCACGGCCGGGATCCAGCTTGCGGTCGCGCTGCTGCTTTCGGTGTCGCCGAAGTTGTTGAAAAGGCGGTTTATCTCGTGCTGGAGCTGTCCAAAACCCCAGGGCTCATAAGGAACCATCTTCATCATTGTCTACCTCCATCAATGTTTATCGGCTTGTGTCCGATACAAGCCGCGTGGCTTTAAGATGGGGTTAGTCGATCCGTTTTCAATGCCCGTGCTCACCGTGAAGCTGGCATTGAAATTCGTATGTCCTGCCGCAATTTAACCGGTGTTGTCAGTGAGAATTTTCTATTGACGGCTGGTATCGGCGGACGAGATGCGCGGCCCATGAAATTCAAGGATTACTACCAGTCACTCGGCGTTGCTCGCGACG
>JABAHR010007932.1_pt2 | contig 10079 bp, 8 predicted proteins | sample 7062101 | NCBI WGS metagenome assembly JABAHR01 (sample SAMN14534553, study PRJNA622989) | marine sediment metagenome | biome: marine biome [ENVO:00000428]; feature: marine pelagic biome [ENVO:01000023]; material: deep marine sediment [ENVO:00002113] | place: India: Gulf of Kutch | collected...
GCAGCGGCGATGAGCAGCAGCACGTATCCGAGGAAGTAGATATTCAGCCCGAATATCTCGTGCTCGTAGAGCATGAAGCTGATGCCAATTATCTGGGCGGTCGTCTTGAGCTTGCCGAGGTAGCTGACCGCTACGTGAGCGCGCTCGCCGACCTCGGCCATCCATTCGCGTAGCGCCGATACAGTGATCTCGCGTCCGATGATGATGGCCGCAACGACCGTCAACGTAATGGACGGGTCGGCCTGGACGAGCAGGACCAGCGCGGTCGCGACAATCAACTTGTCTGCAACTGGGTCCAGAAAGGCGCCAAATCGCGATTCTTGATTCAGGCGTCTCGCGAGGTATCCGTCGAGGTAGTCGGTGATGCCTGCAAGCACGAACAGCCAGGCGGCTGCCGGCCTCGCCCACGGGACGGGTAGAAAAAAGACTACGACGAACAACGGGATCGCGACGATGCGCAGATAGGTCAGCACGTTCGGCAGATTCAGCTGCATGCCGCACTCGCCGTCAGCTCAACTGGAATGAAACCTATCATAGATGGCCTCGGCCAAGTGCCGCGAAATCCCCTTGACCTTCGTCAGATCGTCGATACCTGCGCGCGCAACAGCCTGCAAGCCGCCGAGCTGCCGCAACAACTCCCTTCGCCGCTTAGGCCCGAGTCCCCTGATCTCCTCGAGCGGCGACCGCAGCTGCGCCTTCTGCCGGCGCGCCCTGTGGCCCATTATCGCAAACCGGTGGGCTTCGTCGCGAATTTGCTGAATCAAGTGCAGCTCGCCTGCGGATGAATCGAGCCGCATCGGCGCCTGATTGCCGGCAACGAACAGGGTCTCCCGGCCGGGCTTGCGTCCCTCCCCTTTGGCGACCCCGAGCAGGCATACGCCGTCGATGCCGAGGTCTTCGAGTAACTCGGTTGCTTGGGACAGCTGGCCGCGGCCCCCGTCGACGATCAAGACGTCCGGCAGCGGCGCCTCGCCCCGCTTGATCCGAGCAAAACGTCGTTCGAGCACCTGCCGCATTGCGGCGTAATCGTCGCCGGGCGTGATGTCGGAGATGTTGAAACGCCGGTATTCGGACTTGAGCGGCCCTTCGGATCCGAAAACAACGCACGAGGCCACCGTCTTCTCGCCGCTCGTATGGCTGATATCGAAGCATTCGAGCCGTGCCGGCTCCTCGTCTAGATGCAGGGCTGCGGCGAGCGCCTGAAGTTGCTGCGCCATCGTTTCGCCCGCCCGGCTCTGCAGCTCAGCTCCATGGCGGGCATTGGTCTCCGCCATATCCACCCATTTGGCCCTGTTGGAGCGTAACCGCCACTTCAGTCGGATGTTGCGCCCTGCCCGCTCGCTGAGCAGTGCCGCTATCGTGTCGCCATCGGGAACCTCGGTGTTGACGAGCACCTCTTTCGGCGCCTCCCGTTCCCCGTAGAACTGGATCAAGAAAGCGCGCATGACTTCGGTGTCGTCGGCATTCTTCGTATTGCGTGGAAAGTAGTTTCGGCTACCGAGTGAGCGCCCGCCGCGCACGAACATCACGGCGACACAATAGATTCCACCTTCCCTGGCCAGGGCGATCACGTCCAGCTCGCCGGTAGAGCGCGCCATGAGCTGTTGGGACTGTATCCGCGACAGCGCTGCGNNACTGGAGCTGCTCGGATGCCTTCTCCATGCGTTCCGTGAGCCTTCTCGACACGACATCGCTCTTGCCTTCGAGAAACAGGATGGCGTTATCGACATCGCGCCGATAGTCGGGCTCCGAGATCAATCCGACGCAAGGGGCCGTGCAACGATCGATTTGATACTGCAGGCAGGGCCGCGTGCGATTGCCGAAATAGCTGTCGGTGCAGCCCCGAATCCGGAAGAGCTTCTGCAGCTCGTTGATCGTGTTGCGTACGGCGCCGGCGCTCGGGTACGGCCCGAAGAGCCTGCCGGGCGTCCGTCTGGCGCCGCGGTAAAACGAAATCCGCGGATACTCCTGATTCGTACCGAGGCGAATGTAGGGATAGCTCTTGTCGTCGCGCAGCAGCACGTTGAAGCGCGGCTTGTGCTGCTTGATCAGGTTGTATTCGAGGACCAGCGCCTCGGTTTCCGTCCGCGTTACGGTCACCTCGATGTCGGCGACCGTCCGCAGCAGCGCGATGGTCTTCGCGTCGTGCGCACGGCCACGGAAGTAGCTCGAGACGCGCCGTCTCAAATTGCGTGCTTTGCCGACGTACACGACCTTACCGCTCGAATTGAGCATCCGATACACGCCGGGTCGTTGGGTCAGGCTCTTGAGCAACGGCTCGGGATCGTAAGGTGTCGTGGCCTCACTCATGCTCTTTCAGCGACTCTTCGCGTAGCTAGTTGCAGAACATCGACGAACATCTGCTTGGTCAGTCGTCCCGTCTGCGTGTTATAGCGGCTGCAATGATAAGAGTCGATAAGCAGTAGGCCGCCCGGCAGCTCATGCTGCGCGGCGTGGGCAAATCGATGCTGACTCTGCTTCATACCCCGAGCTCGCAGCACGGCTGCATGCGCTATGCCGCCGAGCGCGAGGATGACGGCGCTGGCAGCCAGGCCGTCCAATTCGTTACTCAGATACGCATTGCAGGTCTTGATCTCGTCGGTAGTCGGCTTATTGGCCGGTGGCAGGCACTTTACCGCGTTTGTGATCCGGCAATCGCTGAGCGTCAAGGCATCGTCCGCCGAGACGGACTCCGGTGCGCTAGACACCCCCGCACCGAATAGGGACTCATATAGAAGAATCCCGGCGTAATCACCTGTGAACGGGCGTCCCGTAGCATTGGCGCCGTGCATGCCGGGGGCGAGCCCGACAATTAGCAGCCGCGCGTCGGGGTCTCCGAAGCTCGCGACCGGGGCATTGTGGTAATCCGGATACGACTCCCGGAGACCCTCGAAGTTGCGGACGAGCCGCGGGCAGCGCTTGCAGCTCGGGTCGAATGTCAGGGTGTCGGTCAATCGTTGAGCGAGTCGGGCAACTGCAGCCGGCCGGCGATCAGCATCGCGATTTCCATGGCTTGTTCGTAATTCAGACGCGGGTCGACCTGAGACTTGTAGGCACGCGCCAAGTCCGACTCCGCGAGGCCGCGAGCGCCACCGACGCACTCCGTAACGTTGTCGCCGCTGAGCTCGAGATGCAAGCCGCCGAGCCTGCTCTCCTGCTCGTGATGGACGCGAAATGCCGCCTGAAGCTCCGCCAGAATGTTGTCGAATCTGCGCGTCTTGAATCCTTCGGCGGTCGTCTCGGTATTGCCGTGCATCGGGTCGCAGACCCACAGCACGCTCGTTCCCGTCGCTTTGACAGCGGCGATCAAGCGCGGCAGATGTTCCTCGACCTTGTCGGCGCCCATGCGCGTAATCAGCGTGAGCCGGCCAGCCTCGTTGTCCGGATTGAGCACGCGCACCATGCCCTGCAGCTGATCGTCGGAGATCGAAGGCCCGATCTTCACGCCGATGGGATTCGCGATACCGCGGAAGTATTCGATGTGGGCGCCGCTGAGGTCCGCCGTCCGCAGGCCGATCCACGGATAATGCGTGGTCAGGTTGTACCACCGCTCACGGTGCGGCAGATACCTTGTCTGGGCCTCCTCATAGGGCAGGTGCAAGCCCTCATGAGATGCGTAGAACTCGACACGGTGCGTCGCATGCATGGGTTTGCCGCTGATCGACTCGAAGAACTCGAGCGAGTCGGATACCGTCTTGACGAGCTTGTGATAATCGGCCGCGAGCTTGGACTCGCTGACGAAGTCGAGGTCCCAGTTCTCGGGGTGGTGAAGGTCGGCGAAACCGCCGTCGATCAGCGAGCGGACGAAGTTCAGAGTCAAGGCGGCGCGCTCGTAGCCGCGGAGCATGAGCTCGGGCGCCGGCTCGCGCTCCTCCGCTGTGAACCCGATGCGATTGACGATGTCGCCGCGGTAGCTCGGCAGCGATACGCCGTCACGCTCTTCGAAGTCGGCGCTGCGCGGTTTTGCGTATTGCCCAGCCATGCGCCCGACCCGAATGATCGGCATCTTGAGCCCGACGAGCATGACGAGCGACATCTGCAGAAGTATCTTGAGCTTCTGGACGATGTTCTCCGACGTGCACTCGTCGAGACTTTCGGCGCAATCACCGCCCTGCAGCAGGAACATCTCGCCACGCTGCGCCGCCGCCAGCTTCTCCTTGAGAGTCTCGACTTCCCAAGACGTCACGATCGGCGGCAGCTGGCTCAGTTGGCCAAGCACCTCGTGGAGGCGTTCCTTATCCGCATACGTGGGCTGCTGGGCGGCCTTGCGGTCTTGCCAGCTGGACGGGGTCCAGGTTGAAAGCTTTGGCTGTTCCATCTTGGCGCGCACTATACCAACGGTCACCGACCAGGCGAAAGACGAGTTGCTGCGGGTTTCACCGCGTCCGCGGCATCGATCAGACCTTCACGCGGGGCTTCGAACGCCGTGCTCGGCCGCCTGATCACCGTCGCGCTGCGTCAAGAATACGATCTTCTACGCCAATCGTATAGGGATAATATTTATTAAATAACAATGTTTTATAGTATTTTTATAAACTATATTCGAGATCCTGGGCGCTGCCAAGCTCGACTTCCCGCCAGGCCGCATCGAGACGTTTGGCGGAGACGGGGAACGCCGTGCCGAGCGCCTGGGCGAATAGCGATACCCGATATTCCTCGATCAACCAGCGATACTCCTCTGCCGATCGGCTCAATGGCCAGTCGCGCGGCCGGGTCGCCTGCCAGTCCGCGAGGCGCCGCCAGGCGACGGCAACGGCCTGCTGGTATTGAGCGTCCTTCGGATGTGCCTGCTCGAGTTTCTGCCAGCGGATGGCGATGGCTTCCAGGTAGCGAGGGATGTGGCGGCGCCACTCGGCTGGCGTCGCTCTCAGGCTCGTCTTGTTGACCAGCCGATTCAGCTGCTCCTGCATGTCCATTCTCGCATCGCGAGGTACGCGCGAGGGCTTGCGAGCTCTCTGCTGCTGGATATCCCGGTGACGGATCAGAATCTCCTTGAGCTCGTCTTCGAGAGCAAGGCTCGTATCGATAAAGCCGGCCCGTCCGGCATCGAGTAGCCGGTCGAGCGCCGCGCGCGTCCTCACGTCTTCCGCCCCGGGAAACACGCTCGCTGCCGCGGCACCGAGCAAGTCGTCGGTCAGATCCTGCTCCGTTCCCACGCCGAAATAGAGCAGCAACAGCTCCTGATCGCGACCGAGACGCTTGCGGACCATGGCGGTCTGCTGGGGCAGGCTCTTGAGGAGGAGTTGCCTCACCCCTTCGCCGTGGCGGATCCGGGCCGGTCTGCTGGGCGGGAAAAGGCCTAGATGGATCTGCCCTTCCGCATAGCTCAGTCCTGNNCGTCGTCGCTGAGGCTCACTGTGTCGGGTAAGTCGACGAAGTCCGCAAGGCTTATGTTGCGCCATGTCCAAGCCTCGGCGCCCGGGAAGCTCAGGCTGCGGTCCTCTGACAGATCGTTCAGCAGCCGTATGCGTCCACCTGCATAGTCTCGGTCCGCGTGTGCGAAATCGCCGCCGGAGCCGGCCACCGATACGCACATGTTCAGGTGCTTTGGGATTGCCGCTTGATCAAACGCCTGCTCGTCGACATCGAGGTCGTAGACCTGGGCAAGGACACGTTTCAGCGCCGTAGAGAGACGCTCAACGCCCCGGTATGGAAGTAAGACCGGGAGGAGCGCTTGTGTCGTGTCGGGGATCGGCACGAGCCGCCGCCGCAGCTGTTTCGGCAGAAGTCTCAGCAGCTGCGTGACTTTCTCGGGCAGCCAGGCAGGGACGATCCAATCCACGATCTCCGGCCCTACGGCCTCGAGCATCGACTCCGGTAGCTCGAGCGTGACGCCGTCCTGCTCGGAAGTGGGGTCATAGACGTACTGCAGCTGCAGGCTTTGGCCGGCCATACTCAGTGATAGCGGATGACCCTCGAGCTCTTCCGGCGACGGCTGGCGTGTGGCGACGTCGGCAATGCCGAGCCGCAGCTTGTCGGCGGCTGCGGCATCACTACAGTACGCCGCAAGGCTCGGTGCGTCTCTGACGTCGGGCGACAGACGCGACTCGTAGAAACGCGCGAGGCCCGGCTCGCCGATGAAGAGATCGCGGCGGCGAAGCCGCGATTCCCAGTCGAGCACTGTCGCGCAGGCCGCGCGATTCTCACGCAGCACGTCGGGCGCTGAGCTCAAGGCGTCCTTCGCCAGTGCCTCGCGTATGAAGATCTGGCGGGCGGCGCCGGGATCTATTGGCCCGTAGTCGACGCGTCGCCGCCGGCCGACCTCGAAACCCATGAGCTTCAGCACCTCTGTCGCCTCGACGCGTTGCCGACGAGTATTCCAGGCCGGATCAATGTGCTGCTTGACGATGAGATGCGGGCAAACGCTCAGCAGCCAGCGGGGATTGATCTTTGCGACCGTACGGAAATAGGACTGCTCCATGGCGATGCGCTCGGCCGCGACGATCCACCGTGGAGATCGGCTCGCGAGTCCCGAGCCGGGAAAGATCAATGCACCTGCATCGTTGATTCCCCGATAGCGTCCTTTCGCGACGCGTTCCCCGAGAAAATCCACGAACGCGGCAAGCACGGCCTCATGGATTTGGCGATAAGTGGCCTCGCCCGACCGCGTGCGCCAGCGAAAGCTGCGGGTGAGGTCGAGCAGCTGGGCGTGCACGTCTTCCCATTCGAGCACGCGGCTGTAGGAAAGCCGCTGCTGGCGGCACCAGCCGCGCACGGCACGTTGCCCGCGTCGCCGCTGCCGGCGAAGCTCACGCCACATCCGGAGATAGACCAGGAAGTCCGAATCGGGATCGGCGCAGCCGGATTCGTCCGCTTTATCAGCCTCTGATTCCGCGCCCCCGGGCTCACGCGGATCGGCCACGCTCAGGGCCGCGGCGATCACGAGGCCCTCACGCAGGGAGCCGTTCTCGCGAGCGCTGCAGAGCAGCCTCGCAACACGCGGCTCCAAGGGCATGCGCGCCATGCGGCGGCCGAGCTTCGTCAAACGCCCGCGCGTATCGAGCGCGCCGAGCAGCCGTAACAGGCGCAGCGCGTCGTTCACCATCGTCGTCGGCGGTTGGTCCGGAAACGGGAACTTCTCGATACTGCCGAAACCGAGTGCCTTGAGCTGCAGGATGACGCCAGCGAGATTCGTGCGCAGAATCTCGGGCTCCGTGAATTCCGGGCGGGCAGCGAAATCATCTTCCGAATAGAGCCTGACACAACGACCGGGGCCGATTCGCCCGCAGCGGCCGGCACGCTGCGCGGCGCTGGCTTGCGAAATCGGCTCTACCCGAAGCCCCTGAAATCGGTGCCGCGCCGCATAGCGGCTGATCCGGGCAAGGCCGCTGTCGATCACGTAGCCGATGCGCGGCACCGTCAGCGAGGTCTCCGCAACATTCGTAGCGAGCACGATTCTCGGTTTTTCGCCGGGTGAGAAGACGGCGTCTTGCTGCGCGTCGGATAGCCGCGCGTATAGCGGCACAATGTCGAAACCCGGCGGACCGAAACGGCGCAGAGTCTGTTCGGCCTCGCGAATCCAGCGTTCGCCCGGCAGAAACACGAGAATGTCGCGGACGGGCGCCGGTCCCGGTTTTTCGGCATCGCCACCGGCTTCCGGCCCAGCCCCGCGAGCCGCATCGGTGGCCTCGACCAACTCTTTGGCTGCCGCGACGACCGAATCGCCGAGCAGCTGCCGCGGCTTGCGCGGCCGGTAGAGCATCTCGACAGGGAAAGTCCGGCCCGGCACGCGAATGACGGGCGCGTCCCCGAGATGCGCTGCAAACCGGTCGGGGTCGATCGTTGCCGAGGTGACGACGATCTTAAGATCGGGCCGCCGGGGCAGAATGCGTTTGAGGTAGCCGAGCAGGAAATCGATATTGAGGCTACGTTCGTGCGCCTCGTCGATGATCAAGGCTTCGTAGGCAGAGAGCCGCCTGTCCGTGCGTATTTCGTTGAGCAGAGTGCCGTCGGTCATGAGCTTCAGACGTGTCGCAGGACCCGTCTCGTCCGTGAAGCGCAGCTTGAGGCCCACCGCGTCGCCGACTCGAGCACCGATCTCCGTCGCGATCCTCTTTGCCACGGACCTCGCTGCAATGCGTCGCGGTTGTGTGTGCCCGATCATGCCCTGGATTCCGAGACCGGCCTGCATGCAGATCTTTGGCAGCTGGGTCGTCTTGCCGCTGCCGGTCTCCCCGGCGACGATGATGACTTGGTGCTCGCCAAGTGCTTGCGCGATCTCATCGGCCNNCGGCCGCGGCTGCGATTGGCAGGCTCTCCGGAAGCTCTAGGCGGATTTGTGCTGCCGCGCGGGCGGCGGGTGCGTTCGTGCGCGGTTTTCGCCGTCGGCGTGCACGCCGCTTACCCGGTTTCTTGGCCCCCTGTGCCTTCATGTGAAGATCACTCGATCGTGCCTGCTCGCGCCAACTCGAGCCGCAGCTTTGTCCCGCCGAGATCGGACGGCAGAACGCTCAGGCTGCCCGAGTAAAGCTCGGCGGTCTCGCGCACGACCGCAAGACCAATGCCCTGCCCGGGCAAGGACTCGTCAGCCCGCGAGCCGCGCTCGGTAAGAGATTCGAGCTCGTCGGGCTTCATGCCGGGGCCGTCGTCGTCGATCGTGACGCTGAGCCGCTGACCAACCTGCGATGCGGAGATACTCACGCGACGGCGGCAATACTTGTATGCATTCTCCATGAGGTTGCCGAGTATCTCAGTCAAATCGCCGGGATCGCCGTGAAATACGGGCTCTCCGTTAATGCCGATATCGGCTTGCACGGCTTTCTCGTGATAGACCTTATCGAGNNAGCGGAGCGATCTTGACCGGCTCGACGCCGAGCCCCGTTGCGCCACCTACCCTCGCCCGCCGCAGCTGATGCGTGACGCTCTGCGTCATCCGGTCCAACTCCCGATTGAGCGCACTGGAGCGCGCGTCGGAGCGGCCGCCCTCGCTCAAGAGAGTCCGCATGGCGGCCAGGGGCGTCTTGAGACTGTGCGCAAGATTATCGAGCGTGTTCCGATACCGGGCAAGCCTACGGCGCTCGGTCTCGATCAGCGCATTGAGATTGCCCGCGAGACCAACGAGCTCCGTTGGGTAATCACCCGATAGTTGGCTACGCCCGCCTTCTTCCACCTCACCGACCTGCCGAGCGAGCTTACGCAGTGGACGCAGCACCCAGCCGAGCACGCCTAGAACGACGATGAGCATGATCAGCGTGATGCCCGAGAACCAGCCGATCAGATTTCGCCTGTACTGGCTCTGCTGCGCTTCGTATGGAGCCAGCGAGACGGCCGTCGCGATCGTGTACGGCACGACGCTGTCGTCGTCGAGCGTCCAGGCTATTCCCATGACCAGCACGGCCAGTGGCGGCAGGCCTGTGATCTCGATGTCGAGATAGCGCTCCACACCCGCGCCCGGGCTCGGTATCACCGGGAAGGAGCGTCCGACCAGAGACTGCGACTCCCAGACGACGCTGCCATCGTCGCTCCAAAGAGCACCGTAAAGACCCGAGTCCGCGAGGCCGAACTGTGGGTTGATGACGTCGTTCGGCAAAGTCAGCCGTCCGGAAGTGTCGGTCTCGGCGAGCGCAATGAGGCCGAGCAGCTGGGCTACGAGCAACTCCTCCCTCGACTCCTCGACGGTCCGCCTATAGGACAGATCCAGAGCCAGGATGGTGACGGCGAAAAGCACGGTCAGCGCCACGCCGACCCAAACGATTACCCGCCCGCGTAGCGATCGCGCAACCGGCATCAGACAACCGGCGCTCCGCGCGGCAACGCCAGCCGATAACCGCGGCCGCGCAACGTCTCGATTGGCTTGAGCGTGCCGTCCGGGTCGAGCTTGCGGCGCAGCCGGCCGATGAAGACCTCGATGACATTGCTGTCGCGCTCGAAGTCCTGGTCATAGAGCGCATCCGTGATCTGGGTTTTGGACAGGACTTCGCCGGCGTGCAGCATCAAGAGCTCGAGCAGCTTATACTCGAAACCCGTCAGGTCAAGCGGATTACCGTCTACCGTCACCTCTTGGCTGCGCGTGTCGAGCTTTATGGCGCCGCAAACCAGCTCCGACTGTGCCCAGCCGCCCGCGCGGCGCAGCAGTGCAT
>JABAHR010010702.1_pt3 | contig 10073 bp, 14 predicted proteins | sample 7062101 | NCBI WGS metagenome assembly JABAHR01 (sample SAMN14534553, study PRJNA622989) | marine sediment metagenome | biome: marine biome [ENVO:00000428]; feature: marine pelagic biome [ENVO:01000023]; material: deep marine sediment [ENVO:00002113] | place: India: Gulf of Kutch | collected...
TGCACGTTCTTGCCGATCTGCGCGCAGGAGCCGACCGTGGCCCAGGTGTCGACCATGGTGCCCTCGTCGACATAGGCGCCGAGGTTGACGAAGCTGGGCATCAGCACGACATTGCGGCCGATGAAGCTGCCCTGCCGCGCCACCGCGCCCGGAACCACGCGGAAGCCGGCCTCGCGGAAGCGGTTCTCGCCCCAGCCTTCGAACTTGCTCGGCACCTTGTCGAAGCCCGGCGCGCCGGCGGCGCCATTGGCGATGACCGTGTTGTCGTTGAGGCGGAAGGACAGCAGCACCGCCTTCTTCAGCCACTGGTTGACTTGCCAGCCGCCATTGCCATCGGGCTCGGCCACGCGCGCCTTGCCGGCATCGAGCAGCGCCAGCGCCGCTTCGACATGTTCGCGCACGTCGGCACTGGCAGGGGTGACGTTTTCACGCCCGTCCCAGGCTTGTTCAATGGCACTTTCGAGATCGGCGGACATTCATTTTCCCCTGCATTTCCTGGTCCAGACGCCGCTAGCTTGCATGGCCTTGCGGGGCAAGGGTGCAACCATTGCAATGTTGCGCAGTTGATCAGTAAGCCATTCAGGCGCAATTAGGATTGCAGCGTGCAGGTTGGCCGCGAAGACAAGGGGAAGTTGATGGCGCACCGGAATACCCGGAGCAAGGCCAGGTTCCGCCTGGACAATCTGACGCCGGTTCTGGCGGCCCTGCTGCTGACTTCCTGCGGCGGATCGAGCGGAAGCGGCCCGGCGGTGGGCGCGCCGGCTCCTGCACCGACTCCGACACCGACACCGACTCCCACGCCTACTCCGACGCCTACTCCCACGCCTACTCCGACGCCTACTCCCACTCCGACGCCAACCCCGACCCCCACTCCCACTCCGACCCCGACTCCCACGGTGTTCCAGCAACAGCCGGTCCCCGGGCAGTTCAACACCGTCGAGTTCCGCAATTCGGACGGGCCGGGGCAGCACAATGCCCATACGGCCTGGAGTGACGGCTTTACCGGCACCGGGGTGACAATCGCGGTGATCGATACCGGCATCGATACCGACAGCCCGGAGTTCGCCGGGCGCCTGTCTCCCGCCTCGGCCGATATCCATTCCCAGCGCAATGTGCTGGAAGCTGCCGACGATCACGGCACCAATGTCGCCATGGCGGCGGCCGCCGCGCGCGACAATCGCGGCGTGCTGGGGATCGCCTGGGGCGCAACGATCATGGCCATCCGCGCCGATGAGCCGGGGACCTGCGCCGCCGACAACCCGCAGGATGCCTCCACCGATTGCGCCTTCTTCGACAGCGCCATCGCGGCCTCGGTCGATTATGCCGTCGCCAACGGAGCCAAGGTCATCAACATCTCGCTCGGCGGGCCGGGCGGGGCCAGCGCCGACCTCGAGCGGGCGATCACCGATGCCGCCAATGCCGGGGTGCTGGTGGTGATCGCCGCGGGCAATGACAGCCTCACCCACCTGCAGCCCTTCGGCCGCGAAATCGTCGCAGCAGGCGGGGGCGGGGTGATCGCCGTCGGATCGGTCAATGACAGTTACGTCATGTCCAGTTTCAGCAACCATGCCGGCACCACGGCGGAATTCTATATCGCCGCGCGCGGGGAGCGCATCTGCTGCGTCTATGACAATGGCGAGATCTTCATCGACGACGAGGGCTTCGCCTATGTCTATTCCGGCACCAGCTTCGCCGCCCCGCAAGTGGCTGGCGCGGCGGCGCTGCTGGCCCAGGCCTTTCCCAATCTGACCGGGCGCGAGATCGCCGAAATCCTGCTGCGTTCGGCCTTCGATGCCGGCGCGACCGGCACCGACACCATCTATGGCCGGGGCATTCTCGATATCTTCGCCGCCTTCCAGCCGATCGGGACGACCGCGCTGGCCGGGACCGAGAGCACCATCCTGCTCGGCGATCCGAGCGGGACTTCCTCGCCGGCCATGGGCGACGCGCTGAGCGCCGCTTCCCTGCCGACGGTCATCACCGACGAATACGGCCGCGCCTTCGATACCGATATCGCCCATGGGCTCCATGGCGCGGAGCAGCGCCAGCGCCTGCTTGCCGCCGTGGGAGCGCAGCGCCGGCAATTGAGCGGGGCGAGCAACGCGCTGGCGGTGGCATTTTCCATCGATGCCAGCGGCGAGCGAGCACCCACCGCTGGGCTGCTGCGCCTGTCGCCGGAAGAGGCCGGGCAGGCGCGCGTGCTTGCCGCGCGGGTGGCCATGCGCCTTGCCCCGGATACGCAATTCGGCTTCGCTTTTGCCGAAGGGGCGGGCGGCCTCGGCGCGCAATTGCAGGGGCAGGACCGTCCGGCATTCATGATCGCGCCCGACACGCTGGGAGATTTCGGCAGCTTGCAGGGCAGCGATCTGTCGTTCGCCTTGCGCCACCGGCTGGGACGTCTCGGCGTGACGCTGAGCGCCGCGAGCGGGCAGAGTTACAGCGCCACCAGCGTGCGCCGCGCGGCGGAACTGCGCGGCGAGCGCAGCACCCATGCCGCCAACACGATCGGCCTTGCACTGGATCGCCGCTTCGGCAGTCTCGATGCCTCTCTCGGCCTCACCTGGATGGGCGAGGAGGGCGCGTTGCTGGGCGGCCATTTCCACCCGAGCTTCGGCCTCACCGGGGCGGACAGCCTGTTCATCGATGTCGGCACGGGCTGGGATTTCGCGCCCGACTGGCGGCTCGGCGCGCGTTATCGCCATGGCTGGACAGAGGCGCGCGGCGGCGCGCTCATTGGCGGCGGTTCGCAGCTTGCCAGCAATGCCTTCGCCATCGACCTCTCGCGGCGGAACCTGCTTGCCGAGGGCGACATGCTGGCGCTGCGCCTGTCGCAGCCCCTGCGGGTGACAGGCGGCGGCCTCAACCTCTCCCTGCCTTCATCCTACGACTATGCGACGCTGGAGGCGCAATTCACCACCAGGCGCCTGTCGCTGTCGCCGCAGGGGCGCGAGCTGATTGCCGAGCTGGCCTGGCGCGGACGGGCCCTGAACGGCGATCTCGCGGCCAGCCTGTTCTGGCGCAGCGATCCCGGCCATTATGCCGATGCGCCCGATGATGCGGGCGTGGCGCTGCGCTGGGCGCGCCCATTCTAGCTGGCCTGTTCTAGCTGGGCTATTCTAGCTGACCTATTCTAGCCGGTCAGCGTCCGCACAAAGTCGATCAGCCCGGTCTGCCGGTCGCGCTTGAGGCGTTCGGCGTGCAGCACCGTGCGGACCTTGTCGAAACAGGTTTCGAGATCCTCGTTGATGACCACGTAGTCGTAGGCGTCCCAGTGGCTGATTTCGTCGCTGGCGCGGGCCATCCGCCCTTCGATAACGGCCTCGTCGTCGGTCCCGCGCGAACGCAGGCGGTGCTCCAGCTCGGCCATGCTCGGCGGCAGGAGGAACACCGAGACGACATGCTCGCGCGCCCGCTGCGAGAGCTGCTGGGCACCCTGCCAGTCGACATCGAACAGGAAGTCCTGCCCGGCCTCGATACCGTCCATGATCTCGGCGCGCGGCGTGCCGTAGCTGTTGCCGAACACCGTCGCCCATTCGAGGAAGGCGTCTTGAGCCACCATGGCATCGAACTGCTCGCGCGTGCGGAAGTGATAGTCACGACCGTCGATCTCGCCCTCGCGCTTGGGACGCGTGGTGACCGACACCGACAGCCGCAGGTTGTCCTCCACCGCCAGCAGCTTGCGGGCGATGGTGGTCTTGCCCGCGCCCGAAGGCGAGGAAAGGATGAACATCAGGCCGCGGCGCGGCAGGTCAGCGGGATTGGCCATCGAACCTCCCCTGGCGCTTGCGGGATCGCGTCATTCCGCCTCGCCTTCCCCGGACTGGTCCTCGAGCATGCGGTCGCGGCGGGCCTTGCCGCGTTCGTACAGTGCCTTGGTGATGAGGCCGGTGCCCAGCAGCGCCGCGCCGGGCAGCGAGCGCGCGGCCATTCGGGCGATGCCGATCGACAGCAAGGTGCCGCCGAGCGAGCGGTTGGCGGTCACTTCGCGGGCGGTCTCCGCGCCGTAACGCCCCTTGAGGAAGCTCCGTTCGACAAAGCCCCGCAGCAGCGAGGTGCCCGTGCGCATGACGATATCGGACAGCAGCAGGCTGGCGGTGTTTGGTCGCGCCGGAGAAGCAGGAGCCTGCGGCTCGCCAGTGCCCTGCGGCTCTTCGTTCTGCTGGGTTTCCCGGTCAGCCACGCGCTGCAAGATCCCTGTTCCACCGGCAGCCCATGGGGCGGCCTATTTCTTGCGGCCGAAATCGACCNNGACCGTCACCACGTTCGAGCCGTCCTCGCCCGACGCCGCGTCATCCTTGCCGCCCTTGTCGCTGCCGCTGCCGGGGCCGTCGTTTTCCGGATCGTCGTGATCGGTCGGCTCGACATCGCTGCTGGCGGCCTGGAACTGGAGGCCGAAATCCACCGCCGGATCGACGAAGGCGGTGATGGCGGAGAAGGGAATCTCCAGCTTGGCCGAACGCTGGTTGAAGCTGAGGTCCACGGAGAAGCCCTGTTCGTCCACCTTCAGGTCCCAGAACTTGTTCTGCAACACGATGGTCATCTCGTCGGGAAAGCGTTCGCGCAGATCCTCGCGGATGGTGACGCCCGGGGCCCCGGTCTTGAAAGTGATGTAGAAATGGTGCTCGCCCGGCAGTGCGCCGCCCTGGCGTTCCACCTCACCCAGTACCCTTCCGACAACGGCGCGCAGGGCTTCCTGCACGATCTCGTCGTAGGGAATGAGGCTGTCAGGCGTATCGTCGCTCATATGGGGCTAGGTGACTATCCGCAGGCACTTGGTCAAGGCGCAAAGCGCGGGTGATCCACTGCCATGCCTTGCGAAACATGCTTTCGGGCCTATAGGCAATGGCCATGCGAAAAGGCCGTATAGAGCGAAAAACCGCCGAAACCGATATTCTCGTCGAGGTTAACCTCGACGGGACGGGAACATATGACATTTCCACCGGAATCGGCTTCCTCGATCACATGGTCGAGCAATTCTCGCGGCATTCGTTAATCGACGTGACCCTGAAGGTGAACGGCGACCTCCATGTCGACCAGCACCACACCACCGAGGACAGCGCCATTGCGCTGGGCCAGGCACTGTCCGAAGCGCTCGGCGACAAGGCCGGGATCGGCCGCTATGGCGAGGCTCATTCGCCGATGGACGAGACGCTGGCGCGGGTGGTGCTGGATATCTCCGGGCGACCCTTCCTCGTGTGGAAGGCCCGCTTCACCCAGGAGAGGCTGGGCGAATGGGATACCGAGCTGATCGAGCACTGGTTCCACTCGGTGGCGCAGGCCGCCGGGCTGACGCTGCACGTGCAGCAGCTCTATGGCAGCAACAACCACCACGTGTGCGAGGCGATCTACAAGGGCTTTGCCCGCGCCATGCGCCAGGCGGTGGAGCTCGACCCGCGCAAGGGCGGGGCGGTGCCAAGCACCAAGGGGCAGCTCGGTGGCTGAGGCCATTGCGCTGATCGATTACGGCGCCGGCAACCTGCACTCTGTCTACAACGCGCTGAAAGCGGCGGGAGCAGAGCATGTGGCCGTCACCGCCGACCCGCGCATCGTCGAAGGTGCGCGGCGCATCGTTCTGCCCGGCGTCGGCAGTTTCCGCGCCTGTTACGAAGGACTTACCGGCATTCCCGGCATGGTCGACGCGCTCGAACACCGCGTGCTGGAAAAGCGCGTGCCGTTCCTCGGCATCTGTGTCGGCCTGCAATTGCTGGCGACGCGCGGGCTCGAACACGGTGAGTGCCCGGGCCTCGGCTGGATCGAGGGCGAGGTGCGGCTGATCGAGCGCACCGATCCGGAGATCAAGGTGCCGCACATGGGCTGGAACGATGTCTCGCTCACGCCCCATCATGGCGATCACGACCTGCTCGAACCGGGCGAGGCCTATTTCCTCCACTCCTACCATTTCGTGCCCGAGGACGGCACTGACGTGGCCGCCATGACCGATCACGGCGGCGGGCTGGTGGCGGCAATCGCCCGCAACAATATCGTCGGCGTGCAGTTCCACCCGGAAAAGAGCCAGGCCTACGGGCTCGGCCTGCTTCGGCGCTTCCTGGAGTGGCACGTATGATCGTCTTTCCCGCCATCGACCTGAAGGGCGGCGAGGTGGTGCGCCTGTCCGAGGGGGACATGGACCGCGCCACCGTCTATGGCGACAATCCCGCCGCACAGGCGCTGTTGTTTGCCGAGGCCGGCGCACAGCACCTGCACGTGGTCGATCTCGACGGCAGCTTTGCCGGCAGGGCGGAGAACCGCGAGGCGGTGGAAGCCATTGTCGCGGCCTTCCCCGGCTATGTGCAGCTCGGTGGCGGTATCCGCGACGCGAAAGCGGTGGAGGGCTGGTTCAACCTCGGCATTGCCCGGGTGGTGATGGGCTCGGCTGCCCTGAAGGACCCGGAATTCGTTAAAGAGATGGCGCGCGAGTGGGAAGGCGGCATCGTCGTCGCCGTCGATGCGCGCGACGGCATGGTGGCGACCGAAGGCTGGGCCGAAGTGTCGGACGTGCCGGTGGTGGACCTCGCCCGCCGTTTCGAGGATGCCGGTGTCGCTTCGCTGCTGTTCACCGATATCGGCCGCGACGGGCTCCTGAAGGGCTGCAATGTCGATGCCACGGTGGACCTGGCGCGCAGCGTGGACATTCCGGTGATCGCCAGCGGCGGGGTCAAGGGCCTCGACGACATCCACATGCTCGCCATCCACGCCGATGAGGGGATCGAAGGGGTGATTACGGGCCGCGCGCTGTATGAAGGCAAGCTCGACCTGGCGACCGCGATTGCGATGGCCCAGAAGGCATAGGGGGCGGGGTTAGACGATGGGCGTCAATATCGGACTGGCCGGCTTCATCGTGATTGCAGCGATCTGCGCGGTCGGCATCATCGGAATGATCCGGACGAATTCGGTGTATGAAAGAGGTGCAATCCTTTCGCAGAAAAGCGAACCTGCGCTGTTCGCCGTTGCGCGCGCGCGTCTGTTGCTTTCCTTCGTCGCCGCTGTTTGTGCAGGACTCGCGTTTGCCAGCGGCACCGGCGCGCTTGCCCTGGGCGAATACGAAAAGCTGCTGCTAGGCTTGGCNNGCTGCTGCTAGGCTTGGCCTTCGCGGCATTAGGCGGTGTGGCCTCGACCTGGGCCTGGGAGGGCTTTCTTACCGGGAAGATGGAAATCGGCGGCGCCGAGGGGAAGAGAGGCGAGCCCGACTTCTTGACCATCGGGGCAATCCTGATTGCCGTGGCATTGTTGTTCGGCGGCATCGGCCTGTCCGTGGTAATCGGGGAACTGTTATGACCGTCCGTATCCGCGTCATTCCCTGTCTCGACGTCGCCGATGGCCGCGTGGTCAAGGGCGTCAATTTCGTCGACCTGAACGATGCCGGCGACCCGGTGGAGCAGGCGCAGGCCTATGATGCCGCAGGCGCCGACGAATTGTGCTTCCTCGACATTTCCGCCAGCCACGAAGGGCGCGGGACGCTGCTCGATATCGTCAAGCGCACGGCGCAGGTCTGCTTCATGCCCGTCACCGTGGGCGGGGGCGTGCGCACGGTGGAAGATGCCCGTGCGCTGCTGCTGGCAGGGGCGGACAAGGTGGCGGTCAATTCCGCTGCCGTTTCGCGGCCGGAGGTGGTGACCGAGATCGCCGAGAGGATGGGCAGCCAGTGCATCGTCGCTTCGGTCGATGCCCGCTGGGTGCACGATCACTGGGAGATATTCACCCATGGCGGCCGGCGGGCGACCGGGATCGACGCCATCGAACATGCGGTGAAACTGGCCGACATGGGCGCGGGCGAATTGCTCGTCACCAGCATGGATGGCGACGGCACGCAGAAGGGCTACGACCTCAAGTTAACTCGAACTATTGCCGATGCGGTTTCCGTGCCGGTGATCGCCAGCGGCGGGGTCGGCACGCTCGACCACCTCGTCGAAGGGGTGACCGAAGGCCATGCCAGTGCGGTGCTGGCGGCCAGCATCTTCCACTTCGGCACCTATTCGATCGCCGATGCCCATGCCGCCCTGCGCGCGGCGGGATTGCCGGCAAGAAGCTAAGCTTTTCAAAGCGCATAGTCCCAGCATGGGACGTTAACACTCTGCCGATTGCCAGCTTGCGGCATTGGGCAAAGAGAGACGCCATGGTCGCTCGTCTCCTCCTCGTTCTCGCCGCCAGCCTGGTGCTTGCCGTTGCCCCGGCAGAGGCCAGCAGCGGCACGCAGGTGCCCGAGGGATCCTCCGTCACCCTGTTCGCGCTGGGGCTTGCCGGGCTGATGATCGGCCGCCGCATCGCCGCCAAGCGGCGGCGGGGCGACAGCAGCGAAGACTGACGCGCAAATCCTTGCCGGGCTTGACTGGCGGGCGAAGCGCTAGCATCCCCGCGACCATGGATATCCTGACCCATCTCGAACAGGTGATTGCCGAGCGCAGCACGGCCTCGCCCGAGGAAAGCTACGTCGCCAAGCTGAATGCCCGCGGCATGCCGGTGATGGCGCGCAAGCTGGGCGAGGAGGGCGTCGAAGCCGCCATTGCCGCGCTTTCCGGCAGCGACGAGGAGCTGGTCGGCGAGGCTGCCGACATCATCTTCCACCTGCTCGTCGCCCTGCAGGCGCGCGGCCTTTCGCTGGCCGACGTGAAGGCGGAGCTGGAACGGCGCGAAGGCGTCTCCGGCCTGGTCGAGAAGGCCTCGAGGAGCGAATAGGAAACGCCCATGCCGATCGATCCGAGAGAACCCTACGATCCCGACAATATCTTTGCGAAGATCCTGCGCGGGGAGATCCCCTGCGACAAGGTCTATGAGGACGAGCACGCGCTGGCCTTCAACGACATCGCCCCGCAGGCACCGATCCACGTGCTGGTGATCCCCCGTGGCGCCTATGTCAGCTGGGACGATTTCTCCGCCAATGCCGGGGCAGAGGAGATCGCCGGCTTCATCCGTGCGGTCGGCAATGTCGCCCGCCAGCTGGGCCTGGTCGATCCGGGATACCGCCTGCTCGCCAATGTCGGCGCTCATGGCGGGCAGGAAGTGCCGCACCTGCATGTCCACCTTTTCGGCGGAAAACCGCTCGGACGGATGATTTCCGGCTGATTGCGGCGGAAAAGCGGGCGTGACGCCCAATCGCACCTTGCCCGCCGACTCGGCGGGCCGCTAATGCAGCATTCAGCTATGAAGACGCATCTGCAGCCGGCTTGCGGGATTATCGAAGGGTCGCGGCACCTGTTCCCCGTGCGCGTCTATTACGAGGATACCGACCTGTCCGGCATCGCCTATCATGCCAACTACCTCAAATGGTGCGAGCGCGCCCGCTCGGACCTTGTCCGCCTGATCGGGATAGACCAGCGCGCGGCGATCGAAGAGGGGCTGGGCTCCTATGCCGTGGCCGAGGCCAATCTGCGCTACTTGAGGCCCGCCCGGCTCGACGATGATCTTGTTATCGAAACAGAAGGTACCGAACTGCGGGCAGCGAGCGTGCGCCTGTTGCAGCGCGTGACCCTGGCGGGAGAGGTGCTGGCCGAGCTTGCCGTGCGCGTCGGCTTCGTCTCGCCCGAGGGCAGGCCGCGCCGCCAGCCCGACGAATGGCGCGCTGCCTTTGAAGAATTCTTCGCGAAAGAGAAATGATGACTGCATTCGACATGCTTGCCGCTTCCACTTCCCCGGCGCCCTCGCGGCTCGATCCGGTCGACCTGTTCCTGTCTGCCGATATCGTGGTGCAGCTGGTCATCGTCGGCCTGGTGCTGGCCTCGGTGTGGGTGTGGACGATCATCTTCGCCTTCTCCGTCCGGATGGGCCGCGTGCGCCGCAATTGCAGCCAGTTCGAGCAGGAGTTCTGGACCACAGACGAGCCGGAGAGCCTGATCTCGCGCGAAAAGGCGGACAATCCCTCTGGCCGCGTGGCCGCCGCCGGCATTTCCGAGCTGCGCCGTTCGACCAAGTCGGGGATCAAGGATGCCGGCACCGCGCTGGCACGGGTCGGGCAGGCGATGGAAGCCCAGGTCGCGGTGGAAGCCGACAAGCTGGCCGAGCGGCTCAACTTTCTCGCCACCACCGGCTCGGTGGCGCCCTTCGTCGGCCTGTTCGGCACCGTCTGGGGCATCATGAAC
>JABAHR010023101.1_pt2 | contig 10073 bp, 9 predicted proteins | sample 7062101 | NCBI WGS metagenome assembly JABAHR01 (sample SAMN14534553, study PRJNA622989) | marine sediment metagenome | biome: marine biome [ENVO:00000428]; feature: marine pelagic biome [ENVO:01000023]; material: deep marine sediment [ENVO:00002113] | place: India: Gulf of Kutch | collected...
CGAGGCAGGGGGCATCGCGCGAAACGGCGCCAAGCTGGTGACGGCGGTGGCGACGGCGGCGGTCCCGAAGGTGACGGTGATCATCGGGGGCTCCTACGGGGCCGGGAACTACGGCATGGCGGGGCGGGCGTATCAGCCACGGTTCCTGTGGACCTGGCCGAATGCGCGGATCAGCGTCATGGGCGGGGCGCAGGCGGCCGGGGTGCTGGCCACGGTGCGCCGCGAGGGGATCGAGCGGAAAGGCGGCAGCTGGTCCGAGGAGGACGAGGCGGCGTTCAAGCAGCCGATCCTGGATAAGTTCGAAGAACAGTCGCATCCGCTCTACGCGTCGGCGCGGCTGTGGGACGACGGGGTGATCGACCCGCGCAAGACGCGCGATGTGCTGGCGCTGTCGCTGGCGGCGGCGCTGGAGGCGCCGATCGAGGAGACGCGCTTCGGCGTGTTCCGGATGTGAGGGGGCCGCGTCGACCCAATATGGTGCCACTCCGGCGTGCGCGGACACGCTCTGGCCATCGTCGCCGCCGCCGGTTCGGTGGGCGCGGCCGATTGCTGGCCCTGGGGACGCTGGCCGTCCTGGTTTTGCCGGCCGGCGATTTCATGGCGGGATCACGGCATGACGTGATCGGCAGCACCGGCTGTCAGATCGCGTCGATCACCGATGGTGACACCGTCCGGCTGATGTGCCGTGGGCCGCGGTTCGTTCGGGCAAGACTCCGTGGCTATGACACCCCCGAGGTCTTTAGTCCGAAATGCACGAGCGAGCTTCTGCGCGGGACGGTATCGACGTTTCGGCTTCGAGCGATCCTTTGGTCGGCGGATACTTTGACGATGGATGATTACGGTACGGATCGATACGGACGCCTTCTGGTCGCCATGCGGGCGGACGGGCGCAAGGTATCTTCGCTGATGATCGAGTCCGGTTCGGCGCGACCCTACGATGGGGGTAAGCGGCAGGGGTGGTGCAATTGACGAAAATGTTTGACCGCATCCTCATCGCCAACCGCGGCGAGATCGCCTGCCGCGTCATCCGCACCGCCCGGCGGTTGGGCGTGGGCACCGTCGCGGTCTACTCGGACGCCGATGCCGGTGCGCTGCATGTCGCGCTCGCCGACGAAGCCGTCCGCATCGGCCCGCCGCCCGCCGCCGAGAGCTATCTGAACGGCGCTGCCGTCATCGCCGCCGCACAGGCGACCGGGGCGCAGGCGATCCATCCGGGATATGGCTTTCTCTCGGAGAACCCGGATTTCGTCGAGGCGGTCGAGGCCGCCGGCCTCACCTTCATCGGCCCGTCGGCCAGCGCGATCCGGGCGATGGGGCTGAAGGACGCCGCCAAGAAGCTGATGGAAGAAGCCGGGGTGCCGGTGGTGCCCGGCTATCACGGCGAGCGGCAGGACGACGCCTTTCTCGAGGGCGTGGCCGAGGAGATCGGATACCCGGTGCTGATCAAGGCGGTCGCCGGCGGCGGCGGCAAGGGCATGCGGCGGGTCGACACTGCGCGCGACTTTGCCGAAGCGCTCGCTTCGGCGCGGGCCGAGGCGAAGGCCGCCTTCGGCAACGCCTCGGTCCTGATCGAGAAATTCATCGCCAACCCGCGCCATATCGAGGTGCAGGTCTTCGGCGACGGGACGCGGGCAGTGCATCTCTTCGAGCGCGACTGCTCGCTGCAGCGCCGGCACCAGAAGGTGATCGAGGAGGCGCCCGCGCCCGGCATGACGCCCGAGATGCGCGCCGCGATGGGCGCGGCGGGCGCGCGGGCAGCCGAGGCGATCGGCTATGCCGGGGCGGGCACGGTGGAGTTCATCGTCGATGGCTCGGGGCCTCTGCGCCCCGAGAAGTTCTGGTTCATGGAGATGAACACCCGACTGCAGGTCGAGCACCCGGTCACCGAGGCGGTCACCGGCGTCGACCTGGTCGAGTGGCAGCTGCGTGTCGCCGCCGGAGAGCCGCTGCCAATGGCGCAGGAGGAGATTCCGCTGCGCGGCCACGCGATGGAGGCGCGGCTCTATGCCGAGGATGCCACGAAGGGCTTCCTGCCCGCGATCGGCCGGCTCAGCCACCTCAGCGTGCCCGATACGATCCGCGCCGATCTGGGCGTGCGGGCGGGCGACGCGATCACCCCGCATTATGACCCGATGATCGGCAAGGTGATCGCCCACGGGCCGGACCGCGCGGCGGCATTGGGGCGGCTGCGGGCGGCCCTGGCCGGGACGATGGCCGCGGGGACGGTGACCAATCTGGGCTTCCTGTACAGGCTTTTGGGCGATGCGGATTTCGCTGCCGGGCGCGTCGATACCGGGCTGATCGACCGGCAGCTCGAGGCTCTGACCACGCCCGAGGAAACGCCGCCCCTGGCGGTGGCGCTCGCCGCGCTGGCGGCCTGCGATCTGCCCGATCCGGCGCGTAACGGCTTCCACCTGTGGGTGCCGCTGCGGCACCGGGTGGTGCTGGACCATCGTGGAGAGCGGATCGAGGCGGTGCTCGAACAGCCTGCGCCCGGCTCTTTCGAGGTGTCTCTCGGCGAGGAGGAGCTGACGGTCGAGGCCATCGACCGGGGTGCCGAGGCCTGGCAGGTCACCAGCGACGGCCATCGGCGCCGGGCGCTGGTCGCTGTCGCGCCGGGCCGGGTGACGGTCGGCATGGACGGCGCGCTCTTCGTCTTCGCGGTGCCTGACCCGCTGGCCGCAGGCGTGGCCGACGCGGCGGACGAGGACAGCCTGACCGCGCCGATGCACGGGTTGGTGCGGCGGCTGGCGGTCGCGGCCGGCGCCGAGGTTGCCAAAGGCGACCTGCTTCTGGTGCTGGAGGCGATGAAGATGGAGCACAGCCTGCGCGCGCCCCATGACGGCACTGTCACCGCGCTCAACGTCGCCGAGGGCGACCAGGTGGCCGATGGCGACCTGCTGCTGGTGCTGGAGGCGCCTAATGGCTGAACCCGTCACCATCTTCGAGGTCGGCCCCCGCGACGGGCTGCAGAACGAGCCCCGGCCGATCCCGGCGGCAGACAAGATCCGGCTGGTGGAGCTGCTTATCGCAACCGGCCTGCGCGAGATCGAGGTGACCAGCTTCGTCTCGGCCCGCTGGATACCGCAGCTTGGTGACGCGGCCGAAGTCATGGCCGGCATCCCGCGCCCCGAGGGCGTGCGCCTGAGCGTGCTGGTCCCGAACATGAAGGGCTACGAGGCCGCCCGCGCGGCGCGCCCCGGCATGGTCTCGGTTTTCACGGCGGCGTCGGAGAGCTTCTGCCAGCGCAACATCAATTGCAGCATCGACGAGAGCTTCGAGCGCTTCGCCCCGGTGATGGAGGCGGCGCGGGCCGATGGCATCGCGGTGCGCGGCTACATCTCCTGCGTCACCGACTGCCCCTATGAAGGCGGCATCGCCCCCGAGGCGGTGGCGGATGTGGCGGGGCGGCTGGTGGCGTCCGGTGTCGAGCAGGTCTCGCTGGGCGAGACGATCGGGCGTGGCACGCCCGAGGCGGTGGACCGGATGCTCGCAGGGGTGCTCGAGGCCGCGCCGGCAGATATGCTGGCGGGGCACTTCCACGACACCTCCGGCCGGGCGCTGGAGAATATCGAGGTGGCGCTGGCGCGCGGGCTGCGGGTCTTCGACTCGGCAGCCGGGGGCCTGGGGGGCTGTCCCTATGCGCCGGGCGCGGCGGGGAACGTGGCGACCGAGGCGGTGGCGGCGCGGCTCTCTGCACTCGGCTACGAGATCGGGCTCGACATGGACGCGCTGGCCCGTGCGGCGGAGTTCGCACGCCAACTCAAGGGGGTGGCGCAGGATGTATGAGACGATTGCGCTCGAGCAAGACGAACGAGGCGTCGCCACGCTGACGCTGAACCGGCCCGAGAAGCACAACGTGATCTCGGGCGAGATGTGTGGCGAGCTTTCGGACGCCGTGTCGCGGCTCGCCGCCGACGCCAGCCGCGTGGTGGTCCTGACCGGCGCGGGCAAGTCGTTCTGCGCCGGGGGCGACCTGGGCTGGATGCGCGCGCAGTTCCAGGCCAGCCGGGCGGAGCGCATCGCCGAGGCGCGCAAGCTGGCCTACATGCTGCGCGACCTGAACACGCTGCCCAAGCCGGTGATCGGGCGCATCAACGGCACCGCGATGGGCGGCGGCATGGGGATGATGGCGGTCTGCGACACCGCCATCGCCGCGGACACCGGCCGCTTCGGCTTCACCGAAACCCGGCTGGGCCTGATCCCGGCGACGATCTCGCCCTACGTGCTCGCCCGGATGGGCGAGGGCCGCGCGCGCCGCGTCTTCATGTCCGCCCGCGTCTTCGGCCCCGAGGAACTCCTGCCGCTGGGCCTGGCGGCGCGGGTCGTCCCCGCCGCCCGACTCGACGCCGCGACCGAGGCCGAAATCGCCCCCTACCTCCAGGCCGCCCCGGCGGCTGTCGCCGCCAGCAAGGCGCTGGCGCGGCGGCTGGGGCCGGTGATCGACGATGCGCTGATCGAGGAGACCATCGGCAAGCTCGCCGACGCCTGGGACGGGCCCGAGGCCCAAGCCGGTATCCGCGCCTTCTTCGACAAGACCCCGCCGCCCTGGGCCTGAGCCCAGCGCCTGCCGGATCCCCCCGCTCTTCCTCGGTTTCCAAATATCCCGGGGGGAGTCGCCGCCAGGCGATGGGGGGCTGGCCCCCCGGCGATGCCGGCCGCGCGCCGCGACACCGGGCCCGACGCGCCCCNNGCGATCAGCCGCAGCCCGGTCTTCTGGCTCTTTTCGGGGTGGAACTGGGTTCCGAACATGTTGTCCCGGCCGATCGCCGCCGTGACCGGCCCGCCGTAATCGGCCACCGCCAGCCGGTGCGACTCGTCCTCAGGCAGCACGTGGTAGGAGTGCACGAAATAGACGTGATCTCCGGGCGAGATGCCGTCGAACATCGGGTGCTCGGCCAACCCCTGCAGCGCGTTCCAGCCCATGTGGGGGATCTTCAGCGCCGGGTCCTCGGGGGTGATCCGCACGCAGTCGCCGGGTATCCAGCCGAAGCCGGGGGCGTCGTGGCCGTGCTCGCGGCCGACATCGCACATCAGCTGCTGGCCGACGCAGATGCCCAGGAACGGCACGCCGCCCTGCAGCACCCGCTCCTGCAGCGCCTCGACCATGCCGGGGATCGCGTCGAGCCCCTTGCGGCAGTCGGCGAAGGCGCCGACGCCGGGCAGCACGATGCGCTCGGCGCGGCGCACCGCCTCGGCGTCGCCCGAGACGACGATCTCGCCGCCGTCGACCTCGGCCGACATGCGCTGGAAGCTCTTCTCGGCCGAGCGCAGGTTGCCGCTCTCGTAGTCGATGATGACCGTGGTCATGCCGAAAGCTGCCCCTTGGTCGACGGCACCTCGTCGGCCTTGCGCGGGTCGGTCTCGAGCGCCTCGCGCAGCGCGCGGGCGACGGCCTTGAAGGCGGCCTCGGCGATGTGGTGGCTGTTGATGCCGTCCAGCTTCTCGACATGCAGCGTGATGCCGCCCTGCATGGCCAGCGCGTTGAAGAACTCCTGCACCAGTTCGGTGTCGAAGGTGCCGATCTTGGGTGCGGTGAAATCCACCTTCCACACAAGGTAGGGCCGGCCCGACAGGTCCAGCGCGGCGCGCACCAGCGCGTCGTCCATCGGCAGCAGGCAGGCGCCGTAGCGCCGGATGCCGCGCTTGTCGCCCAGCGCCTGGGCCAGCGCCTGGCCCAGCGCGATGCCGACATCCTCGACGGTGTGGTGGTCGTCGATGTGCAGGTCGCCCTCGGCGCGCACGGTCAGGTCGATCAGCGCGTGCCGGGCCAGCTGGTCCAGCATGTGATCGAAGAAACCGACGCCGGTCTGGTTGTCGTAATTGCCGTTGCCGTCGAGATCGACGGTGACGGAAATCTTTGTCTCGGCGGTGTTGCGTTCTATCGTTGCCTGACGCATGGGGGCACTCCTGGTTGCGCGGGTCTTATAGGCAAGCCGCGGGGCCGGGAAAAGCCCTGCGAGACAGAGGAGCGAAAGATGTGGCGGATCGCGATCCCCCTGCTGGCCCTGGCGGGATGCGGGATGAACGGCAACTACCGTGACACCGGCGTCGAGATGGAGACCGTCTCGCGGCTGGATACCGAGCGCTATGCCGGGCTGTGGTACGAGATCGCGCGGTTTCCCAACGGGTTCGAACGCGACTGCACGGCGGTGACGGCGGAGTACACGCTTCGCGAGGACGGCCGGANNGGGGAGTACACGCTTCGCGAGGACGGCCGGATCGGGGTGACGAATTCCTGCCGCAAGAACAGCCCCGATGGCGAGTTGGAGGTCGCGGACGGCGTGGCCCGGGTCGCGGCGCCGGGGCAGCTGAAGGTGAAGTTCGTGCAGTGGCTGCCCTTCGAGGGCGACTACTGGGTGATCGGGCTGGACGAGGACTATCAATGGTCCGTCGTCGGCACGCCGTCCGGCGATTTCGGCTGGATCCTGGCGCGCAGCCCGGAGATGTCGGAGGAAGACCTGGCCGCGGCGAAGGCGGTGCTGGAGGCCGACGGCTACGATCTGAGCCAGCTGCACTGGACCCGGCACGGCAGCTAGGATCGACCCGGCGCGGGCACGGGCGCCGGCGACCCGGTCCGCCCTGGCCGGACGGTCAGTCGAGCATCAATGCCTCGAGCTCGCTGCGCAGTTGCCCACGGGCCCGCCGGCCGCGGATCTGGTGCGTATCCAGCGTCTCGGGCTTCATCCGGATGCCCTCGGGGGCATGCGTCAGACGAAAGGCGCGGCTGGCGCCGACATGCCGGACGCTCGCGGTGTTCGCCACCACGATCAGCTCCAGCCGGTCGATCCGCTCGGGGGCGAAGTCTTCCTCCACCTGCCCGCGGGCGCGTTCGAACAGGTCGTGGAAACTGCCGATATCGGTCATGTGGCCAGTGCGGAGCGGCCCCTGGTTGGTGGCTTCGTCCGGGTCTTTCAGCGCCTCGTCGGACAATTCGCGGCGGTCGGTGATGACCGCGGTGGCGGTGCGTCCGCCGCTGTTCAGACGGACGAGGATTTCGTTCAGATAGACCGGCTCGTAGCCCAGGTTGCTGATGAAGCAGCGCGCCTGCATGCCGACGCCGACCCCCGTGTTGACGAGGATCGACGAGCGCCGCTGGCGCAGGGTGCTGGCGACGAAAATCTGCAGGTAGACCAGCCAGATCAGCGCCATCAGCACGCTGACGCCGGTATCGACCGCGGCCTGGTTCTGGGCCAGCCATGCGGTCATCGGGTCGCGCCGCCCAGCAAGTCCTGCAGCGCCAGCGCCATCACCTGCGCCGACTGCACCATGTCCTCGATGCCGACCCACTCGTCCGGCTGGTGGGCGAGGTCCAGCACGCCGGGACCATAGGCGATGCAGTTCTTCATCCGCCCGATCCGGTCNNGGCTGGTGCGCCAGATCGAGGATGCCGGGTCCGTAGGCGATACAGTTCTTCAGCCGCCCGATCCGGTCGATGTGCTTCTGGTCGTAGGTTCCGGGCGAGACCACGTAGGCCGGATCGCGCCCCATCACCCGCCCGATCGCTGCGCTGACCGCCGTCACCACTGGTGCGTCGCGTTCGGTCATCGAGGGGATCACCTCGTGCATGTCGCGGATGTCGTAGCGGAATTCCTCGCGCCGGGCCTTCACCGCCTCCATCATGTCGCGGAACTCGGCCTTCACCTCCGACAGCTTCTCCTCGATCAGGAAGCGCCGGTCGATCACCATGCGGCAGCTGTCGGCCACCACCGGGGCAGGAAAGCCGGTGAAATCCTGCGGCAACTCGGCCTGGCCGCCATGGATCGAGTTGATGTTGAGCGTCGAGGCCCGCGCGCCCTCGGGCACCACCGGCATCTCGGTGCGCCGGGCGTCGAGCGCGGGGTAGAGCGCGGTCTCCATCTCGGCCAGAACCGCGCCCATGTGGCGGATCGCGCTGTCGCCCAGGAACGGCATCGAGCCGTGGGCGATCCGGCCATAGGTCTCGACCTCGGCCCACCAGACGCCGCGATGGCCCAGGCAGATGCGGTCCTTGTTGAGCGGTTCGGGGATGATGACGTGCTGCACGCGCTCGGGGCTGAAATACCCCTGCTCGGACAGCCAGGCGACGCCGCCATAGCCGCCGGTCTCCTCGTCGGCGGTTGCGCTGATCTCGATCGCGCCGGCATGGCCGGGGGCGAGATCGGCGAACACCTCGGCGGCGATGATCGAGGCCGCCAGCCCCCCCTTCATGTCGCAGGCGCCGCGGCCATAGACGCGGCCGTCGCGGACCAGCCCCTCGAACGGGTCGACGGTCCAGCCCTTGCCCACCTCGACCACATCGATGTGCGAGTTGAAGTGGACGCAAGGCCCCGGCCCGCCGCCCTCGCGCCGGGCGACCAGGTTCCAGCGCGGGTACCGCTCGCTATCGCCCCGCGCGCCTTCGGCCCGCAGCATCCGGCAGTCGAAACCGCGTTTGGCGAGACGGGCGGCGATGAAGTCGCAGATCTCGCGGTAGTTCTCTCCCGGCGGGTTGAGCGTCGGGATGCGGATCAGGTCGCGGGTCAGCGCGGTCAGGTCGTCGGTGCGCGCGGCGATTTCGGAAAGCAGGGCATCGGGGGTCATGGGCAAGCATAGGCGCGCCGGGCGCCGGATTGTCAAACCCTACATCGCCAGCGCCGGCGACCGGAGAAGGGGGCCGCGCCCCCACAGGGTGAGCGCCTGGCGAGGCCTTCCCTGGTGGGGCGCCATGTGGGCAAACAGCAGCGCCCCTGCTGCCGGGATGGCATTTGCATCCCCCGCCCAGCACGCTAGAACACCCTTCATGTCGCTCGATGAAGTACAGAACAGGATTCGCGCCGCCGAGAAGGAGGCCGGCCGCCCCGCCGGTTCGGTGGAACTCATCGCCGTCTCCAAGGTCCAGCCCCTGGAGCGCATCGAAGCAGTGCTCGAGGCGGGGCATCGCAGCTTCGGCGAGAACCGCGTGCAGGAGGCCGCCGGCAAGTGGCCCGACTTCCGCGAGCGTTTCGCGGGGATCACCCTGCACCTGGTCGGCCCGCTGCAGTCCAACAAGGTCAAGCAGGCGATGGACCTGTTCGACACCATCCATTCGGTCGACCGCGAGAAACTCGCCCGCAAGATCGCCACCGAGGCGCAGGACCGCGGCGCCTGCCCGCCGCTCTTCATCCAGGTCAACACCGGCGAGGAGCCGCAGAAGGCCGGCGTCATGCCGGCGGATGTCGACGGCTTCGTCGCCACCTGCCGCGAGATGGACCTCGCCGTGGAAGGCCTCATGTGCATCCCGCCCATCGACGAGGAACCGGCGCTGCACTTCTCGCTGCTGGCCAAGTTCGCCGAACGCAACGGGCTGACCGGGCTCTCGATGGGCATGAGCGGCGACTACGAGACCGCGATCCGGCTGGGGGCCACGCATGTCCGCGTCGGCTCGGCGATCTTCGGCGAGCGGGTGAAGCCGGACTGAGCTCCGCCCACCTTCCCCATTGAACCCGCGCGCATTACCTGCAACAGAGTCGCGCAACCCTGCACACGGCTTTCACGAGGAACATCATGGCGTCCTACCAATTCGTCTATCACATGGATGGCGTCTCCAAGACCTATCCCGGCGGCAAGAAGTGCTTCGAGAACATCCGGCTGAACTTCCTGCCGGGCGTCAAGATCGGCGTCGTCGGCGTCAACGGCGCCGGCAAGTCGACGCTGATGCGGATCATGGCCGGCCTGGACAAGGACTTCACCGGCGAGGCCTGGGCCGCCGAGGGCGCGCGCGTCGGCTACCTGCCGCAGGAGCCGCAGCTGGACGAGAGCCTCGACGTGCGCGGCAACGTGATGGAGGGCGTGGCCCAGAAACGCGCCCTGCTGGACGAATTCAACGACATCGCGATGAAGATCGCCGAGGACCCGGACCTGATGGACCGGATGACCGAGCTGCAGGACCAGATCGACGCGCAGAACCTGTGGGACCTCGACAGCCAGATCGACGTCGCCATGGAGGCGCTGCGCTGCCCGCCCGACGACGCCGAGGTCGACACCCTCTCGGGCGGCGAGCGCCGCCGCGTGGCGCTGTGCCAGCTGCTGCTCGAGGCGCCCGACATGCTGCTGCTGGACGAGCCGACCAACCA
>JABAHR010003919.1_pt1 | contig 10071 bp, 8 predicted proteins | sample 7062101 | NCBI WGS metagenome assembly JABAHR01 (sample SAMN14534553, study PRJNA622989) | marine sediment metagenome | biome: marine biome [ENVO:00000428]; feature: marine pelagic biome [ENVO:01000023]; material: deep marine sediment [ENVO:00002113] | place: India: Gulf of Kutch | collected...
AACGCTCAACCTCAGGGGTCTCGGCAGCAACCGGAACCTGGTTCTGCTCGACGGCAAGCGCGCCCAGCCGGCGAACGCAACGCTGGTCGTGGACGTCAACACGATTCCCTCGGCCGCAATCGAGAGCGTCGAGGTCATTACCGGTGGCGCATCGGCCGTGTACGGCCCCGACGCCATGGCAGGCGTGGTCAACTTCAAGCTCAAGCGCGATTTCGAAGGTCTCGAGATCGATATGCAGATGGGCACGACCGCCGAAGGTGATGGTGAAGAAGACAAGATCAGCATCTTCATGGGCATGAACTCCGCCGATGGTCGCGGCAACATCATGGCCGGCATCGAGCGCACCGAGCGCGAGCTCGTCTACCAGCGCGACCGCGAGTTCTATCGCAACGGCTGGTTCGACACGGGGAACCCGGGCGGTGACTTCATCATGCCGCCGGCGTTCGCTGGTAATGCGAACCCGAATCCTGCCAACGAAGCGGTTATGGAGGGGTTGTTCTCGAGCCTGCCCGGATTTGACGCCGGCGCGATCGGTCCTGCCACCGACATCTACTTCAATGCGGATGGCTCTCCGTTCATCGTGGCGGGCGCCCTGGGCTACAACGGCCCGATCAACTGCCTGGATTGCGGCGATTACACGCTGATGAAGGTGCTCGACAACGGCAACCTCGACCAGCGCGGCCGTTCGATTGGCGCTTTCCTGTCGTCGCCTCTCGAAAGGTACTCCGTGTTCACTCGCGGCACCTACGACGTCACCGACAACATCTCCGTCTTTTCGCAGTTGAACTACAGCACCATCGAGGTCGGCCAGTCCGGTAACGTGCCGCCCGCGATCACCGTCTGGCAGGCACCTGCCGTGCCGCGCGACGGGCGCGCTTTGCCGCCGGTCCTGAACACGCTGCTCGATTCGCGTGCGGATCCGGATGCGCCATGGCCGCTGTTCCATGTGTTGTCCTACAACGGCAACATCGATGCGACCAACAACAACGACGTCTGGCAGTTCATGGCTGGCGTCGAGGGCGAAATCGGCGACGATACAACCTGGGAGTTCTACGTCTCGCGTGGTGACACCTACATCGAGGCGGTCAATAGCCGGCTGCCGTCACTGCAGCGGTATCAGGAACTGGTTTACGCGGACGACTTCGGCCAGGTGTCGGGCTACACGCCGGGCGCTGTAAATGGCGTCGGCACGGGCCGTGGATACGTGCTGACCTGCACGACGGGCCTGCCCGTGTTCGAGAAGTTCCAGGTGGCGGATGACTGCCTCAACAGCATCGACACGGCAATGGTCAACCGCAGCGAGCTGACTCAGAGCATTGCGGAGTTCAACATCCAGGGCGCCATGGTCGACATGCCGGCCGGAGAGCTCAGGTATGCGGCAGGTACGAGCTATCGCGAGAACACCTTCCAGTTCACGCCCGGCAACCCGGTGCAGCAGCTTCGGGACAACCCGATCGGCGTCTTTGCCAACAACGCGACGGGCGGCGTCATTGACGTGACCGAGGTCTACGGCGAGTTGCTGGTCCCGGTTGTCGACAAACTCGATGTCGAGCTTGGTTATCGATACTCGGACTTCAGCACGGCTGGTGGCCAGAACACCTGGAAGGCGCTGTTCACGTATCGGGCGACCGACGAGATCACGATTCGCGGTGGTGTTCAGGAGGCCAACCGGGCACCGAACGTCGCGGAGCTGTTCACGGCGCCGACGCAGCAGGTCGTGTTCCATCCCGACCAGGATCCATGCTCGGTCACGACGCGGTCGCCCTGGGGTAACGTTCCGGATAATCCGGATCGGCAGCAGGTCATCGACCTTTGCCGTGCGATCATCGGCAACGATACGTCCGGTTTCGATACGCAGACGTACTCGATCACGGGTATCGATGGGCCCGAGGGATTCCACCGGCAGAACCCTCCGTTCTTCCCGCTGGAGATCGCGCTTCGTCAGGGTAACCCGGACGTCGGTCCGGAGAAGGGCGAGACCTTCACGCTGGGCGCCGTCATCGATGGTCCCGGCAATCTGGACGGCCTGACGCTGACGATCGACTACTACGACATCGAGATCACCGAGGCGATCTCGCCGCTGTCCGTTGCAACGGTTTACAACAACTGCTTCAACTTCAACGGCACGTCGAATCCGAACTACGAGATCGGCAACATGTGGTGCCAGATGATTCGCCGCAACCCGTTCACGGGTGACCGGGAAGAGGTCGATACGCCGTTCTTCAACCTTGGAACATTGAGCACGCAGGGCATCGACCTGACGGTCAACTACACCAGGGACATCGGCTCGGGCACGCTGTCGTTGAACTCGTCCATGAATTTCCTCGATTCATACGAGTACCAGGTGGCCCCGGGCGACCGTATCGTCGATGCCACCGGTACGCTGGCTCGCGGCGGTTTGTTCGACTTCCAGCACCTGACGCGTATCGACTACATGTGGAGCAACAACTTCCGCCTCGGGGTCTCCTGGCGTCATCTGGACAGCGCGAAGGCTGAGGCTGCCGCGGAGTCTCCGAACACGACGATCCAGGGCCCGGGCTCTTACGACAACTTCAGCCTCAACGGCGGCTATATGTTTGCCGACAACTACGATCTGAGGTTTGGTATCGACAACCTGTTCGACGAGGATCCGGAGTTCACGGCCGCGAATCCGGCGGGCGGGGACACCAACTCGGACATCACGTCGCCGGCGCTGTATGACCTGTTGGGACGTCGCTACTACGTGGGTCTGAAGGTCAGCTTCTAAGGGATTCGGGGAGGCGCTTTCGCCCCGAGCCGGTTGGCGCCGTTTCCGCTTGCGGAGCGGCGCTGACGGAGCACTCGATGGGGGTCGGCATTCGTGCCGACCCCCTTTTTTCTTGCCGCGTTCTTTCTTGCCGCGGTCCCGGTTTTCAGGCGGCAGGAACAGGAGTATGGTCTGAGTATCTGAAGGATCGGAATAGTCGTTATTCAGCGTCGTGCTCACGTCACGCGCTGCATGGAGGGTGACGCAGCGATGAAATGCTCAATCAGAAATCTGGCCATGGTTTTCGCTCTGGCTGGCCTGTCGGCGGTGTCCCTGAGTGACGAAGCGGAGCGGCAAATGAACGTCCGGCAGGGACCGGAGACCGTTTTCGACGCAGCGCCGGAGCAGATCTTTACCGAGCTCGCAGGGGCTACCGCAACCGGTCAGAATGGCCGCGTTGGCAACGAGCTCGTCTTCTGGGGCTATCGCCTCGGTGACGGGCGCGAGGCGTACCTGGTTGCCTGCGCGATGCTCGATCAGGTCGACTGTCTGGAACGCGAGAGCCGCGTGTGCCCTGCGGGGTCGGAACTGCTGGCGCGCGGCACCAGCGAGGGTCTTGTGCGTGAAGTCAGCTGCCGCAGTATCGCAACCGCGGGAACGGGCGAAATACGTCCGGGCTGCAGTGATACGGAGGCACCTCAGGAGCTCGCCGTCAGCCTGCTGACCTGTAATTGAGTAGCTGCGCCCCAGCGGGCGTGATCGATTGAGGTTCGTTCCGAGCGGCGACCACACACGAGGTAGCCTGTGATCAGACTTTCAGCAATCTGTCTTACGCTGATTTTTCCTTCCGGTGTCCTGCATGCTCAGGCGGGAGAGGGATCACCGGATCTCTTTACGCTGACTTTTGCGCCGGGCCCGTCGTCTGCCGGCATCGTTGCACCGGAGGCAGCGGAAGAAGGTCGCGCTGCGCAGGATGCGGTCTTGAGCGAGGACGAGATCGACCGCCTGTTTGACGAGGTCAGCGATATCGAGCAGGCGATCGCGGCAGAGGAAGAAAGTAACGGAACCAACTCGACGGCGCTGATCGACCTGTTCAAGGACCTGGCCGCGCTGCATCAGGAACTCGGGAACCATGATCTCGCGAGCGCGGCGCTGGATCAGGCCCGGTCGATCATTCGGATGAGCGCCGGGCTGCACACGCTGGATCAGGCCGAGGTTATCGAGCAAATGATCGTCGGCAGCGAGTCGATCGGGGCCTTTAACGAGTCCGAGGTGCTGCAGGATGATCTGCTCGACCTGGCTCGGCGCAACGAGCTCGATCCAAGGGCGCCGTCAGTGCTTGCTAACGTGGCCGAACGACAAATGGAGATCGTCAGAGCCTACATAGACGAGCGTGTATGGTCGCGCGGTCGCGAGCACCTGTTTGCGACCGAGGGGTCCGGCTGGGAGGCGAGCACGCCGCGGGCCGGCCGCGAAAACGCCTTGACGGCGCTCGAAATCTTCGCCAATGAGTTCGATGCGGCTCTGGCAGAGGTCCTGGCCGGCGAGAACTTCGAGACTGGCCGCGCGCTCGATCTCGAGACCGACATTGCCCAGGTCTATGAGCTCGTCGAGACGGCCAACGATTTTCTGCAAGTTGGCCTGCTGCCCCGGTACGAAGACCGGATCCCGACCTGGGAGCCCGAGGAGCCGAGGTCGGGCCGGGAATTTGCCGAGACCGCGCTCCATCGCGCGCGCCGGCTGTATAGCCGGGCGATGCAATCGGCTTACCTGCAGGGTAACGAGTCCGAGTACTGGGCTTACGATGCCGAGCTTGCCGACACGCACTATTTCGAGCAGGCGAATCCTGATCTGGCCCCGGACTTCGATGAGGAGACGCGCCTCTTGCCGCTCGAAGGCGCGCTGCGTGCTCGCGTGGCGGACCGGATGGCCCGCGGAGCGCCGGCCATTGAAGTGGCGCGGACCCTGCTCGAGCTCGGAGACGCATTGGGTAACGCGCCGGCGCTGGAGCAGTACCAGAATGCCCACTACCTGCTCGTCAAGGCGGACATAGCGCCGGAGACGATAGACGCACTCCTGCATCCCGATGTGCCGGTGATTCGGCGTGCGTATGGGCCGGAAGACTGGAGGGAGTTCGACGGCTCCCATCCGTATCGTGGCTATGCCGACGTCCAGGTAGAGATCGGTCGCTACGGGCAGACCACAGACGTGGAAATTCTCCGCGCATCGGCCGGCACCTCGCGCGCGATCGAACGGCGGCTGCGCAGGCATGTCAATCAGACGCGGTTCAGGCCCCGCTTCGTGGCCGGTGAGCCGGTTCAGTCGGACCGGTTTTCACTTCGATTTTTTTACGATTACGACATCGACTCGTAAGCTGCTCGGCAATCTTGTTGCGAGCTTCGAGATGCGGCAAGCCAGCCGTCTCACTTGAATCCGCGCGATTCTTTTATGAGTTCGTAGGCCACGTTGATCTCGCGCGTTCGCTCCTCGGCGACCTGGCGCATGCTCTCCGGAAAGCCCTTGGCGGCCAGCCTGTCGGGATGGTTTTCGCCCACCAGTCGTCGGTAGGCGCGCTTGATGTCGGCGTCGCTCGCGCTCGGCGTCAGGCCGAGCGCGGTGTATGCATCGTCGAGTCGCGATTGCGGCGGCGCTGTCCCGGGACCCGCTGCGCCGGACATGCTGACCCGCAGCAGCGCCTCCAGCTGGGCGACGTCGCGCTCGGTCAGGCCCAGACGCTGCGCGATGCGAACGAGCATTGCGTGCTCGGCTGGATGCACCTGGCCGTCTGCGACGACGGCCATGCACTGCAGCTGCAGGAATAACCGCAACAACGGGCCCCGGCCGAAGCCAATCGCGCCTCTGAGTCGATCGACTTCGGCATCGAGATCGAAATCGGGCGATTTGCCGCGATTGAACGCCGCCCTGGCCTGGTCGCGCTGCTGACTGGAAAGCCGCAGCATATCGAAGACCTTCTGAGCTGCCTGAATCTCGTCGCGGGTGACGACGCCGTCGGCTTTCGACAGCGCGCCCATCACGGCAAAGTTCGCGTCCAGAAAACGCGTCTGGGCATGTTGCAGGCCGCTTTTCAGGGCCGTAAAAAGTGCCCAGCGCGCGCCGTAGCCGATCAGCGCGCCGATCGCGAGACCGCGGACTCCGCCGAAGAGCAGCCCGAGCAGGGCGCAGGCGATGATCAGGCTCACGAGTCTCGTGTCCGCGCCGAAAGTGCCCGGATCGTCAGGACCTCAGGGCAGGGCCAGCGCAATGAGCTCCCCGGGGTGTTCACGGCCCGAAACGGCGACGACGATGTACTGTTTGCCATCTGCCATATACGTCATCGGCGCATTGCTGACGCCGGCCGGCAGCTCCATCTCGAAGAAAATCTCGCCCGTGGCCTTGTCGAAGGCGCGGAAGACATTGCCGCCGTAACCGCCGCCCGGCGGGAGACCGACACCGGCATCGCTGCCGTCGCCCATGAAGACGAAGGACTTCGTCACGAGCGCCGCAAGCCGCTCCGGTTTGCCGAGTGGCGGCAGATCGAGCCCCTCGAAAGCCGGGTGGTTGCGCAAGCCGTCACCATTGGCGACCGACCAGCGGATTTCGCCGGCGTTGAGATCGATGGCGACGAGTCGTGAGTAGGGCGGCTTGAACGGGTCGGGCAGGCCCTGCGGACCGAAAGGCCAGGGCACGCGGTACTTGACGTAGGGCAGCGTCGAGTCGGGATGCTCTGAGGGCCCTAGCGCGATCACCGTCGGCATGTGCGCCGATGGCACGTAGAGCATGCTGGTCTCGGGATCGAACGCGGCCCCGCCCCAGTCGGCCCCGCCGTTAGTGCCGGGATTCAGTATCGTGCCCTTCGGCGTTTCGGCGTTGCCGATCAGAACGGGCGGCGTATACAGCGGGCCGTAAGCGTAGCCTTCGAGGATCTCCAGGGCTTCGGCGCGGAGCTCGGGCGTGAAGTCGATGAGGTCGTCGTCGGTGACGCCCTGCGTGTCGAACGGCGGTGGCTTGGTCGGGAACGGCTGGGTCGGTGAGTACCACTCGCCGGGCACATTACCCTGGGGCACCGGGCGCTCTTCGATCGGCCAGACCGGCTCGCCGGTCTCGCGGTCGAACACGAAGACGAAGGCCTGCTTGGTGACCTGCGCGAGGGCCTTGATCGGGCGACCGTCGACGACGATGTCGGCCAGCACGGGCGCGGCCGGCAGGTCGTAGTCCCAGATGCCGTGGTGCAGCGTCTGAAAGTGCCAGACCCTCTCGCCCGTGGTCACGTCGAGNNCGCCTCCTCGGTCGGGAGGTAGACCAGCCCGAGCTCGTCGTCGGCGCCGAGCAGGGTCCAGACACCGCTGTTGCCTGAGTAGGTCCACGAGTCCTCGAGCCAGGTATCGTTACCGAACTCTCCCTCGCGCGGCACGACATGGAAGGTCCACAGGTGCTCGCCGGTTCGGACATCGTAGCCGCGCACGTCGTCCGGCGGCATTTCCATGGGCGCCAGCCGCGCCTCGTTCAGTATGTCGGTAGCCGGGGAGGGCACGCCCGCAATGACAATGACGTCGCGCACGACCATCGGGCCGCTGGACCAGCGCCACCCCGTGACGGGACGCTCGAAGCCCTGTGTCAGGTCGACCTGTCCGCCGTCGCCGAAGTCCGGATAGCGCTCGCCTGTCTTCGCATCGAGCGCAACGAGGCTCGAGCCAACGGTGGCAATGATTCGGGCATCGGTGCCGTCGGTCCAGTACGAGACGCTGCGCGTCGGGCCGCCGCGCGTCAGCCCGTCGCCATCGGCACGCGGCGGGAGCCGGTCGTACCAGACGGTCTCGCCCGACGTGGGATCGAGCGCGACCACGGCGCCGACGGCTGAGCTCAAATAAAGCAGTCCGTCGATCATCAGCGGCGTATGCTGGTAGTTGCGCGGCCCGCCCGTAATTTCGGGAAAATCGACTCGCAATTCCTCTGGCATCCCGGATCTTCGCCAGGCGATTTGCAGGTCACCGATCGTGTCGCGGTTGATCTGGTCGAGCGGCGAGTACTTGGTGCCCTGGCCTTGTCGCCGCCGTAGGCGCGCCATTCCCCGGAAGCTGTGCCCGCTACTGCTGTTACTTCCCCCGCGGCCGGTGTTTCCCCCGCGGCCGGTGTTTCCCCTGTGGCCGGCGCGTCGACGTCGGCAGAGCAGGCCGCAGCGACGGCGGCGAAACCTATGGTTGCCAGCAAGCCGGCGTGCCGTATGTGTTGCATGAGTGATTCTCCCCCGGCGCGTCAGCCGGTATAGCTGACTTTCCAGATTCGTCCGCCGGCATCGTCGACGATATACAGCGAGCCCTGGGAATCGATGGCGAGCCCGTTCGGTCTTCCGATGACGTCTGAGCCGGGCTCCGGAATTTCGAAATCGTCCGCGAAAATTTCCCACTCGCCGGTTACGTCACCGTCGGCGTTCATCGGCACGAACACCACGTTGTATCCGCCACGGTCCGGCCGCCTCGGGCTGACCTGGCCATGAAAGGCGATGAACGCACCGTGCCGATACCGCTCCGGGAACTGGTCCGCCTCGTAAAACACGAGGTCATCGGGTGCCCAGTGTCCCGGAAAGCCGATCAAGGGGTCCTTGTAGCGGCCTGCCTCGGCGACGGTTTGTCCGTCGCCGCCGTACTCGGGACTGACCATGCGCTCGCCGCGAATCTGATCGTAATAGGTGTAAGGCCAGCCGAGATCGTCGTTTCGCTCGAGCCGGTGAAACTCCTCAGCCGGCAACTCGATGTCGTCCTCGAGCGTGAAATGCTCGGGCCACAGTTGATTCAGGCTGTCCCGGTCGTGCATCAGGAGATACAAGGCGCCGGCCGAATTGTTCCATTCGAGAGCAACCACATTTCGCTGCCCGGTCGAATAACGGTCATGGTCCTCGGCGTGAACCTGGTTTCGCGCATCGGCGTCGAACCGAAACACGCCGCCGTGCTCTTCGAGCAGCGTGCACGGTTGCATCCCTGGAGACCCCGGTGTGCCCGGCTCGGCCTGGCACGAGTTGGAGGGTGAGCCGACCTGCGTGTACAGGTTCCCCTCGGTGTCGAACGTGATCGGTTTGGTGCGATGGCCGCTGCCGGATAGCGGAAGCTCGGCGACGACGATCTCCGGGTCGCCACTCGGGACAAGCTCGCCGGTGAGTGGATAGGCATAGATCGTCGTCATCGAGGCGACGTAGAGAGAACCGTCGTTGATCGCGAGTCCCGTGTCGATATCCGTCGGGCCGAATCTGCGCACGATATCGGCAACGCCGTCACCGTCGGAATCACGCAGCGCGGCGACCCCGCCGGGCTCGTCGGTTTGCGCGAATCGCGCCTGCCCCGAGCGCAGGGCCACGTAGACGTCGCCGTTGTCATTCACGGCAATGTGGCGCGGAATGTCGAAGCCTTCGGCGAACAGGGTCGCCGTGAAACCCGCCGGCAGCGTAAAGCCGTTGACCCGCACGCGTTCATTCGACGGTTCGACACCATCGGGAGCTGGCCCGCCACAGGCGGCAACAACCGACGCGCCGGCGACCAGCGCGATCAGCACCCGAAGCGTGTCGGCAAAGCTAGTCAACTGCGCGCGGTCCGTAGTGGGGTAAGTCTTGTCCATATTCGTATGCACCCAGGTCGGGCGCCCTGCCTGCATAACCATCGTTGATGTTTGGCAACACCGTGCCGGCATCGACAGCCGCCGCGCCGCGGCGCAGCCGCAGATCGACTGCCTCGGGATCGTACAGCCTGGTTGGATCTTCGAGGTCCGGCATCCCGGCGTTGACGAAAATATCGTAGTCCAGCAACAGGCTGTGGGCATCCTGACCCGTTTCTTTCTGATACGCCTCGAACGTCGCGAAGTTGCGCGTAACCAGGGGCTCGCCATAGCGTCGGTCGAGGTCCCAGGGCGGCGAATTCCAGCTGAATGCCACGTCGCTGTCCTGGTTCAGGCGAAAACCGTTGTAGTCGGAGGAGCTGTAATTGGTCGAAGTCTGGATGGCCATAGCCGCTGGCTGCCGCTCCTGACCAAAGATCAGATTGTTCCGCAAGTGCATGTTGGAAGCCGGGGTGATCTGACGCACTTCGCCGATGTAAGTGTTGTGGTAGTAGAGGATGCCCGAAGGATCGGCGTGGATCTTAACCGGCCCGTAGGGGCTGTGATACACGACGTTGCGAATGAAGTAGACCGGGCCGCCAAAAACCGGTTGCGGGCTCATGCCGCCCACGCCCACGTTGAAGCAGCGATTATCGAAGATACGCACGTTGTGCATGGAGCCGTCCGCCTCGAAACAATTGTCATCGAGGTTGGAGACATCATTGCCGTAAATATCGATGGATACCGGCATCCGGTCGCGCGGC
>JABAHR010000074.1_pt16 | contig 10057 bp, 10 predicted proteins | sample 7062101 | NCBI WGS metagenome assembly JABAHR01 (sample SAMN14534553, study PRJNA622989) | marine sediment metagenome | biome: marine biome [ENVO:00000428]; feature: marine pelagic biome [ENVO:01000023]; material: deep marine sediment [ENVO:00002113] | place: India: Gulf of Kutch | collected...
ACTTAATAAAAGGGAATGAAATGAGGAAAATAATTTTTTATGGTTGGTTTGTGATTGGCTTATTCATCCTAAGTGCCTGCGGCTCACAAGCTCCCGAACCTGTCGAGCCTGCGCCTGATGATCTGCCGCAAGAACCCACAGAAGAGACTGCGATCCCTTTATTCGGCCCCGGGACTTTAAGTCTGGATCTCCCTTCAGGCTGGGATGTGGCCGGTCCAGATATGGTTGTTGCTGACGATGGCCGGTCTTACGAAAGCTACTCTCTGGGCGAAGATCCAACATCCTCGGGCGGCCCTGGAATGAGTCACGTGATTATCGCTGATGCCTCCATATGGACACCCGAAGAATTAGTCCTAATGCAATGCAGCACATGCCCGGACAATGGTTTCGAACCGGTAACAGTGGGTGGAAAGCCCGCGGTACGCACTCAAATTGGTGGTGGGGGTGTGCCAATGATGGTCACCTGGACGTACGTAGAAAACAACGGCAAATTGATCGGATTTGCCATTCACGATCCCCAGACATTAGACCCGCTCGATGGGGTAATAGAGACAATCATCTTCGAATAGTGAATCCTGATCTCAAAACGGTCAGGAAAGAGATCACCGGAGAGCAGGCTGGCGTTTAATCGCCATTCTGCTCTCCGGTGTTTTTGTGATGACCAACCCTGAATCACACAAAGCCGTAAACTCAACGCGCGGAAGGGAACCTATGTGGGGTTAAAAGATTGAGAATTTTACTTAAACTGGATGGCCGCACTCATTTGCCAATCGACTTTGTGAAAGCCCAAGTCTCTTGATGGTCTTTACTGACAGTCTGCAAATTCTGTCATATAATCCTAAGTAGAATGCCGATTCTTGAAGCAAATGCGTTTGAATTTTTCAGCCGCAGTCCTGACCAGACGCGCCGGGTTGGGATGCGGATTGGCGCGCTGCTGAAAACCGGAGATGTGGTCTGCCTGGACGGCGACCTGGGAACGGGTAAGACTACCCTCGTGCAGGGAATCGCTGCGGGATGGGGATCTACCGACCCAGTATCCAGCCCGACTTTTGTGCTGGTCAACATCTACCGCCAGCCCGGAGAGGAGCGATTAGCCCACCTGGATGCCTACCGGTTGAACAGCTCTGAAGAAGCGATGGAATTGGATTTGGATGCATTACTGGCAAAGGGGCCGCTGGTTGTCGAATGGGCATATAAAATCATCGATTCCTTGCCGGAAGATCACCTGCTGGTGACGATGAACCACATGCAGGAAGAACACCGGATGATGAAATTTAGCGCCAACGGAAAGCATTATGAAGATTTGCTCTCATCTCTGCGAGAAACCATATACCGAGGAACTTGATGCTGTTAGCCATTGATACTGCTACCCGGAAAATAGGCATCGCTTTGTACAATGAGGTTGAGGTACTGCACGAAGCGGTCTGGCAAAGCCCATACCGGCACACCGTGGAGCTCACCCCGGCGATTGATCAGGCTCTGGCTGGCGCCAAACTCAAAGTTACCGACCTGGAAGTGATCGGGGTGACCATTGGTCCGGGATCGTACACCGGGCTCAGGATTGGAGCTGCGGTTGCCAAAGGTCTGGCCTTTGCGCGCAGCCTGGATATCGTGGCAGTTTCGACATTTGAAGTCTTAGCGGCTGCTTTCCCACCGAACCAGGAGTGGCGGATGGCAGCGGTGCTGGAAGCTGGGCGCGGCCGGCTGGCTGTAGGCTGGTTTGAAGTACAGAACGGAAACTGGCATCCCGCCGATGAATCCGGTTTGTATACGCCGGACGAGTTATCGAAAGAAATCCGAACCCCGACACTGGTGTGCGGGGAACTGGATGGCGATCTGAGAAAATTATTAGGGCGGAAACATAAAAATGTGATCCTTGCGGATCCTGCCCAGAGCCTGCGGCGGCCGTCTTACCTGGCACAGCTGGCTTGGGCACGCTGGCAGCAGGGTGATGTGAGCGATCCTGAAAGCATTGCTCCGGTCTACCTGCAGACCAACGAGAACATTCCCGGGTGACCCAAGATGAAGGATGGTTTGATCGAAATCCGTGCAATGACGGCTGAGGACCTTTCGCGGGTACACGAGCTGGACAAAATGTGCTTCACCCTTCCCTGGCCGCAGCGAGCCTTTCGCTATGAACTGGAGGAGAACGCCGCTTCACGCCAGTGGGTGGCAGACATTGTCCCCACAGATGGGGGGCAGAAATGGGTGGTAGGATTGATCATCACCTGGCTGCTGGTGGATGAAGTGCACATTGCTACTCTCTCCGTAGATCCAGAATATCGGCGGAAGAAGATCGCTTCTCAGCTAATTTGTACAGCCTTAAGATCAGAGGTGTCTCGCGGTGCTAGTTCAGCCACTTTGGAGGTACGGGCAGGCAATCAAGCAGCGCAGCGCCTGTATTCCCGCTTCGGCTTTCAGGTAATGGGCAGACGCCCGGCATATTATCAAGACAATGGAGAAGACGCACTCATCCTAACTCTGCATGAGTTAGATGCTGATCATCTTAATATTATCGGATGTGAATAATTTTTTTACTGTGATTTTTAACAACTGCTAGAAACGTTAGAGATGGAGGTTGGTTTGAACCGCGAGGAAATATTAGCCAAAATTGCCGAGGAGACGGCAACATGCACCAAATGCGCACTGCAGCATTCACGCAAGAATTCTGTACCGGGTTCAGGTCGGGTGGACGCATCGATCATGTTCATCGGAGAAGGGCCTGGTTTTCATGAAAACGAACAAGGGCTGCCATTTGTCGGCGCGGCCGGCCGATTCCTGGATGAGCTTCTACAGCAGGTCGGCCTGAGCAGAGACCAAGTTTTTATTACTAATGTCGTGAAATGCCGCCCTCCCGGCAACCGGGACCCGCAAGCGGAGGAACTGCAAGCCTGTGACAGCTACCTGGAGCGGCAGATCCAGACGATTAACCCCAAGGTGATTGTTACCCTGGGGCGGTTTTCCATGCAGAAATTTTTACCCAATGCAAAAATCAGCCAGTCTCACGGGCAGGCCGTCCGGGTACGCGGCCGGTTAGTGGTGCCTTTTTATCACCCGGCAGCAGCCCTGCACCAGCCCTCTCTCAGGTCGACAGTAGAGGCAGATTTTGCCCGCTTGCCAGAATGGATTGAAAAAGCCGGGGACGTGCCAGAATATAAAGAACCCACTGAGGATGATTCGGATGACCAGAAACCGGAACAACTCAGTTTATTTTAATCACTAGAGGAAACCATGAACAACATACGAAAAAGCTTAGAAGAAAAATTCGAATCCCGCACAGCAAAAATTGCCGTGCTGGGGATGGGCTACGTTGGGCTTCCGCTGGCGGTGGTGTTTGGCGAAGCCGGGTTTGAGGTGATCGGCATCGACCCGGACGAGCGGAAGATCGATGCTCTGAATGCAAAAGAGAGCTATATTGGCGATGTCCCCACAGCCTCCGTAGCGCGCCTGGTGGACCAGGGATTGCTCAAGGCGACCACCGATTTTTCTGTGATTGCAGAGGTCGATGCCGTCAGCATCTGCGTGCCAACTCCGTTGCGCAAAACCGGCGACCCTGACCTCTCTTTTATCCTGACTGCTACCAGCGACATCAAGAAATACCTGCATCCCGGAATGGCAATCGTCCTTGAATCCACCACTTATCCTGGCACCACCCGGGAACTGCTGCTGCAGGAATTGACCGAAGGGACCGATCTCCAGGCTGGAGAAAACTTATTCCTGGCCTTTTCCCCAGAACGGGTGGACCCCGGACGCGAAGATTGGACAACCGCCAATATGCCCAAAGTGATGGGCGGGATCACACCAGCCTGCAGCGACATCTGTACATTGTGGTACGCCCAGGCCCTACAGCACGTCGTGAGGGTCTCTTCTTCCGAGGTGGCGGAGATGGCCAAACTGCTTGAAAACACCTTCCGGATGGTGAATATTGGCCTGGTAAACGAGATGGCGATTATGTGCGAGCGGCTGGGGGTGGATGTTTGGGAAGTGATCGACGCGGCAGCGACAAAACCGTTTGGGTTTATGAAATTCACTCCCGGGCCCGGTCTGGGTGGGCACTGTATCCCGATCGATCCGCTGTACCTCTCATGGAAACTGAAAGCCCTCAACTATAACGCGCGCTTCATCGAGCTGGCATCGGAGATCAATACCAATATGCCGCGCTATGTCGTCAACAGGATCCAGGATGCGCTCAATACCCGCATGGAAAAGCCGCTCTTCGGCACCAAGATTTTGATCCTGGGCGCGGCATATAAACCGGATATTGACGATGTGCGCGAATCCCCGGCACTGGATGTAATCGCCCTGCTGAAGGAAAAGCACGCTGTAGTCACATACCACGATCCTTATATTTCTGAAATCTGGCATGAAGACTGGTCGATGCAGAGCGAGCAAGACCTGATGGCGGCTGTGGAGGAAGCGGACTGCGTGGTAATCATTACCAATCACAGCAGCTACGATTTCCAGGCGATCCACGATGCCGCCCAGATGGTGGTGGATACCCGCCACGCACTCGGCAATCTGGCGTACGACCACGGAAAGGTTGAAATGCTCTAATGGAGAAATATATCGTCACTGGTGCGGCCGGATTTATTGCCAACCGGGTTGCTGAGATGCTGTTAAGCGAAGGACACACCGTCATCGGCGTGGATAACATGAACGACGCTTATGATGTGAGGATAAAGCAATACCGGTTAGGCCTGCTTTCGGATCACCCCAATTTCAGCTTTCACCAGCAGGATATTTCAGATAAAGATGCAGTTCTGGCGCTGGCGAAAGAGGCGGAAGGGACCGCAGCAGTGATCAATCTGGCAGCACGCGCTGGTGTACGCGCTTCGGTGGAAAACCCCTGGGTCTATGTGGATACCAACATGACCGGCACATTGAACTTACTGGAACTTTGCCGCCGGGTGGGAATCCCGAAATTTTTACTGGCCTCGACCTCCAGCATCTACGGCCAGGATGTCCCCCTGCCCACACCGGAAACCGCCGGGAGCAGCCTGCCGCTTCAGCCCTATGCGGCCTCAAAAAAAGGCGCAGAGGCCATGGCCCACGCCTATCACTTCCTGTATGACATTGATGTAACCGTGGTGCGCTATTTTACGGTGTACGGTCCCGCCGGACGGCCTGATATGGTCATGTTCCGCTTCGCCAAATGGCTGGTGGATGGCGAGCCGCTGCACCTGAATGGCGATGGCACCCAGTCGCGCGGTTTCACCTATGTAGACGATATCGCCAGGGGGACAATTCAAGCCCTGCGCCCATTAGAATATCAGGTGATCAATTTAGGCGGGCATGAAACCATCACCATCAACCAATTAATTGCTTTGATGGAAGAGATCACCGGAAAAAAAGCAGAGATCATCCAGCATCCCTTCCCGAAAGCGGATATGCGCACCAACCACGCGGACACCGGCAAAGCCATGGAACTACTTGGCTGGCAGCCGCAGGTCTCGCTGCACCAGGGCGTGTCTGAGACGATACAGTGGTACCTCAAACACCACGATTGGGCAAAGGACCTTGATTTAGGTTTATGAGTCTTATCGGGCGGGTGATCAAGTATTTAAAACAAGAGGGTCCGCTGAACAGAATTCTGCTGAACACCGGTTACCTGTTCAGCAGCAACACGCTGAGTATGTTTCTCAGCGCTGTGCAAAGCATCCTGGTGGCGCGCCTGATTGGCGTGCTGGGGGTTGGGATTGTCGCCAACATTACCAAGTTCACCACCAACACCAGCCAACTGCTCTCGTTCCGAATGGGCGAGCTGGTGGTGACCTATGTCGGCCAGCACTATGAACAGGGGGACAGGCAGAAAGCGGCCGCTGTCCTGCGTTCTGCGGCAATTATCGAAGCACTGACCGCTGTGCTTAAATTCATCGTGGTGCTGGCGTTTGCCCCGCTCGTCGCCCGCTATCTTGTGCGCCAGCCCGCGCTGACTCCCTTGTTCATTTTTTACGGCTATTCAGTATTTGCCAACCTGACCTCTCAGACATCTACCGCCGCCCTGCAGGTCTTTAAGCGTTTCGATGTGCTGGCGATACTCAACCTGTCGCAAAATGTCTTATCCTTTACCATCGTGGTGATCGCCTTCATCAACCAGGGCACGATCGTTGATGTGGTCACGGCCTACCTAGCGGCGAAGGTGTTCAACGGGATTTCGCTGATCGTCTTTTCTCTGATCTATGCCCGGCGAGAGCTATCCCCAGGCTGGTGGCGGGCGCCCTGGGACGCAACCATCAGCACAAAAGCGTTCTGGAGATTCGCCTTCAGCAGTAATTTAAGCGCCACCGTCAAGCTGATCGCCCAGGATAGCGAGGAATTGTGGATCACCTACTTCCTCTCTCCGCTGGCGGCCGGCTACTACACCACTGCCATGCGGGTGATCGCCATGATTTTGCTGCCAATCAACCCCTTTATCGAACCGACATTCCTGGAAATCACCACCCAGGCCGCCAAACGACAGTGGGAGAAACTCAAGGAACTGCTGCGCAAGACTTCCCAGATTGCTGGCGCATGGACGTTGGGAGTTGGGGCGATCCTCCTGCTGATCGGCTGGTGGCTGATCCCCTTCGCGTATGGGGAAGAGTTCGCACCCAGCACGCCGGCGGCCCTAATTTTGTTAGTTGGATTCGGGATGGCCAACATTTTATATTGGAACCGGCCGCTGCTATTAGCGCTGGAAAGGCCAATTTATCCTCTGGCAGTATCCGCGGTGGCAATGGTGGTTAAGATTGGCTTGGCGTTCTGGCTGGTCCCTCAGTTTGGCTATCTGGTTCAGGCAAGTTTGCTCTCTGCTTACCTGGTGGTGACTGTCGGTTTGAATACCTGGCAGGGCGTCCGGATTGTGCGTAAGCAAAGCGCCCTGGAAAGTGCCGGATAATGCGAATCTGCGCGATTGCTCCCTCCCGTATCCCGTCCGAGACGGCTAACAGCATCCAGGCGATGAAAGCCTGCCATGCACTGGCCCAATTGGGGCACGAGGTGGTCTTGATTGCACCTGGAGAGGGACCATCTGGAAACACCGAGAAAGAGCAATGGCAAATCCTGGCCGACCGGTACGGTGTGCGAACCTACTTCCAGCAGGAGTACCTGCCGCCTTTTGATGGCTGGCTGGCCAGGCGGATTTTCCCGTGGCGGGCGCTCTGGCACGCCCGCAAGTTCAAACCTGACCTGATTTACACCTGGATGATTCAGAGTGCGGTAGGCAGCCTGCTCCAGGGTCGCCGGGTGGTACTGGAAATGCACGGCCTGCCAGTCGGCCGGTTTGCCGGACTGTGGTATTGGTTGTTCTTGCTGTTGCCGGGTGATAAAAGACAGATGGTGATCACCCAAGCCCTGAAAGAACGCCTGGCGGCTGATTTCGCTCTCCCGCAGCCGGATACGGTGATTACGCCCAACGGGGTCGAACTGGAGCGCTACGACCGCATGTCTCCCCCAGCCGAGGCGCGCAAGCAGTTGGGCCTGCCAGAAAAACCGACCGCAGCCTGCACCGGCTCTTTGTATGCCGGCAGGGGTGTGGAACTGGTGTTGGATCTGGCCCAGAGGATGCCCGACGTGCATTTTTTATGGGCCGGCGGACGGCAGAAAGAAGTGGAGCAGCGCAGAGATGAAGCGCTCCGCCTGGGAGTTGATAATTTGACCTTCAGCGGCTTTGTTCCTAATGCAGAACTGCCCCGCTACCAGGCCGCCGCCGATATTCTCCTGATGCCTTACCAGCACAATGTGGGAGGCAGCAGCGGCGCAGCCCCGGTGGAATTTTTCAGCTCGATGAAAATGTATGAATATATGGCCTCACGCAGGCCGATCATTTCCAGTGATCTCCCGGTGATCCATGAAGTGCTGGATGAGCAAAGCGCTTTATTCTGCCCGGCGGCAGACGCAGACGCCTGGGAGGCTGCCATCCGGATGCTGCTTCAACAACCTGAGAAAGCGGCAGAGCTCGCGGGGCATGCCCGCCAGCAGGTGGAACCCTTCTCCTGGACGGCACGGGGGCAGAAAGCATTGGAGGGTTGGGAAACGTGAAGCAATTCAGGATGCGATTAGCAAAAGCGGGCTGGCTGCCATACGCCGCGGCGGTTATTGGAGCTCTCATTTACGCGCTGCAATCCTGGGGCTTGGCACACTCACTTGCCACATTGATCTTGGATGAAAGCATGTACAGCTACAAGGGATATTTGTTTGCCATTGGGCAATATGCTCCCTATCAGGATTATGGTCCCCTGACAAACCACATGCCTCTAGCTTTCATGATCCCGGGCTATATCCAGGCCTGGTTTGGCCCAGGGATGGAGACAATCCGAGTGTTTTCCTTCCTGGTTGGGATGATCATGTTAGCAGGGATGTGGCTGGCTTTCACCCGTGCGGGAAGCCAGTGGTGGGGTGCGCTGATTATCTGGGTTTTTGTATTCACACCAGCCTGGCAAGAAGTCTTCAGCCAAGGACTGACCCAAGGGCTCATCAATGCTTTTATCGCCTGGGCGTTTGTCTTCCTACTGGGTGAAAATCGCAAATATTGGCAGTTGGCAACAGCAGTGATTCTAGCGGTATTATCTGTGATGACACGGGTAAACACTCTGCCGATCCTGGCACTGATGGTTGTTTACATCTATTGGCAACACGGCTGGCGCAAAGGATTGTTTGTGACTTTCGCTGCCCTGGTCTCCGGGATATTTATCCTGGCGTTCTTCTGGCCAGGTGTGCTTAAGTTCCTCTCTGGGTGGATACCGCAAGGGCTGTTTGGGTTTGTTGAGCCCTACCGGAGTCCATGGAGCCAGCAGCACGTACCCGAAGGATTCTCTTATTTTCCTTTGAGTGCCTGGATCAGGCAACCCAATAGTGAACAGATCAAAGGATTGCTGGCTTTTCTTGAGGCCATAAACTTCAATTTTATTCCTGTCCTGGCTGTAGTTGGCACCTTGGTCTGCTGGCCAAGGCACCAAGATTGGCCCAACCGCTATCGTTTTCGAGTCAGTGTGCTACTGGTCGCCAGCTGGATAGTGATGGCCGGGATGCACATCTGGGTGGCACTCAGTGGAAGAAGCTGCCACTTCTTCTGTCTCGCGGGGTATTTTACATTTTTCAACTTGCTGGGATTGCTTCTTCTGCCAATCACTTTACCCTATTGGCGCTCTAAACCATCCGTCTGGCGCCAAATTCTCGCTTTCGTCATGTTATTTGGCGTGGTTGTTGGTGCGTTTTTTCGCCCGGGGTACCGCCAAGTAAATTTCTTTCGTCTCTGGAAAATGGTCATGAAGCTTCCAATTCCACGCATATCCAATGGAAAGGTAAATTGGGGTGAAACGGGTGCGGTTCTAAGTCTTTTTGAGACGAAACTGAATTTGAGTTATCAATTCTTGATGGAGCAAGTCCCGACTGTTGTCTATTGGATAGTATTGTTTATTCTAATATTCAGAATGATCCCATTCGTTTACATAGTCCTAAAAGAATATAGGCCCTTGAATTTTACAGTCAGCAAATTCGCCATTGTTGTAATAATTGTGATTGGCTTACTTATGGGCTATTCAAGGACTTTTTATGGGGAGACACCAAATCTTGTTTGTGAAGATAATGTCATTAAGACACACGAAAGAGTGGCAGAGCAGTTGAATGAGATCATACCCAGCGATTCACTGGTATATTGGCATCTATCTTCCAATATGCTCCTGTTGTATTTGCCTCAGGCGGAGATTTTTCCTCCCCTGCTTAACACCAATTTTAATTATGTGCACCGAACACAGCCCGAGGACAGTGACCTGCTCTATCGCTTCGGCTATTGGGATCAATATCTAAAACAGGAATGGCTTAATGAAGCGGATTTCTTGCTGATAGCAGGTCAGCTGGAGGAAGATTGGCTGAACCTAATAGACTCTGGCAGGTATCAATTGATGGGCGTAACAGATCCTTACGAATCCTGCCGGCCTGAAATCACTACCATTAACGTACTAAAAAACATGAGGAAAGAGTGAACTCAAAACGGTCTTTTTCAAGGCGAACATCTCTGGGAAAAGTGATCAGGGTGGTAGGGACAGTGATCGCGCTGGCCTTGCTGGTCTGGCTGTTG
>JABAHR010006194.1_pt2 | contig 10054 bp, 8 predicted proteins | sample 7062101 | NCBI WGS metagenome assembly JABAHR01 (sample SAMN14534553, study PRJNA622989) | marine sediment metagenome | biome: marine biome [ENVO:00000428]; feature: marine pelagic biome [ENVO:01000023]; material: deep marine sediment [ENVO:00002113] | place: India: Gulf of Kutch | collected...
ATTATCTGTTTCCTAACAATAAGCTAGTCTCAGAATCTAAGATTGATATTGATCTAAATTATAAATCCAAATCATTAGATTTGTTCCAAGGCAATCTTTTAATATCAAACTCCGAGATAACTCTAAGCAAAGGCAAAGAGGAGTTTCAGATAAGTGGTAATAAGATTGATACAGATATCCTCTTAGACGAAGATAAAGCACTATTTAACATCAACACTATTGATCTTTCTTATCCAGATGTAAGTGCATCAGGTGTACATAAAATAGATAAAAAAAATAAAGGGGTTGAATTAACTCTTTATGGCAACGATATCAATGTCGAATCTTCAAGAGATGCTGTTCTATTTGTTGTTGGAGGGGACCGAATAGTTGATCTAATTTTTAATATTGTCAGGGGAGGTACAGTTCCACAGATTAGCCTTAAGGCTAGTGGGAAAGATTTTAAAGATATGTGGAAAACAGACAATTTCGAATTAAAAGGCAATATGACAAATGGTCGAATATTTATTCCATATGGAGATTTTGATTTAACTGATGTCTCAGGCGACGCAGTTATAGGAAATGGGCAACTCAAAGGTACCAATCTGAAAGCAAAATCTAATAACTCAAGCGGCTATGACGGGACGTTTATTATTGGTATAGACGGTCCTATAGGTCCTCTAGATCTTGATATCTCTGTAGATGGAGATGGGTCTGAGATCCCTGGAATAATAGAAAAGTTTGTTGACGATCAGGGTTTTTTGTACGAGCTAAGCTTGATTGAGAACATAAAGGGTAGGGCAATAGGAAAGTTAAGAATCGGAGAAACCAAAAAATCTCCTCAGGTAAGTATTCATGTCGCTGAGTTAGATATCGTTGGAGATTACAAGAGAGTCCCTGAGCCCGTAAGTGTAAAAGGTAATAAGTTTACGTTTGTTGATAAATCAATTGATTTCCAAGACTTAAGTGTGACTATTGGCAATCTCTCATCACCAAATACATCGGGTTCTTACGATTGGAAGGTCGATAAACAATTAAGTCTCAGCTCTAAGAATACACAGGTTGATTTAGCAATACTTTTTCCATGGCTGACCTCGTTTGAAACCTTAAAGCCACATCTTAGGCATATAGAATCTCTTAGTGGCTCTGCATTCTTTAATTTTGCTAATTTTGCTGGTCCTGTTGATAACTCTGAAGAGTGGGAGATAAGTGCCGAGGGTAATATAGACAGCGCAAATGTAATACTTGATGGACTAGATCGGGAAATGGTGGTTTCTAAAACTGATATCAAATCCACGACAGAAGAGATGTCTATATCTAAAACAACTGTTGATATAGAAGACAGTAAAATGAATGTCGGTGCGGTATTAACTAATTATCTTACTGATTGGCTTAATTTTAAGATGGAATTTTATGGTGATATGCTTCCTGATGAAGCAAAAGTTTTCTCTGATTATTTCAAAGTTCCTACCCAGCTCAATTATACTAGCCCCGTTACAATAGCTGAGTCTAATATAGTGTTACAAAAAAAGACTGAAATATTAGCAAAAAAAAGTGGTGATACAGTTATTCGTGATACTGAAAATAAATCAAAAACATTAGATCTAAATATAAATGTTTCTGCAGAGTCGCTTGAGTGGGTAGATTCAGAGGATATTGTCAAAGAAGAGAAGACTGAGGCAGTAGTACCACCTTTGGAGAATAAAGAAGAGGCTGCGCCTACGTCTCTAAATGGTAAAGTGCTAATAAAATCTGATAACTTTAGATTTAAGGGTTTTGATTGGGATACGGTTGATGCAGAAGTTGCCTTTTTAGGTCAAAAAATTGATGTCAATGTCAGTGAGGCAAATCTATGTGGTATCGCTACTCCTGGTGTGCTTGAGGTAACCTCGCCTACGCTAAAGCTTCAATTTGAGCCTTTTACAGAACAAGAAGATTTGTCTGATGCTATAAAGTGTCTTTTTGATAAAGCTGGAATAATTGCAGGGGATTTTGATTTAGGTGGAACTATTAACTCAAATAGCGAAATTGTGGATGTAATGAGTTCCCTTGAAGGTGAGCTGCTACTGACATCTGAAGGAGGCAGGGTCAGCAAATACGGAGGCATGGCCAGGTTCTTTTCTGCACTTAACTTCGGTGAAATCTTTAGAGGTAATACAATTGATTATGAAGATGAAGGATTCCCTTATGAATTTATTAAAGCAAGTGCCGAGATAAGTGAAGGTCAATTGATTATTAAAGAAGCTGCTATGGATGGTCCGTCTCTTAAAGTTGTATGTGATGGATCCATTGACCTTGTTAACAACCAGTTGGACCTCAAAGTACTGGTTATTCCGGTCCTGGCGGTTGACTCCGTTATAGAAAAAATCCCATTGATAGGAGCGCTCTTAGGTAAAGACGTTGTTTCTATACCTATTAAAGTAACTGGAGATATCTCTGATCCTGAAATTAGTCAGCTATCCCCTCATACCATTGGTGCGGGCTTACTTGGGATAGTGAAACAGACATTAAATATCCCAGTTACTCTAGTTAAACCGCTAGACGCTGGCAAGAAGCAAGAAAAACCAGAATCAGAAACTACCGAAGAATCAGCTGATAGTACTCTTGATGAAGAAACTACTGAAGAATAACAGTTTGTTACCTTCACTTACTTAGTTCTTAGAATATCTCTAATCTCAGTTAGTAATACTTCCTCTTTTGATGGTTCTGGAGGAGCTTCTGGAGCCTCTTCTTCCTTTCTTTTCATATTATTAATGGCTCTAATTAGTAGAAAAACTGCAAAAGCTACAATAAGGAAGCTGATTATTGTGTTTATGAAAAGACCATAGTTTATTGTTACAGCGCCTGCAGCTTGTGCATCGGCTAAGGCTGCATAAGGTCCTGCAGGTGTACCTTCTTTCAGCACACTGAACAAATTGGAGAAATCAACGTCTCCAAGAGCTAATCCAACAGGTGGCATGATTACATCAGATACGAGAGACTTAACGATAGTACCAAATGCAGCACCTATAATAATACCAACGGCCATATCCACCACATTACCACGCATAGCAAATTCTCTAAACTCTTTTAACATCACTTCCTCCGCTGATTAATTTTTAAATTAAATCGATTATCTCATATAGTTCTTTAGATTTCAATAGATTTCTTGCTTATACGTATGTATTAAAACAGGTAAAATCTTACTCGTTATATATAAAGGATTTTTGGATAAAATTTGGAATGGAAAAGGTTAATCAAATAAAGATTATTTACTGTAAGCAATGTAACTGGCTAATGCGATCTTCATGGTTAGCTCAGGAACTTCTATCCACCTTTGATGAAGAGCTATCAGAAGTTTGCCTCGTTCCGGGTACAGGAGGTATATTCGAGATTAATATAGACAACAAACTTATATGGTCACTCAAAGAACAAGGCCGTTTCCCGGAAATTAAAGAACTTAAAAAAATTGTAAGAGATCAAATTGCCCCAGATAGAGATTTAGGGCATACAGATAGGTAGTTCTTATATAGACCCACACTTATGACAGTCTATTTACTTAATGATTCATTAATCTTTCCACATCCTGAAAATGCCGAGTCCAATGGTCTCCTTGCGGTAGGCGGGAATCTTAGCTCAGAGAGGCTACTTTTGGCCTACAGGAGTGGTATTTTCCCATGGTACTCTGAGGGTGACCCAATTATGTGGTTCTCTCCAGATCCTAGACTGGTTATTTTTCTAGATGATTTATATGTTTCTACCAAGTTAAAGAAAGTTATTAGATCAAATACCTATGAAATAAAGTTTGATAGCTGTTTTGAAGAGGTAATTAAAAGGTGTTCCAAGACTGACCGTAGAGGACAGAGTGGTACTTGGATCACGGATGAGATGATTGATGCTTATATAGGTTTGCACAAGAGCGGATATGCGCATTCTGTCGAAGCATTTCATGAAGGGGAGCTTGTAGGTGGTTTGTACGGTGTATCTTTGGGAGGAGCATTTTTTGGAGAATCTATGTTCTTTGAGGTTAGTAACGCCTCAAAAGTAGCCCTCTATCACCTTGTAGAGAAACTTAAATCATGGGACTTTGACTTCATAGACTCTCAAGTCCCAAATGACCACATGAAAAGTATGGGAGGTAAGGAGCTCGGTAGGGGAGAGTTTTTAAAGCTTCTTGAGAATTCATTATCAAGCCAAACCAAACTGGGTAACTGGGGTCAAATTGAAAAATAACCACATACTGGTATAATCTGCCTCGTTTTAGTTGGATGATTGACAGTCTAATGTTGTATGCCTTATAGAGAAATCCTGCAATATCCATTGGGTTTATTTAGAAATTAATACTAGAGGAGAATACAAATGAGTGAATGGACAGTTACAAATCACGGACATCCTGACATTAAGCCTGAGAATAGTAAGAGAGCTATTTTCATAGGAAGATATCAGCCATATCATATTGGCCATGTAAGTTTGGTTAAACAAAAACTAGACAAGGGGGTACCTTGTTTGATTATGGTAAGAGATATTCCACCTGATGACAAAAACCCTTTTACAACTGAGCAGACAGTTGAAATGATTAGAAAATATCATGAGAGTAAAGGTGACGATGTTGTGGTAATGATTATTCCTGACATCGAATCCGTTAACTGGGGAAGAGGAGTTGGTTATGAGATGAATGAGTTCTTTCCTCCAGAGAATATTGGCTGGGTTTCTGCGACTAAAATAAGGGCTTCAATAGGCGAAGGGAATGATGAATGGAGAGAATTAGTAGATGAATCCATTCAAGAAGATGTTGTTAAGTATTTAAAAGGCGAGTAAGTAGTTCCAATCAAAGTAAGAAGTAGAGACGGCTTAAATGTCGTTTCTACTTCTTACTTTCTCAAACTGTTATTCTATAAATTCAAATTACTAGGTACAATCTTTTTTCTGCTTATCTATGGAAAGGAATTATATATACAATGCCAAGATTGTTAGTTTTTCAACACGTTGCACACGAAATTTTAGGAACGCTAGATCCGCTTCTTAGAGATGCAGGATTTAGGATAAAGTATGTGAATTTTGAGCGCCATCCTGATGCTGAGCCTAGTTTAGATGGTTATGATGGATTGATCGTGTTGGGTGGGCCAATGAATGTAGATGAGGTTGGAGACTATCCTAATTTGGAAACAGAAGTTCATCTGATAAGGCAGGCAATAGACAAAGAGATGCCTACTCTAGGGGTTTGTCTTGGCTCCCAACTATTGGCAAAAGCACTTGGGGCTAAAGTTACAAAGAATCCTGAGAAAGAGATCGGCTGGTATGATGTTTCTCCTACAAGTGAAGGTGAAGGAGATCCTCTTCTCTCAAACTTTACAAAAACTGAGAAGATATTTCAGTGGCATGGTGATACCTTTGATTTACCTAAAGGGGCCGAGCTTTTAGCTTCTTCCCCTCTTTGTAAGCATCAGGCATTTAAGTATGGTGATAGGGTTTATGGCTTTCAGTTCCATCTGGAAGTGGATAAGCCTATGATAGAGCGTTGGCTCAGAGTACCTGAAAACAAGAGAGAAATAGAAGATTTAGATGGTAAAATTAATCCCGAGCAGATTAAAGCTGAGACACCAGAATATATTTCTCGCCTCAATGATCTTAGTAACTCCGTGTTTGGTAATTTCTTAGAATTGTTTGGCTATAACAAGAAACGTCATACACTGCCTTCAAGATAGTATCTAGGCTGATCCGTTTCCTTTTTTGCTATTGTTATTATTCTGTTGCCTGCCAAATTTGCGATATGCTTCTGCAAACTCATGCAATTTTTTATCAACTAGGTAATTGATAGTTCCTGTTTTGAATTTCCCAGTGCTGCCTCTTCTACCAGCTTCTTTTCCCGTTAGAAGCTCAATTGCCTGATCTACTGTCTCAACTGGGTATATGTGGAATTTTTTGTCTTTTACAGCTTGAACAACTTCTTTTTTTAACATTAGGTTCCTAACATTTTGGTGTGGAATTAAAACTCCTTGCTCTCCTGTAATGCCTTTAGCCTTGCACACCTCATAAAAACCTTCTACTTTTTCGTTTACCCCTCCAATGGGCTGAATCTGGCCTTTTTGGTTAACTGAGCCTGTGATTGCAAAGCTCTGTTTGATTGGTACGCCAGATAGGCTAGATAGTAGTACAACCAACTCGGCTGTGGAGGCGCTATCACCATCTATCATGTCGTAGCTTTGTTCGAATCCTATGCTAGCAGATAGGCTAAGTGGTTTGTTCTGAGCATATTGTGTTCCAATATAGCCGCTCAATATCATAACACCTTTATCATGAATATTGCCACTTAACTTTGCTCTACGATCAATATTAATAAGACCTTCAGTGCCCATATAGGTCTCACACGTGATTCTTGAAGGCTTACCAAACGAATAATCCCCCATCCCATAAACAGCAAGCCCATTTATCTGGCCAACAACCAAGCCTTGCGTATCCACAAGAATAGTGCCCCTGGCTATCATTTCTTGGATTTTGTCTTCTACCATGCTGGATCTATAGGCTCTTTCTTCAATGGCTTTTTCTACGTGCGCTCTTTTTATTGATTTGCTATTATTGTCCATTCTTGACCAATAATGTGCTTCACTTAGAATTTTGGTCATTGACCCGAGTTGGACGGATAGCTTGCTCTGGTCTCCTGCTAGTCTGGATGAGTATTCTATGACTCTCTCCACACCACTTCTATCAAATTTGCTGAGACCTTCTCTATCACAAACTGACTTTATATAGCATGCGTATTGAAATAGAGTGCTGTCATCTCTTTCAACTATGAAGTCAAAGTCTGCTTTGGCTTTGAAGAGTTTTCTGAAATCTTCATCATATGCATAGAGCATGCTGTAGAGCTGAGAGTTTCCGGCCAGTATTACCTTTACCTCTAGCTTCACAGATTCTGGTCTAATACCGACAGTACTTGAAAAGCCGTATTGCTGATATACATCTTCAATTCTTAGTTTCTCATTCTCAAGCGCTTTCTTAAGTGAGTCCCAAACAAACGGATACTTAAATAGATCTAAGGCATCTATTACCAGATATCCGCCACTAGCTTTAGCCATAGAGCCTGGTTGAATCATAGTAAAATCTGTTACTAATGCTCCAAACCTTGCCTCTTTCTCTATGCTACCAAAAAGATTTGTATAAGTAGGGTGGGTTTCAAAGATTACAGGTGCACCATCTGTATTTGAGTTGTCGATAAACACATTAACCTTATACTCTGTAAATTCAGGCTCTTGCTGAGCTGGCCTAAAAGGCATCGGAGCAGCAACCGGGGATCCAGGAGGTCCTTGTTTGGCAGGGAGAAAATGATCTATATTCTCTAGGATATGTTTTTGTACCTGATCAAAATAATCTATTACTGCTGGAAAAGTCTTATATTTCTCGCGAATGCTGTCAATAAGATCACGCACTGAAAATAGTGCAACTTTTTTCTCAAGCTCTTTTACCTTGTCACTAGCTTCTTTTTCTAACTTGCGAGCGATTTTTAATGACTCAGCAACCTCTATGTCGACCTTTTCTTTTTTAGCTTTGATTACCTCTTTTGTTTTATCATCGAGCGAGTTGTAGTTTTCTTGTGTTACTGGTTGTCCATTTACGAGTGGAATTGTGATTATTCCAGTTGGAGAGAACTGAACCTGTATATCATTGTCTTTAGCTTTATTCTGTAATTCTTCAAAGAGGTTGTTCTTATCTCTTTGAAACTTGTTCATTGTGTTCTCTTTTTGTTCTTCAAACTCTTTACTCTCAAAGGCTCTTGGGATATCCATTTGAAGATCATGAAGAAAATCTTCCATATCATCTTTTAACTCTTTCCCCTTACCTGTGGGGAGCTCAATGGACCTTGGTTCATTGGGGTCTTGGAAGTTAAACACATAGCACCAGTCTGGTGGAGTTGGCTTATCCTTTGCTATGGATTTAAGGATATTGTCTATGATCGTTGTTTTACCAACACCAGTGGGGCCACCTAAATATATGTTGTATCCGCTAAACTCCATACCTAAGCCAAAATGAATAGCTTCTACAGCCCTGTTTTGTCCAATGTAATCGTCACATGGGGTCAGATCATCAGTTGTCTTGAATTTAAGAGACTTTAGATCACAAGTTTTGTAGACTTGTGCGGGTTTTAGTTCTTTTACTTTTCTCATTTAGGTTCCTCACAATTTTATACCATCAGTTATTACAGGTAAAGGCAATTAGTACATTCTATTAATAATGCTATCATAATGTTCTTTAGAAAGTTAAAATAATATACAGGTTATTTTATAGAGTATTGGGGTTAGCTAAACTTTAATTAACCAGAAAAAATTGATAGGAGAGAGATATGAAGGCTACAGTTTATCATGGATTAAAGAATGTAAGCGTTGAAGAGGTTCCCGATCCAGTCATTGAAAGCCCAACTGATGTTATTGTGAAAGTTACAAAAGGTTCGATATGTGGATCAGACTTACACATATATAGAGGACATTTCCCTCTAAATGACGGCGATACTGTGGGTCATGAGTTTGTTGGCCGAGTGGAAGAGGTTGGGACTGACGTTAATACTCTTCAGAAGGGAGACAAAGTAATTGGACCGTTTTGGGTGAGTTGTGGAGATTGTCACTATTGTGGTAAAGATCTTAATACTTCATGTATGCATGGTGGATGCTTTGGTTTTGGAGATTTACTCGGAGGACATGCGGGTTGTCAGGCGGAATATATAAAAGTCTCACATGCTGATGGAACATTGTACAAAGCTCCTGAGAGTCTCTCGGATGATAGCCAAGATGAAAAGACTTTATTTCTAGGAGACAACATTTCAACAGGCTATCATGGTGCTTTAAATGGCAATATACAAGACGGTGATGTGGTTGTAGTTTATGGAGACGGGGCTGTAGGATTATTTGCAACATACGCAGCTACTATCTTTAATCCTGAACATGTTGTTACAATTGGTCACCACGACTATAGACTAGACATAGCAAAAAAATATGGAGCGACAACCGTTATCAACTCAAAGAATGATGATCCAAATGAAATAGTCAAAGAGTTAAGTGGGGGACACGGCGCAAACGTAGTAATTGAATGTGTAGGTAATACAGACTCTCTACAATCTTCACTGGAAATGTCTCGTCCTGGAGGTACTGTATCAATAACCGGACTTTTCTGGGAGCCTTTTCCACTTAATATGACTGACTTTTTCTTAAGAAATCTGACCCTAACGGGAGGAGTTGCACCATCCAGGTCTTATATAGAGACGCTGCTTCCACATATAGAAGATGGCAGATTAGACCCTACTCATGTTATATCTCATAGGCTTCCATTGGATGAATGTCCTCGAGGTTATGAATTGATGGATCAAAGAATTGATAATGCTATTAAAGTGGTAATTGAACCTTAATCAGAAAACTAATAAGGACTCGGTGTGCTTAAGTGCTCCGGGTCCCTTTCCTTTTTTAGAATATCCTATGTTCTTTGTAGATTTTATGAACCCATTTAGTTGAAGGACGGTCACTCCAAGCTTCAATATCCTCTAGCATAATAGGAGGCAAAGTACTTTTCTCATAAACTGGGTGTTCCGAAGGAATAGTGATGGGTGATAGTAGGCTCGCTGCAGTTATATCAGCACGAGAGAATTTGTCACCTACTAAATAATCTCTCCCGTCGGACAAAAGTCCATCCATCCAATCAAGCTCAGCTAAAAAAATGTCTCTGGACTCAATCCTCTGATCTGGACCCAAATCCATGAACTCTATCATTCTTTTTTGAATAACTCCCCACATTATATAAAAGAGTGCTTTAGTTCGAAAAGAAAAATCTTTCATATAAAAATCTCTTACAGATTTTGGATATTCGACAAGAGATTCGGAATAGTAATACCTACGTACATGAACTCCTGCTATGATGTCTAGACGGTTTTCGATTTCTCTACATACATCCATATTTTCAGGAGCAAGACTATTTGATTGGTTGACAGATTTGCTCTCAGCCCAGTCGAATATATTATCGGACCCCTGGATTAGTTCTCCATTATCTATCAGTATTGGAAGTGATGTCCCAGGGGCACCAAGCTTTTTAGCTACCTGCATATGAATGCCAGGGGGAA
>JABAHR010027205.1_pt1 | contig 10051 bp, 11 predicted proteins | sample 7062101 | NCBI WGS metagenome assembly JABAHR01 (sample SAMN14534553, study PRJNA622989) | marine sediment metagenome | biome: marine biome [ENVO:00000428]; feature: marine pelagic biome [ENVO:01000023]; material: deep marine sediment [ENVO:00002113] | place: India: Gulf of Kutch | collected...
GGCGACCGCCGGCACGGACAGCAACAGCGTGGCGGCCACCGCGCCCACGGCGACCGGCTGGATGTGCGATTTCATGCTCGTTCCTCCTCGATTCGCTTCTCGGAAATGTCTCGAAGACGGATCCGCCATGGCGACGGCCGCGTGAGACGCCCGCCGTAAGCCGCGAGCAGACCCCCAATGCCTAGAGCCGCGCGCCACAACGCAAGAGCGCTGGCTCTCGGATTACGGAATCCATCGTTCGAGATGGCCACGTGGCCACTGCACCGGGCGCGGTTGTCGAAATCGGGATGATCGCCTTTATTAGCCCCGCTGCGCGCCCGGGGCTATTGTAATAGTTGACCTCGCGCCGGCAAACCGGTTCGCGGGGGCAGCCACCGCACCTGCCGCGGCCCGCTCACAAGCGGTAGATGATGAGCGTGACGCTCGCCTCGACCGGGGGCTCGAGCGGTGCGCGGCTGTTGCGGTAGAGCACGGCACGCAGCTCGTGGGAGCCGTCGGTGACGTCCTGCGGGATCACGACCCGGGTAACCGGCGTGCCGCTCTCGGCGAGAAAATCCTCGCCCGTCGCGCCGTCTAGATAGACGCGATAGTGGCCGATCCCGCTCTCGTCCGACGCTCCGATCTTGGCCGCGTCGAGCGTGAATCCTGTCAGTGCCACGGTCACCGTGATCTCGTCACCGGGCTGAACAGCGTGGGTCTTGTCCGCGGAGACGGTCATCGACACGGCGGCCGCGGGGGTCGTCGCCGCTGATTCCGAGACCGGAGCATCGGCGGGTGCCGTGGCGGCGGGTGGGCGTTCAGGAGGGGCGTCCTCGCCGCAGCCGGTGAGACCAGCTACGCTCGTCGCGATCATGAGCATCACGATTCTGCTACGCACCACGTGCCCTCCAAGGCCGAAAAGGATAAGGTAACGCATTTGCACCGCCGGGTGCACGAACACCCCGCGCACGGGGTCTCGCGGGCAGGGCCTCTGGTCGAGGGGCGCCGGACCGCTGTGGCGATGCCCGCCGCGCGGCGACGGATCACGTTCACCCACTGCGCACGCCGCGCCGGGCCCGTGCGGCGGCGCAGGCAGGGACATGACCTATGACAGGGAACACCGACTCCGCGTCGACCTCCGGCGAAGCGCCGACGCGGAACGCCGTTCGCGACTGGGACGAGCTGCTGGGGTTCGCCGAGGAGCTCGCCGACATCGCGCGTAGGGTCATCGTGCCCTATTTCCGTAGCGGCATCGACGTCGAGCGCAAAGGGGACGAGACGCCCGTCACCGCCGCCGATCGCAAAGCCGAACGCGCCATCCGCCAGCGTATCGCGGAACGCTACCCCGATCACGGCGTCATTGGCGAGGAGTTCGACCCCACCGATTCCGCCAGCGGCCTGACATGGGTCATCGACCCCATCGACGGCACCAAGAGCTTCGCGACCGGCAAGCCGACCTTCGGCTCGCTGATTGCGCTGATGCTCGATGACGTTCCGCGCATCGGTGTCATTGAGATACCGGCGCTCGCCGAGCGCTGGGTCGGCGCGCCGGACAGCCCGGCCCGCCTGAATGGCGTGCCGTGTCACGCCCGCCCGACCGTCTCGCTGGCCGCGGCCACGGTGTATGCCACCACACCCGACATGTTCGACCGCAGGGAGCGGCGTTGCTTCGACACGGTTTCGGCGGCCGCGCGGTTTCGCTGCTTCGGCGGCGACTGCTACGCCTATGGACTGCTGGCCGCCGGCCATGTCGACATCGTCATGGAGGCCGACATGGCGCCCTACGACTACCTGGCGTTGGTGCCGGTCGTAGAAGCCGCCGGCGGCTGCATCAGCGACTGGGCGGGCCGCGCCCTCGGCCCGCGTTCCGGCGGGCGCGTTCTGGCCAGCGCCACGCCGACACTGCATCGCTACATCCTCGATCTCATCGGTCCGATACTGCCGTCATCCGACGCATGAGCGACGAGGCGCCTGCGATCTTGGCACGGCACCGGCTTGGGCTCATACTCGCCGGCATGCTGCACAGCGGTCACACCATCGTCGCACTCGTGCTCTGCGCCGGCGCGGTCGTGGCAAACGCCGATCAGAACGATCCGCGACTCCCACATTTGTTCGCATCTCTTCAGCACACCGAGGACGCCGCCGAGGGGGCCGCGGTCACCGAGCAGATCTGGCGTATCTGGCTCGAGACGGACGACCCCACCAAGAGGACGCTGATGCAGCAGGGCGTCGACGCCATGGCGGCGCAGCGCCTCGAGCAGGCCCTGGCCCGTTTCGACACACTGGTGGAGATCGCACCCGGCTTCGCGGAAGCGTGGAACAAACGCGCGACCGTCTACTACCTGCTGGGTGAGTACGCGCGTTCGGCCGCGGACGTCAGACGAACGCTGGAACTCGAGCCCCGGCATTTCGGCGCACTCTCCGGGCTGGGGCTGCTCTATCTTGCACTCGACAGAGACGCGGCGGCGCTCAGCGCGTTCGAAGAGGCGTTGCGGGTGAACCCGCACCTTCCGGGACCGCGGCACAACATCGAGCTGATCAAACAGCGCCGACTACGGCGGATGATATAACCACCGCCCCGCCGGCGGATGCGAAGCAGCGCAGCCGATGAACGCGCCCCAACACGAACAAATGAACAGCCGCTACACGCGCGCGGAAATCACCCGCTACGAAGCGATATACGGGCGCAATTTCGTCAGCCCGGGAGGCGGCGCCGTGAACGCCGAGGTGCTCGCCTGCGCGCGACTCGGTCCCACCTCGCGCGTGCTCGACGTTGGCTGCGGCCTCGGCGGCAGCGCCTTCTACATTGCCCGCACGTTCGGAGCCAGCGTGCTCGGCATCGACATCGCACACGACATGATCGATATCGGTCGCAGCCGTCTGGCCGAGCAACGGCTCGAGCATCTCGTGACGCTCGTCGAGGGCAACTGCCTGCAGTACCCCTTCCCCGACCAATACGACCTCATCTACAGTCGCGACAGCTTCCTGCACATCGACGACAAAGCGCGGCTGTTCCAGCGCCTCAGGGACGTGCTCGCCGAGAGCGGTCGGCTGCTATTCACCGACTACTGCCTTGGCGAAACGCCGCAGGACGACGATTTTCGCGAATACGTTGCGCAGCATGGCTACTGCCTGCACACGATCGACGAGTACGCGGGGCTGCTACGCGCCGCGGGCTTCGAGGTCGAACGGGCCGAGAACCGCACGCCCGCGTTCATCGACATTCACCAGCGAGAAATCGGGCATCTGGCTGGCAAATCACTCGCGGATGCCGATCGGCGCTACCTCGAGCGCCGTTGGCGGGCGAAGATCGACTGGGCGCGCCAGGACATACAGCGCTGGGCGCTGTTCCTTGCCCGCTGACTCGCGGAGGGGGCCGGGCGGGCGGGCCACGTGCGCAATCCCCGTCACCCAATACAACCGAGGAGGAATCGATGAGCGCCTACATCGTGAGCGAGATAAACGTAAAAGACGCCGAGCGCTACGAGCGCTACCGAACCATGGTGGCGCCGACGCTCGAAGCCTATGGAGGCCGCTTTCTCGTTCGCGGCGGCGAGTGCCAGACGCTCGAGGGCGATTGGCGGCCAGCGCGCATGGTCGTAATCGAGTTTGACAGCGTGGAACGGGCCAAGGCGTGGTGGGCGTCGACCGAGTATGCGCCGGCCAAGCAGGTGCGCCAGGCGGCAGCCGACGCCCAGATGATTGTCGTGCAGGGCGTGTGAACAAGCGCATCTGCCCGATCCGACGCACGACGGGGCGCATCGTGCGTCCGGGGTCGCGCCCGCTGCTGGCCGCCGCCGCAGCGGGACCGATGCGCGCATTCCGACCGCTCGCGCTGACGTCCTCGCCGCGACGCACCTCCGGCCCGCAGCGGCGGGAAACCGAGCCGACCACCGGTGGCCCCGCATGGACCTGAGCCTGCAGAACGTGTTCGCCGAGATTCAGGCGGCGGCTGACCGCCTGCACANNCCCGTGTTCACCTCGCGCACGTTGAACGCGCAGGTTGGCGCCGAGGTGCTGCTCAAATGCGAGAACCTGCAGCGCGTCGGCGCCTTCAAATTCCGCGGCGCCTACAACGCCATTGCGCAGCTGACCGACGAGCAGAAGCGCCGCGGCGTGATCACGCATTCATCGGGCAACCACGCGCAGGCCGTCGCCCGGGTGGGGCAGCTGTTCGGTATCCGCACCACCGTCGTCATGCCGAAGGACGCGCCCGCCGCCAAGCGCGCGGCGACGGCGGGCTACGGGGCCCGTGTCATCGAATACGACCCCGCCCAGGAGAAGCGAGAAGCGCTCTCGGCCCGCCTCGCCGAGGCAGAAGGCTACACCCTCATTCCGCCGTTCGACCACCTGCACGTCGTCGCCGGCCAGGGTACGGCAGCGCTCGAGTTGTTCGACGAGGTAGGCGCGCTCGACGCGCTGGTGGTGCCCTGCGGCGGCGGCGGCCTGCTCAGCGGCTGCGCGGTGGCGGCCAAGGTGCTGCAGCCTCGCTGCCGCGTCGTCGGCATCGAGCCCGAGGTAGCCGACGACGCCGTGCGGTCGTTCCGCACGGGGCGCCTGCATCGGATCGCCAACCCACCGACCATTGCCGACGGCACCCGCACAGAGTCGCTCGGCGAGATCACGTTCGCGCTCGTCCGCGCACACGCCGACGACATGCAGACGGTCACCGAGCGTGCCATCGAGGAGGCCGTTCGTTTTCTGTTCTATCGCACGAAGCTGGTCGTCGAGCCGTCGGGGGCGCTCGGGGTCGCCGCGCTCGTGAGCGGTGCCGTGCCCGCCCGCGGCCGTGTCGGTGTGATCTTGAGCGGCGGCAACGTCGACGGGGCGACGCTGTGCCGCATACTCGAGGCACACGACGCCGCCTAGCCGATCCGGGTCCGCTTCGCTCGGGCACGCGCGTTGCCGCTGGGGCGGTGACCCCGGCGGCTAACGGGCCAGCCGCGCGACCACCTGCGCGAGACCGCCGACCACGAGCGCCATGCGGTCGTAGTCGAGGTGCCCGGGCGTGTCGAGGTCGGAGTGATAGTACGGATAGCGGTACGGAGCGGTGTCGGTGACCATCAGCGCGGGGTAGCCGAACTGCCAGAACGACCAGTGGTCGGACCAGGCAATACCGGGCACGGCGGCGGGGGCCGCCACCCCTTCGGAAGCGATGCGACCGTGGCGCCGGAACAGGCCCACCGCCTCTCGGACGAGCCGCCGCGAGCGCAGGTTGCCCACGAACGCGATGAAATGCCCGCTGTTGGGGTAGACAAGGCCGAGCGGAAACGGGTAGCGCTGGCTGCCCGGCTCGTCGGCGAAGAATCCGATGGTCTCCAGCGACAGCATGGCGACGATATTCTCGCCGCGTCGCGCCGCGTCGCGCGCATAGACATGGCTCCCCATCGCCGGCGAAGCGAAGTACGGTGGCTCCTCGTTGGCGAACGCGACGAACCGCAGCGTCCGCGAGCCCGGCGCGCCTGCCAGCAGCCGCGCGAGCTCGAGCACGGCCGCCACCCCGCTGGCGTTGTCGTTGGCGCCCGGCGAGCCGGGAACCGTATCGTAGTGCGCGCCGACCAGCACGATCTCCTGCGCCCGGGAGGTCCCCGGCAGGGCCGCCACGATATTGGCGGCATTCCGCCCGCCGGAGGCAAACTCGCGGCGATCCGGTACGTAGCCCGCCGCCGTAAAGGCGTCGGCAATGAACGCGGCGGCATCCTGCAGCGCGTCATAACGGGTCATGTTTCGCTCGCCGATGGTGCTCGCCAGGTGCTCGACATCGCGGCGCAAGCGCTCTCGAGTGAGGCGCGCGGCGCCGTCGAGGGGGCCAGCGCCGGCGGCGAACGTCTCGCCCGGCATGCTCGTCATGTAGCGCAGCCCGACGAACACGGCCGCCGCGACGACAATTGGCAACGCCAGCAACCACGCTGTAGCGAACACGCGAGCCCTCCTCTGCGACGGCCCGATTATAGGGCCGCTCGCCCGGCGTGCTGCTGTGGGGGCGCCGTCGGGCTCACGAGCGGGCTCCGTTCACGTCGTGGCGTGGGGCCGGGCCCCGTTGCGCTCTGCCCGCGGCGGGCCTCGCAGCCGTGTAGTGCGCGAATACACCGAGTCCGTCGGCCGCGGGGCGTGCGCGACCGAGCGATGATGCTACAATCCCGCGCGCATAGCGTTCCGCTTGGCCTGACCAGGTGTTCGTTCCCTCGCGATCGAGGGAGGCGCAACCGTGAGGGAGAGTGACGACTATGTTGAGACGTAGCACGGCGCTTCTCGCATTCGTTCCGGCGTGGCCGTTCCTCGCGGGCGGCGCGGTCGCATTCGAGACCGATGACGCCAGCCTTGCCATCACCGACAGCGTCGCCCCCGTCATCGAGCGATACCACTCCAAGGACGGGGTGCATTACCTGGTCAGCGACGAATGGCTGCACAGTCTGACGTTGGGCGTGTCGCTGGCCGACCTCAACGAACGGCCGCTGCCCTGGTCGCGGAACAACCGCTGGCTACCCCACTTCGAGGTTTATCGCAATCGCCCCCGCGACCGGGCGGGCAGCGCCTGGGACGAGCAGACCGAGAACAGAGTGCAGTGGTACTGGACGTTCGGCATGGAAAGCCGTTCGCTGCTCGACGTCGACACCCACTCCGACTTGTCGATGCTACCGATCGATATACGCTCCGACTTCATCTCGGAGTATTCGCTGCAAACGAAGGCCGGGTTCGTGGTGCCGTTTGGCAAGCGCTGGCTCATCGGCGGAGCGCTGACGGTCGATCGCAAGCTTGCCGACGGCGGCCTTCTCCTCGACCAGGGCGCGGACTACCCCTACGCGGACGACGACACCGACGCCGCGGCCTACGTCGGGATCGAGTGGAAATACTGACGCCGTGGGACGGGGCGCAGTCTCATGATGCGCACATTGGTCGTCGAGGACGACGAGCTGCTCGGCGATGGCATATGCGCCGGGCTCGGGCAGCTCGGGTTCACGGTGGACTGGGTCCGTGACGGCGAGACCGCGACACGCGTCCTGGAGGCCGACGATTTCGACGTGGCCGTCGTGGACATCGGCCTTCCGCAACGCTCTGGCATCAGCGTCCTGCGGATTTGCCGCGAGTCGGGCAACGCCGTACCCATTCTGATGCTCACCGCACGCGACCTGGTCGGCGACAAGGTGCTCTGTCTGGACAGCGGCGCCGACGACTACCTGGTCAAACCCTTCGACATCGACGAGCTGGCCGCGCGCCTGCGAGCCATCGTACGGCGGCGCGAGGGACGCTCGACGAGCGAGATGGTCCACGGTCATCTGGTCGTCGACCCCGCCGCCCGCACCGTGACGCTGCGAGGCCGCCCGGTGAGCGTGTCGCGCCGCGAGTTCGCCATCCTGCACGCGCTGCTGGCAGCCGCCGGGAAGGTGGTGTCTCGTGAGCAGCTCGAGAGGACACTGTACGGCTGGGACGAGGAGATCGAGAGCAACGCCGTGCAAGTGCACGTGCACCACCTGCGCAAGAAACTGGGCAGCACTCTGATCGAGACCGTCCGCGGCGTCGGCTACGTCATTCGGAGCACGTCGTGAAGCGTTCGATTCGCCGTCGGCTGTTGCTCACCCTGCTGCTCGCGATCAGCGCCATATGGCTGATCGTGGTGATTTACACGTACTACGGCGCGCAACGCGAAGTCCGCGAGCTTTTCGACACGCAGCTGCAGCAGTCGGCCCGCGTCGCCACACGCACGCTGCTCGGCCTGCCGGTGGATGGCCCCGCCGCCGACGCCGGCGTGGCTGCAGACAACGCGGCGAGCATCGACGCCGCAAGTGAGGGTGACGAGAAATACCAGAAGAATCTCGTGGTGCAGGTGTGGGATCGCGACGGGAAGCTGTTCCTGCACTCCCAGAGCGCGCCGCGCACTCCGCTGTCCGACATCGCCAACGGCTTTGGTGATTCGACCATCGACGGCATGGCGTGGCGCACGTACTCGTTCACGGTTCCCGAGCAGGGGGTGACGGTGAAGGTCGGCGAGCCTTACCAGGCCCGCCAGCTTCTCACCCAGCAGGTCGTCCAACAGTCGTTCTATCCGGTGCTGCTGGGCCTGCCCCTGCTCGCGCTGCTGATCTGGTTCGCGGTCGGCCGCGGTCTCGTACCCCTGAATCGCATCGCGGGCGAGGTTTCGGCACGGGATCCGGATAATCTCGAGACCCTCGACGCGACGGACACCCCCGACGAGGTCAAGCCGTTGGTGGGTGCACTCAACCAGCTCTTCGACCGGCTCGAAACGACGCTCGACAAGGAACGTCGCTTTACCGCCGATGCGGCCCACGAGCTGCGCACGCCGCTCGCCGTGCTGCGCACCGAAGCCGAGCTCGGCCTCAAACGCGAACGCGATAGCGCAANNCCCACGAGCTGCGCACCCCGTTGGCCGGACTCAAGACCCAGGCGCAGGTTGCGTTGGGTGCGACCGACCACCAAGAGCGCCGCCGCGCAATCGTGAATCTGCTGCGCGGCGTCGACCGCGCAGCGCATCTTGTCGATCAGCTCTTGACGCTCTCACGACTGGACCAGGATGCATCGATGACCATTGCCGAGGTTGATCTAAGCGACGTGGTGCGCCACGTTGCGGCCGATCTGGACGCGGAGGCGGGCGAGAAGGACATCGATGTGCGCATCGGCGTCTCGGGTCGCTCACGCGTGCGCGGCAACGCCGACGCGATCTACATCCTGCTGCGCAATCTGCTCGACAACGCCATCCGCTACGCCCCATCGACCAGCACGGTGGATATCGCACTGAACCGCAGCGCGGCGCACGTCGTGCTCGAGATCTGCGACGAAGGACCGGGCATTCCGGCAGCGGAGCGCGGCCGTGTCCTCGAGCGTTTCTACCGCGGCCAGTCGCGGGACGGTCAGGGATCCGGATCGGGGCTCGGTCTGTCCATCGTCAAGCGCATCGCCGACCTGCACGGCGCGCGTTTCGAGATCGCGTCGCCGGAGCGGGGTAGCGGCCTGATCGCCCGGGTCGACTTCCCCGCCCTCGACGATGACGCCGAATCGACGCCAAGGCGCCGCCGTACCGCGAGCAGCGAGAGCGCGGCATCCACTGCGCGCCGCAGCCCCTGGGAAGAGCTGGAAGTCACGTAGCCCGGTCCGGGCGACCATTGACCCGGGACCGCGGGCCCCTGCCCTTCGCGTATACTGTACGTTGGAATCATGGCGCGGCGGCGGAGAACGCGCAGCCCGGGCGCTGATCCCTCCCCCAGCCTGCTCCGGAGCTGCTCGAGCGGGCGCTCGGACTGCCGTCCCCGCACCCGCTGGCGCACACCGAGGAGAACAACATTGCAAACGCGAGCTGCCGTCGCCGTCGAGGCCGGAAAACCGCTTACCATCGAGACCGTCGAGCTGGACGGACCGCATCGGGGTGAAGTGCTGGTGGAAATCAAAGCCACCGGCGTTTGCCACACGGACGACTTCACGCTCTCGGGAGCCGATCCCGAAGGCCTCTTTCCCGCTATTCTCGGACACGAAGGGGCCGGCGTGGTACGGGAGGTCGGCGCCGAGGTCAATAGCGTAGCGCCCGGCGACCATGTCATCCCCCTGTACATTCCCGAGTGTCGCCAGTGTGCGTATTGCCTCAGCGGCAAGACCAATCTGTGCCAGGCCGTGCGCGAGACCCAGGGACGCGGCGTGATGCCCGACGGCAGCAGCCGCTTCTCGCTCGCGGGCGAACCGATCCATCACTACATGGGCACCTCGACGTTCTCCAACTTCACGGTTCTTCCTGAGATTGCCGTCGCGAAGATTCGCCGGGACGCCCCCTTCGACAAGGTGTGCTATATCGGCTGCGGTGTCACCACGGGGCTCGGCGCCGTGATAAACACCGCCGGCGTCGAGCCGGGCGCCAATGTCGTGGTCTTCGGACTCGGCGGCATAGGGCTCAATGTCATTCAGGGTGCTCGGCTGGTCGGCGCCGACATTATCGTGGGCGTCGACGTCAACCCGAAAAAGCGTGCGCTCGCCGAGAAATTCGGCATGACCCATTTCGTCAACCCCGACGACGTCGAGGGCGATCTGGTCGCCCTACCTGGTCGAACTCACCCGCGGCGGGGCGGAC
>JABAHR010001731.1_pt2 | contig 10049 bp, 6 predicted proteins | sample 7062101 | NCBI WGS metagenome assembly JABAHR01 (sample SAMN14534553, study PRJNA622989) | marine sediment metagenome | biome: marine biome [ENVO:00000428]; feature: marine pelagic biome [ENVO:01000023]; material: deep marine sediment [ENVO:00002113] | place: India: Gulf of Kutch | collected...
GGCAGGAAAGCACCACCTGCCTGCCGCTCGCCGCTTCGGCGGCGCTGCTGGCAAACTTCACCTCCAGCCCTTCGGACTGGTAGCGGGCGCGCCATTGATCGGCTCGGCTCGCGGTGCGATTCCAGACGGTGACATCGTGCCCGGCGCGGGCCAGGTGGCCGGCCATCGGGCCGCCCATGACGCCGAGGCCGAGGAAGGCGATTGTGCGTGTGTCAGTCATGCGCGCCTGACTGCCCGCTTCGCGCCGGCAAAGCAATCTTTGAGCAGGGAAAAGCCGGCCGGGGTTTATTTTGCCGTGAAACCTGCGATAGGCCCCATGCGATGAACACGGCCAAGAAACACGACGCGAAACTGGATATCGCCGAGATCCGCGCTGCTGCAGAGCGGATCGGCGATTCCGTGGTGCACACGCCGACGATGAAGAGCGAGACCCTGTCGCACATTACCGGCGCGGAAATCTGGCTCAAGTTCGAGAACCAGCAGTTTACCGCTGCCTACAAGGAACGCGGCGCCTTGAATGCGCTGCTGCTGCTTGACGAGGAGAGCCGCAAGCGCGGGGTGATCGCCGCCTCGGCGGGCAACCACTCGCAGGGCCTGTCCTATCACGGCCGCCGGCTGGGCGTGCCGGTGACCATCGTCATGCCGCGCACCACGCCGACGGTGAAGGTGATGCAGACCGAGAGCGTGGGCGGCAAGGTCGTGCTCGAAGGCGAGAATTTCGACGAGGCCTATGCCCATGCGCTGAGCATGGAAAAGCAGCTCGGCCTGACCTTCGTCCATCCCTTCGACGATCCCGATGTCGCGGCCGGGCAGGGCACGGTGGCGCTGGAAATGCTCGGCGACGTGCCCGAGATCGAGACGCTGGTGGTGNNATTTCGACACCCTTCTGGTGCCGATCGGCGGCGGCGGGCTGATCTCCGGCATGGGCACGGTGGCCAAGGCGCAGCAACCTCCGGTCGAGGTGATCGGCGTGCAGGCGCGCCTCTACCCCTCCATGTACGGCCACTTCAAGGGCGAGCAGCTGCCCTGCGGCGGGGATACGCTGGCCGAAGGCATTGCCGTTTACGAGCCGGGCCATTTCACCCGCGAGATCATCTCCCAGGTCGTCGACGACATCCTGCTGGTGGAGGAACCGCATCTGGAAGAGGCGGTCTCGCTGCTGTTGCAGATCGAGAAGACCGTGGTCGAGGGTGCCGGCGCTGCCGGCCTCGCGGCGATCCTCGCTCATCGCGAGCGCTTCCAGGGCAAGAAGGTCGGGCTGGTGCTGTGCGGCGGCAATATCGACACCCGCCTGCTGGCCAACGTGCTGCTGCGCGACCTGGCCCGCTCGGGCCGGCTGGCGCGGCTGCGCATCAACCTGCAGGACCGGCCGGGATCGCTGGTCCGGGTGATGCACGAGTTCGAGCAGCACAATGTCAATATCCTGGAAATCTCGCACCAGCGGATCTTCACCAACCTGCCGGCCAAGGGCCTTGTCACCGATATCGAGTGCGAGGCGCGCGACCGCGAGCAGCTCGAGGCGCTGATCTCGGACCTGCGCGCCAAGGGCTACCAGGTTAGTCATGTGGAGCTGAACTGACCCGTATCGGGTCGTATTTCGTCACAGCGCCGCACGATTGTGCAAATTAACCCTGCAGCCTGCCGAATTTGTGGTTAATATGGTTCCACCGGGTGATTCCGCTGGTCATAGATTGGCGATCGCCCGCNNGGACCGCTCTTACGTGACGGCCCCCGTACGTTTCCCCCGCTTCTTCGTGACGAGCCCCGCGCCGTGCCCCTATCTGCCGGGCAAGACCGAGCGCAAGGTGTTCACCGAGCTCAAGGGGCCGCATGCGGAACAGCTGAACGATGCGCTCGGGCGGATCGGCTTCCGCCGCAGCCAGACGGTCGCCTATCGCCCGTCCTGCCTCGATTGCCGCGCCTGCATTTCGGTGCGGGTGGTGACGCCGGAATTCCGGCCTTCCGCCACCCAGCGCAAGAACCTGCGCCGCAATGGCGATCTCATCGCCACCGAATGCCGCCCGTGGGCGACGGCGGAACAGTTCGAACTGCTGCAGCGCTACCTCTCGCGGCGCCATCCCGGCGGCGGCATGGCGGCGATGGACGAGGTCGATTATGCCGACATGGTGGAACACACGCCGGTTTCGAGCTTTGTCATCGAATACAGGGAACCTGGCGAAGACGGCAGGCCCGGCCGCCTTGTGGCTGCCTGCCTGACCGACCAGCAGGCAGACGGGTTGTCGATGATCTACAGTTTCTACGACCCTGATTGCGAAGCGCGGAGCGGGCTTGGAAACTTTGTCATCCTCGATCACATCAGGCGCGCCGAAGCTGCCGGGCTGCCCTATGTCTACCTCGGCTATTGGGTCGAGGGTTCCGAGCGCATGCAATACAAGGTGCGCTATCGCCCGCTGGAAAAGCTCGGTCCCGATGGCTGGGTCCGTATTTCCGATGATGAGCAATCCGCGCTCATTTCCTCTGTCACTGCTCCGGGGGGCAGGAAGGCACCGGCAACCGATGGCGGGACCAAGGACGGCACCCCCGGCGGGCAGCAGCAATACAAGCTCGCCTGAGTCCGCGTTACAAATATTCGCGATGAAAGCCTGCGCCAGAGCGCTTGCGGCCTGCCTCGTGCTGCTCGCCCAGCCGCTGTCGGCGCAGGATTCTGCGAGCCAGCCGACGCTGGAAGAGCTGGTCCCCGATGCTGCGCTGGAGGACCCGGAGGGCTGGGCCGGAGGTGATCGGCACGAGGGCACAGAGCGCGATGGCGAGAGCCGGGACGATTCCGTTCCTCCCCCTGTAATCGACACGCCGCTGGAGGCGATGCCGCTGGTCACCGTCCCGGCGCCGGAGGAGGTCGAGTTGCCGCGGCCGCAGCCACTCGAACCGGTCGAGATCATCGACTTTGCCGATTTCGACGCGACCATCCCGCCGCTGCCGGAAGGCCGGGAGGAGCGGGTCTCGCGCGAATTGCGGCTGGTGTTTCCGGCGGACGAGGCGCTGCTGCCCGAGCGCGAGGCCTTCCTCCGCCGGTTCCGCTCGCTGTCGACCATCGAGCAGCTCGACAGCGCCGACAACTATGCGCGGCTGGCGGCGCAGGCGCGGGCGGACGAGCAATTGCTGCAACGCATGCTGCGCACCTATGGCTATTTCGACGGGCAGGTGATCCGCACGGTGGGGCCGGAGGCGGATTCTCGCGGGGACGGCTCCGACCAGGTTCTGGTGCGCTTCGAGCTGATCCCGGGTGAGCGCTTCCGCGTCGGCACGGTCGATCTCGGGGCGTTTTCGCAGGCAGGTGCGGATTACGCCTCCCTTCGCGGGGCCTATGAGGTATTCCCCGGCGATCCGCTGCTGCTCGACCGGATCACCAATGAGCGCCTCGACCTCGATCAGGCGCTGGGCGAGAGCGGCTATCCCTTTGCCGTGGTCGCGGAGCCGGAACTGCTGGTCGACCATGCGCGGGCCGAAGGCGATGTGACCATGGCGGTGATGCCCAATGGCAAATATGTCTTTGGCAACGTCACCAGCAGCATGGAGGATTTCCTTTCCGGCCGCCATCTTGCCCGCATCGCCCGCTTCGCGCCCGGCGAGACCTATCGCCGCAGCGACCAGCAGGACCTGCGGCGGGCGATCCTCGCCACCGGCCTCGTCAGCTCGGTCACGCTGACCCCGGTCGAGACCTCGCCGCCTGCCGACGGCCAGCCGGGCACGGTCGACATCGCCGCCGAGATCACCGAGGCGCCGCTGCGCACCATCGCCGGCAATATCGGCTATGGCACGGAAGAAGGTTTCCGCCTCGAGGCGAGCTGGGAGCATCGCAACCTGTTCCCGCCCGAGGGCATGCTGCGCCTGCGCGGCATTGCCGGTACGCAGGAACAGCTCGCCGGCGTCACCTTCCGCCGCAACAACTTCCGCGGCCGCGACCACATACTGACGCTGGATGCCTATGCCAGCACACTCGATTACGACGCCTATGACGCGCGCACGGTGGCGCTGGTCGGCAGCTTCGAGCACGCCAGCACGCTGCTGTTCCAGAAGCGGCTGAGCTGGGGCGTGGGGATGGAACTCCTTGCCACCGGCGAGCGCGAGGCCGATGCCACCGGTGCCTTCGGCCCGCGCGAGACCTATCTCGTTGCCGCCGCCTCCGGGCAGGTGCAGTTCGATACGTCGGACGACCTGCTCGATCCGGGCGAGGGCGTGCGCCTTGCCGCCCGCCTGTCGCCCGAGTTCTCCCGTCACTCGGGGGTGGAAAGCTTCTACCTGCGCGGGCAGGCCGATGCCGCGGCCTACGCTTCGCTGGGCGAGAACGTGGTGCTGGCCGGGCGCGTGCGGCTCGCCAGCATCGCCGGGGCCGGCGTTGCCGACATTGCCCCTTCGCGGCGGCTCTATGCCGGCGGCGGCGGATCGGTGCGCGGCTATGGCTATCACGAGATCGGCCCGCGCAACGTGATCGGCGACCCCACCGGCGGGCGCTCGCTGGCCGAAGCCTCGCTCGAGGCGCGCATCCGCACCGGCCTGTTCGATGGCGCGCTGGGGTTCGTCCCCTTCCTTGATGCCGGCACGGTCGATGAGGGCCCGTTCCCGGGTTTCGAGCGCATCCAGTTCGGCGCCGGCATCGGCCTGCGCTATCACAGCGCCTTCGGGCCGATCAGGGTCGATGTCGCCGCGCCGCTCAATCCCGGCCCCGACGATGCGCCGGTGGCCGTCCATGTCGCGCTGGGGCAGGCCTTCTGATGGGCGGGGACGACGCCTTGCCAGAGGAAGAGGCTCCCGTGCGCTCCCCGTTGAGCCGCGCGCTGCGCTGGCTGCGCCTTGCCGTGCTGGCCCTGGCCGCGCTGCTGCTGGCCGCAGTCGTCTTCCTGCACACGCCGCCGGGCCGGCAGATGATCATCGACCGTATCGCCGGGTTTGCCCCGGCCTCGGGCCTGTCGATAGAGGTCGGCAGGATCGAGGGTTCGGTGCTGTGGAGCGCCACCTTCCACGACGTGAAGCTCAGCGACGCCGAAGGCACGATGTTCCTCGAGGTGCCCGAAGTGGACCTCAACTGGCGCCCCTGGCGCTGGTTCACCAGCGGCCTTGATATTCGCCACCTGCTCATCGCCGACGGCACGCTCCATGCGGCACCGGTGTTCAATCCGGGCGATCCCGATGCGCCGATCCTGCCCGATTTCGACATTCGAGTGGATCACCTCGTCATCGAGGACCTGCATGTCGCGCCCGGCCTGCTGGGCGAGGAGAGGGTGATCCAGTTCCACACCGAGGCCGATGTACGCGCCGGCCGTGTCTATCTCGATGCCGGAGGGGAGTTTGGCGGCGGCGATGTGTTCACCCTGCTGGTGGATGCCGAGCCCGACCGCGACCTGTTCGACCTCGCGCTCGACTGGCGAGCCCCGGCAGGGGGTTTCCTCGCCACCATTGTCGGCGCGCCCGAGGAGATCGGCATCAGCCTTGACGGCGATGGCAGGTGGAGCTCCTGGCAGGGCGATTTGCTGGCGCAGCAGGGCGGGGAGCCACTGCTCGATCTCGACTTCTACAACGAGGCCGGCCAGTTCCGCCTGGTCGGTGAGGTCTATCCCGGCCCCTATACGGGCGGGATCGGCGCGCGCGCGCTGGGAGAGACCATCGCCATCACTGCTTCGGGGACGCTGGAGGATAGCGTGCTCGAAGGCGGCATGGCCCTGCGCGGGCGCGGGCTGGAAATGGATGCCAATGGCGGCATCGACCTTGCGGACAATCGCGCCAGAGACCTCACAGTTATTGCCCGCCTGCTCGATTCCACCCTGCTCGGCGAAGGCGTGGCGCTGCGCGATGCACGGCTTGAGGCGAGGGTTGACGGGCCGTTTCGGGCCCTGCGCGTCGATCACCACCTCGCGGTGGGAGCGATCGACACCGGGGACGTGGTCATTTCCGCTGTCGAACAGCGCGCCACCGCCATGTGGGACGGCAGCCGCGCGGTGATTCCGCTGGCCCTGTCAATCGACCGTGTGACCAGCGGCAACGGCCTGCTTGATCCGCGCATGGTCGGCGGCATGGCGGAAGGCACGCTCATCTATGGTGACGGGCGCCTGGCCTCCAGCGATCTCGCCCTGCGTTTCCGTGGGCTCGCTGCGAGGCTGGCGATGGATGGCGATTTGCGGGGCGGGCGTTTCCGCTGGGCCGGGCCGGTTCGCGCAGATGACTTGCCGGTCGAGGGCATTGGTTCTCTGGATGTCGAGGCGCGGGTGCTGTTCGCGCTCGGCGGCGGCCAGCCGTGGAGCCTCGACGCTCGTGCCGAGGCCAGCCTTGCGCAAGTTTCCAGCGCTCTGCTGGAAGGCATTGCCGGAGACGACATCCGCCTCGATGGCAGGTTTGCCGTCGGGCAGGAACGCCCGCTCTCCTTCACCGACCTGCAGCTTTCCGCAAGCAAGCTTGCGCTGCGCGTCGATGGCGAGGTGAGCGGCGGCGAGACGACTCTCGCGGGCGAAGGCGAACATGCCGATTACGGCGCATTCTCGCTTGCCGCGACGTTCGGAGAAGATGGCCCCGAGGCGGCGTTCCTGTTCGCCGAGCCGTTGCCGGCGGCGGGGCTGCGCGACGTGGCGCTGGCACTGGCGCCGTCCAGCGAAGGGTTTGCGCTTGCGACTTCGGGCCAGTCCGCGCTCGGGCCGTTCGACGGGACGCTCGGCCTGCTGCTGCCGGAGGATGGTCCGGCCTCGCTCAGGGTCGAGCGCCTCGACTTGGCGCGCAGCCGCGTTGCCGGCGAGCTGGAATTCGTCGAACATGGGCTGGCCGGTGCGCTCGACATCTCGCGCGGCGGAATGGATGGGCGGATCGATTTTTCCGCCAATGACAACGGCCAGCTGTTCGCGGCCGATCTCACTGCCCGCAATGCCCGCTTTGGCGGCGCCACGCCCCTTTCGCTGGCGCAGGCGGAGATGCAGGCCAGCGGCGTGCTGGGTGCGGGCAGGGCAACCATCGAGGCGAGCCTCACCGGCCAAGGGATCGGCTATGGCTCGCTGTTCGTCGGGCGCATGGCGGGAACGGCGCAGATCGCCAACGGCATGGGCAGCTTCGACGCTGCGCTCGCCGGGCGGCGCGGTAGCCTGTTCGAGCTATCGTTCAATGGCCAGGTGGCGCCCGATCGCATTGCCATCGCCGCCGAGGGCTCGCATGCCGGGCAGGCCATCACCATGCCGCGCCGGGCGGTGTTGCTGGCCGATGGCGAGGGCGGCTGGACGCTGGAGCCGACGCAGCTTGGCTATGGCGGCGGCTTTGCCGTGCTGCGCGGCCGTTTCGGCGGCGAGGCACCGGCCGAGGCACGCCTCAGCCTGTCGGACATGCCGCTGGCACTGGGCGAAGTGCTGGCTGACGACCTTGCGCTTGGCGGCACGGCCTCGGGCGTGGTCGAATATCGCCAGGGAGCGGGCGGCCTGCCCACCGGCGAGGCGCGGCTGGTGGTCTCCGGCCTGACGCGCTCCGGCCTGCTGCTGACCTCGCGGCCGATGGATATCGGCGTGGTCGCCAGCCTCTCGCCCGAGCTTCTGCAGGCCCGCGCGGCGATCGATGACGGTGGCGGCGCGAACGGGCGGATCGAGGCGCGTATTGCCGGGCTTCCTGCCACCGGCGGGCTGACCGAGCGTCTCTATGCCGGGGACCTGTTCGCCCAGATGCGCTTTGCCGGCGGGGCTGCGGCGCTGTGGCGGCTGACCGCGCTCGACTTGCTCGATGTCACCGGCGAGGTCGAACTGGCCGCAACGGCGCGCGGAACCCTCGCCGATCCGCAGGTGCGCGGGACGGTGGCGGGCGACAATCTGCGCGTGCAGAGCGCGCTCACCGGCATGGATATCAGCGATGTCGCCTTGCGAGGCGAGTTCGAAGGCTCGCGGCTGGTCCTCTCGCGCTTTGCCGGCCGCACCGCCAATGGCGGCAGCGTGAGCGGCAGCGGCTTTGTCGACCTTGCCGGCATGAACCGCGAGCGCGGGCCGCAGATCGATATCCGCATGGCCGCGCGCAATGCCCGCATCCTCGACCTGCCGGAAATGGGTGCCAGCGTCACCGGACCGGTCCGCCTCGTCTCCAGCGGAGTGGGCGGGACCATCGCCGGGCGGGTCGAGGTGGATAGCGCCCGCTGGCGGCTCGGCAGCAGCACTCTGGCGCAGCAATTGCCGGAACTGGCGATCAGCGAGATCAACCTGCCCGCCGATATCGCTCCGCCCCGGCGGCGCGGGGAACCCTGGCGCTATCTCATCGATGCCAGCGCCGCTGGCGGGATCCGGGTCGAGGGCATGGGGCTCGACAGCGAATGGCGCGGCGAGATGATCCTGCGCGGGACCACGGCCGATCCGCGCATTGGCGGCGAGGCGCAGATCGTTGCGCGCCAGGGTTTCTACAGCTTTGCCGGGACGCGTTTCGAAATAACCCGCGGGCGGATCGAATTCGACGAAGGCGAACCGCCCGATCCGCGCATCGACCTTGTCGCCGAGACATCGGTGAGCGACCTGAGCGTCGTCGTCAGCGTGCAGGGCGATGCCAGCATGCCTGACGTCACCTTCACCTCGGTTCCCGCCCTGCCGGAGGAGGAAGTGCTCGCCCGCCTGCTGTTCGGCGGATCGGTGACCGACCTTTCCGCCACCGATGCCGTGCAGCTGGCCTCGGCGCTGGCGAGCCTGCGCGGGGGTGCCGGGATCGATCCGATCAACCGCCTGCGCGGAGCCATCGGGCTCGACCGGCTGCGCATCATTCCCGCCGATCCGGCTCTCGACAGGGCCACTTCCGTGGCCTTCGGCAAGAACATTTCGCGCCGGGCCTATGCCGAGCTGGTGACCGATGGGCAGGGCTATAATGCCAGCGAGCTGGAATTCAGGCTGACGAGCTGGCTATCGCTGCTCGGCTCGATCAGCACGCTCGGGCGCGGCGCCGTGGCGGCGGAATACAGCCATGATTACTGAGGCTCAGCCCTTGCGGTAGAGCGCGCTTTCGGCTGCCCGGCGGCGTACGAGACCCTTCATCACCCTGCCGCCGGCACGACACCAGCGGTCGAATTCGCGCGCCGCGCCGGCATGGTCGCCGGCCTTGTGCTTACGGGTCAGCGTGGCCTTGGCGATGGCGCCGGTGTTGAAGTGGAAGCTGACCAGCGCGTCGAACTGCGCTTGCGAAGTGGGGGCATCGCCGATCTCGCGGCTGACATCGGAAGCATAGCGGGCGAGGTCGGCTTCCAGCCGGGCGTCGCATTGCGCCTGCGTCCATTGCGTGCCGGGGCCGATGTCCTTGCCAGTCGCGCCCCAGCCGATGGTCCACGGATCGCCGCCGCTGCCGGGATCGGGATAGGCTTCGACGAGGCCGTCTTTCCGAACCCTGGCGCAGCCTTCGAAGCGCTTGATGAGGGCGATCCCGTCGGGGCTGATGGTGCGGGGGGCGGCCAGCGCATCGCAGGCGGCGTCATCGCCGTTGGCGCAGTCCAGGGCGCGTTCCATCCGGTCGACTTCGGTTTGGGCGAGGGGACGGCCGAGCAGGTGGCGCAGAGTATCGAAGAGCGGCTTGCGGTTCATGTAAGAGGCCTTTCGCGAAACGATTCGGCCTCTGGCGCTAGTCAGGTCGTCATGCTGTAGGAAAGCCCCTCCTCAAGCAGCGAAGCGGTAGGGAAACAAATCCCGTCCTCAAGCAGCGCCGCGGTAGGGCAACAAACCCGTCCTCAAGCAGCGCCGCGGTAGGGCAACAAACCCGTCCTCAAGCAGCGAAGCGATAGGACAACAAAAAGGGCCGCCCGGTTTCCCGGACGGCCCCTTTTCTCTGTGGCTGGCTCAAGCTCGGTGCCGAAGGTACCGCAAGGCCGACTGGCCGTCGCGCGGTTAGCGCGGTTAGCGCGGAAGCCAAGGGGGCGGACGCCCGCGCCGGCGCCTGAGGCCAAACAATTAGCTGCTGTAGTACATGTCGAACTCGACCGGGCTCGGCGTCTGCTCGAAGCGATAGACGTCTTCCCACTTGAGCTCGATATAGGCGTCGATCTGGTCCTTGGTGAACACGCCGCCCTTGAGCAGGAACTCGTGATCCGCTTCCAGGGAGTTGAGCGC
>JABAHR010015177.1_pt1 | contig 10044 bp, 13 predicted proteins | sample 7062101 | NCBI WGS metagenome assembly JABAHR01 (sample SAMN14534553, study PRJNA622989) | marine sediment metagenome | biome: marine biome [ENVO:00000428]; feature: marine pelagic biome [ENVO:01000023]; material: deep marine sediment [ENVO:00002113] | place: India: Gulf of Kutch | collected...
ACCGCCAACAGCCCGGCCCTCGCCCGCGCCGACACGTCGCCCGCAGCGAGGGTGAGAACGTCGTCCGACTACGAAGAGGCCGAGTGGAGCGTCGACCTTCAGGCCGTCGACGCAATCGCTCTCGGGGATCGGCACATCTTTGGCCTGGCCCACGCCGACGCACGGCAGAAGTACTACGCCGATGACTCGACCGGGTCGAAGGACGCCATGAAGGGGTTCCTGCTGGAAGAACAGAACGGCAACTGGCTCATCCGCCGCTATCTCTGGAACCTGAAGCCGACATCGTAGACGCCTGACTCCCTCTGGTTCTTCAGTTCTTCGGCAGTACGTGAAACTAGAAAGGCATTCCTGGACACGGTCGCCCACACCTTGTTTGCAGAGATTCCGGTGCGATCTGAGCGGACCTTCGCACCAGAGATGCATTGTCGCTGACCGAACGCGAAGAACCCCTGCCACCCGGCGGGCACGAGAGCCCGAGGCTGACAGGGGTCCGCGCTACCTCAGTCGCACAGGAAACTGGCGACGTGGCACGGCATCACATCCGCCGTGCCACCCTGCAGGCTTGAAGCGATCGACGCGTGGGCCGCGTCGTTGGCCCGCTCGTTCGCCGGGTGGCCGCTGGCTGACGCAGTGGCCGAGAATCCGACCGTAGTGGCGGCCACCACTGTGGCGGCAGCGATGAGCTTCTTCATTGTGTCCTCCCTCAGGCACGTCAACGAGGAGACCACCCCCTCGCGGAGAGTCAGCGGAACTGTCCCGCTCTTGATGACTCTACGCAGTTNNGCGGCAAACTGTGGCAGAGGGCTGGCCACCCGCTCACCGCTCGAAATCCTTCAGCTTTTCGGCAGATCCCGGAACGGGGTGTTCTTGTCGTAGCCGGGTTCGCGCGGCAGGCCGAGGATCCGCTCGCCGATGATGTTGCGCTGGACCTGGTCGGTGCCCCCGTAGATGGAGGGCCCGGGCGAGAACAGGGTGATCTCGCCGATCGCGCCGCCGCTGGCGGCATCGTCGGCACCGCGGAGCATGCCGTCGGCACCGATCACCGACAGACCGACCTCACGGAACTGCCGGAACATCTCGCTCATGTGGAGCTTGCCGATGTTGGGCTCGGCCCCGGTTCGCTGGTTCGGGTCCTTGGCCCGCAACGTGCCGAGCCGGTTGATCTCGATCAGGGACCAGAGCTTGACGAGCTCCTGGCGCAGGACCGGATCGGTGTTGCGACCGGCCTTCGTGGCGAGCTCGACGATGTGCTGCCACAGTCCCGGCCCGAGGGCGGGCACACCACCTTCGGTCCGCTCCTGGGTGGCGAAGTCGCTGACGGGCCGGCCGAGGGCCCGACCCTTCTCCCCCGGTGTCGCCGTCCGGGGCTTGCGGCCGGCCGACCCGAGCGATGCTCGCTCGAACATGAGGGTCGTGTTGGCCACCGCCCAGCCGTTGTTGAGCCCGCCGATGATGTTGGCGTCGGGCACCCGGGCCTCGTCGATGAACACCTCGTTGAAGAGTGCCCGCCCGGTCATCTCGGTGAGCGGCCGTATGGTCACGCCGGGCTGATCCATCGCGAACGCGAACCAGGTGATGCCCTTGTGCTTGGGCGCATCGGGGTCGGTGCGGGCGATCAGCATCCCCCAGTCGGCCACCTTGCCGCCCGACGTCCAGACCTTCTGGCCGGTGACGATCCACTCGTCGCCGTCCTTCTCCGCCTTGCACGCCAGACCGGCCAGGTCGGAGCCCGCACCCGGCTCGGAGAAGAGCTGACACCAACCGACCTCGCCCCGGAGGATCGGCGGCACGAACTCGTCGATCTGCTCCCGGGTGCCGTGCGCGGCGATGGTCGGCGCCGCCAGCATCCACCCCAGACCCGACGACGGCGGTCCCATCACCTCCCGCTCGGCCATCACGGTGTTGACGACGGCGGCGAGATCGCGCCCCCACCCCATACCGCCGGCATCGACCGGCAGGGTCGGGTGGGCGTAGCCGGTGGGCGCCAGCAGGGCCCACCAGTCCTCGACGGTGAGGGTGGGATCCCAGTTCGCGTCGAGCCAGGCCTCGAGCTCGGCCCGGACCTCGTCTGCTGAGGGGGCTGCGGTGGGGACGTCGGCAGCGGAGACTTCGGACATGGGCTGCATGTTAGCGGACGTTAACTTGAGTGCAACTCGGGCAGGATCAGCAGCCCGGGTCCTCGCAGGGGTGACATTCGGCCTGGAGGGTCACGTGGGCGATCCCCTGGTCGGCGAGCGCGGTCGAGAGCCGGCTGGTGACCACCTGGGCCTCGTGCAGATCCTCCGTGTCGACCCGGACGTGCCCGGTGAGGCTGAGCGTCTCACCGAGGGACCGGACGTGGAGGTGATGGGCGTCGGTGACCATCGGATCGGCGAGCAGCAGCTCCCGAAGGTCGCCGAGGTCGACACCGAGCGGCACCCGGTCCATCAGCACGTGCATCGACGCCCGTCCCAGCCGCAACGCCGACCACACGATCAACCCGGTGATCAGCAGCGAAGCCACCGGATCGACCCAGTCGGCCCCGGTGACCAGCACCACCACCCCGCCGGCGAGCACGACCAGCGAACCGAGGGCGTCGGCCACGAGATGCAGCACCGCACCCTCCACGTTGAGGGAGTGCCCGTGGCCGGCATGGAGCCACCGGGCACTCAGACCGTTGACCGCCAGCCCGGCGAGCGCCAGCAGGACGACCCCGAGCCCCTCGACCTCGTGGTCGCCGTCGAGCCGCCGGATCGCCTCGCCGACGATGAACGCCGCGCCGGCGAGGAGCAGGACCGCATGGGACAGACCGCCGAGGGCATCGGCCCGCCCGTAGCCGAACGTGAACGTCCGCGAGGCGGGGCGGGCCACGATGGCGGCGATCCCCACCGCCAGGAACAGCGACACGACGTCGGACGCCTGATGGATCGAGTCCGCCAGCAGTGCGATCGAGCCGAACGCGATCGCCCCCACCACCTGCACGACCAGGAGCACCGCGTTGGCCCCCGCCGCCACGGAGAGGTCGCGGCGCGCGGTGGAGGCGGGCGCGTGCAGGTCGGTCACACTTCGAGTGAACCAGAAAAGCGGCCGGTCAGGCAGGCAACGGCGTGTTCAGGAAGCTGACGTTGTCGAGCAGGATCTTCCTGCGGTCGACCGGATCGAAATCCTTCAGCTCCACCACGTAGTCGAGCGGGTGGGGCAGGCCCTCGATGTGGGGCCAGTCGGAGCCGAAGATCACGCGGTCGGCGCCCATGAGCCCGACGACCTCGTCGACGTCGTCCTCCCAGAACGGGTTGATCCACACCTTCTCCCTGAAGGTGTCGACCGGATGGTCGTCGAACCAGCCGACGCTCTTCTTGGCGGTCTGGTCGAACTTGCGGAACATCGGGGCCAGGAAGTCCGAGCCGTTCTCGACCGAGGCGACCCGGAGCCGGGGGAACCGGTCGAAGATCTTCTCGAACACCGCCTGCATCAGCCAGTCCTGCGCGGCCCGTTCGATGACGAAGCTGGCGATCGACGGCCCCATGTAGCCGGCGTTGCGGCTGAGACCCCCGGCCGAGAACGCCCGGTCGGCCGCGTAGCCGTTGGAGGAGTAGCCGCTGGCCCCGGCGTGCACGACGACGGTGATGCCGGCCTCGTTGATGCGCTCCCACACCGGGTCGAAACGGGTGGAGAAGGGGGAGATCCGGCCGGTCTCGACGGTGACCGGCGCGGGCCGCACCACCACCACCCGGGCCCCGAGCCCGACCACCTTGTCGACCTCGGCCGCCGCGGCCGCGGGGTCGCCCAGGCAGAGGTAGGGGGCACCGAAGATCTTGCCGTCGTAGTCGTAGCCCCAGTCCTCGAGCAGCCACCGATTGAAGGCCTGCATCATCACCGTGCAGGCCTCGATGTCGCGCCGGATCAGCTCCTCGTAGAGCACCCCGAGCGTCGGGAACAGCCACACCCCCGACAGCCCCTGCTCGTCGATCACCTTCACCCGCGCCTCGTTGCTCATGTAGTGGTCGGGTAGGGGCTCACGTTCCTTCAGCATCTCCATCGGGCTCTTGCCCTCGGGGTTGCCCTTGAAGAAGGCGTTGAGCGCGCCCGGACGTGCGATCGGGTTCCACGTGGGATTGACGACGGCATGCGAGATCCGACCACCGACGAGGTGATACTTGCGCCCGTCGAGCTCCACCCACTGCACGACCCGGTGCTGCATCTCCTTCGGGACGTGGCGGGTGAAGGCGTCGAGCGCCTCGTAGTAGTGGTTGTCGGCGTCGAAGGGCCGGTAGTCGAGTTGGAGGCCGAGCTCGAGGGCGGGGTCGCGGGACATGATTCGAGCGTAACGGAGTGCCCGGGATCTCGTTGAAGCCGATGTCGCGGAACCCCGCACCCAGGCGCTACGGTTCCTCCCCGTGCCGAGCACCGTCACGACCGCCGAACTCCAGGCCGCCCCGTTCACACGGGGGACGAAGGTCCGTCTCGTCGACGACATCCCCGGCTACCCGGCCGGGTCCGAGGGCAAGATCGCGGTGGCCAACGGGTTCGAGTGGATCCGCTACTGGATCCGGTTCCCGGACGGCAGCGCCGTGGGCCACGTCGACCACAAGTCGGTGGTGCGGCGCAAGGACTACGACGCCTACCTGATCGCCCGCGAGCGGGAGGCGATCGAAGCCGAGAAGGCCGCCGAGGACGCGGAGAAGGCCGCCGCCGATGCGGCCGAGGCCGGCGACGGCGGGGCCGATGCCGGCGGGGGCGGAAGCGTGGTGGTCAACGGTGTGACCGTGCCGCAGCGGCTGCTCGACATGAGCGCCGCGGCCCGGGTCCGCCTCGGCGCCTAGGTTCCCTCAGCGGGTCCGCGGTTCGATCCGGCCGCCGCCCCCGAACGACTCCACCCCGGCTTCCATGCCGGCCCGGTCGAAGCCGGTGGTGAGGATGGCGGGCGCGACCGAGATCGCGTTGAGCCGGCCGAGGTCGTTGGCCGCCCAGATGGCCCGCATGGTCGCCTGCACCGCGACGGGGGGCTGCGACGCGATGGCGTCGGCCACCCACTGGGCCCGCTCCCGCAGCTCCGCGGCCGGGCACACCTCGCTCACGAGCCCGATGCGCTGCGCGGTCTCGGCCGTCATGCGCTCGTGGTTGCCGAGCAGTGACAGCCGCAGGATCTCCCCGAGCGGCATGCGCTGGAGCATCTTCATCGGCTCGTAGACGGCCGCCATGCCGTAGGTGACGTGCGGATCGAAGAAGGTGGCGTGGTCGGCGCTGATGATCACGTCGGCCTCGGCCAGCATGTAGAAGGCGCCGCCGCANNGGGTCGAAGAACGTGGCGTGCTCGGCGGCGATGATGAAGTCGGCCTCGGCCAGCATGTAGAAGGCGCCGCCGCAGGCCATGCCGTTGACCGCCACGACCACCGGCTTCCAGAGGTCGCACGACTTGGGCCCGAGGTCGTCGCCGGGATCGTCGTACATGAAGTCGTTGGAGGTGCCGTACAGGTGATCCGAGTCGTCGAGGGCGGTGAAGTCGCCCTCGTTGCGGTCGATCCCCACACAGAACGCCTTGTCGCCCGCGGCCGTGAGCACGACCACCCGCACGTCGTCGTCGCGGCGGAAGGCCCGCCAGGTGGCCCGCAGCTCCTCCTGCATCGTCGGGGTGAACGCGTTGTAGGCCTCGGGACGGTTCAACGTCACCCAGGCCACGTGGTCGTCGATCTCGACGGTGATCGTCTCGAAGCTGCCGTAGTCGGCACGGTGACCGGAATCCGAACTCACGGGGCCCAATCTTTCAGCCGGGCGACCGCCTCCGCCACCTCGGCCCGCGAGCCGGCGAACGAGAAGCGCACGAACCGGTGGCCGTCGGCCGGGTCGAAGTCGATGCCGGGCGTGGCGGCGATCCCGAGCTCGTCGAGCCATCGGGCGCACAGGGCCTGGGAGTCGTCGCTGAGGTGGTCGGTGCGGGCCCAGACGTAGAACGCACCGTCGGCGGGCGCGAGCCGGTCGATCCCCGCGGCCCGCAGCCCCTCGAGGAGGATCTCCCGGTTGACCGCGTAGCGGGCCACGTTGGCTTCCAGCTCGGCGTGGCAGTCGAACGCCGCGACCGCGGCGAGCTGCGAGAGGGTCGGCGCCGCGATCGTCACGTTCTGGCCGATCCGAACGAGGCTCTCCTGCAAGGCGTCGGGCATCAGCAACCAGCCCAGTCGCCACCCGGTCATCGAGAAGTACTTGGAGAAGCTGTTGACCACGATGGCGTCGGGATCGAAGGCGGCTGCNNCACCAGCCGGCGACCTCGGCCATGCGCGTGGCGTCGAGCATCGTGCCCGTCGGGTTCGATGGTGAGCTCAGCACCAGCCCTCGGACGGGAGCACGGCGATGGGCTTCCTCGAGCTGTGCCACCGTGGGCTGGAACCGGTCCTCGGCGGTGGTCCGGAGCTCGACCACCTCCACCGACAGGGCCTCGAGGGCGTTGCGATAGCACGGGTAACCCGGGACCGGCACGACCACCCGGTCACCGGGGTCGAACGCCGCCATGAAGGCGGCGACGAACGCCCCGGAGGCACCGACGGTGAACATCACCGCGTCGGGGTCGACATCCACGCCGTACCAGTCGAGATAGTGCGCGGCCACCCGCCGGCGAAGCGGTTCGATGCCGGCCGCGGTGGTGTAGCCGAGCACGTCGCTGTCGAGGGCCTCGTGGGCGGCCTCGATCGCACCCTTGGGGGCCGGCGTGGACGGCTGGCCCACCTCCAGGTGCAGCACCTCTCCCCCGTCGGCCATCCGCAGTTCGGCGGCCCGCATCACCTCCATCACGTAGAACGGACTGAGGTCACGGACCCGCTCGGCCGGTGTCCGACTCACGCCGCCCCCCGGCTCCCGAGGTCCCGGCGGCGGAGCCACTCCAGGACCGCGTCGGCGACCGCGGCCGGCTGTTCGGGCAGCAGTGCATGCCCGGCGTCGGCGACGACGACCATGTGCACTCGGTCGGGGTCGGTGGCGACGAGCCGCTCGGCGTTCTCGACCACCGCCAACACGTCGTCGGCCGGCTGCACGACCAGCACGTCCTTGCCGCCCGCGCCCCACCAGTGGTCGACCGGCTGGTCGCGGGTGGCGGCACCCTGGGCCGCGGCCACGATGCCGTACCAGCCGTCGAACCAGACCGACGGATCGTTGCCGGGCGCGAAGAACGCCCGGTCGACGGCGGCGAGATGCTCCTCGTCGGACAGCTCGACGTCGAACACCCGAAGCAGCGCCGCGGCGTGTTCGGGCGCGGGCGGCACGAGCCCACCGCAGGCGAGGAGGACCACGCTGTCGACGAGGTGGGGGAACTCCGTGGCGGTCATGCGGGCCACGCGGTTGCCGAACGCATGGCCGACCAGGGTGACCGGCCGGCCCACCCGGGCGTGGATGACGGCGGCGACGTCGGTCGCCAGGTCGGTCATCGTCAGCCCCTCGAGCCCCCCGATCGACCCCCCGATCCCCCGCGGTTCCGGGCGGATGGCGTGATGGCCCGCCTCCGTCAGCGCGTCGGCCAACTCGGCGAAGTCCGCCGCCCCCCGGCCGAGCGAGGGCAGCATCACCACGGGGTGCCCCTCACCGGACTCCAACACCTCGATCGGTCCTGCCGGTCCGCGCACGGTCGTCGACGAGGTGCTCACGCCGGGCATCCTCGCACACGCACCAGCCCGGACCCTCGCCGGTGCGCGGTACGGTGAGGGCCCGTGGCGACGACATTCGGCATCTGCGGGGGTTCCGGGGCGGGGAAGACGACCCTCGCCGTCGAGGTGATCGAACGGGTCGGGGCGACGCGGGTCTCGTTGCTCGCCTTCGACGCCTACTACCGCGATCTGTCGCACATCTCGATGGAGGAGCGGCAACTGGTCAACTACGACCATCCCGACTCGCTCGACCACGAGCTCTTCATCGAGCACCTCGGGCATCTCCGGTCGGGCAACGACGTGGAGATCCCCGAGTACGACTTCGCCACCCACACTCGCACCGGGCGCACGATCCCGGTCGAAGCCAGGGAGATCGTCCTGGTCGAGGGCATCCTGCTGTTCTCGCTGGACGGCATCCACGAGCTGCTCGACGTGGCCGTGTTCCTCGATGTCCCGGAGCCGGTCCGGCTCGAACGGAGGATCAACCGGGACGTCGTGGAGCGGGGCCGCGACGCCGACGACGTGCGGCGCCAGTTCGCCGCGACGGTGGCACCGATGCACGACGAGTTCGTGCAGCCCCATCGCGACCGGGCCCACCGGGTGATCGACGTCGACGAGCAACTGGCCGCGGTGGCCGACGAACTGGCGTCGCGTGTGAGGAAGCTGGTCGACACCGCGGTCTGAGCCGAAATCCGAATCTGCGCGGATTTCCCGCCGATGTGCACCACATGTCAGAGATCCGGACGGCTGACGCGTCTGAACGGGTGGTGACGACGAACACTGCCCTTTCGGCCCTTCCGAGGGATTCTGCGCTGGCCTCGGCCCCGGCGACGACCGCCCGTCGGCGTCCCGGCCGGCGGGACCTCCGGGCCCGCGACCACGACGAGGTTCTCGCCGTCTACCGCGCCCATCACCGCGACCTGGTGCGCTTCGCCGGGTTCGTGGCGCCCGAGCCGGCCATGGCCGAGGATCTGGTCCACGAGGCGTTCGTGAAGCTGTACGGCGCCTGGCGCCGCATCGACGACCCGTCCAAGGTCGCCGGCTATCTGCGTACGACGGTGTTGAACCTGGCCCGGGGCCGGGCCCGGCACCTGGGCGTGGTCCGGCGCAACCGGCCCGATCCACGACCCGACGCCGCCTCGGCGGAGGCGGGCGCGCTGCGCAACGACGCCCGGGATCGGGTGGTCGCGGCGCTGCGTCACCTCTCTGACCGGCAGCGGGCCTGTCTCGTGCTGCGCCACTACGAGGACCGCACCGAGAGCGAGATCGCGGAGATCCTCGGCATCTCGATCGGCTCGGTTCGAACCCACGTCCACCGGGGGATGGAAGCACTCGGCCGGCTCCTCGAAGGGGACGAAGAAGAAGGACAGGCACAGGAACAGATACGGGAACAGGAGGATCCCCGATGACCGCCGGATCCCACGAACAGCTCCTTCGCCAGGCCCTGGCCGGGCGGGCGGCCACCATCGAGCCCCGTCCCGACCCCGACCGCCTGCGGGCGGCCATGGTCCGCACCGACCGGCTGCGGGTGGTCCGGACCACCGGTGCTGCGGCGCTGCTGTGCACGGTGGCCGTGCTGGGGGTCTTCGCCGTCCGGACCGGCGACTCGGCCAGTCCCGCCGATGTGGCCGACCTCCCGGGCCTCGACCAGGGCCCTCCCGACGCCGGCTTCCCCCTGATCGACGATCCGGCCGACGAGAATGCAGAGGACGCGGCACCGGACACGACCGTGACCGTGACGACGACGACCGCCGGTGCCGCGATCACGACCGGTGAGCCGGCTCACCTGGTTGCCGCGCCGTCGACCACGGCGGCACCGGCCCCGCTCGACACCACCACGACGGTCCCCGCCCCGACCACCGCCCCGACCACCGCCCCGACCACCACCGCCCCAGCGCCACCCACGACGACGACCGCGGCCGCCGCGCCGATCCCGTTCTCGGCCGAGGCCCGCTACGGCTCGTGTGAGGAGGACCCGCCCTACGACGAATACTCGGGCACGGCGGCACCGGGCGCCACCGTCACGGTCACGTCGGCCTGGAACGCCACCGCAACCACGACCGCCGACGGCAGCGGGCAGTGGTTCCTGCGGGTGGAGTTCCCCGACGCGCCGGTGGGTGAGGTGTTCCAGGTGACCACCACCGACGGGAGTTCCCGCACCGTGTTCGATTTCGTCCGGACGGCCTGAACGGCGCCGGATCAGGCGACGAACGCGGCGACCGTCTCCACGTGCGACGTCCCGGGGAACATGTCGATCACGGTGTAGCGCTCGAGTCGCAGGCCGGCCTCCGCCAACAGCCGGGCGTCGCGGGCGAACGACGACGGATCGCAGCTCACCAGCACGAACAGCGACGGCTCGGACCGCACGAGCGGGCCGACCCCCGCGGCACCCAGGCCTTCACGGGGCGGATCGGCCACCACCACCGCGGCCGGG
>JABAHR010016413.1_pt1 | contig 10040 bp, 10 predicted proteins | sample 7062101 | NCBI WGS metagenome assembly JABAHR01 (sample SAMN14534553, study PRJNA622989) | marine sediment metagenome | biome: marine biome [ENVO:00000428]; feature: marine pelagic biome [ENVO:01000023]; material: deep marine sediment [ENVO:00002113] | place: India: Gulf of Kutch | collected...
CAGGAGCGCGGCACCGGGCAGCAGTCCGCCATCCAGGAGGTCGAGCAGTCGCTCGGCATCCCCGTGGTCAGCATCGTGAAACTGGAGCACCTGCTGGAGTACCTGCAGACACAGCCGGACCGCGCCGCGGATGTCGCCAAGATCAAGGCCTACCGCGAGCAGTACGGGGTCTAGGCGTACAGGAAACATAACCCACGTATTTGGTGAGATGCGACCGGGAACCGGCCCGGGAACTGGCGGTCGACAGGTCTCTCTACCCCTGAGTCCCCGCGCTCCGGCCGCCTGCTGGCCGCTCGCCAACGGCTTTCAACAACCCTTCCCCTCCCCAACAGTTGCGGCCCGGCCCACCTGTCGGGCCGGCAGCCTGAACGCGTGAATCCATGAATACCTGCTGGCGCCCCGTAAAAAGGGGACGGAGGGAATAAATTTTGAACAATCTCATTAAGCGTAAAAAGTTATAAATAATTCCTCCGTCCCTTTTTGTGGTCCCTTTTTGTGCGATAAATGCGATAAATAATCCCTCCGTCCCTTTTGTAGTCTTACAACTGACGGGGCGCTTACAAATTCCGGAGGGACAGTTTCTCTCGTCACACAGGCAAGTACTCCTGATGGTTTTTTTGAAAGTGTCGAATGCTACAACTGCAATCCATTCAGACTGATTGCGAGTGGCACCTTGAATGCCGTACCTGTACCCGCTGCCATATGGCTCTTCGGTAGCGGCCTGCTCGGACTGATCGGAATATCCAGACGCAAAAAGGCAGCATAAATGTTGCAATCAGAAAACAATAGACGGCTCCTTCGGGAGCCGTTTTCAAATGTGGCGAGCGTCCACTTCTGGCCGGTTCAGGTCCTTGCGTGTTAATCAAAGCTGGATTCCCGCCTGCGCGGCAATGACGGGTTGTTTGTTGAACCTTTGCGCCCCGCCACGAACCGGATTTTCCATGCGTTTCTCTGTGCTGTTTGCGTCTCTGCGCGAGGCAGTATTGGTCAGCCTTGCGGCTTTTCGCGGGGTGATTTACCCAATCACCAGCTTCAGCCCAACCAGCAGCGTCACGATCTCGAACGCGCGCTTGATCCAGCGGTTGCCCGACTTGATCGCCATGTGTGCGCCCAGGTAGCCGCCCAGCAGGGAGCCGGCCAGCAGCGCCGGCAGCCACGACCAGCGGATCTCGCCGAGGATGCCCAGCGTCAGCGCCCCGCTGCCGTTCCAGAACACCCCGACCAGGATCAGCGTGTAGGCGATGGCCCGCCGGTAGTCGAGGCCGAACCAGCGCACCAGCCACAGGGTCACGAACAGCCCGGTCCCCGAGGTCAGCGAGCCGTTCAGCACCCCGATGGCAAACAGCACCACCCCGCCCACCGCCCTGCCCTGGCGGCCATGGTTGACCGGTACCACGGTCTGGCCCAGGTCCGGGTGCAGCCAGGAATAGATACCCAGCCCGGCGGTCAGCAGGCCGAGTGCGACCTCTGCCATGCGCTCCGGCACGCCAAGGATGATATTCGCGCCCAGCACCACCCCGGGCAGGCCAAAGCCGAGGATGGTCAGCGCCAGCACGCGCTCCAGCGGCTCCTCCCTCAAGTGTCTCACCGTGGCGCCGATACCCAAGGCAACGCTGGCGACTTTGTGGGTTGCCAGCGCGATGGCGAACGGGAGACCGAGAAAGATCAGGACGGGCAGCTGGATCAGGCCCGCGCCGCCACCCGAAAAGGCCGAAAAGACATTGGCCACCAGGGAGACGAAGAAAAGGATGACCTGATCTGTGACGTTCAACCGATTCTCCGGTTTTTCATGTGCGCTATCCTGACCCGGACAGAATGATCACCAGCCACACTGACAAATGATGAAGATAATTCGCAAGTCCAGCACACTGATCCTGCTTCAGGCATTCTGCCTGGTTGCCTCCGCCCCCGCCATTGCCGCCGAGCGCATGTATAAATGGATCGACGCGGATGGCAACGTGCAGTACAGCAACCGGATGCCGCCGGAAGCCGCGCAGCATGAACGCAAGGAGATCAGCGAACAGGGCCGGGTGGTGAAAGTATACAGCGCCCCGAAGACAGAGGAAGAAAAGGCCGAGGCAAAACGCCTTGCCGAGCTGGAGGCAAAGAAACGCGAGCGCGCCAGGAAACGCGCCATCCATGACCGCAGCCTGCTGGAAACCTATGCCAACAAGGAAGACATGCTGAATGCCCAGGAAGGCAAGATCTCCATGGTGGAGTCACTGATCCAGCTCACCCACAGCCGCATCAGCTCCATGGAGGACCGCCTCAAGGTGCTGACCGAGGATGCCGCCGGTTACGAGCGCAGCGGCAAGCCACTGCCGGCCACGCTGGAGCAGCAGCTCGGCAACCTGCGCGACCAGATTGCCCAGAACAGGCAGTTCGCGGCGGACAAGGAAGCCGAGATCGTCGAGATCAGGAAACAGTTCGAGCATGACATCGCACGCTACGAGGAACTGACCACGGATCCGGAAGAACTGAAGAAGTCGCGCAAGACCCCGCTGGAGAGGGCCATGGAAAATCCGGACCTGGAGCTGACCAGCAACGACCGCACCCTGCTGACGGCATATTCCAGCGAGGAGGACCTGCTGTTCGCACGCAACGAGGAAGTACAGGCGCTCAACGAGGAAATCGAACAGGCCTCCGAAGTAGTGGACAAGCTGCAGAACAAGCTCGACGAACTGTCAGCCAAGGCCGCTGAACACGAACGCAAGGGGGAATCCGCACCCCACCTGCTTACCAGCAGGATCAGCGACGCCAGGAAGAGTATCCAGCAGGCGGAGACCCTGCTCAGGGAAAAACGCAAGCAGAAGGAAGTTGCTGAAGCGCGCTACGACAGGGACATCGAACGCTACCGCGTGCTGACGGCCAGCAACTAGCGACAGCCCTCAGGCAGAAACCAGGGTACCCACGCCCTCGTCGGTAAACAGCTCCACCAGCACGGCATGCGGGACACGCCCGTCGATGATGTGGGCGGCCTTTACACCGCTGTTCAGCGCCGATATGACGCAACCCATCTTCGGCAGCATCCCGCCGTGCACCGTGCCGTCCTCGATCAGGCCCTGCACATCGGCGACCCTCAGCCCCGTCAACAACTCGCCATCCCTGTCCAGCAGTCCCGCCGTGTTGGTGAGCAGGATCAGCTTCTCGGCATTCAGCACCTCTGCCATGCGACCGGCAACCAGGTCCGCATTGATATTGTAGGAATGTCCGTCACTGCCCACCCCGATCGGTGCCACCACCGGGATGAAATCACCGGAGACGAGCATGTCGACGATGCTGGCGTCAATGCTTTCCACCTCGCCGACATGGCCGATGTCGATGATCTCCGGCACATCCAGCTCCGGCGCATGGCGCTTGATGGTGAGCTTGCGGGCACGGATCAGGTCGCCGTCCTTGCCGGTCAGGCCGACGGCGCGGCCGCCGTGGCGGTTGATCAGGTTGACGATCTCCTTGTTCACCAGTCCGCCCAGCACCATCTCGACCACGTCCATGGTCTCGCTGTCCGTCACGCGCATCCCGTCCACGAACGTGGTCTCCTTGCCGAGCCGCTCCAGCAGCCTGCCGATCTGCGGACCACCGCCATGTACAATGACCGGCTTGATGCCGACCAGCTTCATGAGCACGACATCGCGCGCGAAGCCGCTCTTCAGGTCCTCGTCGACCATGGCGTTGCCGCCGTACTTGATGACCACGGTCTTGCCGCGGAAACGCCGGATGTAGGGCATCGCCTCGGACAGGACGTGTGCGACGTTGGTTGCGGATTCCCTGGTAAGTGACATCCCGGTTTACCCCGTCAGGGCTGTTTGGACAGCGTGCAGTTTACGCGGGAAAGCGGCCTGGCCACAACAAGGCCTGTCTGGCCGGAAATGATTCCCCGCGGGGCGCGGCAGGGAATGAATCGCTAGAACGGCAGCGTCAGCCCGGCGTCGACCTGCTGCATGACGCGGCGGAATTCGCCCATGATGCGCGCCAGGGCCTCGTCATTATCCGCCTCGAAGCGCAGCACCAGCACCGGCGTGGTATTGGACGCACGCACCAGGCCCCAGCCATCCTCGTAGTCGGCACGCAGACCATCGATGGTGGAGACCTTCGCGCCCTCGAAGTGCGCATTCTCCAGCAACTTGCGGATGAACAGCTGCGGCTCGCCTTCCTGCATGGCGACATTGATCTCCGGCGTATTCACGCTGTCGGGCAGCGCTGCGAATATCTCGCTGCTGCTGCGGTCATCGCCGGACAGGATCTCCAGCAGGCGTGCGGCCGCATAGATACCGTCATCAAAGCCATACCAGCGCTCCTTGATGAATATGTGGCCGCTCATTTCACCGGCCAGCAGCGCACCGCTTTCCTGGATCTTTGCCTTGATGAAGGAGTGCCCCGTCTTCCACATCAGCGGCTCGCCGCCATGCTCGCGGATGATCCCGTCGAGGAATCGTGTGCACTTCACGTCATAGATGATCTGTCCGCCCGGATTGCGCGCCAGGATATCCATGGCATACAGCATCAGCACCCGGTCCGGCCAGACGATCTCGCCGGCGGATGACACCACGCCAAGCCGGTCACCGTCGCCATCGAAGGCAAGCCCGATATCCGCCCGCCTGGCAGCCACCTCGTTTATCAGGTCGCGCAGGTTTTCCTCCTTGCTCGGGTCCGGATGATGGTTCGGGAAGTTGCCGTCCACCTCGCAGTACAGTTCGGTCACCTCGCAGCCCAGCGCGCGCAGCAGGTCCGGTGCAACACCACCGGCAACGCCGTTGCCGCAGTCCAGCACCACCCTGAGCGGCCGTGCCAGGCTGACGTCTCCGCGGATGCGCTCGATGTAATCCGGCACGACATCCATGGCATCGAGATCACCCCTGCCGGAAATGAAGTTGTGCGCCTCGATACGTTCGCGCAGGCCCTGGATGGACTCGCCGGACAGGGTCTCACCGTCAATCACGATCTTGAGACCGTTATAATCCGGCGGGTTATGGCTGCCGGTCACGATGACACCGGTCTGGGTGTCCAGGTAATGGGTGGCAAAATACAGCACCGGTGTCGGCACACAGCCGATGTCCTTCACGCTGGCACCGGTCTCGAGAATCCCTTCGGCCAGGGCCTGTGACAGCGCCGGCCCGGACAGCCGCCCGTCACGGCCGACCACCACGGTATCGCAGCCGCGTTGCAGCGCCTCGCTGCCGATCGCACGGCCGATCAGGCGCACGGTATTTGCCGTCAGCGTCCGGTCCACGATGCCGCGAATGTCATAGGCACGGAAAATCGATGCGTCCACCGTGCTGTCTTCATCCTCTATGTTGAGGGCGCTCGCCGCCTGCACCGGTGGTTCGTCCCGCGGAACCTCCTGTTTGCTTTCCTGCATGGCCTCCTCTTCAGCCGGGGGCGCTGCTGCCGCCGGCGGTTGCGCCCTGTTGTCCGCCTTTTCCTCCGGCACCAGCTTCCTGACCTTTGCCACGTCCTGTGCATCGGTCGCGAGCTTGATCATGAAGTCGAGGGTGTTTTTCAGCTCGGCCAGGCCACTCCGGTATTCACGCTGCACGCGTCCGTCGCGGTAGTCCTTCATCAGGTTCACCATGCTGACCTCGTCGAGTCGTATGGCGTTGTTGATACGACGGAACAGCAGGATCACCGTCACCACGACCAGCGCGGCAGATAACAGCACGGCGGCCAGTACCCAGATACCCGTTTTCGCAAGGTATGCAAGGCTGCTGGTTGCAGGCCAGTAGGCCACCTGCCAGCGCGTGCCGGATACCGGCACGACCCGCTCGGGATCGCCCGACTTGACATCGATATCGCCCTGGGCCGCGATCACTGCCGGCGGCCCCTTGTCGCCGACCTGCTGCAACTCGATAAAGCCCTGCAGCTGCTGCAGGCCTGCGAACATCCGCTTCAGCAGATCGGGTGACAGCGACAGCATGATGTGGCCGACTGCGGCCGATCCATCCGGCGCCATCACGGCGCGTACGATACTGATGTGCTTGCGGGGGGTATTGAACAGCTGCACCTCGAGCGGCGGCTTCCCTCCGCCCTCCGCGATACGCATCTGTGCCAGCGCCGCATAGCTCAAGGGCGGTGACGCGTTTGAATCGACCTGGTCCAGGCCCGGCTGCAGCAGGCGAACAGCAACAACTCCCGGAAACACCGTGTGCAGTGATGCCGCGCGCTCATCGCGCCGGCTGCTGTCTCCCTGCACCAGGAGATTTGCCAGCTCCGGATCATCGGCCAGCTGCGTGACACTGTCACCATAGTATTCAGCCACACTGGCAACACGGGCCGCCAGCAGCTCGGCGGTGACATTGTTCTCCCGGTCCATGCTGTTGATCACGGACAGTGACATCAGCTGGAAGATGAAATAGCCGAGTACGGCCAGCACGCTTACGCCGGTGACCAGCAGCAACAGGCGTACCCGTGCCACGCTCGCGGGCTTCATGTTCTCCGCCAGCTTCGGCACGGGTTTCGGTTCGGCCTTGCCGACGTCTTCCCTGTTACGTTGCAAGAAACCGGGCAACGAAAGCTTAATATCTGGTAACGAGAGCTTCATGCTGATCCAAAAGTCCTGGTCGGCGCGTGATACAGGCTGCGGCGCGTATTTTACAGTGAGTTACCGGAAAGATATCGGCCGCTTCAGGCGGATGGTTGAACCCCGGCCCCCTCAGTGGCGGCCGGTATGGCCAAAACCGCCAGCCCCGCGCCTGCTTTCAACAAATTCGTCCACCACCTCGAAATCGGCATGGACCACGGGCACGATCACCATCTGTGCAATGCGTTCGCCCGGGGCCACGGTAAAGGTCTCGTTACCCCGGTTCCAGACCGATACGTACACCTGGCCCTGGTAGTCGGAATCGATCAGCCCCACCAGGTTGCCCAGCACGATGCCGTGCTTGTGGCCCAGGCCGGAGCGCGGCAGCAGGATGGCGGCCAGCCCGGCGTCCTCGACGTGGATGGCCAGCCCGCTCGGGATCAGGTGTGTTTCGCCGGGCGCGATCTCGAGCGGTTCCTCCACGCAGGCACGCATGTCCATGCCGGCCGAACCCTCGGTGGCATAGTGTGGCAGCGGAAATTCCGTGCCCAGGCGCTTGTCGAGGATCTTAAGCTGAATCTTTTGCATGTAACCGGACTACCCTGTTGTCCCTGTCATGGAATCGTTGTGCAATCAGCGCCACCAGCCGGCGCGCCAGTTTTTCCTTGCCGGCGCTGGCCAGCGACTGCTCGCCTCCTTCCCAGTACACCTGCAGGGCGTTGTCCGGCACGTCGAAGCCGGCGCCCTCGCCCACCCGGTTGGCGGCAATCATGTCAAGCGACTTGGCCGCGCGCTTGGCACGGGCATGCGCCTCGAGCAACTCGGTCTCGGCGGCAAATCCGACCGTGAAAGGCGCCTGCGGCAGGGCCGCAACCGTGGCAAGGATATCAGGATTCCGGGTCAGCCTCAGTGTCATGCTGGCGTCGGACTTCTTGATCTTGCGAGGCGCGACATCCTCCGGGCGATAGTCTGCCACCGCCGCTACCGAGATGAAAATGTCGCAGTCCGCAACCTGCTCCTGTACCGCGTGCAGCATGTCCTGTGCACTGACCACATCGATGCGGGTCACGCCTTCCGGCGTCTCCAGGCTCACCGGGCCGGCAATCAGCACGACTGCGGCACCGGCCTCGCGGGCAGCACGCGCCACGGCAAAACCCATGCGCCCCGAACTGCGGTTGCTGATATAGCGCACCGGATCGATGGCCTCGCGCGTGGGCCCGGCGGTAACCAGGACCCGGCAGCCGGCCAGCAAACCGGAACTGAACAGGCCGGCCAGCATGTTCACCAGTTGTTCGGGTTCCAGCAGGCGCCCCGGACCGGTCTCGCCACAGGCCTGCTCGCCCTCGCCCGGACCGAACACGTGCATGCCGCGCGCCAGCAGGGCCCCGACGTTGTCCTGGGTGGCCGCATTCTCCCACATGGCGCGGTTCATCGCCGGTGCCAGTGCGACCGGAACCTCGCCGGCCAGCACCACGGCGGTGAGCAGGTCATCGGCACGGCCCTGCCGCAGGCGCGCAATGCAATCGGCGGTCGCCGGCGCCACCAGCACGGCATCCGCCCAGCGCGCCAGCTCGATGTGGCCCATCGCGGCCTCGGCCTGCGCGTCGAGCAGCTCGGTGTGGACCGGATTGCCCGACAGCGCCTGCAGGGTCAGCGGCGTGATGAATGCCTGCGCACCGGCGGTCATCACCACGCGCACCCGGGCACCCTGCGCACGCAGCTGGCGGACCAGTTCGGCGCTCTTGTAGGCGGCGATACCGCCGGTCACGCCGAGCAGGATGTGTTTGCCATTTAAGGTATTCATATCAGTACAGTTTACCAGATGCCCGCGCGGCAATTACAAACAAAAAACACCTGCCACAGAGAGCACCGAGAGCACAGAGAAAGCGATTTCATTTCCATGTCATGCAAAGCCTGTCATTTCTACGACGGCGAACTTCCCGTTTACCGGGAAACGCGCCTGTTTCCGACCATAGAGAGGGAATTTTCCTCTGTGTTCTCTGTGTACTCTGTGGCAATAGTACCGGATGCACTCCATCCGCGACTGGCCCTGTGCCGAACGGCCACGCGAAAAACTGCTCAGACACGGCCCGGCCATGCTGTCGGATGCCGAACTGCTGGCGGTATTCCTGGGCACCGGTCTGCGTGGCAAGGATGCGCTGCAGCTGGCACGCGACCTGCTGACCTCCTTCGGGGGCCTGCGCCCGCTGCTGGATGCCGAGCGCGCAAGCTTCTGTTCCCATGCCGGACTGGGCGCGGCCCGTTATGCCCGGCTGCAGGCCGCGCTGGAGATGACGCGCCGCCAGCTGCAGGAGCAGCTGCAGCGTGAGGACACGCTGGAAAACCCGGACACCACCCGGCGCTTCCTGGCCAGTCGCCTGCGCCACCTCCCGCACGAGGTGTTTGCCTGCCTGTTCCTCGACAACCGGCACCGGGTGATCGCCTTCGAGGAGCTGTTCCGCGGCACCATCGACGGCGCCAGCGTGCACCCGCGCGAGGTGGTGCGGCGCGTGCTGCATTTCAATGCCGCGGCCGTCATCCTGGCCCACAACCACCCCTCCGGCGTGACCGAGCCGAGCCGGGCCGACGTCCGGCTGACCCGGCGCCTGGTGGACGCCCTGGCGCTGGTCGATGTGCGGGTACTCGACCACTTTATCGTCGGGGACGGCGACGGGGTTTCCCTGGCCGAGCGCGGCCTGATATAGCAAGTTATTGTTTTAAATAGGTAATTTGTTGTCTACCCAACCCGGGGCGGGTTGTAAGCCGGGCGGCTTTCTGGTATAAAATGCGGCCTTCCCGCCGATGGCGGGCTTTTTTACGAGGTTTTTAGCAATGTCCAGAGTATGCCAGGTCACGGGAAAACGTCCGCAAAGCGGCAACAACGTCTCCCATGCCCATAACAAGACCCGTCGCCGCTTCCTGCCGAACCTGCACACCCATCGCTTCTGGGTGGATGCCGAGCAGCGCTTCGTGAAGCTGCGTGTTTCCAGCAAGGGCATGCGCATTATCGACAAGAAAGGCATCGACGCCGTGCTGGCTGAAATCCGCGCACGCGGCGAGAAGGTATAGGGAGAACGACCATGCGTGACAAGATCAAGCTCGTCTCCAGCGCCGGCACCGGCCACTACTACACCACCACCAAGAACAAGCGCAACATGCCGGAGAAGATGGAGATCAAGAAGTTCGACCCGGTGGTGCGCAAGCACGTGATGTACAAGGAAGCGAAGATCAAGTAAAACCATCGCGCTTGCAAAGCGCTCCTGCAGCAGGAGCACGTCTCATGCGCGATGCAACGGACAACCATCCGTACCCTGTTCTCGAAACCCGGCACTGCCGGGTTTTTTGTTTTCCGGTCGCGGATGAGGCCTGCCCCTGCAGACGGGGCTATTGCGTAGGAGCGCTCCGCGAGCGCGAGGGTTTCAGGCAAAAAAATCGCGGACGCGGCCCGCTCCTGCAGGGACTTCTATTGACGAGGTGGCGCCACCTGCAGCTGTCGCTATTGCGCAGGTCCTGATTCCCGGCG